>Ga0184638_1000035_pt1 | contig 29732 bp, 39 predicted proteins | sample PLM31_50_b2_FD_133141 | JGI IMG/M metagenome (GOLD analysis project Ga0184638, IMG submission 133141) | Groundwater sediment microbial communities from an aquifer in East River, Colorado, USA - PLM3-1_50_b2 | ecosystem: Environmental > Terrestrial > Soil > Riparian zone | place: USA: East River... | reverse complement strand
TAATGTGAGCGTCACGGGGGAGCTGATTAGCCCGATCGCGATGGATCAAGGGTTGCGGTTCGCGGTGCGCGAGGGCGGTAAGACCGTCGGCTCCGGCGTCGTCACCGAAATTCTGGCGTAAGTGATTGGTCGGATGAATAGAGGAATGAATGGTTAAGGTTGAACAAAGAATTAGGATTCGGTTGCGCGGGTTTGATTACCGCGTGTTAGACCAGTCAGTGGCGGAAATCGTTGAGACCGTCCGCCGGAGCGGGGCAAAAATTGTGGGGCCGATTCCGCTTCCTACGCGCATCGAAAAGTTTACGGTGCAGAGTGCGACGCATGCAGATAAGAAGGCTCGCGAGCAGTTCGAAATCAGAACGCACAAGCGTTTGATGGACATCATGGACGCGACTCCTGAAACGATGGATTCCTTGATGAAGTTGAACTTAGCCGCGGGCGTGGATGTCGAGATTAAGCTCTAAGGGTAGGCGACTGACAAGGGACGTTACGCATGACGAACGGGTTGTTGGGTAAAAAACTTGGGATGACCCAGATATTTGACGAGACGCGGTTTACGCCTGTGACCGTGATCGAGGCAGGTCCTTGCCGCGTGGTCACGATCAAAACAAAAGAGCGTGATGGGTATGAATCCGTCCAGTTATCTTTTGGCGAAGTGAAAGAACGCAAGTTGTCCAAGGCCGAGTTGGGGCATCTGAAGAAGACTGAGGCTCCAGCCACCCGTGTACTCAGAGAGTTTCAAAAGGTTGGCGAGGTGATGGTAGGCCAATCCATCAAAGTCGATATGTTCAAAAAAGGTGACTGGGTGGATGTCATCGGTATTTCGAAGGGAAAGGGATTTCAGGGGGTGGTGAAGCGGCATCATTATGCCGGCGGTCCTGAATCTCACGGGTCCATGTTCCATCGGCATCCCGGTTCGATGGGCGCCAGTTCATATCCTTCTCGTGTCTGGAAAGGGAAGACTTTGCCTGGGCATATGGGGGCTAAGCGGATTACGGCCCAGCGATTGAAAGTTATTGAATCCAGGCCTGATGAGAATTTGCTGTTCGTTCGCGGTGCAGTCCCTGGCGCGGCAAATGGACTGATCATGGTGAGAAAGTCGAAGAAGGGGTAGGCATGCCCACGGTTGATGTCGTTGATTTGAAGAGACAGAAAGTCGGGTCCGTCGATCTCCCCGAGGAAGTGTTCGGCTGCAAGCTGCACACGGCCTTAGTTCATGAAGCGGTGGTGATGCAGCGTGCCTGTGAGCGTCAGGGTACGGCATCGACATTGCGGCGAGGAGAAGTGGCTGGGTCCGGGAAAAAGCCATGGAAGCAAAAGCATACTGGGCGGGCACGGGCAGGGTCGATCCGCTCTCCTATATGGAGGCATGGCGGGTCGGTGTTTGGGCCGAAGCCGCGTGATTATTCCTACAGCATGCCGAAAAAAAAGTATCGAGCAGCGCTTCAAAGCGCGCTTTCGGCCAAGTTAGCCGACGGACAAGTGGTGATTGTGTCGAATCTGTCGTTGGATAAGCCAAGGACGAAACTGTTGGCTCAAGCGCTGGCCAATATGGGTGCCGGGGCCTATGTTTTGATCGTGGCAGGTGCAGGGCATGCTGGATTGGCTCAAGCTGCGGGCAACCTTCCTAATGTGTGCGTGGTGGGGCCTGAAGGGTTGAACGTCTACGATATTGTTCGAGCTGAATTGATTCTGATTCTTGAGCGCGAGTTATCGCGGGTGAAGGAGGTCTGGGCATGAAGACGGGCCTCCATAGCATTCTGCTGCAGCCGTTGCTGACGGAAAAGATCACGGCGATGCGGGAAAACAACAACACTGTGGGTTTTCTCGTTCACCCGGATGCGAATCGTGTCCAGATTAAGCAAGCGGTCGAAGCGTTGTTAAAGGTGAAGGTCGAGCGAGTGAACGTTATGAATGTTCTCGGGAAGGTGAAGCGCTTGGGGCGTTTCTCTGGTAAGCGGTCAGATTGGAAAAAGGCCTTCGTCAAGCTTAAGGAAGGCGAGAAGTTGGAGTTCTACGAGAGCGCTTAGCGGGACTTTGTATCGGGCTGATCTTGGTGTGCTGGAAGGACGACTGTTGCATGGGAATCAGAATATACAAGCCAAGGACACCGGGCCGTCGCGGGATGACCGCGGTGACGACCGAAGAGCTGTCGAAGAAGAGGCCTGAAAAATCGCTCACGTCATTCCGTCGCAGTACCGGCGCCAGGAACAACGATGGGCGGACGACTGTACGGTTCCGTGGGGGTGGGCATAAACGGCTCTATCGAAAAATTGATTTCCGACGCGACAAGACCGGAATCCCCGGGACCATTGCTGCGCTTGAATACGACCCTAATCGGTCAGCCCGGATTGCCTTGGTGCACTATAAGGATGGGGAAAAGTGTTATATCCTTGCCCCTGTTGGCTTAAAAGTCGGGGATGTGGTGCAGTCCGGTGTTGGTTCAGAGGTTCGTACTGGGAATGCGTTGCCCTTGTCTAGCATGCCGTTGGGAACCACCATTCATAATGTAGAGTTGAAGCCTGGAAAAGGCGGACAGCTGATTCGTAGTGCGGGAGGCTCTGCTCAGGTGATGGGGCGTGATGGCGAATATGTGCAGGTGCGACTCAGGTCCGGTGAAATGCGGAAGATTCTTTCAACCTGCATGGCAACCGTCGGACAGGTTGGGAATACGGATCACGAGAATATTAATGTTGGGAAGGCAGGTCGGACGCGATGGTTGGGCCGACGCCCGAATGTGCGCGGTGTAGTGATGAACCCGGTCGACCACCCGCATGGTGGTGGTGAAGGGAAATCTGGACAGGGTAACCCCCATCCGGTTTCCCCATGGGGTCTTCCGACCAAGGGCTACAAGACCCGGAACAACAAGGCGACGGACAAGTTCATTATTTCCCGCCGCAAGTAGGAGTACGCGATGCCGAGGTCAGTCAGTAAGGGCGCATTCGTTGACGACCATCTGCTTCAGAAAGTGGAGCGGATGAATCAGAATAAAGATCGCAAGATCATTAAGACCTGGTCGCGTCGGTCCACGGTCATTCCGGATATGATTGGACATACGTTCGCGGTTCATAACGGGAAGAAGTTTATTCCTGTCTTCGTGACGGAAAACATGGTCGGGCACAAGCTGGGAGAGTTTGCTCCGACCAGGTTTTTTAAGGGGCATGGGCACGCCAGGACAGAGAAGTCGGTCGCCCTCAAGTAGGCGACAGGCTTCGGTCTCGGCAAACTCGATTGGATGGGACGGTTATGGCTGAAGCACAAGCAGTTCTACGGTTCGTACGTGTCTCCCCGAGGAAAGCCCGCCCGGTGATCGATTTGATCCGTGGGCAGCAAGTTCCAATGGCCCTGGCATTGCTCCGAAACTTGCCGCGTCAGGCGTCGCGGGTGGTCGAAAAGATTTTGAGGTCCGCCGTGGCCAATGCGGAGCAAAAGGAGATGGGCGACAGTGAATCGATGGTGGTGTCGAAAGCGTTCGTTGATTGCGGCCCAACGTTGAAACGCTTTCGGGCTCGATCGCAGGGGCGTGCGAATGCGATTCAAAAGCGCATGAGTCACATTACTGTCGTCGTGTCGGCTGCAAGCGTGAAGGAAAAGAAGTAGATAGAGGCGGCTAACGGAACGGATTCATTTCCTGTCTGAGTGAGGCACAAGTAGTTATGGGGCATAAGACACATCCGATAGGGTACCGGCTAGGATACAACGTCACCTGGAGTTCTCGGTGGTACGCCAGCAAGGATTATACGAAGCTGCTCCATCAGGATATCAAGATCCGCAAGATGGTCAAGCAACGTCTCTTTCATGCTGGTGTGGCCAAGGTTGAAATCGAGCGATCTGGAGACCAGACGCGTGTGATTATTCACACCGCGCGCCCGGGTATCATCATCGGTCGTAAGGGGGCTGAGGTCGATAAGCTCAAGGCAGAGTTGGAGAAGAGCTACTCCGGTCAGGTGTACATTACGGTGAAGGAAATCAAGAAGCCTGAACTGGATGCCCAGTTGGTGTGTGAAAACGTCGCCACTCAGTTGGAAAAGCGAGTGGCGTTCCGTCGGGCCATGAAACGAAGTGTGCAGTCTGCGCTTCGTCTTGGAGCCCAGGGTATCAAGATTATGGTCGGGGGCCGTCTTGGCGGGGCGGAGATCGCGCGCTCAGAGTGGTACCGCGAAGGCCGCGTGCCTCTCCATACGCTTCGGGCGGACATTGACTACGGGTTTGCCGAAGCCCACACGACGATGGGGCAGATCGGGATCAAAACCTGGATCTATAAAGGGGAAGTCCTTCCGTTGCAGCCCCTCAACAAAGAATCACCATTTGACCGCAGACTTGGGTAATTAAAGAGGAAATCGTGTTAGCACCGAAGAAAGTTAAGTTCCGTAAAATGATGAAGGGGCGTATGACTGGTAAGGCCTATCGTGGCAGTCAGATTACCCTCGGAGAGTTTGGGCTAAAGGCGCTTGAGCCTGGCTGGATCACCAGCCGACAGATTGAGGCGGCGCGCATCGCGATCACTCGGTGTGTGAAGCGCGGTGGCCAGGTTTGGACGCGAATTTTCCCCGATAAACCGATTACCAAGAAGCCGGCTGAGACTCGAATGGGTAAAGGGAAGGGTAACCCGGAGTACTGGGTCGCCGTCGTCAAGCCTGGCCGCATTCTCTATGAGATGGATGGTGTGACGCCGGATGTCGCCAAAGAGGCGTTCCGCTTGGCTTCGCATAAGTTGCCCATCGCCACGAAGTGTGTCAGTCGCGGCGAGTTTTAGGATCGATCGAACCGGACGCAAGGGCAGGGAGTGCATCCATGGATCTGAAGGAACTACGGCAATTAACGGCACCTGAGCTGGAGGAGAAGACGAAACAGCTTACGCAGGAGCTCTTCAATCTTCGTTTTCAGATGGGAACCGGACGATTGGAAAACCCTATGCAGCTCCGAAAGACGAAGCGATCCATTGCCAGGGTGAAGACTATTCAGGGCGAGCTCGCGCAGGCCGATGCAATTTCTACCACGGGGAAAGGGGCCTGAGGATGGGAGAGTCAGCAAACAAGCGACGTGAATGGGTCGGGCGTGTGGTGAGTAATAAGATGAACAAGACCGTGGTCGTCGAGATTGAGCGCTCGGTTATTCACCCGCTCTATCGGAAGGTGCTTCGGCGAGTGACGAAATTCAAGGCTCACGATGAGGACAACGCCTGCAAGATCGGTGACCGTGTGCGCATGGTCGAAACGAGACCTATCAGTAAAGATAAGCATATGCGGGTGGTCGAGGTCGTGGAAAAGGGACGGGGTGAGTAGGTCGAGATCGTGCGAAGGGTAGAGGGAACACCGGGATTATGATTCAAAGCTATACATACATGGACGTGGCCGATAACTCCGGTGCCAAGCAGGCCATGTGTTTTCATGTCCTTGGTGGAACCAGGCGTCGGTATGCCTCTCTCGGAGATATTGTCGTCGTAGCTGTCAAAGAGGCCATTCCTGCGGCAACGGTCAAGAAGGGCGATGTGAGCCGTGCTGTGGTCGTGAGGACGACCAAAGAAGTGCGTCGCGAGGATGGTTCCTACATCAAGTTTGATCGGAATGCCTGCGTACTGATCAATAAGGATGGTGATCCCGTTGGGACTCGTATCTTTGGGCCGATCGCGCGTGAGCTGCGGTGGAAGAAGTTCATGAAGATTATTTCCCTAGCTCCGGAAGTGCTTTAGCGAAGGTGGAGACGGCGGGATGAATAAGCAGGCGTTGAAGAAGAATCGGATTCATAAGGGTGATGTAGTGATCGTGATCGCAGGGCGTGATCGCGGCAAGTCCGGGAAAGTGCTTTCGGTTGATCCCGGAGTGGGAAAGGTTGTGGTCGAAAAGTTGAATATGATTAAGCGCCACACCAAGCCGAATCAGAAAGTCAAGCAAGGTGGGATTCTCGAACGGGAAGCGCCGTTTGCGGTCTCAAATGTGATGTATCTGTGTCCTGTGACGCAGAAGCCGACCCGGCTGGGGGTGCGTACGCTCGATGATGGCCGGCGGGTCCGGTTCAGCAAAAAATCGAACGACTCAGTCGAGTAAGAGTGGGGATGCCAGATGGCGAAGGTTGAATCAGGAAAAAGTAGTAAGACATCGGAGCGGCGGCCACCCAAGAAAAAAGAAGGGTCGTCGGCACCGCAAGCGATGGACCAGGGCAGCGAAGAGTCCAAGTTCAATCCACGGATGCGTGAGGCCTACTTGCAGAAGGTTGTGCCCGCACTCATGAAAGAATTCGGCTACAAGAATATCATGCAAGTCCCGAAGCTTGAGCGGATTGTGCTGAATGTAGGGATGGGGGAAGCCATTCAGAACGTGAAGCTGCTGGAGAGCGCCGCTGGAGAATTGGGGGCGATTACGGGCCAGAAGCCTCTGATTACAAAGGCGAAAAAAGCCATCGCCTCTTTCAAGTTGCGCCAAGGGATGCCGATTGGCACAAAGGTAACATTGCGTAGTCGCAGGATGTGGGAGTTCTTCGATCGTCTCGTGACATTGTCGTTGCCACGGATTCGAGACTTCCGAGGTGTCTCGCCAAAGTCCTTCGATGGCCGAGGCAATTACACGCTTGGACTCAAAGAACAGCTCATCTTCCCCGAGGTTAAGTACGACGAGGTTGCATCCATCCATGGTATGGATATCACGATTGTCACGACTGCCAGGACCAACGATGAGGGCCGGGCGCTGTTGAAGCATTTGGGAATGCCATTCCGGACATAATGTCAAGCGAAGGAGCTGCAGGTGTCGAGATTAGCGCTCAGAAATAAATCGGCCGTCAAGGCGAAGTTTCCGGTCAGAGACTATCACCGGTGTGAGATCTGCGGGCGTGTGCGAGGGTTCTTGCGCCGATTTCGCATGTGCAGAATTTGCTTTCGGTTGCTGAGTCTGAAGGGTGAGATCCCGGGGGTTCGGAAGTCGAGTTGGTAGATTATCCGCTTTCCACGTCACGGGCCTGGTGATCCGCATATGGTCACACAAAGGACGTTGGTGAAAGGGTTGGTATGGTTACAGATCCCATTAGTGACCTATTAATACGATTGCAAAACGGATTTCGGCGACGTCACGATGTCGTAAGCGTTCCAGCCTCCCGTCTCAAGCGCGAGGTCCTTCGGATTCTCCAGAACGAAGGATATATTCAGGGCGTCCAGGCGGACGTCGCGGATGGACATGCTGTGCTGAAAGTCCAGTTACGGTATGTGGCAGAAGGGCAACCCATGGTTACTGGCATGCAGCGGGTAAGCAAGCCAGGCCGCCGTGTGTATGTAGGGATCAAGGACATCCCGCGAGTCAAAAACGGCATTGGCGTGGCGATCTTGTCTACCTCGAAGGGGTTGATGACGGATCAGGATTCTCGCCGCGCTGGACTGGGCGGAGAAGTTCTGTGCTCGGTGTGGTAGTCGGTGTTGGGATGACTGAAATTCCGTGTAATGGGTAAAGCAAACCAGATTGTCAGTGCAGCGGCGTGTTAGAGGAACGAGGCATCGATGTCACGCATAGGAAAGAAACCCATTCAGATTCCAACAGGAGTGCATGTCAAAGTCGCCGGACCTATCGTGTCCGTCAAAGGCCCGCTAGGGAAGCTCGATTGGTCGTTGTCCACAGGCCTTGGGGTTTCGATTGCGGATGGACAGCTCGTGGTGAGCCGGTCAAATGAGGACCGGCAAATCCGTGCAATGCACGGGTTGACTCGTGCAGAGCTGAGTAACCTTGTTCAGGGTGTGACGAAGGGCTACGAACGTAACTTAGAAATCACAGGGGTTGGATATAAGGTCGCTGTACAGGGTCGGACGATGAGCTTCAATTTGGGCTATATCAACCCAGTCACCTATCCGATTCCGGTTGGAATCGACGTGAAGGTGGACAAGCAAACGCTGATCAATGTGAAGGGGGCTGACAAGCGACTAGTAGGTCAGGTCGCGGCGAACTTGCGAGCCATCAAGCCTCCCGACGTCTATAAGCAAAAGGGCGTTCGCTATGTCGGGGAAGTGTTGCGTAAGAAAGCCGGAAAGACAGGGAAGTAGGGTGATTCATGAATACTGCAGATAAAGCGAAGCAGTTAACCAGGCGGAGCCAGCGGGTGCGAAAGCGAGTCTTTGGAACGGCCGAGCGTCCACGTCTCAACGTGTTTCGCAGCCGCTCTCATATCTATGCCCAGATCGTTGACGATCTCAAAGGGGCAACGTTGGCTGCCGCGTCCTCACTGGATAAGTCTCTGCGCACATCGGTGAAATCCACCGGCAGTATCGATGGCGCAAAGGCTGTTGGAAAGTTGTTAGCCGAACGGGCTAAGGTCGCCAAGGTGCAGGCCGTGGTGTTCGATCGTGGTGGTCGGATGTACCACGGACGCGTCAAAGCGTTGGCCGAGGCATCGCGTGAAGGCGGTCTGCAGTTCTAGATCGTACCGCGCTTCCGTCACGGTGCGGGAGCGAGGGGAACAAAGAGGAGAAATGCTAGGTGCGAGTTAATCCAGATGAACTAAGCCTGAAAGACAAGGTTGTCTTTATTAACCGCGTGGCGAAAGTCGTGAAGGGTGGAAAGCGGTTCAACTTCTGTGCGCTGGTTGTCGTTGGAGATGGGCAGGGATGGGTGGGCATAGGGAAAGGCAAGGCCGCCGAAGTGCCCGTCGCGATCTCGAAAGCGGTTGAACAGGCTAAGAAAAATCTCGTGCATGTCGCCCTCACGTCTGGGACGATTGCGCATGAGGTACATGGGCTGTTCGGAGCCGAGCATGTCCTCCTCAAGCCCGCAAAGAAGGGGGCAGGAATTATTGCTGGGGGTGCCGTCCGGGCGGTGGTCGAGGTTGCTGGCGTCCATAACGTCATTGCTAAGACGCTGGGTCGTGGAAATCCCTTTAATACGGTTCGTGCCACGCTCAACGGGCTTTGTCAGCTGCGCAATGCTGAAGACGTTCTCAAAATGCGCCGTAGTGTGGTAGGCGACGCACAGGATAGGGTGAGTGCCTAATGTCTACAGTGAAGACCGCCAAGGCTGCCTCCAAGGGGTTCGTTATAACCTTGCAACGAAGTCCCATTGGCACACCGCAAAAGCATCGACGTGTTTTGAGCGGCCTCGGTTTGAGGAAGATCAGACAGACGGTGACTCGTCCCAATACTCCACAAGTCAGAGGGATGATCGGCAAAGTTGGATATCTATTGGAAGTGCAGCCACAATGAACCTACATGAGCTCGGTCCTGCAAAAGGATCCAGGAAACGACGTAAGCGTATCGGCCGCGGTCCGGGTTCTGGTCATGGGAAAACATCGGGGAAGGGCCATAAAGGTCTGTTGGCCAGATCCGGCGGTCGGAGTCGCCAGGCGGGCGGGTTTGAAGGCGGCCAGATGTCCCTCATCCGTCGAGTGCCGAAGCATGGCTTTACAAACATATTTCGTAAGGAGTACTCGATTGTCAACCTGAAAAGCTTGGGTGACATGATAGTGTCCGGTACCATCACGCCACAGGCCCTGGTCGATGTCGGCTTGGTCAAGCGTAAGTCGTTGCCGATCAAGATTCTTGGAAACGGAGACCTTACGAAGGCGATCATTGTGCAGGCGCACAAGTTCAGTAAGTCCGCAGAGGCAAAGATTCGAGCAGCTGGAGGGAGAGTCGAGGTCATCCCCGGTGTTTGAGAGACTCCTGACCAGTTTTCAGAATATTTTCAAAATCCCCGAGCTGCGTACCCGTATCCTCTTTACCATGGGGATGTTGGTGGTGTATCGGATCGGGGCGCATATTCCAACGCCTGGGATCAATGGCGACGCCCTCTCCGAATTTCTGCAAAAGCAAGGCGGCGCACTGCTCGGGTTTTTGGATATTTTTTCAGGCGGGTCGCTCTCGCGGTTGACGATCTTAGCGCTGGGCATTATGCCCTACATCAGCGCTTCGATTATTCTGCAGCTGTTGACCGTGGTTGTCCCGCACCTAACAAAGTTGGCCAAAGAGGGCGAGCGCGGTCGAAAGAAGATTATTCAGTACACTCGGTTCGGGACGATCGGCATTGCTGTGATTCAGGGCTTCGGGATTGCCGTAGGTCTCGAACAAATGAATAACGGCGCATTCGTGATGAGCGCTGGGTGGGGATTCCGTCTTATGACGGTCATCACCTTGACAGCCGGTACGGGCTTCCTGATGTGGCTCGGTGAACAGATTACCGAGCGAGGCATCGGGAACGGTATTTCCTTGATTATTTTTGCAGGGATCGTCGCGCGCTTGCCTGCCGCCTTGGCCCAGACTTTTGATTTATACAAGGTCGGGCAGCTCAGCATTATCTTGCTGGTCGCCCTTGCCTTGCTCATGGTCGTGGTGGTGGCAGCCATTGTCTTCTTGGAAAGTGGACGACGGAAAGTGCCGGTTCAGTACGCAAAGCGGGTCATCGGACGACGAGTATTTGGCGGGCAGAGCACGCATATTCCACTGAAGATCAATACAGCGGGGGTGATTCCGCCTATTTTTGCATCGTCGATTATCGCATTTCCAGCGACGATTGCCGGGTTTTTCCAGACGCCATGGGTGAAGGCCTTCGGCGCTCAGCTCGCGCCCGGGTCGCTGTTATATACCCTGATGTACGTTGGCCTTATTCTGTTTTTCTGTTTCTTTTATACCGCCGTGGTCTTGAATCCGGTGGACATGGCAGACAACATGAAGAAGTACGGCGGATTCATTCCCGGGATTCGCCCTGGAACTCGGACTTCCGACTACATCTATAAGGTACTCACTAGAATTACGTTTGCCGGATCGATTTACCTTGCAATCGTCTGTGTGATTCCTGAGTTGTTGATCTATAAACTGAATGTCCCTTTCTATTTCGGTGGTACCTCGTTGCTGATCGTGATCGGTGTCGGTCTCGATACGGCCCAGCAGATTGAGTCCCACATGTTAATGCGGAATTACGAAGGGTTTCTCGGTAAGGGTATGGCTCCCCTCCGCGGACGAAGTGGGTGAGAGAAATCCATGCGGGTGGTGTTTCTTGGTGCACCAGGAGTAGGCAAAGGAACTCAGGCTGACCGTATTGCGGCGCAGTGTCAGGTGGCGAAGATTTCAACCGGTGATCTTTTCCGCGAGGCGGTTCGCGATCAGACTACGCTGGGTCTTGAAGCGAAGCGTTACATGGATCAGGGGAACCTGGTTCCTGATGCTGTGGTGATCGGGCTGGTGAGGGAGAAGTTAGCTGATCCCAGCTGCGCTAATGGATTCGTTCTGGATGGATTCCCCAGGACTATTCCGCAGGCGGAGGCATTAGGAACGGTTTTGACATCCAAAGGGATCGCGCTGGACCGGGTCGTAAATTTCCAGGTTTCTCGTGAGGATGTCGTGAGGCGATTGAGCGGGCGCCGAAGTTGCCCGAAATGCCAAGCGACGTTCCATGTAGACTTTGCGCCGCCCAAGGTGGATGGGATTTGCGATCGATGCGGAGAGCCGCTTGTGCAGCGCAGCGATGACCGTCGCGATGCGATCGAGATGCGGCTGAAAGTATATGACGAGCAAACGGCACCCCTTGTGCGGTATTACCTAGAGCGAGGGCTTTTACTCCAGCTGGATGGTTCGGGCGAAGTGGATGTCGTTTTTCAGCATCTCTCGCAGGAGTTGGCATCGTACCGGGTGACATGATCATTCTCAAGACGTCTGACGAGATTGCGGTGATGGCTCAGGCGTCAAGAGTGGTGGCAGAGACACTACAGATATTGCAGAAGGCCGTCAGGCCCGGCATCACGACTGATGAATTGGACCGTTTAGCCGAAGAAGAGATTCGGTCCCGTGGTGCGCAGCCTGCGTTTAAGGGGTACCGGAGTTATCCAAAGACGCTTTGTGCCTCGGTGAATGACCAGGTCGTTCACGGGATTCCCTCCAAGCGAGTGCTGAAGGAGGGGGATATCATTGGGCTCGACCTAGGGGCGGTCGTCGACGGGTTTTACGGGGATTCGGCGGTCACGGTCGCGGTGGGGCAGACGACCGAACGGAACGCCCGCTTGGTTCAAATAACCGAAGAGGCGATGTACCTCGGAATCAAGCAAGCGGTGGTGGGTCACCGGCTGTCAGATATTTCGCATGCGGTTCAGCGGCATGTGGAGTCTGCCGGTTACTCGGTCGTGACGGAGTTCGTAGGCCATGGGATTGGCCGGCAGTTGCATGAAGAGCCGCAGGTGCCGAATTATGGGAAGCCTGGGCAGGGACCCCGGTTGCAGGCAGGGATGGCTCTCGCGATCGAACCGATGGTCAACATGGGTGGCGCTGCCGTCAAGGTTCTTGAGGATCGATGGACGGCGGTGACGGTGGACGGGAGTCTCTCGGCGCATTTTGAACATACGATTGTGATTGAGCCGAGTGGACCGCCTCGTATTCTGAGTCAGCTCTGAGGAGCTGGGGGCGTGGCCATGCAGTTCGGGGAGAAGGGATAGAGATACGTGCCGAAAGAGGATGTGATCGAAATTCAAGGCACGGTGAACGAGACGTTACCGAATGCGATGTTTCGTGTGTCGCTGGACAATGGCCATAAGATTCTTGCACACATTTCCGGGAAAATGCGCATGCACTTTATCCGTATTCTTCCCGGCGATAAGGTGACGGTGGAACTGTCGCCGTACGACCTGACACGCGGGCGGATCACCTATCGGTTTAAGTAGGAGCGCGAAATAGACATGAAAGTGAGATCATCCGTCAAGCCGATCTGTGCCAAATGTAAGGTGGTCCGGCGTAAGGGCGTGGTGCGAATCCTCTGCGAGAATCCGCGCCACAAGCAGCGCCAAGGATAGAAGTGCGGCCGGGGGGTGGGCTGCCTCCGTGCTCGCAGAACACGCGCGATGAAACGGCGCTCGTTCGATGCGCGCAGTTGAGGCCCCCCCGCTCAGGCCGGTGAGAGCATTACAGGAAGAGGGTAGGAGGAACTATGGCTCGTATTTCTGGAGTGGATTTGCCGAGGGAGAAGCGGGCGGACATCGGCCTGACCTATGTCTATGGGATTGGACGGGCATCCGCACTCTCTATCCTGGGCAAGGCCGGGATCGACGGAGCAATTCGCGTCAAGGACTTGAGCGAAGAGCATATCGTCAAGATTCGAGAAATTATTCAGGAAGACTATCAGGTCGAAGGCGATCTGAGAAAGACCTTCTCGATGAACATCAAGCGATTGATCGATAGTGGCACGTACCGTGGTCTGCGCCATCGGAAAGGGTTGCCGGTACGCGGCCAGCGGACCAAGACGAATGCGCGGACGAGAAAAGGTCGTCGCTCCGGTGTGGGAAGCAAACCGAAACCGCCTGCGCGTCCGGCGTAGTGCGTGACCATTACTTGAGCAGGGAGCCCGTATGAGCATCAAAAAAGGGAAGAAGAAAGAGCGCCGGATCGTGCAGAGCGGGGTGGCCCATGTCCAGGCCTCCTTCAATAACACGATCGTCACCATCACCGACATGAGCGGCAACACGATCGTGTGGGCAAGCTCAGGGAACCAAGGATTCAAGGGGTCTCGCAAGAGCACGCCCTTTGCGGCTCAGCGGGCTGGCGAGGCGGCTGCACGCAAGGCGATGGAGAGCGGAATGCGCCAAGTGGATGTCTATGTGAATGGGCCTGGGTCCGGTCGTGAATCGGCGATTCGATCTCTTCAGGCCGCTGGATTGCGGATCCATATGATTCGTGATGTTACCCCGATTCCGCACAACGGATGCCGTCCACCTAAGCGGCGTCGCGTCTAGTGTCGTATGTCGAGAGAGTCGAATGCACAAGAATTGTTGGGCGCACCCACGTGGTGATGTCCAGTAACCGGAGGTAGAGCAGTGGCAAAGTATCGAGGTCCCGTCTGTCGGTTGTGTCGGCGAGAGGGTGAGAAGTTGTTTCTGAAAGGCTCGCGCTGTATGACGGAGAAGTGCGCCATCGAGCGACGGAGCTATCCTCCGGGACAGCATGGGCAAAAGCGTCCGAGGAATTCAGAGTACAGCACGCAGCTCAGAGAAAAGCAGAAGCTCCGCAGAATTTACGGTTTGATGGAGTGTCAGTTCCGTGGCGTGTTTGAGCGTGCGGAGCGCCAATCTGGTATTACCGGCGAGGTGCTCTTGCGGTTGCTGGAATGCCGGTTGGACAATGTGGCCTACCGATTAGGTTTTGGCGCCTCGCGAAAAGAAGCCAGGCAGCTGGTGAGCCACGGGCATCTGACCATGAATGGTCGGAAAATCAATGTGCCTGGTGCGCAGGTCAAGGTAGGCGATATCATCAGCGTTCGGGAGCGAAGTCGCACATTGATCTCGATTCAGGCCGCCTTAGAGGCTGTTGATGGGCGAGGCATTCCAGAATGGTTGGAGCTGGAAAAGACGGCCTTTAAGGGCATGGTACGAGCGTTGCCTTCGAAAGACCAGATTTCGCTGCCGGTGAATGAGCAGATGGTGGTGGAGTTGTATTCCAGGTAGATGCGGAATTGGGAGGGGGTCGGTCTCTGCGGCGAACCTGTACCGTTCAGTGGCTGGCTACTCGATGAGATGAAGGGGGAGTCATGATTAAAGCGATGAAAGACTTTCAGATCCCAATGCGGGTGGAAGTCGACAAAGATACGCATTCCCAAACGTTCGGCAGATTTACGACAGAGGCCTATGAACGTGGGTTTGGGACCACGGTCGGCAACGCGTTACGGCGTGTGCTGTTGTCGTCGCTAACAGGTGCGGCAGTCACCACAGTGAAGATTGAAGGGGTCCTGCACGAGTTCTCCACGATTCCTGGTATCACGGAGGATGTGACCTCCATTATTTTGAACGTCAAAGGACTTCGGCTTGCCGTACATACCGATAAACCGAAGACGCTCCGTCTCAAGAAGAAGGGACCTGGTGAAGCGAAAGGGTCTGACATTATTCATGATGCTGACGTGACCATCCTCACCCCGAATCTCCATATTGCGACGCTGGACAAGGATGCCTCGTTCGATATGGAAATGGCGGTGAAGCATGGGCGGGGCTATGTGCCCGCCGAGCGGAATAAGGAAGAGGGGCTGCCGATTGGTGTGATTGCGATCGATTCGGTGTTTTCACCCATCAAACGCGTGAACTTTCATGTGGAGAATGCCCGCGTCGGTCGCATGACCGATTATGATAAGTTGACCTTGGAAATCTGGACGGATGGGACCATCTCGCCTCGTGATGCCTTGTCCACGGCGGCCGGCATTATGCGTGATCACATTGATATCTTTATCAATCCCGATGAGCGAATCGAAGGGCGTGCTGATCTTGGGAGTGATGAGGCGCAACGTGAGGTCAATAAACATCTGTTTCGTAGCGTGAACGAGTTGGAGCTGTCGGTCCGTGCCGCGAACTGCTTGAAGAATGCGAACATCAAGACCATCGCTGACTTAGTTCAGAAGACCGAAGGGGAGATGCTGAGGACGAAGAATTTCGGTAAGAAATCGCTCAACGAAATTAAAGAGATCTTGACGGAAATGGGCCTGGGGCTCGGTGTGAAGCTGGATGCAGTGCAACAGAACAGCGGTAGTCCGAAGAGCGAGTAACGAAACAAGAGGGAACCCGTGCGTCATAGAAAAAAAGGCAGACAGCTCGGTCGACAGACCAAACATCGATGGGCCCTGTTCCGAAGTCTCGTGACCTCGCTGCTCGAACATGAGCGCATCGAAACGACTGAGACCAAGGCGAAAGAAATTCGAGGGTTCACGGATCGGATGATTACGCTCGGCAAGGAGGGGACATTGCCGGCTCGGCGGCAAGCCCTCGCGTTTATCCGAAGCAAGGACGTCGTCTCCAAATTATTCAGCGACGTGGCGGTTCGATTTAAAGACCGTCCCGGTGGCTATACGAGGATGGTGAAGACGAGACGGCGGATCGGCGATGCCGCAAAGCTTGTCGCGATCGAACTCGTTACGCGGGCGGATACTGCGCCCGCGAAGAAACACACACCTGCTGCATCAGTTCCCGCGAGTCCCGCTGCCGACTAGGTCTCGTATCAACTGGATCTAGTCGCGGGCGCGCCGCCGCGTTATCGTTTCGACGATTTTCCCATCTCGTTCACTCCATCTCCTAGCGAGTAGACCATACAGGGGCTCTGGCATAAGTTTACTTGGTTTTGAGTGCATGCTACTATCGTGCCAGTCTCCTTTATGCTGCTTGAAAGGAAGAAGGGACAAAGTGTGGCAACGCTGGGTACGGGGGGGGTTGTTAGCGCTCAGTATAGTGTTGGCCTGTTTCCTCGCATACCTGCTCGTGACCAATTCGACAATGGTTCCCACCCCGACGGCGGCGGCGCCCGGCTCCATGGACACAGCTGATGCGACGATCTCCCAGTTTACGTTCACCCAAACGAAAGGCGATACGGTTCAATGGCAGGTGCAGGCGCAAGAGGCTAAGCTCTTTGAACGGGACAATCGTGCGATGCTCCAAGTCGTCGCAGTCACACTATTCGGCCAGCAGGGAAAGGAATTGACAGTGACCGGAGATGAAGGAACGTTGAACACAGAGACGAAGAACTTTGTGCTTGCAAACCGGTCAGAGCCACTCGTAATTCACACCGAAAGTGGATACGTGATCTATACCAACCATCTGGCTTGGACTGACCAGACGAGAGAGATACGCACTCAAGATCGCGTCCGTATCGTTGGGCATGGGTTAGAGGTGACGGGGCGTGGGTTGTTGGGACATTTGGACACTGAAGAGTTTGAAGTACTCGAGGATGTACATGTGGATTTGGCTCCTGCTTCTTAATTTGTTCCCGTTTGGGATGGCTTCATTGAGCGAATCGGCTGACGCAGCCCTTCCCAAAGGTGGTGTGGATCAAGCGGTAAGCACGACTATTACGGCCAAGAAGATGACCGTAAAAAATCAAGATAGCCAAGCGGTGTTTGAGGGGGCGGTTGTGCTAACTCGTGGGTCATTGGTTGTCTATTCCGATCGTATGGTGGTGATGTTTCGCACGCAAGACCCACCCGCGAGCGATAACAAAAAATGGCCTGAGGCCGTCAAGGGCGCTGCGCCTTCGAAAGGGCCTGATGCCGTGCCGGCTGTGTCGAATCGTTCGGTCAACAGGATTGAGGCGACCGGACGAGTGAAAATCGAGAAGGATTCAGGGAGTGCGACCTGTGAGAAAGCTATCTACTACCATGATGGGGATAAGATCGTTCTTACTGGTGACCCGGTGGCCTGGGATAAGGGAACAAGGGTCAGCGGGAAGCAAATCACAATGTTTTTGGCAGAGGATCGGAGTGTGGTGGAAGGAGGCTCGCATGTGCGGATCGAGCCGGATGGGGGGGCGACCAAGTGATCGAGGCGGTTCAGGGGAATGCGTCGTCGACTGGTTCCCCGGTGAACAGTGCCGAAGGGGCCGGTTTACGCGCGACGGGGTTGGTGAAATGTTTTCGCGCGCGCAAGGTCGTGAAAGGTGTCTCGATCGAAGTCCGTGCCGGGGAGATCGTGGGTTTACTAGGGCCCAACGGGGCTGGGAAGACCACCATTTTTGACATGATCGTTGGTCTATGCCAGCCTGATGAAGGGGCGATTTCGCTCGGTGAAGAGGTAATCACGGATCTGCCAATGTACAGACGCGCGCGGAAAGGAATTGGGTATCTTCCTCAAGAATCGTCTGTGTTTCGACGCTTGTCGGTTGAAGACAATATTCTGGCAATTCTTGAGATGCTGGACTACTCTCGCGCAGAGCGTCGCGACCGGGTCGATGCCCTTCTCATGGAACTGGACCTCTGCCATATTCGAACGAGCATGGCGTATGCGTTGTCGGGTGGGGAACGTCGGCGTCTGGAAATTACTAGGGCACTCGCGACGAGCCCGTCATTCATGTTGCTCGACGAACCCTTTGCAGGGATCGACCCGATTGCCGTCGCTGACATCCAACAAATTATTACCCGATTGAAAGAAAAGGGAATCGGCATTTTGATCACCGATCACAATGTCCAGGAGACGCTGTCTATCACGGATCGGGCCTACATCATCAACGAAGGGTTGATTCTTGAGGCTGGCTCTCCCGAATCCATCGTCAAGAGCGAGACGGCCCGGGCTGTCTACCTAGGGGAACGGTTCAAGCTATGATGCGTAAGAGTGTGTGCGTATGAAGCTCAGGCTCGACCTTCGACTGAGTCAAAAGCTGATCATGACTCCACAATTGCAGCAGGCGATTAAGCTGCTGCAATTGTCGCGACTCGAGCTCCAGCAAAGCTTAACTCAACATTTGATGGAAAACCCGCTCTTGGATGAGCTCCCGACCGAGGCGGAGGACAGCGAGGCCGGAAGCGCAGAGGAAAAGGCAGAAGATGCGGCGGCATCAGCGAACAGTGAGCCATCGAACGCGGAGGAGTCGACCCCTGAAGAACGCGATACGCCGGATGAGGCCTCAGCGGCTGGTTGGGAAGAGTACTTTGGGAGCGATCGTCGGATAGGCGGATCCGAGTCTCAGTCGTCCTCGCAAGACGAGTTTCCATCCTATGAACAAACCATGGCGAAAGCCACATCCTTGGAAGACCATCTCCTCTGGCAACTGTCGTTTTCCGGTTTATCGGATCGTGAAAAGGAAATCGGGCGGTTGATCATCGGTAACCTTGATGATGATGGGTACCTGCGCATGTCTCTCGCAGAAATGGTCAGCGGGACCGACTTTACCGAAATTGAAGCGGAGTCAGTCCTGAAGGATATTCAGAGCTTTGATCCGACGGGAGTGGCGGCCCGAGACCTTGCGGAATGCCTGCTCTTACAAATCGGACATTTGGGAAAGAGTCCGATGGGATCATTAGGGGCTCGGCCCGGCGCCTTGAAGGGATCGATTGTTGAAGCCATTGTTCAGCACCATCTCAAAGACTTGGAGAAAAAACAGTATGCGAGGATCGCGAAAGCCTTAGAGGTCACGGTAGAAGAGGTCTTTCAGGCGACAAAGGTCATCGAAGTGCTTGAGCCGAAGCCGGGGCGACCCTTTACGAACACCCAGAATTATGTGATTGTCCCTGACGTGTTTGTCGTCAAGAATGAAGGGGAATGGGTGGTACTACTGAACGACGATGGACTGCCCCGTATGAGGATTAGCCCGTACTACAAGCAATTAATGGGGGCAGGAGAGAGTGGGTCGGCGGAGACGAAGGCCTATCTGGATGAAAAGCTGCGGGCGGCGCAATGGGTCATTCGCAGTATCGAGCAGCGGAATAAGACGATCGTAAAGGTCGTGTCGAGTATCGTGAAGTTTCAGGAGCAGTTCTTTGAAAAGGGCGTGCAGCATCTAAAACCGTTGGTGCTCAAGCAGGTGGCTGAGGATATTGGGATGCACGAGTCGACAATCAGTCGTGTGACGGCGAACAAGTATATGTATTGCCCGCAAGGGATGCTGGAACTGAAATTCTTCTTCAATGCCGGTCTGCAGCGAGCGGATCAGCCCTCCGACATGATGTCGTCCGTGACGGTGAGAGAGATGATTCGGAAAATGGTGGCGGAGGAAGATGCGAGCCACCCCCTCAAAGATGAAGAAATCGCGGCGCGGCTGCTCACGCAGCAGGTTGTGATCGCGCGACGGACGGTGGCCAAGTATCGGGCGGAAGAACATATTCCCTCCGCCACCCAACGTAAGCGGTTCTTTTAGACCTTCCCTGTTCAGCTGCGCGCGTACGCGCCTCTTATCTGGTGCCTCCTCTGGTGTTATGGATGCTCAGAACTAACAAGCATAGTCGAGTGGCAGAGAGGCCGAGGTTATTCAGCTTGAAAGGGTGAATGTCTATGAAAATTACAGGACGACATCTCGTCGTGACGCCGGCGCTCAGACAACATATTGAAAATCGCTTTGAGCGGCTCGAGCGGTATGAAGTAAAGCTGTGCCATCTGGAAGTGATCCTGGGTGTGAGCAAACTTCAGCATTCTGCGGAGGTCGTCTGTACCATGCAAGGGCGACGGATTCAGGCAAAAGCTTCGACGCAGGAAATGTACGCGACGATTGACCAGCTCGTGGACCGCTTGGGTGCCCAGATACGAAAGCACAAGGAACGCCTGGCTGATCATAAAGAACCGACGAAGAGGTCGGTGCGTAAGATTCCACGCCCGGTTCTTCGTAAGGGAGGGGAAGAACTTGAAGTCATTCGTCCAGTCCGGGCTGTTCTGACTCTGGAGGACGCGAAGCGCCGGCTAGATCCTCTGCCTGGTTCGCTGGTGGTGTTCACTGCACTGTCTTCGGGAAAGTTACAGATTCTACAGCGTATCGATCGTGATCGAGTGGTCCTGATTGATCCGTAAGTGGCAGGCAGGCATGGCAGGACTCAAGTTGGTTGTGATCAGCGGTCTTTCCGGCTCAGGGAAGTCGCAAGCCCTCAAATGTTTCGAAGACGCAGGGTATTTCTGTATCGACAATTTGCCGCCGGCCCTTCTGCCGACCTTTGTCGAACTGTGTCATCAGCAGGGAGGCGAGATTAAAAATGTTGCGCTCGGCATCGATGTCAGGGAACGCGTGTTCTTTTCCGATCTCGTGGGGATTCTTGAGCGGGTTAAGACACTTGGTCATGCGGTTGAGTTAATATTCTTTGAAGCTCGTGAGGAGGTGTTGGTTCGTCGATTCTCGGAGTCTCGGAGGCCCCATCCGCTCCTGCCGCATCTCCCGGTATTGGAAGGAGTGCGGTTTGAAAAGGAACGTCTCGCAGATCTGCGGCGCCACGCCGACCGTATTATTGATACGTCAGATTTGACGGTGCATGAGTTGCGAGAGTTGTTGATCAGGCAGTTCAGGCAGGAGGGTGCGCCTCACCGGTTGACCATCTCGCTGGTAACATTCGGCTACAAGTTCGGCGTGCCGTACGACATTGACCTCCTGTTCGACGTCCGGTTCTTGCGGAACCCGTTTTTCGTTCCTGACCTCAAACCATTGAGCGGGGAGGACCCGCGGGTGCGGACATACGTGCTTACCGATCCGGACGCCGTCGCGTTCATTGGGCAGCTGGAAGGCCTTTTTAAATTCCTCATCCCTCTCTTCGAACGAGAACGCCGCAGCTATGTGAATGTTGGGATTGGCTGCACCGGCGGACGTCATCGGTCTGTGGCGATTGCCGGTCGACTCCAGGAAAGTTTTTCAGCACTTGGATATCAAGTGACCGTCGCTCATCGCGATCTCAATAGGCAATAACCCACCGAGCCGTTAGGCACATCCTCCCGCCACCATAGCACTAGCTCAATTCTATGCGTATACACGGAAAGCGATTTGCTTGACAGGTAGAGCATCTGGACTATACTTAGCATGTGCATGAAGCCAATCCACAGTGTAGACGCATTGTTTAGACATGTGTCGGACATGATTCAGGTCCAAATGGCTCCCCATAATAATAGGGGAATGCGGAGTGGAGAGTAGGACGCAGGTGAATAGCCAGAATGGTCTCGATACACATACTTTCTTTGGGACGTTGAAGTTTGCAGGAATGTGGTCATGATTAACAGTCTGCGCGAAATTCACATAAAGATTTGTTCTGCACGGATAGTCATGTACAGTCAGAGGCACCTATGTTGAGTTCATTTAAGAGTCTCGCCGAAGCCGATCTGTTCTCGATGTTCACCCCGAAGCGACAGCTCGTCGGGCTGGATATCGGGTCGAGTGGTATCAAACTCGTCCAGTTGAAGGAAAGCCGAGGGCGGTACATTCTCCAAAAGTTTGGCTTCAAACCACTTGAGCCGGAAGTCATCGTCGATGGCACGGTGATGGATGAGGGGCGAGTGGTGTCGGCGATTAAGGAACTGTTTGAGGAAACGAAGATCAAGGTCAGGCAAGTCGCCGTGTCGATTTCTGGCCATGCGGTCATCATTAAAAAGATCAGCCTGCCGCCGATGCCTGATGAGGAGTTGGAGGGGCAGGTGAGGCTTGCCGCGGAACAGTACATCCCTTTCGATATTAATGAGGTGAACATCGACTTCAGTGTATTGCCCTCTTCCGAGACCGCGGGCGATACCCAGGGAGAGATGTCGATCATTCTGGTAGCGGCCAAGAAAGACAAGATTAATGAGCTGACCGAACTCGTCAAGGGGGCGGGGTTACTTCCGATCGTCATGGATGTGGATGCCTTTGCGATCGAAAACATGCATGCGATCAACTATCCTGTCTCGCAAGAGGATACGACCGCGCTCGTCAATATTGGCGCCAGTGTCATGAATATCAATATTGTTCGAAGCGGCACTTCGCTGTTCACACGTGATATTCCCATCGGGGGGAATCGCTATACGGAAGCCATTCAGCGAGAAGTGGGCATGTCCTACGAAGAGGCAGAGGAAACGAAAAAAGGCGGGCGTTCGGCAGGGAGCAATCAGGCCGCGGTGACCACGGTCATCGACAGTGTCAATGCCGAGGTTGCGTCGGAAATTGCGCGGACCGTCGATTATTTCAAGTCAACGATGTCGGATGCGGACGTTCAGCAGGTACTCTTGTGCGGAGGGGGCGCTCAGGTCAAGGGCCTGGTTACGCAACTGAGAGACCGAATGCATGCTGTTGTCGAGGTGGCTAATCCGTTCGGTGAAATCGATACCTCAGGGAGCGATTTTGATCAGAATACGTTAGCCGAATTGGCTCCTCTGGCTGCCGTGGGGGTCGGATTGGCCCTTAGATCGGTAGGGGATCGATGATTCGCATTAATTTATTGCCAGGGCCCAAGGGGCATAAGGCGAAGCCTCAGTATGATGTCAGAGCACAGGCGCTGTTGGCTGTAGGGATATTGTTCATCACCCTGGCGGGATGCTGGTGGTACTCAGCCTCACTCGATGAAGAGATAAATGTGCGGCAGACTGAAAAACTCGACAAGGAGAAGCAGGTCGCGCAGTTGAGGGAGCAAGTGAAGCAGGTTTCCGAGTTTGAAAGCCGAAAGAAAGTGCTGGAAGATAAAAATCGAATTATTGACGAATTGGAAAAGTCACGTGTTGGCCCTGTCAAGGTGCTCGACCATGTCAGTCAAAGTCTGGAACCGCTGAAGGTGTGGCTAGTGAGAGTCGCGGTCAACGGGAAAGAGATCGATCTTGAGGGTCGTGCGGCGACCAACGATGATGTGGTGGAATTCGTGAATAACCTGCGCCGTACCGACTATTTCATGAATATCAATCTTCAAGAAAGTCGAGCTGCGGTGGAGAGCCAACTCAATATCTATCAGTTTAAACTTGGTTTCCGTCTTAAAGGGTAAGCATCATGAAGCTGCCTACTATTAATCTTGACCTATTGCGGTCAATCCCATTGGTTCAGAAAGTGGGGCTTCTTGTGATGGTTCTTGCGGGGATTGTCGTGGGCTTCTACTACTATGTAGCCGAGCCAAAATCTACGGAGATTGCAGGGCTTCAGGGAGCGATTGGCACGCTCGACAGCGAGATTCAAACGTTGACCATTAAAGTCAAGCATCTTGATGAACTCATTGCTGCCAGTAAGCAACTAGAAATTGAGCTCGCGAAAAAGAAAGAACGATTGCCGCCTGAAGAGGAGGCGGTAATGTTGCTCAAACAGGTGTCAGACTTGGGGATTCGCCTTGGACTCGACATTAAACTGTGGAAACCGAGTGCAAAGAGCGAGGATCCATCGAAACTCTTTGTGCGGATGCCGGTAAACGTAGAGGTCTCTGGCGGCTACCATACCGCAGCCTTGTTTTTCGATCGAATCAATGCATTGCCTCGAATTGTGACCGTGTCTGGCCTCAAGATGGGAGCTCCAAAGTTTGAGAAGGGACGAGTAGTCACACAGACCGTGTTTGACCTTATCGCCTATGCGGCACCAGAGGAAACCAAACTGGCTGCAGTGGTTCCGGTGACTCCTCAGAAGAAATAGGGCATAGAGTCTTGGATGTGTTCGAGGCCACGAGCAATGAATGACATCTGTGAAAACTGGCGGTTGACCATGAAGACAACAAGCATGACTCTGATTGGATGCGCCGGCCTGCTCGTCGCAGTTGGCATGGGCTTTGCCGAGACAGGTATGAGTTCTCATGTCGGACAAATTAGCCCAATGCGGCAGGATTCCTTAAAAGTTCCTTCTCTCAAGGATGCACCGAGGCCCGCACTGTCTCCAACCGTAGCCGTGGCGGCTGGCGATGAGAATGCTCAGCCGGTTGCACCCAATTCATTGCTGGAGCCGGTGAGCGCACATTCCTATGACCCTTCTGGGCGGCGCGATCCGTTCGCGCCAGTGTTGCAACAGTTGGGACTCGGGCCGATTGACCCCACGTTACCTCCGCTCCAGCGCGTTGGGCTCACTGAGATGAGCCTGATCGCTGTGGTATGGGGGGCCTACGGCAATACGGCTATGGTTCAGACGCCAGATGGGAATGGATATACGGTGCGTCGAGGAACGCGAATCGGTCCCAATAATGGCGTGGTGAGTGCCGTGACGGAGAAAGGTATTGTGGTGCAAGAAAGGTTTACAGATGTGTATGGGAGCAAACAGGAGCGGGAGTATGTCAAGCTCCTTCACCCGAAAGAGGGCGCAGAATGACACCTAAGCTGACCATGACAACTACAGCATTTGTTCGCGTGCTCTCGGCGGTGGGAGCGCTCAGTGTCCCGATGGCCATGCCGTCGATGGGGGCGTCAACCGACGTACCTGCAGTCGAGGCAGCCGGCATGTCATCGAGCATCGAGGGGGGTCTGGCGCAGACCCTGACTCGCATTGATGTTCAGCGCGGCACGGATGACATCCGTGTCGTCATCTCGGGGGATGGCAGGTTGGCCCACGAGGTGACACGGCTTGATGAGCGGCGTCTCATGATCGACATTCCAGGCGTGGCTTCCGCCATACGCAAGCCAGTCATATCTGTGAATCACCACATTTTGAAGCAAGTGCGTCTGGGTTATCATGCCGATAGAGTACGAGTAGTCTTGGATCTTGCCGATAAGGCTGCTTATTCGGTTGAATCGCAAGGCGCGAATCTTATTGTGACTCTTCGGGAAGGCGCCGCTACGGATTTAGGCGCAGATACACACCCTATCCGTGGCGAGGCGGTCGAAACCATCGAGTCGGAGAATCCTGCAATGCCGCTGGTCCATGCGGATGCCACTTCTCGGGAGGTTCAGTGGACAATGGCCAAGGTTCGGCGGGCTTCAACGAAATTTCACGTGCGACCCGTCCAGATGACCTCCGAGGCAGATGGTGGTGAGAAAAGTACGCCAAAGGAAGATTTGGTTGTTGGAGAAACGCGGTATATCGGCCGGCGTATTTCGCTGGATTTCCAGCAGGCCGACATCAGTAATGTGCTGCGCCTCATTGCCGAAGTGAGTGGGTTGAACATGGTCGTCGGTGAAGGGGTCAAGAGCAAGGTCACGATGAAGCTCGTGAGTGTGCCCTGGGATCAGGCGCTCGATATGATTTTGAAGATGAATGGGTTAGGCAAGATCAGGCAGAGCAATATCCTTTGGATCGATTCGCTGGCGAACATTGCCAAACAGCAGAATGAAGAAGCGCAGGCGAAGGATGCCAAGGTGAAAGCAGAAGAACTGGTCGATCGGGTGTTCTATATTAGAAACCTGCAAGTGACAGAACTCATGACGTCTCTTCGACAATATTTGAGCCCTAGAGGGTTGATGCAAATGAGTCCGGGGACCAATGCCTTAATCGTCCGGGATACGGAAACCAAAATTGGGGTGATGAAACAGCTGGTTGATGGGCTCGATCTCGAAGTACCTCAAGTCCAAATCGAAGCTAGGATCGTGCAGGCTGATACGACTTATTCCCGTTCTCTGGGTGTTCAGTGGGGTATCCAGAATGTGAACCAGCTCGCGGGTAATGGCGTGGCGAACTTCAAGACGGGAGTTGTCGGATCATTTGGAAATCAAGTGTCTGATTTTCTGGTAAATCTTCCCGCCACAGTCGGTGGTTTGACATCAACTCCTGGTGTCGGGTTCACGATTGGGAGAACAGATGGAACGAAGTTGGATATGCGGTTGTCGGCAGGTGAGTTGCTCGGTCTTAGTAAAGTCATTGCCGCGCCAAAGGTCACAACCTTGGACAAGCGGGAAGCCAAGATCTCACAGGGGGAATCGATCCCGTTCCAGACGACTTCCCTCCAGGGGACTCAGACAACCTTTGTGGATGCGAACTTGGAACTGAACGTGACTCCTCAGATTACCTCGCGAGATCCGAAGGAAACCGGTAAGCAGATCATGATGAAGGTTCGCGCAACCAGAAACGCAGTCGGTGCACGAAGCAATCCGGCTGGTCCAAGTATTGACCGCCGCGAAGCCACTACCCAGGTCATTATCCGCGATGGCGAAACCATGGTGATCGGCGGGGTCTTTATCGATACGCAGGGCAACAGCGTGGCTGGTATCCCTTATCTCTCTCGCGTGCCTGTTTTGGGTTGGCTCTTCAAGCAGAAGACCGAGTCTGTAGCGAAACAAGAGCTACTCATCTTCTTGACTCCCAGTATCGTGAAGAGCTAGAAGCTAACCATCTAGCTATTCATTGATGAGGAGCTCAAGGGTGGTGAGCCTTCGCGGTTGATGCGTCATCTCGATCCTCCAGTGCATACTCTCCAGTCCACTGCGTATTTCTGACATGACAAATGTCGACACTGCTCGGCGCATGAAAATGCGACAGGGGTGGTCGTATGCGCATGCAAGACGGTCGGCAATCGAATTGACATCATGGCCTGGGAAGCAGGGAGCACCATTTGAAATGACCATAGTGATGCTCAATAAGTCTAAAGAGGGTGCTCGTGAGGCTGTGAAACGCGATCCTTTGGCTTGGAGACTAATCTGAAAACCTTCTAGTTTCCGAACCGTTGTGGTACCATCCCCCCCGATGTCAACCATCGCAATTCATCATCACCGCAGGCGAAGTGGGTCATGAATCCAGGCCTTCCTATCCAAGAAGAATCGGATGGGCGACTGGTATTTTTTGGTCAGGAGAGACCGTCGTTGAGCGTGGCCGGCGTGGCAGAACAGACTGTACCGGTGACCTTGGGGGAGCGGAGCTACGACATCGTCCTCCATCCTGGGTTACTTGAAACAGTGGGTGACAGGCTCAGAGCCCTAACGACTTCTCCGAAGATCGGGGTGGTAACAGATAGGCATGTGGCAAGCCGTTATCTGCAAGGGACTCTCCGCTCGCTTTGCATGGCGGGGTACGACCCGACTCCTATTATCTTGCCGCCGGGAGAGCGTACAAAGACGCTCGGTACAATCGCCAAGATTCTCGATGAGTTAGCCAGGCACAAATTCGAACGTCAGTCCCTGTTGCTGGCCCTTGGTGGGGGAGTCATCGGTGATGTCACCGGCTTTGCTGCCGCGATCTACCAACGAGGAATCCCATACGTACAGGTGCCGACCACGCTTGTGGCTCAAGTAGATTCCAGTGTCGGGGGCAAGACCGGTGTGGACCATCGGCTGGGAAAGAATCTCATCGGGGCGTTTTACCAACCGCGCGCGGTATTGATCGATCCCCTTATGCTGCGCACCCTGCCCCGCCGCGAATGGGTTGCTGGTTTAGCTGAAGTGATCAAGTACGGCATTATCGCCGACGAGGAGTTCTTCACCTTTCTGGAGCAGGAGATTCCTGCGCTGTTGAAACTCGACGAAGAGCCCGTTATCCATGCGATCAAGCGATCCTGCGAGATCAAAGCGCAGGTGGTTGGCGCGGACGAGCGTGAGTCGGATCGCCGACGCATTCTCAATTACGGCCACACGATCGGACATGCACTAGAGTCACTCGCAGGCTATCGTGGTCTGATCCATGGTGAAGCGGTTGGGATCGGATTGGTCCAAGAAGCGGATTTGGCTTGTCACATGGGCCTGTGCGGGCGAGGAGTTGTCGAACGAATCAGAAGTCTGGTGCAGCGTGCTGGGTTGTCTGAACAGGTCTCACCGAGATCCTTTACGTCCCTTTGGGGCGCCATGCAACATGACAAGAAGGTGGTGGGGGGGCGGGTCATCGGGGTATGGCCAGTGCGGATTGGGGAAGTGGTCATTCGGCCAATCGAGCAGCAGGTCTGTGCAGCGTGGTTTCAGAGCAGGCACGGCCGTGGGAGCCGACCGTCGAGTGGCCGTCAGCTAGGCAAGCATCCTGTCCATCGCAAGTCTCGTGCGTCAAAGTAAATCTCTATGACGACCAAACACACGCCATCCGTGGCTCACCTCCAACAGGCCTTGCGGGAAAAAACACGCGAACTCGATGTGCTCCATCTGATCTCTGAGTCGATCAGCAACCAACTGGATCTCGAAGCAATTCTCAAACATATCGTCGAAGTTGTCGTCGAAGTCACCAAGGCGGATGCCTGCCTCCTATACCTATTGTCGGATAGCCAAGACGAACTCATTCTTCGAGCCTCGAAGAACCCTCATCCGAAATTGATTGGCCGTATCACGATCGGTTTAGGAGAGGGCATCACCGGGTGGGTCGCTCAGGAACGAACGCGCGTCGTGATTCCGAGTAATGCGAACGACGATCCACGATTCAAGTTTTTTCATAACCTTCCAGAAGACCGCCATCAAGCCTTTGTCTCCGTACCGATCATGGCCAAAAAAGAAGTGGTCGGCGTGATCAATGTCCAACATAAACGCCCAAAGCGCTATCGGACGGATGAGTTGGCGTTACTCTCGACTATTGCCAATCAAGTCGGTGGAGCGATCGAGAACGCGCGGCTCTACGATCAAATGCAACGCAAAGCCCTACAAGTGGAAACGCTGTCGCAGGTCTCAGAAACAGTGGCATCCAGTCGGCTGATCAAAGACGTGCTTCAACTCCTGGTGACGATGACCGCGCAAATGATGAACTCCAAGATCTGTTCGATTATGTTATTGGACGAAGCCAGCGGGGAACTACGGATCGCGGCGACACAAAGCCTCAGCGAACAGTATCGTCGCAAGCCAAACTTGAAAGTCGGGCAGAGTATCAGTGGCCGTGCTGTGAAAGAGCGTCGACCGATTATCGTGGTCGACGTCTCCACCGATCGAGACTATATGTATCCGGATATGGCCAAGAAGGAAGGGCTGTGCTCATTGGTTTCGGTACCGATGATGGTGCGGGAGAAGGCGTTGGGCGTGATCAATAGCTATACGTCCGTTCCGCACGTATTTACCAGCGAAGAGGTCAAGTTGCTCCAGGCCATCGCCAATCAGGCCGCCATTGCCATCGAACATACGACCCTGGTCGAGAAGTCCTATGAGATGCAGGAAGCGCTGGCGGTACGGAAGCTCATGGAGCGGGCCAAGGGCTACCTGATGCGCTCGAAGAAGCTGACTGAAGAAGAGGCCTTCAAACTCATTCAACGGCAAAGTATGGATTTCCGGAAGTCGATGCGCGAGATAGCCGAGGCCGTGCTCTTAGCTGGAGAACTCGACCAGCGGGCTGAGAAACAGCGGGGATAGGTTCGGCCTACCAGGGAAGTCCTCTGGCACTGACGGGCTAAGGAGTCGGTTGAGGCGTCGGCTTCAGAGAGGACGAGGGGGTGGAACGTGTCCGCTCCGCCTCTTGTTCCGCCAGTTTCTTCTTGATGTCCTGCAACTCCTTCCGTAGCGCGTCCAGATCGGTATCTCGCTGAGTGGGTTCCCCCTTCGCAGGCGTCGGTGGTTGAGCGGCAGTCGATCGCATGTCCGGCGCGGCAGGCATTGTGGCAAGCAGGTCGTAGTCGATCGCCAGAGTCGCGTTGGTTGAGCGCGCGGTTCGATAGCTATCCGGGCGCTTGGCGGATTCCGGGACGAAGTGCACCGTGCGGTTCGCCAATCCCGTCGGATTGAAAATGCGCCGATTGGCCGTGTTGATCGTTTCGGCCCGTTCCGTCCGGTGGCGATATTCTGTCAAGGTCAGATACAGTGACCGTCCGTAGGCGTAGAGCGAACCC
>Ga0184638_1000033_pt1 | contig 29903 bp, 31 predicted proteins | sample PLM31_50_b2_FD_133141 | JGI IMG/M metagenome (GOLD analysis project Ga0184638, IMG submission 133141) | Groundwater sediment microbial communities from an aquifer in East River, Colorado, USA - PLM3-1_50_b2 | ecosystem: Environmental > Terrestrial > Soil > Riparian zone | place: USA: East River... | reverse complement strand
TCGCCAACGACATGGTGAACATCTTCGACCATGGGGCGCTGCCGGGACAGATGGGCAGCAAAGGTATTACCTGCGAAGGGTTGCCTACGGGCCGGACTGATCTGGTTAAGGATGGGGTCCTGGTCGGACTTCTGTCGAGCTTCTATGAGACGGAGCGTCTCTTGCTCGACCCCGAGGCGAAAGAAAAACTCGGCGGGGCACCAGACCAGTTCCGTGCTGCTCTGATCCCGCGCAATGGGTTTCGGTCCTCATCGGGAGGCGGCAGGCGGTTCGATGTTCCGCCGTCCATTTCGCCGACAAATGTGTTCATCAAAGGCCGACACGAGAAGACCTTGGAAGAACTCCTCAGGGAAGTCGGCAACGGGGTTTATATCGGCAGGATCTGGTATACCTATCCGATTAATGGTCTCAGAGCGGGAGATTTTACCTGTACCGTCGTCGGCGATTCGTTCTTGATCCGGGACGGCAAACTAGCGGCGCCTCTGAAGGCGAACAGCATCCGCATCAACGACAATATTCATCAGGTACTGCGGAATATCATCGGGATCACCAAAAAGAGCCGGCCGACTGTGGTTTGGGATGGCGATGAGGTGGTACATTCGCCGGAGATTGCGGTCTCCCGTTTGAAGCTCAGTGCGATTGCTGGGTTTATGGATTCCCTGCGATGAGCCAAGAGGTGCCTTTGCCAACCGACCTGATTCAAGTGACCCCCGCCCCGGGGGGGGCGCCCGGAGGCATTCATAACCGACCGCCGATTCCTGATGCGGGAGAGAAGGCGGAGTGCCCCAAATTCATGAGTCATGGCCCGTGCGGGGGCGTTCGCAAAGGCGGCTACTGCGAAGTCTTTCCTGAAATGATGTGCCCGTGGGTGGTGATGTATTTTGATTTGGAAAAGCTCGGTCAGACCGAATGGATGACAAGAGTCTGAAACGACGAAGGGACCGGAGACCGGCGTCCCTATCACGCGCCGCCGAGGGCTACACCGATGAGCATGCGGTCAGCGGTCTGGACACGCGGCTCCCGGACATCGAGACCTGGCCGAATCAATTCAAGAACTACGAGATCACGATCGAGGTTCCGGAGTATACGGCGATCTGCCCCAAGACCGGCCTTCCAGATTTTGGCACGATCCGGATTACCTATCTGCCGGACAAACGCTGTCTGGAGCTCAAATCCCTTAAGCTCTACATTCACGCGTACCGCAATGTGGGGATCTTCTACGAGAACGCCGTGAACCGGATGTTGAAAGATCTCGTCCGCGCCTGCCACCCCGTGTGGGCTCGCGTGACCGGAGAGTTTACCGCGCGGGGCGGCCTCCGGAGCGTCATCGAGGCCAAGTTCCCGTAACTTCTTTGCCACTCCGCCCATTCTTCTTTGGAAAAGTAGCCCCCTTTTTCAACCTGTGTTACGGCGAGCGTGCGCTTCAGTAGCTGCGCAGCCTTGGCTGCGCGGTATTCTAGTTGTACCGGACAAACTCCAAGTATAGCGACGTCGCAGCGGGATGAACCCTCAATTCATCGTGAGTCAAACCCGGCAGCTTATGGTTGTCGGCGCCTTGGAGAGCCGGACTGTCCTGATCCCCGACTGGCAGGAAGAATAACCAAGGCAGATAGAAGGGGTCCGTCCCCGTGCCATCGTAAACGGTCATATACCTCGTCGGTCCACGCGCCTCCCTATTGCCGAGAGGTCCGTTTAGGTTCCGCAGCCAGGCTGAACCCGGGGCGATTTCACCACAGCCCATGAAATCTTTCCATCCAATCAACCACACTAACCAAGCGCGACGGCAGACGGTGGTCCCGTGGTTGGGGCCGGCGATCCCTACAAAATTCTGAATGAGACGAGCACGCTCGGGCTGCTCCGCCATCAGTTTACGCACTAGCACAACGCCTAACGAATGGGCGATGATATCTAGCTTGGGAGCGCCGGTGTACGCAGTGACCGCATCCAGGAAGGTCACCATATCGGGGACATTGAGTTGAGCGGTGGTCCGGCATTGCGTGGGCGGGGACAGTTGCTGCGTGGACTGACCGTTATACGAGAGTGCCCACAGTTCCTGCATCGAATACCCCGCGTCCAAGAATCGTTGCTTGACACTCTTCCCTCGTTCATCCCAGTCACTCGCATCGCGAGTATTGCCGTGAACAAAGATGACCGGGCGATGCCGCAATGGATGCCCTTTGGCGATGCCGCCCCAGCCCCCCATACGGTCATGCCATTCCGAATCCGGTAACACGGGAAAGTCCGGGGCGAAGGCGGCAACCGCAGCAGGAGGCCGGCAATGAGCCACCTGATGCGTCGCGGCGGCCTTCTCGAAAGGCCACAGTAGCAACATCAACAAGCAGGTTGCGAGCAGCGCAGGTCGTCGTGAGGGAGAAACTGGATTCCTCCTTTATCCGCGTAGACGTACTTGTATGCATTGGAGGCGAGAGGCGGGCGACGCGGGCTGGCGAGCCACTGTATGTATCCGGCGGCGGCGAAGCGCTGGCCGTGATCGTCGAACGAGGCGATTAGCCTCGCTCTTTGAACCACTGCGCGATGAGGGGCGGGAGGTCCCGCTGCACCTTGCCGCTCACGTACATGCCGATATGCCCGACGGGGAAGGAACGCACTGTGTAGTCGGTGCTTCCTAGATACTGTCCCAGCGCGACGGACGAGGGCGGTGGGACCAGATGGTCCTGCTCGGCATAGACGTTCAGCACGGGTACGCGGATCGTGCTGAGGTCCACCGGCTGTCCTCCGATTTTCACTTCTCCTTTGATCAACTTGTTTCCCTGGTAGAAATCCTTCATGAACTGCCGAAAAGTTTCTCCCGCCTGGTCGGGACTGTCAAAGATCCATTCCTCCATGCGTAGGAAGTTGCGCAACTTTTCCTCATTGTCCAGGATGTCGATCATTTCGAGATACTTTCCAACGCCCAACTGAAACGGCTTCATCATCAAAAAGCCCAGATTCATGAACTCCCCCGGGATGTTGCCGAAGGCATCTACCAAGGCGTCAATGTCCATGCCCTGCGCCCCGGCATTACATCCCGCCCATAAGTTCGGCAAGCCCTCTTTTACGTGAAAATCTACCGGCGTGACCATCGTGACGAGGTTTTTGACCTTGTTCGGATGGAGCGCGGTGTAACAGAGGCTGAAGGTGCCTCCTTGACAGATACCCAGGAGATTGATCCCATCTCCACCATCATCGCGGGATGGGGCCCCGTCCTGCTGGACCCCCCTCCCGAACCCACAGCGTTCGCGAACTACGTCAACACAGTTGTCGATATAGCCGTTGATGTAGTCGTCGAGTGTCAACCAACGATCACCCCTGCCCGGGTAGCCCCAATCAATCAAGTAGACGTCCATCCCCAGCTGCAACAGGTTTCGTACCAGTGATCTGTCTTCCTGCAAGTCAACCATGTACGGACGGTTGACAAGGGCGTACACGATCAGGATCGGAATCCGGAAAGGCTGGTCCACCATCGGGGTGAAGCGATAGAGCACGAGATTGTCTTCTCGATAAATCTCTTCTTTTGCGCTCGCGCCGACCTGTATGTCTTGCTCCCGGATATGACTGAGGCTCTCGATCCCCTTGAGGACCTTTTGATTCAAGTCGATCAGTTCACGGGCGGTTTCGTGAGGATTGCTGAGCAGAGGAAACAACGGCATCACCTTGTACTCCTTGTGTCTTGTTCCCTGCGATCGGCCGTGGTCGCGCTCATGCGGTGTCTTTCGGCAGGTCCGTGGGCAGCCCGCGGTCAGCCTCTTTCTGGGCCTGTGTGGAAAATTCGCCTTTGATTGCCTGCATGGTCTTCTTGAGGTCCTTCACATCCTTCCGTAGCTCATAAATTCTGCGGTAGGCCTCATCCAGCTCGCTTCGCGAAGCGAGATGAGTGGTCTTCAAGAAGGCATCGACGATTTCGCGTTCGCGAAGCCTGTACGCCGTTGCGGTATTGACTAAGTTCCCCTGAATCCGAATGTACTCTTCCGAGCGGAACACCGCTGTAAAGACCTGATCTACAAGCTCGACCCACAGAAACAGCAGCTTCCTCACGCTCGGAATAGGTTCGCCCTTTTCAGTCAGCGCCACCAACTGTCGCATGAATTCTTCGAAGGCGTGGACCCATGTCTCGCCCAGCACGACCTGGTATTCGAATCCCGCCCGGCGATAATCCAACCACGCGTCGAATCCCTTGAGAATGTCCTGGTTGAGCTCACGCGTGTGGCCCAGGCTTGGGCTTTGAAGCAAGCGACCGAAGGTGCTCTCATACCCATCCCAGTATAGATTCGTTAACTCCATCAATGCGGAACCATGTCCGGTCGCGGCCTGCCCGAAGTGCCACGGGGTCTGGTGCAAGGACTCCGTCCATGGCTGCATCAGCCCCTTCCATTGTTCACTGTAGACCCGCAAGAGTTCGTCGGTATCCTGACAAGCCTTCTGCATCTCTTGCGGGAACTGCAGGAGTTGCTGACGCAAGTTGTCGGTGTAGGTGTGAAGAGCCGTTTGCCAGTCCACCCCGGACTCGGTAGTGGGGGCGATGGCCTTCCATGCTCTGAGGGACAGCTCCAGGATGCGGAGCATGTGGTCTTGAGTCGTCAGGAGTCGCCCGGCCACATCTGTGATCAGGTGGTCGCTCCCTGCTGTCCAGGTCTTGAATGCCTCGGCAGCTGCTTCGTGTCCATGATTGGTGACGCCCCAGTAAGGAGACGTCGGGGAAGGGACGCCGGGCATCGAATCAAACCAGTTTTTCCACATCTGCTTCTGAGTTTCGGCCAAAGCTTTGACCATCGTTTCAGTCTGCTCAGTCCAGTGCACCGCGTCCCTCCCCAATAAAGATGCTGGCTGCCGCTGCTTCTACGATTTCTTGCGCGCCTGCCCCGTGGTCCGTAACCAGTCTGCCTGGGTATCCAGCGCCTTTTGGATAGTCTCCTGCCAGCTCTGCAAGAATTTCTGGCCGTCGCGGGGCCAGTTCATCATGTTGGAGGCATCAAACTTTTTGACGACCTCGAACCAGCTCCCCCAGAGCTGCTTCTGAGTCTCCGTCGAGCGGGTGATCAGATCCTGCCCCTGCTTGGCCCATTCTGCCGTCTCCTGAGGCGTGCCCTTGGCAGTCGTGAAATTCTCCGCCCAGACGCGGGCCCCCTCAACCTGAGTATCCAGGACCTTTTGGATTGTTTGGTTCCAACTGTCCACGATCTTTTGCCACACCTCCGTGGATGGAGACTGTCCGAAGCCCTGGACGGTCCTCATACACTCATCCCACATTTTCTTCTGCGTTTCCGTCCAGGTCTTCAACATTGCTTCGGATTGTTTGGCCCATTCCATCGTTTCCATCAGTGCCTCCGTTGTGAGTTCTTTCTGTCTGTGTGTTGCTATTCACGTCAGTTCGAGTTTTTTCCGGTATGTCGGCCGACCCCGAGATCTGAGTCCCTACATATAGAAACCGCCGTTTATGCCCATAACCTGCCCCGTAATGTAACTGGACTTCTCATCCGCCAAGAAGACGACCGCTCTCGCGACCTCCGATGGCTCTGCCAGCCGCCCGACGGGGATGCTCTCCAAAATCTTGTCCATCACGTCTTTGGGAATCAGATCCGTCATTGCCGTTTTTACAAACCCCGGCGCAATGGCGTTCACGGTGATGCCTTTCTTGGCCGTTTCCAGAGCAAGCGCCTTGGTGAACCCGATAATCCCGGCCTTGGCCGCGGCGTAATTCGTCTGGCCAAAATTCCCTTTTTGACCGACGACTGAGCTGATGTTGATGATCCGTCCATAGCCATGCTCAAGCATCTGCCCGATGACCGCTCTGGAGCAGTGAAAGACCGAGGAGAGATCCACCCCAATAACCTTTTCCCACTGATCTGGCGACATGTTCTTCAGAGTCTTGTCGATCGTAATGCCGGCATTGTTGACCAGCACGTCGATGCGGCCGAACTCCTTGGTGGCCATTTCGACCAGGTGTGCCGCTTCGTCAAATCGAGAGATATCAGCCTTATAGAGCTTCGCGCGATATCCCTGACGCGTGAGGTGATCCAGAAACTCTTCCGCGTCCTCATCTCGTTCAACAAGGTAGTTCAGAGCGAGAGTCGCCCCCTCTTGAGCCAAGTGGAGGGAAATGGCTCGCCCAATCCCCCCCACCGCGCCCGTGACGAGCGCGACACGATCCTTCAAGATGGTTGCCATCAAAGATAACTCCTACTGCAGCCCTGTCGCGACTCCGTTGGGAGTGCGATCCGCTGCTTCAGACAGTGAGAACGGTGTCCATGACTTTCTTCTGTACGTCGAAGGTGCCTTTTCGCGACGGACGGGCCACGGCGTTTTCATAGTAGTTGAATGCGCTTTCTGTCGTGTCCGCCGCGTTCTTAAACAGCGGGTCTGCCGTGCTATGAAAGGAGCGCACAAGCTGCCGCGACCACTCAACGAACGGTGACGCCGCGCCCGCCTGGCTCTGGATCTGCTCCAGCCATTTATCATACACCTGCAGCATCTGCTGCGAGCCACTGATTCCTTGCTTCACCGTCTCCTTCAGAAGGCGTTCGGTCTGCTCTTGAGACTGAAAGACCGCCTCCAGCCCATGCAGATACCCGTACTTCCAGGCCTTGCTCATGCCTTTCAAATCAAGGTCCCGTGCGGCTCTCGTGAACTCTTCACCGGTCCGTCGCATATCTTCGGCCGTCGCTCCACCGGTCTTGTGTATCTCCTCAGCGGTCTTTTTCATTTCTTCAGCAGCCATTGTTGATCTCCTCTTGGGTTGTGCGCCTGGTCCTCTTTCAGACAGACGATGTGATTCTCTGATGGTTTCAGCCGGAATGGCCTTCCTTCGAGCCTTCTCTCTGACGCGGGTCGCTCCGTGCGGCGAGCCTTTCGCAAACTTCCTTCGCTTACGCGTTGCCATACTCAGTCTCCTCCGCCCGGCTAGCAAAGTTCCACCGCAAGGGCGACGGCTCCGCCCCCTCCGATGCACAAGCTGGCGATCCCCCGCTTCCCTCCTGTCCGCCGTAATGCATACAGCAGCGTGGTGAGGACGCGGGCTCCGCTGGCTCCGATGGGATGACCCAGGGCGACCGCACCGCCATGCACGTTGACGCGGGCTGGGTCCAGATGGAGCTCTTTGATTGCCGCCATTGTCACAACCGAAAAGGCTTCGTTGATCTCAAAAAGGTCGAACTGATGCGCCTCCATTTTCAATTTTCGGAGGAGTACCTGAATCGCCTCGATCGGCGCAATCGTAAACCATTCCGGGGCCAACGCCTTTTGACTATACCCCAGGATTCGCGCCATCGGTGTGATGTTAAGAGATCGTAGTCGCTCCTCAGCGACAACGACAATTGCGGCTGCGCCATCGTTGATGCCGGATGCGTTGCCGGCGGTGATGGTCTCGCCCGGTTGGAAGGCTGGCGCCAGTCCCCGAAGCTTCGCTTCGTTAAAGCGCTTCGGCCGCTCATCCTGGGAAATGCGCTCTGACTTTGTCCGGGTTTCCACCGGCACGATCTCCTCACGAAACCACCCTTCCTCTTGGGCTTTAATCGCTTTTGTGTAACTGCCCACGGCAAAATCGTCTTGCGCTTCGCGCGAGAATTCATATTTTGTAGCGCACAGCTCCGCGTACGAGCCCATATGGGCATCGCCATAGGCATCCCAGAGTCCATCCTTTATGATACTGTCAACGAGCTCGCCATGTCCGAGCTGATAGCCGGACCTTGCTTTTCTCAACAGATAAGGGGCTCCGCTCATGCTCTCCATCCCGGCAGCCACCACCACCTGCGCGGAGCCCGAACGAATCGCGTCTGCGGCGATCATGACCGCCTTCAGCCCTGACCCACACATCTTATTGATCGTTGTGGCGGGGACGCTATCAGGGAGGCCTGCGCCTTTGGCAGCTTGGCGCCCTGGACCTTGTCCAAGCCCGGCCGACAGAACATTCCCCATAATCACTTCATCGATCACTTCACCCATTTTTCCTGGTTCAATCGCTGTTCGCCGGACGGCTTCTTGAATCGCGCAGCTCCCCAATTCCGTCGCGCTCAAGGAACTCAGCGCGCCGTTTAGGTTGCCGATAGGAGTGCGCACGGCTGCAGCGATAAAGGACTCCTGCATTACTCACCACCCTTTCATTGATTTAAAGATAAAGAATGAACCTTTCACGGCTCCTTTGCCGCGAGAACAGCTTGGAGCTGCTCGCTCATGGAACAGGGCAGTCCGCCCCACACTATAGATTTACTTTTCCTTTTGGGTACGAGCTATCCTGGAAGTAGGAACGACAGAACTGAGCAAGGCGGAGAAAGGAACGTCTTCAGGATAGCCTTACCGATCAGATCCCTACTGCAACGTAGTACTGTACCGCGAGGCGTACTTGTACCACGACTGCGTTGAGAAAGACAAGGGGCATTGAAAATAAATTGTTTCATGCCCTTTGATATCCGCGTAGGTGTCGCTTTATCGCGGAGATAGGAAGGCGGACTACGTCGATTGGCGCTTGAGGACATTCAGGAACAGCTGGTAATCCACGACCAGACTGGGCGGCGTTCCCTCAAATACTCTCTCAACTAAAGTCACTTCGGGCTCCACCAGAAACTCCGGCCGATTAAAGACCAGGACAAAGCGTTGCGGCGCAACCGCAATCTCCGGGTTTCTCCGGTCGTAAGTCTCAACGCCGGCAATCACATCCACGCCATTGCGGTAGTTCGTGAGCACAATATGCAACAGCCTTCCGGTCACAAACAGCGACCCCGCGGTCACCTCGCGACGCACATCAGATCGGCGCTCGGCCACATAGAACACAATGCGGTCATGCGGACCGGCCTCCTGAAAAGCTCGCACCAGCGGGGAAACCACCCGAGGTAATATTGGCGGATCAAAGAACGGGAGCGGCTGAAACGGTCCGGTAATGAGGCGCTGAAGCCAGTTCGCCTTATACTTGACCCGTACGTTGTCAAGGAGTACCGCGAGGTCGTGGGCGGGCAGGCGGACTGGATGGTCGTACGTCGCCGACCGGTCCGTCACGAGTTTCACGAGGATTTCGTCCTCGACCGGTTCAACCTTTGCCCGGTACGAATTACACGCTACGAGCGCCGCCAGAAGAAGCACTGCGAGGCCCGCGGTGACTGAATGAGCGCGATACCTCATTGACCGGCCTTGACCGTCACCGTCATTTCGACTCGCTCGAGCGGATTGTCGTTACCATCCTTTTTCACATTCATGATCTTGTCTACCGTCTCCACCCCGCGGGTGACTTCCCCGAAGACCGTATACTGCCAATCAAGAGTCCCACAGTCATCCGCGCAGATGAAAAATTGAGAACCCGCGCTGTTCGGATCATTACCCCGAGCCATTGAGAGGGTGCCGCGCTGGTGAGGCCGGCTGTTAAACTCCGCCGGGATGGCGTACCCCGGTCCTCCCAATCCGTGTGTGGCGCGATTCGATCCTTTGCTGTTGGGATCGCCGCCCTGGATCACTTTCAACCCGGGAGGATTCACTCGATGAAAGGTCGTGCCGTTATAAAAGCCGATTTCGACCAGCTTGAAAAAGTTCTCGCAGTGCCTGGGCGCGACGTCGAAATAGAACTTCAGCTCGATCTCCCCATACTTGGTGGAGATGACCGCTCGCGTATCTTTCTTCGTGAAGATGGCCACGGAACGTTTCCAAGTCCAAGCTAATGGGCCGGGCCTTGGAGCTTGCGGGCGCTGCTGAGGCCTTGATTGACCGGCGCCCAGTGCGCGCCATGGTCTTGGGTTTTAAAAATCCCCCCATTGGTTCCGGCGTACAGGATACCGTTCTTGCCGACCGCAAACGACTGGATGGACCGCTCCATCAGCCCTTGATTAATCGAGATCCAGGTCTTCCCCCTGTCCACGCTGCGATACATCCCCTGGCCGGTGCCCACAAACCAAGAGGCTCCGCCAATCGCCAAGGCTCGGATTGAAACATTTTCCACACCAGTGCCGAGCGCTCGCCAGGAATCGCCGCGATCCGCACTCACATACACGCCATTGTCGGCCGTCCCGGCGTAGAGGCTGCCGGTTTCATCCACCACGAGCGCCCGCACAAAATTTTCAGGCAACCGGTCGCGAGGATGCGAGAGCTGTGCCGCGGTGATCCGAATCCATTTCGAGCTGTCCGCTCGCTTCCGATAAATACCCATGCCGGTGGTGCCGGCGTACATCGATCCCTCGGAATCCACCGCTAAGGCCCGAATGAGCAGATTCTTCAGCCCTTCGTTGTCCGAAATCCAGCTTTCGCCTCCATTGCTGGAGCGAAAGACTCCAGACCCGGTCCCCGCATACAAAGCACCTCGGTGGTGCACCAGCACATGGGTTTCAAGGCGGTCCAGACCCTTATTGGCCGCGACCCAGCTTTTCCCATTGTTGCGGCTGCGGAAGATCCCGCCGCGCAAGGTTCCGGCATATATCGCCTTATCCGGCCCGATCGTCACCGCATAGACAAACGGATCGGTCAATCCCTCATTTGCAACCTGCCAATTGATCCCACCGTCTTCGCTCTTAAAAATGCCGCCGCCGAAACTGCCTGCATAGACAAGGTCCGCTTCGCCGACCGCCAGCGATTGAATGCTCACAACGCCCATCGATTCCACACCTGAGACATCCCCTGGTGATTCGCTGGTCGCGCCTTCGGCAAGGGCACTCCCCATCAACAACCCGATCATCAGGACCGTCAGAATCCACATGGATGAGGGTGTGCTGTACTTCATTGTAAGGCTCTCTTCATCAGGCCCTCGTCCCGGCAGTACCTTCCGGAACCTCCATCTCCATCAGGTGACGAGGCGGCGGCCGGCCGAAGATCCGCGCGCTCAAGATCCCGATTTCATACAAGATCATGAGGGGTACCGCCATCAAGAGCAAATTGAACAGATCGGAAGTCGGCGTCAGAATCGCCGATAAAATCAGGTTCACCATGATGGCGTACTTGCGGTAGTGGGACAGCAGTTCGGGAGTAATCACGCGCAAACGGGACAAGAGCGTGAGCGCCAGCGGTAACTCGAAGGCCAGTCCGAAGGTCAAGAGGAACTTGACGTTGAAATCCACGTAGAAGCCAACGCCTAACTGCGGAACGAGCGAGCGCTCAATGCCGAACTGGAGCATGAATTGAAGCGACAGCGGAACGACCACAAAATTGGCAAACACCACGCCCAAGGCAAAAAACCCGAAGGCTACGGTAATGAATGGAATGATCAAGCGCTGCTCGCGCGGCAGGAGGGCGGGCTCCAGGAATTTCCAGATGTGATAGAGGATGACCGGCATGGCCAGGACGATGCCCCCGAGGAGGGCCACTTTGATGGCGGCGAAGATCGCCTCGGTGGGCGCATAAAACATCAGATCATCGGGGTAAGGCTTCTTGAGCCATGCAATCATCTGATCGGCATAGGGGAAGGTGATGATGCAGGCCGCTAAAAAAGTCGCGCCGCACCAATAGAGTCGTCGCTTGGCCGAGTACAGGTGCCGTTGCAACGGCGTGCGAATAGGCTCCGCCGCGGATACCATCATTTCATCTACGCGACCTGCGCGTCTCCTTCTATCCCTCTCCCCGGGGGGGAGAGGGAAGTATGATTTCAGGACCGGCCGGCGGAGAGGGACCGGCTGTGTTTAAATTGTCTGACTATTTCCGCCATCTTGTCTTTGGTCGCAAGTTTTTGAAATTGGATCTGCTTTTTGCGAACCTCCTCTTCCGGCGTTAAGATGTGCAGCTTGGCCAACTCGGCTAGTTGATCCTCCAGCCGGTGGTGAGTGACTTCCAAGGTTGTGAATTCGGTATGCTCCTTGCGCACCAGTTCTAGGATGGCCGGATCTTCACTCAACATCGGGTCCCCTCCTTTCTCCAAAACCATGATTACCGCATCTTCCTGCGGATACTCATAGTAGCCTCGCCGCATGCTTTTGCGCTTAAACCCAAAGCCTTCGTACAGGGCCTGTGCGGCGACATTCGAAGCTCGGACCTCCAGCAACGCGGTGTGCGCGCCTTCCGATGCACTGAGGATCAGAGCTTGCCGCACTAACTCCTTGGCGATCCCGCGACGTCGAAGCTCAGGGCGGACCGCCAGATTCATAAGATGAAGCTCTTCGAAGACCACCCAAAAGATGATATAGCCGACAAGAGTCCCTCCTGGCACACCGGTGTCGTCTCGCTCTTCGGCTCGAGCCACGAGGTTGGTGGAAAAACTATTGCCTCGCAGCTCCCCCACAAACATTTTCCGCGACCAGGGTTCGGTGAAGGAGATCTGCTCGAGCGCTACCACCTCGTCGAGATCCCCCTCTTGCATCGGCTCAACCCTCACCTCTCAATTCCCTCCTCGGTTCACCTCGGCAAGTCGCGCCAGCGGAGACTTCACAAGCCCTTTCTCCCAGTTCAGCTCGGCCTCGGCACGCCGGAGGTAGACTGGCACGACCTCTCCCAGAGGCATTGTCCCGCCTTGGATCTGCCGCAGCGCAAGACGAGCGACCGTCGTCGCCGTCGGCACGGCGCTCATGCCCTCTGGAGTCAATCGCGCCTGCCCCTGAAAAGCCCTCTCCAGTCGCTCACCGTACCGGGCGGCACCATCCCCAATCAGATGGAACTCCCCTACATCCAAACGGGAGAGGGCCCCGCTGGGAAGCCCCCCTCCCGCGCCCACGTGTGGCAGAACATCAACCACCACCGCTTCGGGGATCAAGACTGCGTCCGGAGAAAGCCTGGTAAGCACACCACTGCGCCGATAAAACAGGCCTCTATAAACCTCGCCGCGGCCCGCGCACACAAGCGCACAGATGATTCCTTCCGCATCTAAACGGGAGGGGGCCCCGCTAGGAAGCCCCCCTCCCGCGCCCACATATCCGGCTGCGAGGACCTCAAGCGTCGAAACACCAACCAGTTGCGAATCTGCGCCCAAGACCAGGCCCTTCGCTGTAGCTAGGCCGAGCCGTACCCCGGTGAAAGAACCGGGCCCGACGGAAACCGCAATGACATCCAGATCGTGGGGCCTCACCCCGGCTTTTTGGAGGACCGCGTCCAGGGTCGATAGGAGCTGACCGCCGCGAGTCCATTCACTGGAAAAGGACGTCTCGGCCAAAACCTGTTCATCTTCCAAGAGCGCGACGCTCTGGCGGGCGGTCGCGGTTTCGATTCCAAGCACCCGCATCAGCTTGCCCCCTTCATGAAGAAGTCGCGATCGGCCAGAGGGTCATTCCCGGGCATACCCCAATCCTGAGGAGAGAGCTCCGGGTTGGGCACGATCTCGCGAAAGGTGAGTACCAGCTTGGCTCGTCCAAGACTGTCTTCAGCCCGTATCACGTACGGACGCACAATGGGGAAGACCTCACCTTGAACTCCAGCCAGAGTCGTCCCGACCGGCCGATAGTCTTGGAAAACAATACTGGCCTGCGTTTCGCCAAAGGGCCCCAAAAATTCCTGGCGTACCAGATCCAGAGTACGTTGATCGAACCACAAACGCCGGGGCCCTGCAATGCCTTCTTCAGAGGGAATGACCTCCAAGACGTACAGGCCACCCTCCTCTCGAAGGGTGAGACTGTCCGATGAGGAGATGGCGGTTCCGTTCAGGTTTCCCACGGTCGCCTGAAGGCCGAGCAAAATGGATGGGCTGACCCCTTCCTGACGGCTTAGCTCGGTCACCCGCCCTGTCAGAAACTTTCCCTGCATCGGGATCTTCACTTGGTACCGATCGTTGATCAGCGTCAGATCAAAAATCAACAGGCCGATGCGGGCGAAGGTCCGCAGGCGTACAGCATTCGGCCGTTGATACACCATAGCCGCTTCCATCCGCTGCGTTCCTTTAATATCCTTGCCGGTAGCTTCGATCGAAAATTGCGCCTTCATCGTCTGGATGGCCGCCCCCCGCTCCTGGAGGCGCACCGCCAACTCTTGAGCCGTGATGGGAGCCGGCGCGGGGACAGAGGGAGCTTTCTGCAGCCGGGCGCAGCCGGTCGCAAGCGTGACCCCAATGACCAGGCTCAAAAGAAAAAGGGGACAGGCAGATTTTCTTGGCGTGGCTGTTATCGTCCGATGTGCGCGGGGCTGGAAAAGTAGCCTGTTCCCCTTTCCCAGGCTTGTCCTAACCCAATACCGCATCCAATGCCTCTCCGACTTCCGCGACACCAATCAATTCTAGGGACTCGATAGGCGGCAGCTTCTTCAAATTCCGCTCCGGCAGCAAGCAGCGCCGGAACCCCATCTTGGCCGCCTCTCGTAATCGAGTCTCTCCCTGCCCAACCGCTCGAATCTCCCCTCCCAGTCCAACTTCGCCGAACACGACGGTCGTCGGCGCAATCGGCCGGTTACGAAGACTCGAAGTGATGGCTGCCACAATCCCGAGATCCAGCGCTGGTTCGTCAATGTGAAGCCCGCCCACGACATTGACGTACACATCCTGCCCTGCCAGATTGAGGCCCATTCGCTTCTCCATCACCGCGATCAGAAGCGCGATCCGATTCCCCTCCACCCCATTGGCCATGCGACGGGGCATCGCAAAGGTGGTGGGGGAGACAAGGGCTTGCAGCTCAACCAGGATCGGCCGCGATCCCTCAAGGCTTGCCACGACCACCGACCCAGTGGCCTTCTGAGGCCGTTCCGAGAGAAACCAGGCGGAAGGATTCGCCACCTCCGCCAGCCCCGCGTCAGTCATCTCGAACACCCCAATCTCGTTTGTGGAGCCGAAGCGATTCTTGACGGCGCGAAGGATCCGGTAGGCATGGCCCTTTTCTCCTTCGAAATAGAGCACGGTATCAACGATATGTTCGAGAGTCCGAGGCCCCGCGATCGTTCCATCCTTCGTAACATGGCCGATCAGAAAAACCGGAGTCCCGCTTCGCTTCGCATAAAACATCAGCTGGGCCGCGACCTCCTGGACTTGGCTGATGCTGCCGGGTGCCGAGGTCAGGTGACTCGTAAAACTGGTCTGGATCGAATCAAGAACCAGCGCCACCGGCGCGATCGCCTGCGCCGCTTTCAGCACCTCTTCCAGATTCGTTTCCGGCAGGATCAACAAAGCTTGGGATTCAATACCGAGCCGGTCACAGCGCATTTTGATTTGCCGGGGCGATTCCTCCCCGGAGACGTACAGCACTTTTTCAGTGTCTCTCGCAAGATGCGGCAGGATCTGCAAGAGAAGTGTGGTTTTCCCGATCCCCGGGTCGCCGCCCACCAGCACGACCGAACCGGTGACGACTCCCCCACCAAGGATGCGGTCGAACTCACTGACGCCGGTCAGCAGGCGGCTCTCGTCGCCGGCCTCAATGCCTGCAAGAGGCAAGGGACCGGCGGGGCCTTCAATGGTCCGGGGGCGTCCCCTGCCGACATCGGGGGTCCGTTCTTCCTGCATGCTGTTCCAGTTTTTGCACTCGGGACACCGGCCTAACGGGCGGGGGAATTGATAGCCACAATGCCGGCAACGAAACGTCGTTTTGGGTCGTATCACAAGGAGGGGTTCCTCATCCGTGTCATCTTAAAGGAGCCTCCCTCAAAGGTCAATCCGAGACCGTTTCGCCTGTAGAATCAACTACTCTGTATAGACGAGCAACTGCACGCCAATGAGCAAAATCAGCGCTGGCCAGGCTACATACCATCCCCAGCGTCCATCCATCGTCAAACTTCGTCCGAAAACGCAGGCGGTCACCGGAGACGCGGCAAGTTTGGAGGACCCCGCCGCGATTGCCATCGTCCCCATGATCATGTGGTTGATCGTGATGGCGTTGGCGCCGGGATGATCGCCGTGATCGTGCAGGAACAGGAGTATTCCTCCCAGAATGGCGAAGACCGGCAGCGGCGCAGCCCACACAGGTTCCCGGATCTTCCCGAGCCGCCGCCATGTTTCAACCAGTCCGATGGCACACAGCAGCAATGCCAAGATCTTGTGTTGCAGAACTTCAAGGTCGCCGCCCAAAAAGGTCTGCATGAGGCTCAGCGTGCCGATCGGCCACGCGTCGTGGTCGCTCCAAACGAGGAGATGGATTCCGGCCGCCAGCATCCCCATCGGCAACAAGAATCGGGCCCAAGCTAACGATCGGAGCGCAAAGCCGGCCAGCGCCAGCGCCCCAAGAAGCTCACTCAAGCCAATCAGGATCACAAAGGCGCCTGCGAGATGATGATTGAATTCCGAATAGGCTTTCCCTTCAGGAGAACCTTCCCAATGAGCCATCCTCGTCCCTGTGGAATGCGACGCGGCAGGGTCAGGGTGATGGGTCTGCGCGATCACAGGACTCAGCGAAATCACCAACATCATGACCAGCCATAAGCCCGAGACTCTTAGCACGGCACGAGGCTCCTTCTTGCAGCGGACAGGCAACTTTTCCTGGTACGGCTGTGATCGCCCCGTGTTCGTGTTATCAGAAGTAGCCCCCTTTTCCAGAATCCTATCTCTCAGCACTAGGACGACACCAATCGCTTGCCCGCCTCCTCCCAATCCTTGGGCTTGACGGTTTTTTCCGGCCACTTCTCTCGAGAGCCAGCCGGGGGAGGCGCGATGGCGAGCTTTCCCTTGGCCAGCAGAATCTTAGCTTCATCCGGGTTGCCGGCGATCCCGCCTGTTATCTTTGTCCATCCCCTCTGCTGCAATCGGTCCAGTTGGCGACCCAGCGCGGCCGCCCCTCCTCTGACAAGAAAGACCGGAGCCGCAGGCAGGTGATGGCGCTCAGCCCATTGCCGAATGTCCGGCAGGTCGGCCGGACTCATAAAGCCCAGGTAGAGAAGACCCACGCGGGGCGCGACCTTTGAGAGCATCGTGACCGCTCCCGTGTCCGGATCCGGCAGTGCTGTCTTGGATTCAGAGAGCGGCAGCTTCGGGAATGATCCGGCCCTCGAACTCAATGCCTGAAGTGATATCAACGCAAGCGGGCGGCGAGGCTCCCAGACAAAGAGCCGCGCCGTATTGTCGGTTGCTGTGACTCGTCGGGTGTCTGCCAGCCGCACGGAAATCGTGGTGACGCCGAGACCCATCGGAGTGAATGATCTCACGGCTCGGCCGTCGCCGCCGGTCATGGCCTGCCCAATGGGACGGCCCTCATGTTGAAACAGAAGGACCTCTCCGCCGAGACCTGATGTTCGCAAGAAGCTTTCTTCCAGGAGGTCTGCTTCAAGCATGACCGGTTGGCGGGGGGCGGTCAAGGCATCATAGAGGATGAGGCGGCCAGCCTTCCGATTTTTAGAAGATGCCATATCCGCGCAAGCCCCGCCCCTGCCCGAGAAAGAAATGGCCCAGGCCGGCGAGGAGAATACTCAAACCTGCTGCAAAGATGGCTCGTCCCAACGCTTGCTGGTTCCGATAACCGCGCAGTGGAAGGTCCAATTACCGCGGGCCCCGTCCTGCTGGACCCCCCTCCCGAACCCACTCAGATGCGGCCGGAGTATAACATGGGGAAGCCTTTTGGAGAAAGGCGACTGCTGAGCATGGTTTGACAATCGAAGGACTGATCTGTAGACTGGCCACTGATTCAACAAACGTCTTTTTCAGGACTCTCCCAAGACATGACCAAAGGTACCGCCTCCGAATTGGAGCACCTCTCGGAAGCCGAACTCCTGGCCCTTCTCGATCCCGATACCCTCCCGCAGCACATCGCGGTCATCATGGACGGCAATGGCCGATGGGCCGCCCAGCGAGGGCTGCCTCGCATGGCTGGCCATACGGAAGGGATTAAGTCGGTACGGGAGATGATCACCCTCTGCGGCGAGGTCGGCATCCGGTCGTTAACGATCTTTGCCTTTTCGCAAGAAAACTGGAAGCGACCTGTTCCGGAAATCAACGCGCTCATGATGCTGCTTGAGAAATATCTCCAGATGGAGATGGAAGCGCTGGTGGAGAAAGGCGCGCGTTTCCGGGCGATCGGGCGGGTCAACAGCCTGCCAGGATCGGCGCAGGCCTGGGTGCGAAAGGTCGAGCAGGCGACCGATCATTGCGACAGATTGAACCTCACGGTGGCCCTGAGCTATGGAAGCCGATCTGAAATCGTTGATGCCGTGCGCCGGTTGGCTAGTGACGTTCGCCGCGGGGCCGTCGAACCGGATCAAATTGACGAAAGCCTGTTGGAAGGCTACCTCTCGACATACGGGTTACCGGACCCGGATCTGCTCATCAGGACCAGCGGAGAAACACGGATCAGCAACTTCCTACTCTGGCAGTTGGCGTATACCGAGATGTATTTCACTCCGATCCTGTGGCCGGACTTCCGGCGCCGAGAGGCTCTGCTGGCCTTGCTCGATTATCAGCGGCGGGAACGACGGTTCGGCAAGACCCGCGATCAGCTTCAGGAGCCTCTCAGCAGGTTGGGGAAAAGGCCTCCCTAGTGGATCGGCGAAGGGTCTACTCGGCCCTGGTCTTCTTCCCGTGTTTTTACATCCTGGTCCGCTACCTGCCTCCGGGAGCCTTCTTCGCCTTTGTCGCGATCGGGATCCTGCTCGCGCAGTACGAGTACTACCGGCTCTATTTTGCCAAAAGATGGACGTCCGGGATCGGACTCGGGCTCGGTTTGGGTGTCTTCGTATCTGCCGCATTCGCGGTTCCGGGCCTTGTGACAGTGCCTGCCATCGCCACGGTCACAGTGGGCGCTCTGGTTCTCGAACGACTGCTGATAGAACGCGACCTCAAGACTGGCCTTCTGGATACGGCGGTCTTGGTCTTTGGCGTTTTCTACATCGCATGGCTCGTGGGGCACATGATCCTGATCCGGCAATTCGAAGAAGGTTCCCTTTTGATTTTCTTTCTGTTCCTGGTCACCTGGGCGAACGATGTGGCGGCCTACTATACCGGCACCTTCCTGGGGCGCCATGCCATGGCACCGGAGATCAGCCCCAAGAAGACCTGGGAGGGCGCGGTCGGAGGCCTGCTCGGGAGTATCGCGGCTGCCTTCGCCTGTCGCGCGCTGTTCCTTGAGTCGCTGAGGCCCCTCGATGCCATCTGGCTGGGGCTCTTGCTCGGCGTCGCGGGGCCGCTCGGCGATCTGTGCGAATCAGCCCTGAAGCGCAGCGCCGGAGTCAAGGATTCAGGGACGCTCATTCCTGGACACGGCGGGATACTGGATCGGATCGACAGCTTGATCTTTGCGACCCCGGCATTTTACTATTACCTTCTCACCATGCGGACCCCCTAAATATTCAAGGAGATTGACCGGATGAAAAAAATCGTCATCTTGGGGTCCACCGGTTCCATCGGCACCAACACGCTGGACATCGTGTCGAAATTCCCGGACAAGTTCCAAGCGGTGGGAATAACGGCATGGACCAATGTGGATAAGCTTGAAGAGCAGATCCGGGCGTTTGTGCCGGCAGTCGCGGCCATGTCGGATGAAGCCGCGGCACGACAGCTTCGCGCCCGGTGCAAAGGCCTCAAGACGAAAATTCTGAGCGGGACTGCGGGACTCCTGGAGGCAGCGACATGGACGGATGCCAATCTTGTCATCTCAGCCATTGTCGGCGGCGCCGGGCTGCTCCCGACTCTGGCCGCGATTCAAGCCGGCAAATCCATTGCATTGGCTAACAAGGAGCCGATGGTTATGGCAGGCCGTCTCATGCAGGAGGAAGCGCGGAAGGCGAAGGTGCGGATTTTTCCGGTAGACAGCGAGCACAGTGCGCTGTTCCAATCCATGGAAGGGCATCGGGTCGCGGATATCCGCCGCTTGATTCTGACCGCCTCCGGCGGGCCGCTCTGGAACATGACCCTTGAGCAGATGAAGGATGTGACGCCTGAGCAGGCGCTGCAACACCCGAACTGGAAGATGGGGCCGAAGATCACCATCGATTCCGCCACGCTGATGAACAAGGGCCTTGAGGTCATCGAAGCGCGCTGGCTTTTTGATATCCCGTCGTCTCAGATTGAAGTGATCGTACACCGGGAGAGCATCATTCATTCGCTGGTGGAATACGCCGATCGTTCCGTGATCGCGCAGCTCGGACTTCCCGACATGCGCACACCCATCGCCTACGCGATGAACTATCCGGAGCGCGTGCCGCTGGATCTTCCGTCGCTCAACCTCGCGGAGATCGGCCGGCTGAGCTTCTGTGAGCCCGATCACATCCGGTTCCCGTGTTTGCGCCTCGGCTATGAGGCCCTGCGGATCGGCGGCACCATGCCGGCGGTATTGAACGCCGCAAACGAGATCGCGGTCCAAGCGTTCTTAGATCGCAAAATCGGGTTCCTCGGCATCGCCGACACTATCCGCTCAACGATGGAAGCCCATCAGTCGGTAGAAATCCGGAGGCTTGACGATGCGCTCCAGGCTGACGCATGGGGGCGTCGTCACGCCACCCAGCTGGTAGAAATTCTCGCTGCGCCGTCTTCTGTGGTACACTAGTCGAATGCAAGCGGTGCAACACTACGTGTTTTATGTGGCATCATTCGTCCTGGCGCTCAGCGCGCTCGTCGCCTTTCACGAGTTCGGCCACTTCTGGGTCGCGCGCCGCTCGGGCGTCAAGGTCCTCAAATTCTCCATCGGGTTCGGCCCCAAGCTCATCGGCCGACAAATCGGCGAGACGGAATATCTGATCTCCGCTATTCCGCTCGGCGGCTATGTCAAGATGCTGGGCGAAGACAGTGGAGAGGAGATCAGCGAGGAGGACAAGCGCCGCTCCTTTTCGCACGCCCCCCTCTACAAACGGTTCGCGATCGTCGCCGCCGGCCCGGTCTTTAATCTGCTCCTCGCCTATCTGATCTTTACGCTGTGGCTCGCTACAGGCGCCCCGCTGTTTGTGCCCTCGTTCGCCGATCTGGCGCCCACGGTGGAAACCGTGGTGCCGGGCGATCCCGCGGAAGTCGCCGGCGTACGCAGCGGCGACAAGATCATTCAGATCGGCGACAAGCACATCAATACCTGGAACGAGATGACGGACATCGTGAAGCGAAGCCCCGGCAAGCCTCTGCCGGTCGTCGTGGAGCGCGATGGCCGGAAAGAGACCCTGACGATTGTGCCGCGCGCTCGGAAGGAGACCCAGAACGACGGCACCCAGATCGAAATCGGGCAGATCGGCATTACCAAGGCGAACAAGGCGTTGCTGGGGGGCGATAACCCACTGCTTGCACCGGTAGATGGCCTGCGCGCCACCTGGGGGTGGACGGAGCTCACGGTCCTTGGAATCTGGAAGATGATCACACGAGAGATATCGGCCGACAACATCGGGGGCCCGATCACCATCGCGAAAATCTCCGGGGACGCCGCCAGCCAGGGATTCTCCAACTATATCTTCTTGATCGCCATCCTCAGCATTAACCTTGGAGTGCTCAACCTGCTTCCTATCCCGGTGCTCGATGGCGGCCATCTGGCGTTCTTTACCCTCGAGGCCATTCTGCGCCGCCCGGTCGGCATCCGAAGCCGCGAAGTCGCTCAGCAGATCGGCATCTTCCTCCTCATCTGTCTCATGCTCTACGCCTTCCGTAACGATATTCTGAACATCTGGCCGAAGTAATGCGTCAGTCTCGCCTCCTGATTCCCACCCTCAGAGATGATCCGGGGGAGGCGGAAGTTGTCAGCCACCGGCTGATGTTGCGGGCCGGCATGATCCGCAAAGTCGCGGCCGGCATCTACACCTATCTGCCCCTCGGGCTGCGCGTCATCCGGAAGGTCGAGCGGATCATCCGCGAGGAAATGAACCGGGCCGATGCGCAGGAAGTCCTGATGCCGATTGCCTCGCCTGCCGAGCTCTGGCAGGAGACCGGCCGCTGGGATTTCTACGGCAAGGAGCTGTTTCGTCTGAAGGACCGCCACGAGAGGGACTTTTGCTTGGGCCCCACTCACGAAGAGGTCATTACGGATTTGGTCCGGCGGGAGATCCGCTCCTATCGGCAACTCCCGGCGACCTTCTATCAGATACAGACCAAATTTCGGGACGAGATCCGCCCCCGCTTTGGCCTCATGCGCGGACGGGAATTTATCATGAAGGACGCCTATTCCTTTGATGCAGACGAGGCCGGGGCGGCGGAGAGCTACCGTAAAATGTACGAGGCCTACATGGCCATCTTCTCCCGCTGCGGCCTGACCTTCCGGCCGGTCGAGGCCGACACCGGCTTGATCGGCGGCACCTCGTCGCATGAGTTCATGGTCGTGGCCGATACCGGTGAAGAAGGCATTGCGGTCTGCGACCACTGTGACTATGCCGCTAATGTCGAGCGGGCCGAGTTGAAGGAATTACCGCCTGAAACTTCAGAGTCGGTGCGCGAGAAACGCATAGTCCCGACACCCGGGCAGAAGACCGTGGAAGAAGTCACCGCCTTCTTGAAGGTGCCCGCCGCGAAACTTGTGAAAACGCTGTTGTATCTCGCCGATGGGAAGCCGGTCGCGGTCCTGGTGCGCGGCGATCATGCTGTCAACGAGATCAAGCTCAAGAAAGTGCTGCCGGCGACCGACCTCATCATGGCGGATCCGGCTACCATTGAGAAATTAACCGGTGCACCGGTCGGGTTCGCGGGCCCTGTCGGACTGACTGGCGTGCCTCTGATCGCCGACTTCGCGCTCAAAAATCTCGCGAATGTTGTCGTGGGCGGCAACTCGGCGGACACACACTGGATGGATGTCAATCCCAACCGCGATTTCAAGGCCGACCGCTATGCAGACCTCCGCACTGCCGTCGCCGGGGACGCCTGCCCGCGTTGCTCTCATCCCATGAGCATCGCGCGGGGCATCGAGGTAGGGCACGTCTTTATGTTGGGTACCAAGTACAGCGAAAAGATGAAAGCGACCTATCTGGACCAGCAGGGCCAAGACAGGTTCATCGTGATGGGCTGCTACGGCATTGGCGTGGGGCGGACCGCGGCGTCTTCAATTGAACAAAATCATGATGGCAAGGGCATCATCTGGCCGGTCCCGATCGCGCCGTTTCAGGTCCATATCCTGCCGCTCGGGGATAAATCCGGAAAGGTGCTGGCGACGGCGACGGATCTGGAAGGCCAACTTGAGAAGGCCGGCATGGAGGTCCTACTGGACGACCGGGACGAGCGCCCCGGCGTGAAATTCAATGACGCCGACCTGATCGGCATCCCCTATCAGATTGTGATCGGCGAAAAGGGATTGGCCAACAATCAGGTCGAACTCAAAGAGCGCGGCACTGGGAATGTGACGAAGCTTGCTCCCACCGACGTCCTTCCCCGCGTAGAAGAACTGCTCGGACCGATTCTGATTTAATCGCATTCAGTCCCTTGACATATGCATCATCGATGCATACACTTGAGGCATATACACGGAGCTTTTCATGCGGACCACGTTAAACCTGGATGATGATCTCGTACGAGAGCTGATGAAGGCGACCCGCGCCAGAACCAAGACAGACGCTATCCACCAGGCGATCTCCGATATGATCCGCCGCAAGAAACTTGACAAGTTGAAATCGTTAAGCGGGAAACTCACGATCAATCTCGATTGGCAGACGCAGGAAGATGTTGAGATAAAGCATCAAAAAAAGCTCGCCCGCCGGTGGCATGGTCGTCGTTGACACCTCAGCATGGATTCCTTTTTTCAATCGTCCCGATTCCACGCCAAAATATATTATTGAAGACCTGATCGATCGCGGTGAAGCCGCCATCGTCGGCGTCGTCTTGGCAGAGCTCCTTCAAGGATGCCGATCCCCCGGTGAGAGGGCCGAGCTGAAGGAAGCTTTGCTGGCCCTTCCCTATTTAGGGGTATCACAGGCAACGTGGATTGCTGCCGGAGAAATCTCTGGTGGACTCCTCCGAAAAGGGATCACCTTGCCCCTAACCGACCTGATAATCGCCGCCGTCGCGATTGAGCATCGCTGCTCCGTTTACAGTCTTGATGCTCACTTTCAAAGAATTCCCGGCTTACCTCGCTACACACAAGGCCAAAAGTGATCCTCGCACCCTGACTCTTCCTTGTCCCGTTAAAGGGAAGGAAAGACTTCTACTCTTTCCTCACGATGAGGCGCTCGCCGAGGTGGATCTCGTTGCTGGTGAGGCCATTGAGCTCTTTGAGAGTGTTCACATCGGTGTTGTAGCGCTTGGCAATGTTGAAGAGTGTATCGCCGCGCTTGACGTCATGATACGCAGCGCCCTTCGTGCTCGATGATCGCGATGTCCCCCTGGCTTCTCTCTTATTGGTGCGAGGTTCATCGAACTGAAGTTCATCGAGACGGTCCGGGGGCTCGGTTGCGGCAGGAGCCCCGCGCTTGGGTTTGGAGACCCTCCGGCTTTGGAGCTCCTCCTGAAGTCGTCCTACTTCTTCCAAAGACCGTACCACCTGGGCGCGAGCATCCTTGAGCTGGTCCTGGAGTAATTTGTTCTCCGCCTCCGTCTCACCCACATGGCGTTTCAGGCGCGCGACCTCGGCGGTGAGGTCTGAGCTGCGTTTTTCCTCCTCCGCCAACAAGCGCTGCAGATTGGTGGTGCGATTGACCTGTTGCGTATAGGTCTCCTTGGTGACGCAGCCGCCCGTTATCAGCATGATCCCCAGGGCCATCAAAACTACTCCTCCGCTCATACCGGCGCTTCTGGTTGTCATCCGCTCGGTCCTCCTTGTCCTTTCTTTTGGAAGATGCTCGCATCGCAGCTGACGTATCTCACCTGCCGCATCGGAATGATGATCACCTCTTTGGCGGTGTCAATCTCCAGGATTTCCATGTCGTCACTGATGGTGTGCCGCTGCACGTTATTGTAGAGCAATTCTTCCTTGTCGGTCAGGACGACTCGCACCCAATATTCCACGGAGGCTCCTCTTCTGTCTTAGGCCGGGACAGGGATCCGCTCGCATTCTCTCGAAGCGGGGTTGCGGATGTAATCGTGAATGTACGTGCTCAGATAGCCATGCTGCCACAACTTTGTGTCGGCGACCTTCGTATTGACTTTCCCCAGAATCTTCACTTTCACCTTGGCCTTCTCTTTGAACTCTTCCAACGTCACACCGCTGATGTCGCAGTCATTCCCGCGAGGGCTCTCGATAATGCACTTAGGTAGGTGGATCAGTTTCTCGCCGTTCAAGCGTTTCATGATATCGGCAAACGTTAAGAGAATCGTGCAATCGGAGTCACCGCCGAGTGTCGCATTCGGCACGTAGAGATAACGCGCGCGGTTTTTCCGATACATCGTGAGCACCCTGTAGGCGCTCTTGGCCATCACGACGGTGTCCCGCTTCTCCAACTCGAGGCCATCAAAGAGCGACATGATCTTGTGCCGGTGCAAAAATGCGGTGATGTAGGGCTCCGTATGAATCGTCGTGATATTCGGAATCCCGGCCTCATACACGCGTTGGGCTTCCTCCGGCAGATGTTGTTTGCCCTGCCGGCATATCCGCACGGTATTGTCGTCCATGCCCTTGAGCGGTGTCAGGCACCCCATCCACAGAATTGCGTTCTGGTTGACCTTGGAGATTGCCCGGGCATCTTCCGACATCGTATGGGAGTCAAAGGAATAAAAGTTGGCCGATGTCACCGCCGGGCCATCGAGCACTTTCATCAGATGCGTCACCGACGGGGCGTGAGGCATCAGCGCTTTGCGGTAGTCCGGATGCAGTGTGATGACGGAGAGCTCAAAATTCATCCGGTGCGGATATCTAGCGGCCAACTGGTGAATCTTAGGGACATGCACATATCCCACCGTGAACATCGTGACGTTCTTGTCCGTGTATTTGAGGAAGTCCTCCAGCCACTCCATTGCCTTCGGGTGCAGGAACAGGTCCGTCCACTCCATGTATTCATTCCCGCCCCAGACCCAGTTCTCGTCGGGCCGCGTCGGCTTGCTACTGATGTAGTCCAGAATGTAGTTCCATTCTTCCTGGGTGGTGCGGCCCGGCTCCTCGGTGTGGCGATAGCTGTGGTCAATTTCATAGCAGAAGGTGCATTTGACAGGGCAGGTCTTGCCGATGCTGATCGGAATCTTCCGCTTCTCCATCTCCTTGCGCAGGACTTCCCGCGGATCCGAGACCTTGGGATAGGTCAGTCGGGCTTCGGTGGGGAGGACAGGAAGTTCGGTCGGCATAGCCTCCTACTTTACCTGAGCCGCCTCAAAACCCGCAAGTCTGGAGGAATTCAGGGTCCGCTAGGCTATGGGCGTTACTTCGGGGAAGCAACACTGTTCTTGGAGCTGTTCTGTTGATGCACAGGTATTTGCTGGATGGGAAGGCGAATGAAAAACGTAGTGCCCTCCCCTTCCTTACTTTCCACTGTAATCGTGCCGTGATGCGCACTGATCACGTCTTTGATGATCTTGCTCCCAAGTCCGGTTCCTCCCGGCTTCCGACTAACGGCGCGGGCGGTAAACAGGCTGTCTCGAATCTCCGGCGGCATACCACACCCCGTGTCTGCCACCGACAGCAGGACGACCCCATCCTCGAGCTTTGTCTCTCCACGAACCGTAATGGAGCCGCCTGCGGGAGTCTCCGGGATGGCATTATTGATCAGATTATAAAAGGCATTGTAGAGGCGGCTTTCATCCGCCATGATCTCCGGCAGCGTCACGAGACCTTCCGCCCGGATGATCAGCCTCTTCTCCTCCGCTAATATTCGAAGTGTCTGCATCACGCCCTCCACGACCTCCGAGACCCGGCAGGACGCGAAATGCGGCGGGGTGCTCAACCCCTTCACGCAGTCGGCGATCTCCTTGACACGATCCTGAATACGGCGGGCAGAACTTCGAAGCATTCCGAGGACCATATTGCAACTGCGCTGCGGTTTATCTACTTTTATTTCGGGGTGGTTGCTGAAAAATTGATCCAGCTCTTCTTGCAGTATTCCCGCTCCCATCACCACCGGCATGAGCATATTCTTCACGTCATGTCCGATGTCGCCGAGGGCATGCAGCACCTGGGCTAACTCGGTCGCTTGTGTCTTGACCTTGTCATGCAGCGCTTGAATTCGAAGGAGCGAACGGACACGCGCAAGCAGCTCAGGGCGGTTGATCGGCTTCGTAATGAAATCATCGGCGCCGGCCTCAATGCCTTTGATCCGTTCTTGCGAGGCGTCCAACGCCGTGACCATGACGACCGGTAACAGTGTGGTCTGCGGGTCTTCTCGGATCTTGCGGCACACTTCGTAGCCACTCATGCCGGGCATCACGACATCCAGGAGGATCAAATCAGGTTGCGCTAGTTTAACTTGCTCCAAGGCCTCGCTGCCGGAGCAGGCGACGGTCACGGCATAGCCGTTGGCGGCAAGGATATCAGCCAGCAGTTTTGCGTTCTTGTCTACGTCATCAACGACCAGTATCTTGGTGGGTGGTGTCATGGGTTTCAGTGCGTCAGCCATCATGGGCTCCCTGCATCATGAGAGCCGAGTGGATCAGCGTGACAAACTCGGCCTTCCTGAAATCGCTCTTGTGCGCCAGGTAGCTGACCCTTCCCCGCAGGCGATCTTCTTCTTCTCGGGTCAGGGATCGGGCCGTCAGGACCACGACCGGAATGGATTCGGTCGTGGGATCTCGCTTTAATTCGTCCAGCACCTGAAAGCCGTCTACCTCCGGCATCAAGAGGTCTAGGATAATCAGCTGAGGATGGTGCATCCGCGCCAGGCGGATGCCTTCCACCCCTCTGTCAGCCTTCAGGAGACGAAAGCTGGCCCCTGTCAGAACACTTTCCATGAGCTCAAGAACCAGAGGATCATCGTCCACAGCGAGAATGGTGGACGGAGGAGATCCGGGTCCAACTCGAATGAATCGCCCCACGGCGCTGACCAGATGTTGACGATCCACCGGCTTCACTAAATACTCGGCGGCGCCGAGCGCGAAGCCTTTGTTGCGCTCGTCCAGTATCGACACGATGACGACCGGAATGGAGGCGGTCCGGGGCTCTGCCTTGAGACGAGCCAACAGATTCCACCCGTCGATTTTCGGCATAAGAATATCGAGGGTAATGATCGCCGGTTGCAGACTCATCGCCTTCTCATACGCGGCTTGGCCATCCTGGGCCAGCACGACGGAGAATCCGGCCTCACTCAAGCTCAGGGACAACAGATTGGCGGAGGAGGGATCATCTTCAGCAATCAGGACCAACGGACCCCGCTCGAGTCCCGTCGGCCTGGGAACCGGCCTCAGCATCATCTGCTCTTTCGACGGCACCCGGATAGGCAGCGTGAAGCGGAATGTGCTCCCACGGCCAATCTCACTTTCTACCCGGATGTTCCCGCCGTGGAATTCAACAAATTTCTTGGCAAGCGTCAGGCCCAAGCCGGTGCCTTCCCGCTTGTGAGTATAATCTGCATCGACCTGCTGGAATTCGTCGAAAATGCGCTGCTGATCGTCAGGCGCGATGCCAATGCCCGTGTCTTTAACGATAATCTCGATGCCATCACCCTTCAGATCAGCCTTGAGCCAGATCTTGCCGCCGTCGGGGGTGAACTTCACCGCATTGGACAAGAGATTGAGGATGATCTGCTTCACTTTTCGCTCGTCTGCGGTCACTTCGCCCAGCTGATCGTCGATTTCCATAATGAGATCCAGCCCGTGCTGTTTCGCGCTATCGCTCACCAACGTGATCGCACCCGCCATGGTGGTTGGCAAATCGAAGGTGTTCAGTTCCAGGTCCATCCGCCCGGCCTCGATCTTGTTGAGATCGAGAATGTCATTGATCAGCGAGAGAAGGTGTCGCCCGGACGAGAGGATGTCCTGAATGTATTCCTCTTGCTTCTCGTTCATGGGGCCGAACATCTTCTCCAAAAGCACCTCCGAGAAGCCGATGACTGCATTGAGGGGTGTTCTGAGCTCGTGAGACATGCTGGCCAGAAACTCCGACTTGTGACGAGTTGCTTCCAATGCTTCGTCGCGAGCAATCTGTAAATCAGCAGTTCGCTCCAGAACTTTTTGTTCCAGCGACACGGTCAGCGCCTTTAGCTCCTCTTCCATTCGTTTGCGATCAGTAATGTCGGTTGATATGCCACAGATCCCATAGGGAACTCCAGAATCATCTCGCAAAGGAAATTTGAGAGAGATAAACGTATGCAGTCCATCATCTTGCGGAGCAATTTCTTCGAACTTCAAATGGGACTGGGTCTCGAGAACCTTCATATCATTGCTCCGAAACCTATCCGCCAGATCCTTTGGAAAGATATCATGGTCTGTCTTGCCCACGACTTGTGCTTTCGAAATATGGAAGAGGAGTTCGTATTGGCGGTTTACGAGAAGGTAATGGCCCTCAGTATCTTTCAGATAGATGACGGCCGTGGTATTATCCATGACTGACTGCAGCAGCTCGCGGCTTATTTTCATTACGTACCTATTGTCTCGTATAGTAGTCCGCTCGGTCCTGTCCTACCGCGAGTATGGCGAGGGATTATAGCAATGATTTACCACTCCGTCTGTCAGTAAAAACCCGATACTCGAAATGTATCAAGACTGGGAAAACAAATTGTGCTAGTGGGCGCTTTCTTCTTTGATGAGCGAGAGATGCTTGACCGCGTCGCGCACCGCGGCGCGTGCCTTTGTGGCAGGATTTAGGGTAACACCGGGATCCACACGATCACCGAAGTTCGCCACCTTCTGACAATATTTAATGGCTTCCTGCAACGAGGTGGACGCCTCCTTACTGTGCTGGTCCGCCGGTGGAAGCATTTTCAGGATCGCCTCGGCGTGCTTGGTGACTTCCCCGCAATGATGCACAATCGCCTTCGCATCGCCCATCCCGCCATGCGCCACCATGTCTTCCGCATCTTTCAGCATCGCCGTCCCGCGCGTCTTCGCCTCTTTGATGCTGTTTCCTGCCTGCGCCTTCTTTTCAGGCGGCCGCGTCAACTTGCGATACAGCGCATGAAACGCCTCGGTAGACAGACTCGGATCCTGCAATTGCTGTAACGAGCCTTCATCGATCGGAAATTCCACGGTGTCGTCGAAATTCGAAGACGCAATCGTAATGAATTTTGGTGGAAACAGATATGTGGGCAACAGGATTGTCACGGCGTTGTTATACTTTAATGCGAGCCGAATCGCTGCTCTCGCAAGCTCGGCCGGTACCTCCCGCCCGAGCCCAATATTCGGCGGCGCGTGTGGCATTTTCACAAATTGAATG
>Ga0184638_1000032_pt1 | contig 30051 bp, 28 predicted proteins | sample PLM31_50_b2_FD_133141 | JGI IMG/M metagenome (GOLD analysis project Ga0184638, IMG submission 133141) | Groundwater sediment microbial communities from an aquifer in East River, Colorado, USA - PLM3-1_50_b2 | ecosystem: Environmental > Terrestrial > Soil > Riparian zone | place: USA: East River... | reverse complement strand
TGATGGTGAACGTCCCCTCGTGGACCTCGTCGGGCTTCAGCCGATGGGCACGGGCTCGGGTCGCGAGGTCGTTGACGGCCCGGGCCATGCCGATGAGGTTCATTCCGTCGGCCCCTTTCACCACGGGAACGATCAGACCCTGGTCGTACGAGACGGCGATCCCCAGGTTGACGTAGTGCTTGACCACGATCTCCTCGCCCCGGAGCTCGCTGTTCACCAGGGGATTCGCCAGGAGTGCATCGACCACCGCCCGGGCAAGGAACGGCATGTAGGTCAGGTTGAATCCCTCTCGATCGGTGAACGCCTCCTTGGCCGCGGAACGGATGCGGGCGATCTTCTCCATGTCGACCTCGACCATGTTCCACGCCCTCGCGGAGACCTGGAGGCTCCGGGTCATGTGCTCGGCGATGGCCTTTCGAACGACGGTCATGGGGACGACTTCCTCACCGCCACGGGCGGCGGCAGGAGCCGGAGCGACCTGGGGCTCGGGGACCGTCTCCGGAGCCGGCGCGGCTGGGGTCGTGGCGGGAGCCGGCGCCGGCGCGATCGGTTCTGCAGCAAGCCGCGGGGCCGCCGTCTCGCGCGACACGGCGAACGCCATGACGTCGTTCTTCGTGATCCGGCCGCCGGTCCCGGTACCGATCACCTGTGAGAGGTCGACGCCGTTCTCCTCGGCGAGGCGCCGGACAAGCGGCGAGATGATCTGGCTCCTCGGCCCCCGGTCGGCTATATGCCCTGCCGGCGCAGGTGCGGCTGGCGCTACTGAGGGGGCGGGAGCAGCTGGAAGGGGTGCAGCGACCGGCGGGGCGGGTGCTCGCTCGGGAGTTGGCGCAGCAGGGGCCGGCGCGGAGCCGGGCCCTGCCCCACGCTGTGGCTCAGATCCGGTCGCCGCTGGCGCTTGGGGTGGGGCCGGCTGTTGGGCAGAGTCCGGCGCAGCGCCGGCCCCTGCTGATTCTCCGGCAGGTGCCCCCGCGCCGTCGATCTCGGCGATAGGGGTCTTCACCGACACGGTCTGCCCCTCCTGCACCAGGATCTTCGTCAGCGTCCCGGCGGCGGGGGACGGGACCTCGGTGTCAACCTTGTCCGTGGAGATCTCGAAGAGCGGCTCGTCCTGGTCGACGTGGTCGCCTTCCTGCTTCAGCCACTTGGTGATGGTCCCCTCGACGACGGTCTCGCCGAGCTGCGGCATGGTCACGGTGGTCATGAGCCCTCCCGGGAGATCGTTACCACGCGGACAGCTTCTCCACCGCGGCCTCGATGTCGGCCACCTGTGGCAGATACGCGTCCTCGAGGGGCGGTGAGAACGGGACCGGCACGTTCGGCGGGGCGAGGCGCATCACCGGCGCATCGAGGTGCTGGAAGCCCTCTTCGGCGATCATCGCTGCAACCTCGGCCCCGACCCCCAGGAACCGGTGGCTCTCGTACAGGACCAGCGCCCGGCTTGTCTTCTCCACCGACTTCAGGACGGTCTCCGTGTCGAGTGGGTGCACCGTGCGAAGATCCACCACCTCGACGGCGATGCCCTTCTGGAAGAGGTTCTCGGCCGCCTCGAGCGCCAGGTGCACCATCATCCCGTACGTCACGATCGACACATCGGTGCCATCGCGATGTACCTTGGCCCGCCCGATGGGGACGAGGAAGTCCGGCTCCTCGGGGACGACCTCCTTGATCCGCCGGTAGATCCACTTGTGTTCGAAGAACACGCACGGGTTGTCGTCGCGCACGGCCGATTTCAGCAACCCCTTGGCGTCGGAGGGGAAGGCCGGGCAGAGCACCTTCATCCCTGGAGCGTGAGCGAACCACGGCTCGGGGTTGGTGGAGTGGAAAGAGCTCGCCCGCACGCCGCCGCCGGATGGCCCGCGAAGGACGATCGGCAGGGGGACGCCGGAGCGATAGTGATACCGGGCCGCTGCGGTCACGATCTCGTCGAAGCCGGACGTCATGAAGTCGGCGTACTGGAACTCGGCGACGGGGCGGAAGCCCTCCATGGCCGAACCGATGGCCATCCCGACGATGGTCTCCTCGGCGATCGGGGTGTCCATCACGCGCTCGGGGCCGAATCGGTCGATGAACCCCTCGGTCACCTTGAACGCCCCACCGTAGGCGCCGATGTCCTCGCCGAGGAGGTACACGCGCTCGTCGCGCTCCATCTCCTCCCACAGCGCTTCGGCGATGGCGATGAGGTAGGTGGCCTCTCCGGTCTCGGTTCGCTTCCCACGGGGCTCTGCCCCGTGCCCGGCCGCCCCCGATTCCACTCGTGCCGTCGCCATCAGCCCGTTCCTCCGTCGCGGGAGGGTTCGCCCTGCCAGTACCCGTCCTCCACCCACAGGCCCCTGGTTACGTCGGAAGGCACGGGGAACGGCGACGCCTGCGCGAACTCGTACCCCTCGTCGAACTGTCGCTCGATGCGCTCTTGGATCCGCTTGACCACCTCTGCGTCGACGACCTCGTGAGCCAGGAGGAGCTCCTCGAACCGCTTCACGGGATCCTTGTGCTGCATGTACTCCTCGAGCATCTCCTTGGGGACGTACTTCGCCGGATCGTGCCCGGCGTGGCCGCGCCACCGAAGCGACACCGATTCGATCAAGGTCGGTCCCTCGCCGGCCCGCGCCCGGTCCACGGCCTGCAGCGCCACGCGGTACACGTCGAGCACGTCGGCCCCGTCCACCCGGACTCCCGGGAACCCGTACGCCACCGCCCGCTCCGCCACTGTGGGGACGGCGAACTCGAGTGGGTTCGGCGTCGAGTAGGCCCACAGGTTGTTGTTCACCACCCACACCACGGGGAGCCGGTGGACGGCCGAGACGTTCAACGCCTCGTGCCACCGGCCGTTCGACGTGGCTCCCTCGCCGCAGATGGCCATGGCCACCCGCTGTTCCCCGCGTCGTTTGTAGGCGAGGGCAGCGCCGCACGCGATCGGGTAGGCGAGCGGGAGGTGGGAGACCGGGGTCCACGTCTTGTGCCCGAGCCAGTCGCCCACGTGGCTGTTGCCGTCGCGACCCCTGGTGAACCCGTCGATCCGGCCCCAGTACTGCGCCATCACGCGGTTCAGATCCAGGCCCTTCGTGAGCTGGGCCGAGAGGTCCCGGTGGGTGGGGAACATGGAGTCGTCCTCGCGAAGCGTGTATGCCACCCCGACGTGTGTCCCCTCCTGGCCGCGTCCCGAGTAGATCGCCCCCGGCAACCGACCCTGCCGGTACAGCGCCTCGATCCGCTCGTCGAAGTACCGGCACAGCTTGAGCTTGTACAGGACGTCCTTCAGCTGGTCGTCGGACAGCCCGACCCGCCAGTCCGCTTCGGCCTGCTTCTCGGATACTTCGGTCGCCATGGGGGCCCCCTCAGGCGGTGTGTAAGGGCTTGCCGGCCAGCGCGAGGTGGGCCTCGCCAATGGCCTCGGACAGTGTGGGGTGTGGGTGGATCAAGGCGGCCACCTCGGCGGGGACCGCCTCCCAGTTGGTGATGAGCATGGCCTCGGCGATGAGGTCTGTGACGTGTGGCCCCACCATGTGGATCCCGATCACCGGCCCCCCGTCTTTGTCGGCGATCACCTTCACGATGCCGCCTTCGCCGACGATGTTTGCCTTGCCGATGGCCTGGAAGCTGAGCCTTTCCACGTTGACCTCGTGTCCCCGTTCCACCGCCTGGGCCTCGGTCAGCCCGACCGATGCCACCTCAGGGGTGCAGTAGGTGACCCGCGGGATCCCGGCATAGTCGATCTCGGGCACCTCGATCCCGGCGATCCGTTCGGCGACGGCGATCCCCTCGGTGAAGGCGACGTGCGCGAGCTGGAGCGGCGTCGCGGCGACGTCTCCCACGGCCCAGACATGCGGGGCCGTGGTGTGGAGCTGACCCTCCACCTTGACGAACCCCCGGTCGAGCTCGACGCCCGCTTGCTCCGCCTCGAGGCCGTCGGTCACCGGACCTCTTCCCACGGCCACCAGGCACACGTCGGCGGTGACCGTCTTGCTCTCTCCGGCCAGCTCGTAGACGACCTTGACCCCATCGCCGACCTCGTCGATCGACTTCACACGCGCGCTGGCGAAGGCCTGGATGCCGCGCTTGCGGAACGCCCGTCCGAGCTCCTTGGAGATGTCCTCGTCCTCCAGAGGCGCGATCCGCTGGAGCGCCTCGAGGACCGTTACCTCCGCCCCGAGCGAGCGGTACAGCGAGGCGAACTCCAGGCCCACCGCACCGGCCCCGATGACCACAGCAGACGTGGCGATCGAGGGATAGGTGAGCGCCTGATCGCTGGTGATGATCCGGTCGGTGATGGACACGCCGGGCAGCAGTCTGGGCGACGAGCCGGTGGCGATGACGACATCGGCCGCGGAGATCTCCTTGCCGTCCACCGCCACGGAGGTACCGGATCGAAGGACGGCCGTCCCTTGCACGACATTCACCTTTCGAGCCTTGATGAGCGAGGTGAGGCCGGAGACGAGCTTGTCGACCATCCGATCCTCGAAGGCCTTGACCGCGTCCCAGTCGGCAGAGCCGCTCGCCTTCACGCCCCATTCCTCCGCCCGGTTGACGGTATCGAGCACCTCGGCCGATCGAAGCAGCGCCTTGGTGGGGATGCATCCCCGGAGCAAGCAGGTCCCGCCCAGCCTGCCGTCGCGTTCGACGAGGGCCACGCGCTTGCCCAGTTCCGCCGACCGCAAGGCGCAGGAGTACCCTCCGGTCCCCGAGCCGATCACCACGACGTCGTAGGCATCAGCCATCCGAACGGCCATGTTACCGCCGCCGTCGCATCCGTAGGATGCAGCCATGCACTCGGGGGACCTGCTCCGAACGCCACTGGAGGAGGTCCATCGCGACCTCGGCGCGAAGATCGGTGCGTTCGCCGGATGGGCGATGCCCATCGAGTACGAGGGGACCGTCTCCGAGCATCGGGCCGTCCGCGAGCGGGTTGGCCTGTTCGACCTGAGTCACCTGGGCAAAGTGGACGTGGCGGGTCCCGGTGCCCTGCCGCTCCTCCAGCAGACCCTGAGCAACGACCACTCGAGGCTCCCGATCGGCCGTGCCCTCTACAACCTGGTCCTGAACGACCGGGGAGGCGTCGAGGAGGACTTGATCGCCTTCCGGTTCGCGCCGGACCGCTTCTTCCTCGTTCCGAACGCGTCGAACACCGCCAAGGTGGTGGCCATCCTCCGGGAGCGAGCCTCGAAAGCCGACGTGGTCGAACACGCGGGGTGGTGCTTCCTCGGGGTTCAGGGGCCGCGGTCTCCTGAGGTCGTTGGCGCGCTCCTCCCCCAGGCCGCCGACCTCCCGTTCATGGGTTGCACCGAGTCGGAGTACCGGGGGCGACGGCTCGTCCTCACTCGATCGGGATACACCGGAGAGGTGGGGTTCGAACTGTTCACCGATGGCATCTCCGCCCAGGGCCTGTGGACCGAGCTGATGGAGGCGGGAGAGCCGTTCCAGATCGAGCCCTGCGGGCTGGGGGCCCGCGACGTCCTCCGCCTGGAGATGGGCTATCCGCTGTACGGGCAGGACCTGCTCCCAGAGCGAACGCCGCTCGAGGCCGGCCTGTCGTGGGCAGTGTCGTTCGACAAGGGATCGTTTCGAGGCCGTGATGCGCTGGAGGGGCAGCGACGCGAGGGCGTCCACACCAGGCTGCGCGGATTGGTGACGCAAGGCCGACGACACATCCCACGAGCCCATTGCGCGGTCCTCGCGGACGAGGCCCGGGTCGGGGAGGTCACGAGCGGGACGTTCTCACCCACCATCAAGCACGGGATCGCACTCGCGTATCTGTCGCCGGCCGAGGGGTTCGAGCCGGGCACCGAGGTCCAGATCGATGTGCGAGGAAGGATCGGCCAGGCGCGCGTCGTGAAGCCCCCATTCGTCGATCGGAGCCCCCGAGGGCGGTAAGGCTTACGAGGCGCGCGCGGCCGCGATGAAGTCCGAGACGCTGTCTCCGCCGAACTCCGTTCCGCGGACCAGGGTGTCCAGCGCCGCCGCCGCCCCCGGCTCGTCACGCATGATGGCGACGATCATGTACAGCCCGGAGCTCGGGATGCCGACGGTCCGGACCGGGCCGTACCCTGGGGCGGCGACGAAGTAGGCCCACCTCGTCGTCGCGTCGATGGTCTGGCACACGCCCTGGCCGATGGCCACGTAGTCGCCGGGAGAATCGGGCGGACCGTCTGCGAAGGAGGGCCGGTGATTGACCACCATCACGTGCTTCGTGGCTCTGCACTCGGGGGACCCGGTCAGCGCGTCGAGGGCCGATCCGGTCGCGGCCAGATAGTAGTAGTCGGATGGGACGCCGATCCGCGTGCCGTCCACCCACATCGCGGCCATTCCCTCGATGGGAGCGCGGCCCGCAACCCAATCCCCGAGCTTGGGTGCGGCGATGAACCCCTGTTGGGCGTCGCTGGCACCGGGGAAGAGCTGCGGATGCCATCGATCGGGGATCATGGCCGTCACCCCTCCGGCCTCGACCTCGGTGAACGGGCTGGGAGATTCGTGGATCCGCAGGATGGCGGGGCCGAGCGGGGGCGTCGAGCCCGCGGCCGCGTCGCGGCATCCCGCGGCGACCAGGGCGATGACCAGGCAGCCCACAATCTTCCGCAACCCCGATTCCCTGACCGAGCATAGACCGGGTTGCGGATCCCTGCTAGCGCGGAAGGTCGTAGGCCGCCGCTCGCATCGAGCATTCCCCCGGGCCTGGTCGGAAGGGTAGACTCACGCCACAACTGCAAAGTTCGGTCCTCGAGGTGGCCCCGGCCGGCGGTTCCGGCGGGGGCCGGAGGCGGGCGGGCGGATCCCGTCCCCGCGAAGAGGGAAGCCGGTGTGAGTCCGGCACGGTCGCGCCACTGTGACCGGGGAGCGATCCCGACGAGACCACTGGGTCCCATCCAGGGAACCCGGGAAGGGTCGGGGGAGCGGTGATCCGGAAGTCAGGAGACCTGCCCCGAGGTGAGCGAGTGTCGTCCTTCGCACGAAAGGAGACGCGCCATGCGACTCACCAGATCCCGTACCCGCAGATCCATCGCCCTCGTGCTCGCAGTGGTGACGGTGGCGTGCGCGCGCGGCGCCAGCACGGCGCCGCGCGCGTCGGACACGCCGGCGACCACGGGCGCGTCGTTCCCGGTCACGATCACCGACGACGACGGGGTGGCCGTCACGCTGGACGCACCGCCCGAGCGGATCGTGACGTTCGCCCCCTCTGCCACAGAGATCGTCTTCGCCCTCGGGCTCGGGGACCGGCTGGTCGGGGTCGCGGGCGCATTCGACGACTATCCCGTGGCGGCGAAGGGCATCGATGAGATCGGCGGTGCCGGCGACTTCGGCGTGGACCCAAACATCGAGAAGGTCGTGTCGCTTCGTCCCGACCTGTTCCTCACGATCTCAGGCGGTGACCAGTGGAAGGAGCGGCTGCGTGACCTCGGCGTGCCCGTGTTCACCACCGACTCCGCCGACCTCGCTGATGTGTTCCACGACATCGAGACCGTGGGGCAGTTGACGGGCACGGTCGGTGCCGCTGGAGCGATTGTGGCGAAGATGCAGGCGGCGGCGGCCGACGTAGAAGCGCGCGTCGAGGGCGATCCCGCCGTGCGCTGCTTCTACGAGGTTTACTACCCGCCGCTCACCACCGTCGGACCGGATACCTTCATCGGGGACCTCCTCGGCCGGGCTGGCTGTCGTTCGGTCTCGGCTCGGGCCAGGAGCGACTATCCCCAGTGGTCGGTTGAGGATCTCGTCCGCCAGGATCCGGAGGTGTATCTCGTCTCCTCCGAGTCGGGGGCCACCCCCAAAGCCGTCGCTTCCCGGCCGGGCTTCGACGCGGTGGCGGCGATCGCCGCGGGACGTGTGATCCCCGTCGAGGCCGACCTGGTGAGCAGGCCGGGCCCGCGGGTGGTCGACGGGCTCCGGCTCCTCGCGCGGGCGCTGCATCCCGAAGCGTTCGCATGATCGCGCCTCGCCGGTTCGGCCGGATCCTCGCGGTGCTTGCTGCGGCGCTCCTGGCGTCGTTCCTCCTCGGCGTGGCGGTGGGGTCCGTGTGGATCTCTCCGTGGACGAGCGCGCGGGTCATAGCGTGGAAACTCGGGCTCTCCGGCCGGCCGGCCGGCGTCCCCGCATCGACCGAGGTGATCCTGCTTCAGCTTCGCCTTCCACGAGTGGTCCTCGCCGCGGTGGTGGGTGCGGCATTGGCCGCATCGGGCGCCGTGTTCCAGGGCCTGTTCCGTAACCCACTCGCCGACCCCGCCATCATCGGCGTCTCCTCCGGCGCCGCGCTCGGGGCGATCGCCGTCATCGTGTTCGCCGGTTCGGGGGCCCTGGGCGCCTTCGGCGTTCCGCTGGCTGCCTTCGCCGGCGCCCTCCTCACCGCGTTCCTGGTGTACCGGTTGGCCCGGATCGGGCCGACCGTCCACGTGGCCACGTTGCTGTTGGCCGGGATCGCCGTGGCCGCAGTGATCTCGAGCGCGATGTCCCTCGTGATGTCGTTCTCCGGCGAGCAGGTCCGGGACATCTACGCATGGCTGCTGGGTGGCCTCGTCGGCCAGGGCTGGCAGGCGATCGGGGCGGTCGTCCCGCTCATCGCGCTGGGGCTGGCCGCCGCGACCCTGACAGCGCACGATCTGAACCTGCTCTCGCTGGGGGAGGAGCGTGCGGCCCAGCTCGGCGTGGAGGTCTCGCGCCTCAAGCGGCGGACGATCGGGGTCGGGGCCCTCCTCGCCGCGTGCGCGGTCTCGGTGGCCGGGGTGATCGGCTTCGTGGGGCTGATGACCCCTCACCTGCTCCGCCTCGTCGTGGGGGCCGACCATCGACGCCTGCTTCCGGCCGTGCTCCTCGCCGGGCCGACGCTGCTGATCCTGGCCGACCTCGTGGCCCGGACGGCGCTGTCTCCGCAGGAGCTCCCCGTCGGCATCGTGACGGCGCTCCTGGGCGGTCCGTTCTTCCTGTACCTGCTTCGACGCGAGGGCAGGGGGGCCGGTGCCCGCGCGTGAGCCGGGGCTGGTGCTCGACGGGGTGACCGCCGGCTACGGCGGCCCCCCCGTCGTGGACGGCGTCAGCATCACCGTCGAGCCGGGCGAGGTCGTGGGGCTGGTCGGCCCGAACGGCTCGGGCAAGACCTCGCTGATCCGCGTGGCTTCCCGAGCCCTTCGACCCGTCACGGGCTCGGTCTGGCTCTCCGGGCGAGACCCGTATCGGCTCCGGGCCAGGGAGGCGGCCAGGCTGGTGGCCGTGGTCCCCCAGGACGTCGTCCCCGCGTTCTCGTTCACGGCGCTAGAGATGGTCCTGATGGGCCGGACCCCTCACCTCTCGGGCTGGAGGGGAGGAAGTCCGCGTGACTGGGCCAGGGTACGGGCTGCCATGGTGGCCACCTCGGTCCAACACCTGGCGGACCGACCGGTGGAAGAGCTGTCAGGAGGTGAGCAGCGCCGGGTCATCCTGGCCCAGGCGCTGGCCCAGGACGCACCGGCATTGCTCATGGACGAACCCACCACCCATCTCGACATCCGTCACGTCCTGGACCTGTTGTCGATCGTGCGCGGGCTGGCCGAGCGGGACGGGACGGCGGTCTTGGCCATCTTCCACGACCTGAACGTCGCCGCGGCGACCTGCGACCGCATGATCGCCCTCCATCGAGGGCGCGTAGTGGCCGAAGGCGCACCCGAGCACGTGGTGACGGGCGCCCTCCTGCGCAGCGTGTACAGGGTGGAGGGCGAGGTGGTGATGGACGAGCTCACGGGACGCCCGGCCGTCCGAGTGGGGCCTCCTCGCGCCATCCCCACCCCCCTGGGCCGGCGGGCGCACGTGATCGGTGGAGCCGGCCACGGCGCGCCGCTGCTTCGACGACTCGCCGCGGCCGGCTACGACGTGAGTGTGGGCGTCCTCCATGCCACCGACACCGATGCGGTGGTGGCCGAGCGGATGAACCTGCTCCGCGTGACGGTGCCGCCGTTCTCGGAGATCGACGAGGGTTCGGCCGAGGCATGCCGGGACATGATCCGGCGGGCCGACCTCCTCGTCGTCTGCGACGCTCCGTATGGCCCGGGAAACCTGGCGAACCTTCGGATCGCCCTCGAGGCCGCGCGCGCGGGGACATCGACCGTCTTGGTCGAGCGGATCCCCATGGCCGAACGAGACTTCGCCGGCGGTCGGGCCACCGAGCTGTGGGACGCGCTCCGAGAGATCTGCGAGGTGGTGGACCGTTACGACCGGGTGATCGCGTCGTGAGTTGCTATGACGAGGTGATCGTGGGGCGATCGAACCGGTCGTCGGGCGGTCCGATGTCCTCATTCGAGAGCTTGGGCGGGGTCAGGATCTTCTCGCCCCGGTTGGCCGGGAGACAGAACGCGACCCGCGTACCCCCGGCGGGGACGGGATCGGCCCAGATGACGCCGCCGTGCTGGAGGACAAGGCGCCTGGCCATGTGCAAGCCTATCCCGATCCCGGATCGCTCCTTTCGAAGGATGTCCTCGCCGGTGGTGAAGGCCTCGTTGAACGCCTGGATCGCGACCTCCCGGGCCATCCCCAAACCACGGTCGGTCACCGACAGGACCACCCCCTCGTCCAGGGTCCGAGCGCGGATGGTGATTGGCCGGTCCTCGGGGGAGTACCGGCAGGCGTTGTCCAGGAGCTGGCGGATGACCTCCGAGATCCGGACGGGGTCGGCCAGGGCCGGGAGACGCTCGGGGATCAGCCGCTGGATCTCGATGTTCGGGTAATGGCGGTGCACCTCGTCGGCCGCGTGGCGGATGAGGGGCGCAAGGTCGACCTCGGTGAGCTTCAGCGAGAGCGTCCCCTGCTCGAGCTCGGCGATCGTCAGCATCTCGTCGACGATCATCATCAGTTTCTCCAGCGAGTCGTTCAGCTTGTCCAGGAACTCCTCCCGCTCTGTCTGGGAGACCCAGCGGTTTCGAAGCACGTAGGCGATGCCCTTGGCCACCGTGATCGGGGTTCGGAGCTCGTGCGAGACGTTCGCCAGGAAGTCGGCCTTGGCCGAGGTCAACCCGTCCTCCACCGGTTCCGTGTCCTGGACCGCCGCGGTGTTCAATTCGCGATAGGCGCGCGCCGGATCGGCGAAGCCCTCCGCCAGCAGCTCGGCGACCCGTGGACTGATGGTGACGTTTCCCTCCAGGACCGAGCTGATGGCGCGTACGACCACCTCGGGGCCATCGGACTTCAGCAGGTATCCGGAGGTTCCCGCCGCGATCATCTCCGCAGCGGTGAACGGGGAGTCCAGGGACGTCCAACAGATGACCCTGGTCTGGGGGACTGTGGCGACGAGCCGGCGGACCAGCTCCGCTCCCGACAAGCCCGTCAGGCCGGCTTCGACCACGACCACGTCGGGCTGGATCCGCGCCGCCACGTCGACGGCCCGAAACCCGTCGGTCACGGCCTCGCTTTCGACGTCGGAGCTCGACTTGAGCAGGGCGTATTGAAGTTGGGCCAGCCCGTCCGGCCTATCGCACAGGAGCAGCTTGATGGGCACACTCTTGGTATCGGTTGAGCCCTTGGGCGATTGAGGAAGGCACCCCGCCCGGCACTGTGGGACGGCCGCCAGCGATGCGGGGGCTACTCGACCAGGCCGCTTCGGATGGCGATGGCCACGGCCTGGGCCCGGTCGTTGGCCCCTAGCTTCTCGAAGATCCGCTCGAGATGCGTTTTCACCGTGTGGGGGGAGATCCCGAGGTCGTGCGCGACCTCCTTGGTGGTGGCCCCGAACGCCACCTTCTGGAGGATCTCCTTCTCTCGGGCAGATAGGCCCGGGACGTCCGGGCGCTTGTCGGCGAACTGGACCTCCTCGATGAAGGCCTTTGTGAGCTGGGGATGGATGACGGCCTTTCCCTCGACGGCCAGGCGAGCGGCGTTCACCAACTCCTCGGCCGATGCGTCCTTCAACAGGTAGCCCGAGACGCCCGCCTGGATGGCCTCGGAGATGGAGGCTCGGGACTCGTCCACCGTGAATAGGATGACCTTGGTGTCCGGGGACGCTTGCTTGATGGCCCTCGTGGCCTCGATCCCGCCCATCCCGGGCATCCGGACGTCCATGAACACGACTTCGGGTCGCAGGTCTCCGGCCTTGATGATCGCCTCTTCACCGCTCGCCGCCTCCCCGATGACCTGGACGCCCTCCTCCAGGTCCAGGGCCGAGTGAAGCCCTTCCCTGGTCACCGGGTGGTCGTCGACGATCAGGATCTTGATGGCGGGCATGCCAGCCTCTGCCGGTCGGTTGTCGATGGTGGCCCTAGGATAGAGGGTGAATAGGCCGATAGGACGGAAGCGTGGAGCAGAACGAGCGGATGGAGCAGATGGAGCAGCCGGCTGGGTTGACCGAGGATCAGGTCCTCGAGGCCCTGCGAAACGTGTTCGACCCCGAGCTCGGGATCAACATCGTGGACCTCGGCCTGGTGTACTCGGTGAAGATCGAGGATGGGCTCGTCCACATCGAGTACACGCTCACCACCATGGGCTGCCCCATCGGCCCACTCATCGAGCAACAGATGCAACAGCTCCTGGCCACGGTCCCCGGCGTCGACGGCGTGGATGCCGAGATGGTGCTCCGCCCGCCGTGGAGCCCCGAGATGATGTCCGAGGAGGCAAAGGCGGCCCTGGGCGTCTTCTAGACGGACCAGCGGGCGATGGTCCCCTTGACAGTGCACTTGCAACACGAGGAGAATCGCGGTCGAATCCGAGCTTGGGGGTCGGAATTCCTTGATCCGAACGCGCTGCTACGGGCTGGTGGGGGCCATGATCCCCTCCCGGCTTTGCTGTAGCGGCCCCTGCGCCCGCCCGGGGGCGCACCCCCACTCGCCGTCGGCCTGATCCGGCGGAAGGCTCCGGGAACGATCCCTCGAGTGCTTCTGTCGACGGTTGTCTTGGGCAAGAGGAAGGAGGAGACGATGGGCGCATACGCCAATCCCGACGCGTTGGTCGAGACGGAATGGCTGGAGGAGCACCTGAACGACCCCACCATCCGGGTGATCGAGGTCGACGAGGATACGCAGGCGTACGAGAAAGGGCACATCCCCGGCTCCGTGGCGTGGAACTGGACCACCAACCTGCACGCGAAGGTCGGCCGGGACTACGCCTCCCAGGCGGAGTTCTCCGACCTGCTGTCGCGCGCCGGCGTGGACAAGGGGACGACGGTCGTGATGTACGGAGGCAACAACAACTGGTTCGCCGCGTACGCCTACTGGCTCCTGAAGCTCCGGGGCTTCGATGACGTCAAGCTCCTGAACGGCGGGAGGAAGAAGTGGGAACTCGAGAGCCGCGAGCTCACCCAGGACACACCGGCCGCCAAGTCCACGGGGTTCAAGATCGAGGGGAACGAGCGCCCCGAGATCCGGGCGCTGCGCGACGAGGTCCTGACCAAGGTGGGGCAGACGGCATTCGTGGATGTCCGCTCGCCCGAGGAATTCCGGGGGGAGAAGCTGGCCCCCGATCACCTGCCGCAGGAGCAGTCCCAGGTGCCGGGCCACATCCCATCGGCCGCGAACATCCCGTGGGTGAAGGCGGCGAACGACGACGGCACGTTCAAGTCGGCGGACGAGCTCCAGGCGCTATACGAAGGTGAGGGCGTGACCCCCGATCGGGAGGTCATCGCCTACTGCCGGATCGGCGAGCGCTCCAGCCATACGTGGTTCGCGCTCACCGAGCTCCTCGGCTACGGGGCGGTCAGGAACTACGACGGGTCCTGGACCGAGTACGGATCGCTCGTCGGCGCACCGGTGGAGAAGGGTTAGCCCCTCTCTCCCGTGCGGGCCGGGGCCTCACGGCCCCGGCCCGCCCTCATGCCCCACCCACCTGGGAGGGGTCCGTCCAAGCACGAAATCCTACCTGCTAGGTGGACTTTCCCGGCCCGCCGAGGCTATCCTGTAGGTGTCGGCGGGAGCCCGGGCGGGCGAACTACTAGGATCAGGGGAAGCGACGTGGCCATCACACAGGAAGAGCACCTCGAGGAGCTTTCCAAGGGATATCGGTTCGACTGGAAGGATCCCGACCACTCCGTCTTCCAGCCCAAGCGAGGGCTGTCGGAGACCGTGGTGGAGGAGATCTCCGAGCTGAAGTCCGAGCCGGACTGGATGCGCAAGTACCGGCTGAAGGCGCTGAAGCACTTCGAGCGGCGTCCCATGCCGTGGTGGGGGGCCGACCTCTCCGACATCGACTTCGAGAACATCTACTACTTCATCCGGTCGACCGAGAAGCAGGCCCAGAACTGGGAGGACCTTCCCGAGGACATCCGGGGGACATGGGACAAGCTCGGGATCCCCGAGGCGGAGAAGAAGTATCTGGGTGGCGTCAGTGCCCAGTATGAATCGGAGGTCGTGTACCACAAGATCAAGAAGGAACTGGACGACATCGGTGTGCTCTTCACCGACATGGACTCTGCTCTCCGCGACCACCCAGACCTAGTCAAGGAGTACTTCGGGACGATCATTCCGCCGAACGACAACAAGTTCGCCGCGCTGAACACCGCGGTGTGGTCTGGCGGGTCGTTCATCTACGTGCCGCCCGGCGTGCACGTGGACATCCCGCTCCAGGCGTACTTCCGGATCAACGCGGAGAACATGGGCCAGTTCGAGCGGACGTTGATCATCGCCGACGAAGGCTCGTACGTGCACTACGTGGAGGGGTGCTCGGCGCCCATCTACACGAGCGACTCGCTGCACTCGGCGGTGGTTGAGATCATCGCCAAGAAGGGCGCCCGGGTCCGGTACACGACCATCCAGAATTGGTCGACGAACGTGTACAACCTGGTGACCAAGCGGGCCGCTGCGTACGAGGACTCCGTGATGGAGTGGATCGACGGCAACATCGGCTCCAAGGTCACGATGAAATACCCGTCCATCTACCTCCTGGGCAAGGGCGCGCGGGGCGAGGTGCTGTCGGTGGCGTTCGCCGGCAAGGGAATGCACACCGACGCCGGCGGGAAGGCCATCCACGCCGCGCCGTACACGACCTCGATCATCAACTCGAAGTCGGTGTCGAAGGACGGAGGCCGCACCGGATACCGGGGCCTGGTCCGGGTGGAGCCCGGCGCGCATCACGCGAAGTCGATGGTCCGGTGCGACGCGCTGATCCTGGACGAGAGGTCGCGCTCGGACACGTACCCGTACGTCGAGGTCGAGGAGGAGACGGCCCAGCTCGGGCACGAGGCCAGCGTGGCCCGGATCGGCGAGGACCAGCTGTTCTACCTAATGAGCCGGGGCCTGACCGAGGCCGAGGCCTCCGCGATGATCGTGAACGGGTTCATCGAGCCAATCACCCGCGAGCTCCCCATGGAGTACGCGGTGGAGCTGAACCGCCTGATCGAGCTCCAGATGGAAGGCGCGATCGGCTAGCGGCGCGAAACGCCGCAGGCTTGGACGAGGGCAGGCCGCGGGGTCTGCCCTCTCGCATGGATGGAGACGACAACATGATGGAGCAGGCAACGAAGACGGGGTTCGACGAGGAGGCGCTAGCAGCGCTTCCCTCGACCGCGCCATTCGTCGAGCCCATCCGCAAGCAGGCCTTCCAGGAGTTCCTGGCCCAGCCCATCCCTTCCCAGGAGACGGAGGAGTGGCGCTACACGGACCTGTCGGAGCTCGAGTTCGACTTCCGTCCGTTCACCGAAGGGGGAACCGCCGCGAACCTGGACAGCGTCCCGGAGGAGATCCTGAACGCCGCGGGCGTCGTCGGGGAGCGGGCCGGCCTCCAGATCCAGCGGAACTCCGAGGTCATGGTGACCCATCTCGACCCCGAGCTGGAAGCGAAGGGGGTCGTGTTCTGCGACCTGGACCTGGCCATCACCGATCACCCCGACCTGGTCGAGCGACACCTGAACGGCCTGGTCCCAACGGATCGGAGCAAGTTCACCGCGCTGCACGCGGCGTTCCGGACAGGCGGCACCTTCCTGTACGTCCCACAAGGGGTCGAGATCGCGGTCCCCATCCAGACCGTCACGTGGATCGACGAGGACGGCTCGGCCGTGTTCCCTCGCACGCTCCTGGTTACGGAGGAGGGGGCAGAGGTCACGTTCATCGACCGCTACGTCTCACCCGACCTCGGCCGGGCCCTCTCCGATGCCGTGGTCGAGATCTTCGCTGGGCCGAACTCACGGGTGAGCTACGTCGTCCTGCAGGAATGGGGCGACGGGGTCACGCACCTGGCCGTCCAGCGGGCTCGCGTCGCACGCGACGCGCACCTGCGATGGCTCGGCGTCGCCCTCGGCGGCTCGCTGGCCAGGGCGGAGGTCGAGAGCCTCTTGGCCGAGGACGGCGGCTCGAGCGAGATGCTCGGCTTGTACTTCGGGGACGGGGACCAGCACATCGACCACCGATCGCTTCAGGACCACGTGGGATCGAGGACATCGAGCGATCTTCTGTACAAGGGGGCCATGAAGGGCCGCTCGAACGCCATCAACACCGGCACCGTGATCATCGAGCAAGGTGCCCATCGGTGCGACGCCTACCAGACCAATCGGAACATCCTGCTGTCGGAGACGGCACGGGCGCATTCGGTGCCGAACCTGGAGATCCTGACCAACGACCCCACCCGGTGCGGCCACGCCGCCAGCGTGGGACCGGTGGACGAGGACCAGCTGTTCTACCTGATGAGCCGAGGGATCTCACGGGAGGAGGCGGAGCGCCTGGTCGTGTTCGGATTCTTCCGTGAGGTCCTGGACCGGGTGGACCTGGAGGAGATCCGGACCGGCCTGGAGCGGGCCATCGAGGCCGAGCTTGCGAAGGAGGATTGAGTGGGTTGGGTGCGCGTGTGCAGCACCTCGGACGTCCCGGCCGGCGAGGTTCGGCGGTTCGAGGTGGACCACCGCCCGTTCGCCGTGGTGAACCTGGGCGAGGAGGGGTTCCGGGTGGTCGACTCGATCTGCTCCCACGCGCACTACTTCCTGGACGAGGGCGAGGTGGACGTGGACGACGAGACGATCGAGTGCCCCAAGCACGGGTCCACGTTCGACCTCAACACCGGCAAGCCGACAACGCTGCCGGCCACGCAGCCGGTGGAGCGGTTCGACGTGAAGGTTGAGGGCGACGACGTGCTGATCGAGATGACGGATGACTGACACTGCTGTTGCGACGGTGACGCTCGAGATCCGGGGGCTTCACGCTTCCGTGGAAGGCAAGGAGATCCTGAAGGGGATCGACCTCGTGGTGAAGCAAGGGGAGACCCACGCCCTGATGGGCCCGAACGGCTCGGGGAAGTCGACGTTGGCGAATGTCCTGATGGGCCGGCCGGGCTACAAGGTCACGGCGGGGGAGGTCCTGTTCAAGGGAGAGAACATCCTGGCTCTGCGGCCGGACCAGCGCGCCCAGCGGGGCCTGTTCCTGGCCATGCAGTACCCAGTGGAGGTCCCGGGGGTCTCGGTGGTGAACTTCCTTCGGACCGCGTACAAGGCCGTGAAGGCGGAGGAGATCTCGGCCCTGGCGTTCCGCAAGCACATGAAGGAGAAGATGAACCTGCTCGGCGTGGAGGACGCAATGGTGAACCGGTACGTGAACCAGGGCTTCTCCGGCGGGGAGAAGAAGAAGAACGAGATCCTCCAGCTGGCAGTCCTCGAGCCCGATATCGCGGTGCTCGACGAAACCGACTCAGGCCTGGACATCGACTCCCTGAAGGCCGTGGCCATGGGGGTCGAGCAGCTCATCGGGCCGGACCTGGGCGTGCTGCTCATCACCCACTACCAGCGGATCCTGAACTACGTCACCCCGGATTTCGTCCACGTCATGATCGGCGGGCGTATCGTGAAGTCGGGCGGGCAGGAGCTGGCCCATGAGCTCGAGGAGAAGGGCTACGAGGGCATCCGCCAGGAGCTGGGGATCGAGCAGGAGAACGGCGAGAAGGAAGCGTAGAGGGGGCGAAGGCACGATGTCGGTGACGAAGGAGCGGGCGGGAGGCGCGCTGGAGGTTGCCCGGATCCGAGCGGACTTCCCTATCCTTTCCCGCACGGTTGGGGACAAGCCGATGGTGTTCCTGGACAGCGCCGCCACCTCCCAGAAGCCCCGTCAAGTGATCGAGGCCGAGCGCGAGTTCTACGAGCGCCACAACGCGAACGTCCACCGGGGCATCTACATGCTCTCGGAGGAGGCCACGGAGCTCTACGAGGGGGCGCGGGAGAAGATCGCCCGTTTCGTCGCGGCGAGCGACCCGGCCACGATCGTGTACACACGAGGCACCACCGAATCGATCAACCTCGTGGCCCACGCCTGGGGCCGGAAGTTCCTGAAGGAGGGGGACGAGATCCTCCTCTCGGACTTGGAGCACCATTCCAACATCGTGCCGTGGCAGCTGTGTGCCCGGGACACGGGCGCCGTCCTTCGGTACATCCCGCTGACCGACGATGGACTCTTGGACCTGTCCGACCTGGGATCGCTGCTGAACGAGCGCACGAAGATCCTGTCGGTGTCGGGCATGTCGAACTCGCTGGGGACCCTTCCGCCCGTTCGCCAGCTGGCTGATGCGGCGCATGCCGTAGGAGCGGTCGTCTGCGTCGACGGAGCGCAGCTGGTTCCGCACGTGCCGGTTGACGTGGCCGAGCTGGACTGCGACTTCCTGTCGATCTCCGGCCACAAGATGCTCGGCCCCACGGCCTCCGGCGGGCTGTACGCACGCCGGGAGCTACTGGAGACCATGGACCCGTTCATGGGCGGGGGCCACATGATCGAGGAGGTCCACCGCGACTATTCCACCTGGAACGAGGTGCCGTACAAGTTCGAGGCCGGGACCATGAACATCGCCCAGGAGGTCGGTCTGGGCACGGCCGTCGACTACCTCCAGGCGCTGGGCATGGACGCGGTTCGGGCCCACGAGGAGGAGATCACGGCCTACGCGATCGACCGCCTGCTGGACGCCGGGGCGACGATCTTCGGTCCGAAGGACGTGAGCATCCGGGGCGGTGCGGTGTCATTCTGGTACAAGGACGTCCACCCGCACGACCTGGCCACGGTGCTGAACGAGGAGGGCGTGGCGGTTCGGGCGGGCCACCACTGCACTCAGTTGGTGATGCGGCGGTTCGGGGTCCCGGCGACGACCAGGGCCTCGTTCTATGTCTACAACACGAACGAGGACGTGGACGCGCTGGTCGCCGGGCTGGCCCGGGCGGAAGAGGTGTTCGGGCTCTTGCGTTGAACTGCGGGGCCGGCTCGTGTGCCGGCCGGAGGGGCGAACGTGGCACTCGACGAGATCTACAAGGAAACCATCCTCGATCACTACAAGAACCCGCGGAACAAGCGCGAACTCGCCGGGGCGGAGCTCTCGTGCTCCCGGAACAACCCGCTGTGCGGCGACGAGATCACGGTCTTCGTCCACGAGGAGGACGGGAAGGTGGCGGGAATCACGTTCCTGGGGCAAGGGTGCTCCATCTCCCAGAGCTCGGCCTCGATGATGACCGAGGCGGTGAACGGAAGGTCGGTCCAGGAGGCGGAGCGGCTGATCGGCGATTTCCGGGGGATGATGGCCGGCGACGCGGAGCCCGATGAGGACGAATTCGGCGAGCTGGTCGCTCTGAAGGGAGTGGTGAAGTACCCGATCAGGGTGAAGTGTGCCGTGCTGGCCTGGGACGTGCTCCAGGAGGCGCTCTCGGGGGACGACGGCAAGGCGGTGGGCGCGGCGGCACACTAGAACCTCCGCGCCTCCCACTTGCGGTTGCCGGAGGCCTCTACGCTTCGCGGTGGTGGGCAACCGTTCTATGGCGACGACCCTTCGCGGTGCGACAGTTGCGCTGCTGGGGTTCATGGCCATCCTTCTCGTCACATCGACCGCCGGTGCGCAATCCGCCGAGGCCATCCTTCGGTACGACGTCGCGATCCAGATCCAGCGGGACGACTCGATCGTCGTGCGGGAGACGATCGACTACGACTTCGGGACCGCCCAGCGTCACGGGATCTTCCGAGACATCCCGACGAGCCTTCGATACGACGATGCCCATGACCGGAACTACCCGCTGGACGCGGTGTCGGTCACGGGATCGCCGGGCACTCCCGTCCAGTACGAGACGGAGGATGCCGGAGCGGGCACGACCAGGATCAGGATCGGCGATCCGGACCGAACCATCACCGGCCGGCACACCTACGTGATCACCTACCGGATGGGTGGGGCCCTGAACGGGTTCCCCCATCACGACGAGCTGTACTGGAACGCGATCGGGCCGGACTGGTCCGCCCCCATCCAGCGGGCGAAGGTGACGGTGGCGGCCCCCGGTCCGATCGACCGGATCGCCTGCTACGCGGGACCGGCCGGCTCGAGCCTGGCCTGTGAGAAGAGCGCCGTTAAGGACGGGAGCGCATCGTTCGCTCAAGCGTCGCTCGATCCCTACGACGCCTTCACCGTGGTGGTGGGCCTTCCCAAGGGCATCGTGGCCGAACCGGCCCCCATCCTCACGGAGCGTTGGTCGCTTCGACGAAGCTTCACCGCCACCCCGTTCACCGTCGGGGGCTCGCTCCTGCTTGCCGCCCTGGTCGTCGGGGGATTTGGTCGCATCGTCTGGAGGACTGGGCGAGACCGGCGCTACCGGGGTTCCCAGGTAGACGTGCTGATGGGCGGGCCGGCGGAGACACCCGAACAGACCGTCCCGCTGTTCGAGGGCGACGCGTCGGGGCCCGTCGAGTTCGCGCCGCCGCTCGGCCTTCGGCCGGGCCAGATCGGGACCCTGGTCGACGAGGTGGCCAACCCGCTCGACGTCACCGCGTCGGTCATCGACCTCGCCGTCAGGAAGTATCTGGTGATCGAGGAGATCCCCAAGAGGGGATGGTTCGGCAAGCCTGACTGGAAGCTCACGAAGCTGAGGGACCCCGACCCCGAGCTCCTCGAGTACGAACGGGAGCTGCTCGAGGGCTTATTCGAGGACGGGCAGGAGGTGAACCTGTCGGACCTGCGGACGAAGTTCGTCTCGCGCCTCCACCGCGTGCAGGACGCGCTGTACCGGGACGCGGTCGCAAAGGGGTGGTTCGCGGGGCGACCCGACCGCATCCGGGGCCGGTGGGTCGCCGTGGGGATCGGCGTCCTGGTCGTGGGCGGGGTACTCGAGTTCGTGGCGGTCAGGTGGACCCGTCTGGCCCTCCTCCCGCTGGCGGTGATCCTGGCCGGACTGTTGCTGACCTTCGGCGCGAAATGGATGCCTCGACGGACGGCCGCGGGAACGGGGTTGGTACGGCGCGTTCGGGGGTTCCGCACCGTCATCGCCACCGCGGAGACCAACTTGGCCAGGTTCGCCGAGAAGGAAAATCTGTTCACGCGGTACCTTCCCTATGCGATCGTGTTCGGCCTGACCGAGAAGTGGGCGCGGGCCTTCGAGGTCCTCGGCGAGCCGCCACCGGATACGACGTGGTACGTCTCCTCGAACGCCTTCGCCTACGGCGCGTTCTCCGATGCCATGGACGGCTTCACCGTGACCACGGCTGGCACGATCGCTTCGACGCCCTCGGGTTCGGGAGGGAGCGGATTCGGTGGCGGCTCTGCGGGCGGAGGCGGGGGCGGCGGAGGCGGCGGATCCTGGTGAAGCCAGGATGATCCGGGTAGGTCCGAGGTATCGCCCTGAAAGCGGTCGCTTTCGGCGGAGCCGCTAGAGTTGACCGCATGTTCCTGCGGGAGAACGAGGAGGGGAGCCGCATCGCGCCGTATCTTCGGACGGGGCAGAGCATGCTCGACCTCGGAGCGGGAACGGGATTCATGGCCCGATGGCTCCGCGACAGGACCGGCGTGCGTCCCACGCTCTGCGATCTGGTCGACTACGGCAATCGCGATGCGACGATGCCGTTCGTCCTCCAGTCCGATCCCGTCCGAGTACCGTTCGAGGATGCTTCGTTCGAAGTCGTCCTCCTGATGTTCGTGTTCCATCACATGGAGCGGTGGAGCGAACAGGAGCACCTGCTCGATGAAGCGCTGCGGATCGCCAGGGAACGCGTGATCATCGCCGAGGACACGCCGAATTCCAAGCTGGACCGCGCGTTCAACACGGCCTGGGACTGGCTTCTGAACATCCGCCACGACGTTCCGACGCCTTTCACGTTCCGCGACGTCGAGCAGTGGACGACGCTGTTCAAGGAACGGGACGTCTCGATCGCCCACGTCGAGACGTACCGGCCGATGTGGCCGACCCTCGGGACCTACCCTCACTCTGTCTTCGTCCTGGACCGCTAGCGGCATGGAGATCGTGTTCTCCGAGGACGGACGGGACTTCGTCCGCCGGGACTGGTCGAACCTGGTTACGGCGGACCCGGCGGGGACGTTCTTCCACACGCCGCAGTTCCTCAAGCTGTACTGGGAGGAGTTCGTTCACGGGCAGGAGCAGCTTCTCCTGGCCTTCGCCGAGGAGGACGGGGCCCAGGTGGGTGCCGTGGCCTTCGAGCGCTCCGGCACACGACTTCGGTTCCTGGGAGGGACCGAGGTCACCGACTACATGGGCCCGGTCGCCCTCCCCGAGGCTGCGGGCGGCTTCGCCAAGGAGCTGCTGGCGGCGCTGGAGCATCGTGACGACTGGTCTGAGGCGGACCTTCGGGGCCTGCCCGAGGATCGCAATTGGCTCCAGCGGCTCGCTGAAGCCGCTGCGGCGCAAGGGTTCCACGTCGAGGTGACCGATGACACGAATGGGATCGCGCCCTTCTTGCCGCTCCCCGGCTCCTACACCGAGTACCTGAACTCGCTCCCCGCGAAGCTCCGTCACGAAATCCGACGAAAGGCCCGCAGGCTCGAGGCGGAGGCCGGCCCCTACCGGATCTGCCTGGCCCACGCGGACACGTTGTCGGAATACCTCGATCGGTTCGTGGAGCTGCACAAGCGGAGCGATGGGCCCAAGGGCGTGTTCCTCCAGTCGGGCATGGAGATCTTCTTCCGCAGGCTGGGGGAGGAGTTCCTCCCACGGGGGATCTTCAACCTGACCTTCATCGAGGTCGGTGCGGAGAAGGTGGCCGGGACGGTGGGCTTCCGGTTCGAGGGGATCTCCTACCTGTACAACTCGGCCTTCGACCGCTCGTGGCGGCGCCTTTCGCCGGGGATGGTGCTGGTGGCCGAGGACATCCGGATCGCTATCGAGGGCGGCTGCAGCGGGTTCGACATGTTGAAGGGGGAGTACGACTACAAGTACCGGTTCGGCGCCTATCCCCGCTCCATCAAGCGTCTGGCGATCTCCCGCTAGTCGCCGGAGACGGACCCCGTGGCGATGATCGCTCCGGACTCGTCCCGGACGATCACGGTCTCGAACGATCGGAGGTTCGAGGACGTGACGAGCCAGCTCGAAGCCTCGCCACCGCCGCTGAACTCCATCGCATGCAACTGGATGGTTCGACGGTCCCGGGTCGAGAGCGTGACGGTGGCCTGGCCCTCCATGCCCGGAGCTCGAACCAGGACCAGCACCCAGGACTGCTCCACCTTCGAGTCGTAGACCACCGCGCTTCCCTCGAGCTGCTGGGATCCCTGCGGGCGGAGGGTGGCCACGCGCACGTTCTCGCCTCCGAGCGATTCCAGAAGCGCCTCGTACTTGGTCGCCGACGCCTCGTACCGGGCTGCGCGGTCGTTGGACCACAGCGCCCAGGACACCGAGCCGGCGACCAGCGCCACTGCCGCAGCTCGGGCCACCCACCGGATCGGGCGGCGACCGGACCCGCTCGGGACCGTCTCCTCGGCCCAGTCGCCCCGCAGCTCCGAGAGGACCCGCTCCTTCAGCTCTTCCGGCGGGGCCAGCTCGTGGGCGGCCCTGGCGAAGGTGCTCATGCCCTCGGCAAGCGCGGTCATGTCCCCGCGGCAACCGGAGCAGCCGCGGAGATGCCGGCGCACCTGCACGTCGGCCGCCTCGTCCAGCGTCCCAAGCAGATGCTCGGCTAGCTGGTCGCGCACCTCGTCACATGTCACGCCGATCCTCCAGCGCCTCGCGCAGCTTCAACAGTGCGGTCCTGATCCTCGTCTTGGCCGTGCCGAGCGGGATCCCTTCGAGCTCCGCCACCTCGGCGCTGGTCTTGCCCCCGAAGTACGCGAGCTCGAGCGCGGCTCGCTGCCCTGGCGAGAGGGTGGTCATGGCCCGGCGGGCCCTGGCCGCCAGGTCCTCCGTCTCGGCCACCTCGTCCGGCCCCGGGTCCGCCGAGACGTCGGCCCCGGGCCGGGCGGCCTCCGCCGTGCGTGCCTCGAGCACTCGCCTGCGGAGCGCATCGATGGCCAGGCTCCTGGCGACCAGGAGCACCCAGGTGTCGAGCCGCCCCCGGGCGTGGTCGAATCGGTCGGCGCTTCGCCACAGCTTCACGAAGGTGTCCTGCACCAGGTCCTGCGCCGCCGGCTCGTTCCCCAGCATCACGATCCCCAAGCCGTAGATGCGCGCGGCGAAGCGCTCGTATAGGACTTCGGCCGCCGCCGGGTCCCGTTGACCGAACGATCGCATCAGCGATTCGTCCGGACGCTGCTCCTTCGATCGCACGCGTGGCACGGTACTCGGAAGGAGTACGCATGGGAACCGGGCCCGGCTCTGGGGACGGTGGTGGGTGGTGCGCTATTCGACGTAGGCCCTGATGTTCTCCAGGACGAGGGTCGCGAGGTCCTCGTCTCCTCCGATCACGAGGTTCCCCTCGTCGAGGTAATGCTCGGCGGGAACCCGCCGCCCGGCGACCAGGGCGAATGCGGGCGCCCGGCCATCGATGAAGGCGTCCGGCTTCTTGTCCTCGGGCGGCGACTCTCGCGCGGCCAAGCCCCAGTGCCAGCTCCCCTCGCCCACGCCTTCCAGGTCCACCTGGATGCTCTTCCCGGGGAAGGACACCCCGGCCAGGCCCAGGGCATAGGGCAGCATCCGGATGCCCATGTCGTTGACGAGGTACAGGGGCCAGTGTTGGAGGTTCTCCTCCAGGCCCGCGCCGAGGCGGATGTCCTCCCCGTGGAGCCACCATTCGATGTTCCGGGACTGGATGAGATACCGGACCCCGATCTCGCCGGCTACCCACGGGGCCCGGGTCCCCAGCCACTCGTCGTCGGGGATGAGGCCCGCTCGGGACAGGAACGCGTCGGCCCCCCGTCCCCAGTCGGTGAGGATCTGCCGAGTGGGGAGGTCGTTTCGCACTGCCACGGCCCACTCGTTGAACCCGTTCACCCAGAACTCTCCGTCGTTGGCCTGGCGAAACGCTTCGAACTCGACCGCCGGATCCCCCCCAACGACCTGGGCCGCGGCGGTCTCCTGGGCGGCCACGTGGGCCATGATGTCGCGGTTGCGCCAGCCGGCGCAGACGCTGTCCCGGTCCCAAGCCTCTGGCGCCGTGTACTGGACCGTGCGGCCCAGGCGCTCTCGCTCGGCCTGGGCGATGCCCAACAGCTCGGTACGGTTCAGGATCACCCGCGCTTCCCCTGGTCGTGGATCGACGTCCTGCCGGCGCCGCGGCGGATTGTACCCTCGGGCCGATGCGGATCCTGATCGCGCCGGACAAGTTCCGCGGGACGCTCACGGCCGCCCAGGCCGCTCACGCGGTGGCGTCGGGGTGGCGCCGGGCCCGCCCCGGCGACACGGTCGTCGAGGTGCCGATGGCCGATGGCGGGGAGGGAACGCTCGACGCCCTCGCGGAGGCGCTGGACGGGGTGCGCCACCCGGCGAGGGTCCACGGCCCGTTGGGCGATCCGGTCGATGCCCAGTACGGGATCGTCTCCGGACCCTCCGGCGTGACCGCAGTGGTGGAGATGGCCCGGGCCTCCGGGCTCGCGCTGATCGGGGAAGCGCGCCGCGACCCCACACGGACCTCCTCCGTCGGAACCGGCGAGCTGATCCGCGCCGCCCTGGGCCATGGGCCGACCGAGCTGATCGTGTGCATCGGAGGGAGCGCGACGAACGACGGTGGTGCCGGCCTGGCCCAGGCGCTCGGGATTCGGCTGCTGAGCGCGTCCGGCGGTGAGATCGGTCCGGGCGGCGAGTCGCTCCTCGATCTGACCCGCATCGACGTCTCTGGTCTGGAACCCGCCGTCACCAGGACCCGGTTCCTGGTCGCCTGCGACGTGGACAATCCGCTCACGGGTCCCCGGGGGGCCTCGGTCGTCTACGGCCCGCAGAAGGGCGCCACATCCGCCGACGTCCTGCTGCTGGACCGGGCTCTCGGCCACATGGCCGCGGTCGTCTACCGGGACCTCGGACTCGACGTCCGCGACCTCCCCGGAGGCGGTGCGGCCGGGGGGCTTGGGGCCGGGATGGTGGCGTTCCTGGGGGCCCATCTTCGGCCGGGGGTCGATGTGGTGATGGATGCGGTGGGCCTGGACCGCCGTCTGGCGGTGGCCGACTTGGTCGTGACAGGGGAGGGGGCGGTGGATCGGCAATCCATCCATGGGAAGGTCCCCGACGGCGTCATCGGGGCCGCCCGTGCGGCGGAGGTGCCCGCCATCGTGCTGTGCGGGCGAGCCGAGGCCCGGATCCTCGACGTCCCCGTGTTCGACCTCGTCGGGCGGTTCGGGGAGCACCGGGCGATGAGCGACGCCCGGGCGGCGCTTGAGGATCTGGCGGAGGAGGTGGCCGCGGGGATTCAGGGGCTATCGTCGCAGCCATGAGGGCGATCGACCGGTTCCTCGAGGCGGCCGAGGTGCTCGGGCACGACGTGGAGGTTCGCCGGTTCCCCGAAGGGACGAAGACGGCGGCCGACGCCGCTCTCGCCGTGGGATGCGACATCGGGCAGATCGTGAAGTCGCTGGTCTTCATGGCCGACGGCCGAGCCGTCTTGGCGCTCACGTCGGGAGCCAACCGCGTGGATACGACGAAGCTGGCGGTGGTCTCGGGCGCGACACAGGCCAGGCGGGCGAACGCCGACGAGGTCAGGGCCGCCACCGGGTATGCCATCGGTGGAACGCCTCCGTTCGGGCATCCCCGGCCGATCCCTGCGTTCATCGACCAGGACCTCTTCGGATACGAGGAGATCTGGGCGGCCGCCGGGACCCCCGACTCGGTGTTCCGGACGACCCCGGAGGAGCTTCGGACCGCGGCCGGGGCGGACCTCGCGGACCTCGCGGAGCGGAGCCACGAAGCGCCGGAACGTCGCAGCCACCCGCTAGAATGAGGTGGCAACGCGCCTATCACCCAGGCAGCACTGAAGCAGGACCGACCGGAGGACCGATGATCCAGCTGACCCAGACCGCAGCCGGCAAGGTGAAGGAGCTCCTCCAGGAGGAGGGCCGGGCGGACATCTCGCTCCGCGTGGCCGTGCAGCCCGGTGGTTGCTCGGGGCTCCGCTACGCGATGTACCTCGACGACCAGGTCTCGGAGAAGGACGTCACCGCCGACCAGTTCGGGGTCACGCTGGTCGTGGACAAGATGAGCGTCCCCTACCTGACCCAGGCCACGATCGACTTCGTCGACAGCCTGGAGACATCGGGCTTCACCATCGACAACCCGGCCGCGCAGAGCTCGTGCGCCTGCGGCCACTCATTCCACTAGGGCGTCCAGCGCGGCGCCGAAGCCGTCGCGGAGCTCAACGAGTTCGGCCCGATCGATCACCAGCGCCGGCGAGACCTGCAGGCCTCCCGTCGCGAGCGTCCTGGTCATGACGCCGGCATCCCGGCACGCTCGAACGGCCCGGGCGGGGAGCGTTGGCTCCTGGCGGATGGCCTGCGTTGACAGTTGGACGGCCGCGAGCACGCCGGTGCCGGCCCGGACCTCGTCGACGATCGGGTGAGCCGCGAGCGGCGTCAGCGCATCGGCCAGGTCGGCTTCCAGCTCCAGCGCTCGCTTGGGAAGCGCCTCACGCTCGAGGATGTCGAGATTGGCCATGGCCGCGGCGGCCACCGTGGCGTGGCCGGAATAGGTGTACCCGTGCCGCCACAGCCCGGCCGCCCCGTTCCAGAACGGCTCGGCCACACGAGGCGACGCGACGACGGCGCCCATCGGCAGGTAGCCGCTCGTGATGCCCTTGGCGCATGTGATGAGGTCGGGTTGGAGGTCCCACCGGTTGCTGGCGAACCAATCGCCCGTCCGCCCGAAACCGGTGATGACCTCGTCGGCCACGAACAGGACACCCGCCTCGCGGCAGATCGACCGGACCCCTTCGAGGTAGCCCTCCGGGGGCGCGAACACGCCCCCGGCCCCGATGACAGGTTCACAGAAGAACGCCGCGACCCGCTCCGGTGTTGCGGCATCGATGGCGTCGCGCAGGGCATCCGGTGAATCCCACGCGACCCTCGCCACGTCGGCCACGAGCGTGCCGTACCCGGATGCGTTGGCCCCGATGCCGGCCAGGCTGGTCCCGGCGACGTGCATGCCGTGGTAGGCGTTCTCTCGCGTGATGAACATCGTCCGGTCGGTCTGACCCAGGAGCTGCCAGTACCGGCGGGCCATCTTCGCCGCCGTGTCGATCGAGTCCGAGCCGCCGCTCGTGAAGAACACCTTGTCGTCGGGGTCGGGCGACAGGTCCGCCACCCGCTCGGCCAGCTCGATGGCTGGTCGGTTCGACACATCACCGAAGGTCGAGTAGGCGGACAGCCGGCGGAGCTGGGTGGCGGCGGCATCGGCGATCTCGGCCCGGCCGAACCCCACGTTGCAGTACCACAGGCCGGCGGTGGCATCGATGTACCTCCGGCCGTCCTCGTCCCAGACGTGCACGCCATCACCACGATCCAGGACGAGCTCGCCGCCCTCCTGGATCGCGGACATGTCGGCGAAGGAATGCCAGAACCGGCTCATGGCCGCCACGGTACCAGCCGTCGTCGGGGCGGAGGCTAGTCGGGATCGTACGCGAGGTTCGGACGGAGCCATCGTTCGGCCTCGGCGACCTCGATGCCCTTGCGCCGCGCGCAGTCCTCGACCTGGTCGCGACCGATCCTGCCGACGTTGAAATATCGGGCGGCAGGGTGGCCGAAGTACAGCCCTGATACCGACGCGGCCGGGAGCATCGCCCAGCTCTCTGTGAGGTCCATGCCCAACCTTGCCGCATCGAGGAGGTCGAACAACGTCCGCTTCTCGCTGTGGTCCGGGCACGACGGGTAGCCGAAGGCGGGGCGGATGCCGCGATACCGCTCCGCGATGAGCTCCTCGTTCGTCATCTTCGGCCCGGTCTCGTACCACTCACGGCGGGCCACCTCGTGGAGGTGCTCGGCGAAGGCTTCGGCCAGCCGGTCGGCCAGCGCCTTCACCATGATGGCCCGGTAGTCGTCGTGGTCGGCCTCGAATTCGGCCACCACCTCGTCGACGCCAATGCCGGCCGTCACGGCGAACGCGCCAACGTGGTCGGCCAGGCCCGTTTCGGCAGGCGCTACGTAGTCGGCCAGCGAACGGTTCGGCCGGCCGTCGCCGTGGTCGGCCTGCTGGCGGAGCATGTGGAAGCGCACGCCCCCGGGGCCGGTCTGAAGGACCAGGTCGTCGCGGTCGGTGTTCGCCGGCCAGAACCCGTACACGCCGCGCGCCGAGATCCGGTCGCTCGCAACCAGCTCATCCAGCTCGTCGTTCGCGTTCTCGTACAGCTCGCGCGCAGCGGCGCCATGGGCCGGATGGTCCAGGATGGCCGGGAACCGGCCTTTCAGCTCCCACGCCGTGAAGAAGAACGTCCAATCGATGTAAGGGCGAAGCGTCTCGATGGAGGCCTCGACGAGCCTGGTGCCGGTGAAGGCCGGTGCCGCCAGGTCGCGCCGATGCCACACGATCGGCGTGCGGTTCGCCTTCGCTTCGTCGTAGGGAAGGAGTGGGCGGCGATCTCGTTCGGCGTGTTGCTCGCGGAGGTGCTGCTGGTCATCCCGGTTCTGGCGGTCGAGCTTGGCCCTTCGCTCCGGGTCGAGCAGGTCCGACACCACCCCCACCACCCGTGACGCGTCGATCACGTGGACGGTCGGGTTGCCGTACTCCGGCGCGATCCGCACCGCGGTGTGCTGCTTCGAGGTGGTGGCCCCGCCGATCAGAAGGGGAAGGTCGATGCCCCGGCGCTCCATTTCCTTGGCCACGTGCACCATCTCGTCGAGCGACGGCGTGATGAGACCCGACACGCCCACGATGTCGCACCGCTCGTCGGCCGCGGTGTCCAGGAGGACGTCCGCCGGGACCATCACACCGAGGTCGATGACCTCGTAGTTGTTGCAGCCCAGCACCACGCCCACGATGTTCTTGCCGATGTCGTGGACGTCGCCCTTCACGGTGGCCAGCACGACCTTGCCCTGGACGCGATCGGTCGTTCC
>Ga0184638_1000031_pt1 | contig 30633 bp, 28 predicted proteins | sample PLM31_50_b2_FD_133141 | JGI IMG/M metagenome (GOLD analysis project Ga0184638, IMG submission 133141) | Groundwater sediment microbial communities from an aquifer in East River, Colorado, USA - PLM3-1_50_b2 | ecosystem: Environmental > Terrestrial > Soil > Riparian zone | place: USA: East River... | reverse complement strand
GACCGCGTGGTGGAACGAGCGGATCTTGAAGCCGAATTCGTGCGCGAGATCGAGCATCTGCAGCATCTCGTCGGCGCGATAGCAGTGATTCTGGACGTAAATGTTGCCACGCAGCACGTCCGCGAGCGTCTCGTTGCGGAGATTGCGGTCCGGGGCGTCGCCCTGATGGTCCTTGTTCCACTTGTCCCATTTGCGGCGATAGACCTGTGCCTGAATGAAGGCGTCGCGATAGCCGGCCATGTTGCCCATGCGGGTGGAGGGGCCGCCACGCTGCCCGTACACACGCTTGGGATTCTCGCCGCAGGCCATTTTCAAACCGTAATGGGCGCCGGGGAACTTCATCTCCTGAACCGAGCGACCGGGAATGAGCTTCAGGACTGCGCTGCGCCCCCCGATCAGGTTCGCCGATCCCGGCAGCGCCTGGATCGTCGTCACGCCGCCGGCGATCGCCAGCGGAATCTGCGGATCCTGCGGCCAGAACGAGTGCTCGGCCCAGACTTCGGCCGTGACGGGGCGCGTCGCTTCGTTGCCATCCGATTCCGCAAAGGTGCCGGGAGCGGCGTAGACGCCGAGGTGCGAGTGGGTGTCGATCACGCCGGGCGTCACCCACTTGCCCGTGCCGTCCACCACGACCGCGTCCGCGGGAGCCTCCACGCTCGTGCCGACCGATACGATCCGGCCATCGCGGAGCAGGATCGAGCCGCCCTGAATCTCCTGACCGGTGGCCGTCATGATCGTCGCGTTGCGGATCACCACCGGCGGATTGACATGCCGCTGATAGGTGGACGGATACTGCGGTCCGATCCCACCGGCGGTGTCCTGCGCGCTCGGTGTGGCCGCGGGCGTGGCCGTTCCGCTTCGTGCCGTCGTCCGCGCGCCGGCGGACGCACACCCCGCGGCGAGGACGACCGCGAGCACCAGTGCGGCCGACCGCCGCCTTGTCAGTTTGACCGCCGCTTTTTCAGTTTGACCGCCCGACCGCCGCATTATCGGTTCCTCCTATTTCACGAGTTCAAACACGAGCGGGGCCCCGGTCGGCGCGATGCGTAACAGCCGCCGTGGCGACTGCTGACTCACGTGCATGACGAGGGGAAGTTGCATGCCGGACAGCTCGAGCCGGAAGGCGGGGAACGTCCCGGCGGGAACCACGACCTGTTCGACGCCGGTGACTTTCACGCTGACAACTTTCGTCGCCCCTTCGCCCGAAGAAAACACGTTCAAGTTGAACGTCTTTCCCTGCTCGAGCGCAAGCGCCGGCAACAGCAATGCCAAGGCGTTGTCGTCGATCGTACCCGGGGCGACCGTGGTGTCCACCGTGACCGACTTCGGCGTCCCCGTTGGCTGAGCCGACATCGCGACGCCTTTCACACGGCCCCCCGAGTAAGCGAGCTGCGTGTGGGTCTGCTGGTTCTGAACGCTTCCGGTCTGATCGGTGCGCCGCATCGTCAGATCGGAGTTGAGCACCACCGTCGAGCGCTGCTGGAAGCCGCCGATCGTGGTGGTCTCGGTGTAGACAATCGAGTCGCCGGCAATTTCTACGTTCGTCACCTGCCCACCGAACGCATTGCCTTGCACCACGGCCCGCAGGCTGTCGCTGCGCGCGACGACCTGGCTGCGGTCGAGCGCGACCGGACCGCCTGCGGGGTTGAGATCGGCCGGATTCAGCGCCTTCCCTTCAATGTCCACCAGCCGCACCGGCGCGATCGCCGTCAGCTTGTCGTACAACGCCTTCGCGTCACCGACGACCACGATCGTGAGTGCGTTGCGGTGAAACGTGCGCTGCGCCGCCGCGCGGGCGCGCGGGCCAATGACGGCCGCTAACCGGTCGCGATAGCGCCGCAAATAATCGGGCCCGAGGCCAAGGAGCCGGGCGTTCGTCACGACGGACGCGATCTGCCGCGGCGTCTCGATCGTGAGCGGGAACGAACCGATCAGGAATCCCTTCACCGCGACCAGCTCGCTGTCCGGGATGGTTTCGGTGCGGACCCGGTCGATCTGATGCAGCAGCTCGGTGAGCGCACTGTCCGTCACTTCGGTGCGGCCCTCGAATGTCGCTTGCCAATAGCCGAGGCCGCGGGTGCGCCGCAGTGAGGCGTAGGACCCGTAGGTCCAGCTCTTCTGCTCGCGCAGAATGAGGAAGAGGCGAGAGTCTGTGCCGCCGCCCAACACGTGCGTGGCAATCCGGGCGGCGTAGTACCCGGTGTCAGTCGGCAGGAATGTCGTGTTGCCGATGACGATGTTCGACTGTACGGAGCCTGGCCGGTGGACGAGCAGGATGTCCGTGCCGCGCTTCATGGGAACCGCTGGGGCGGCCGGCGTGGGGGCGGCCGCACCGCGCCACGTGCCGAAGGCACCTGTCGCCAGCGAGCGGGCGCGCGCCAGTGTGATGTCGCCGGATACCACGAGCAGCGAGCCGCCTGGCCGGATGCGGCGCGCGGCAAATGACACCACGTCGTCGCGCGTGATCGCCTTGTAGGCCGCGACGCTCGTGTTCCGCCCGTACGGATGGCGGCCGTAGATCTCTTTCTGGAAGGCGCGCGCCGCAACGTTCTCGGGTTGTGACAGCTCCACCTCGAGCGACGAGAGGTACCGCGTGCGCGCCAGCTCCAGCTCCTGAGCGGGGAAACTCGCGCCTCGCGTGACGTCGCCGAGCAGCGAGAAGGCGAGCTCGGCGTGATCGCTGAGCACGTCGGTCGAGATCGTCAGGAAGTCGTCCCCGGTGCTTGCGGCGATGCTGCCGCCGACGCCTTCGATGGTCGCGGCGATCTGCTCGGCGGTGCGCGTCGGCGTGCCCTTCGTCACCAGCTCCGCGGCCAGCGCCGCGACGCCTTCCTTGCCCGCGGGATCGTAGGCGCTGCCGGCGCGGAAGCTCAGGCTGACCGACAACGTGGGCTGCTCATGGTTCTCGACCAGCAGGAGCGTCATCCCGTTGGGCAGCGCAACTTCCTGGAACGGCGGGAACTGCGCCGGCCGCAGGCGGGCGGGAGTTGGCGGACGGGTGGGGAAGGGCTCTTGGGCGGTTAGGCGGTTCGGCGGATTGGCGGTTTGAAGCACCGCCACCGCAATTCCAACCGCCCAACCGCCAAACCGCCCAACCGCCCTCATTGCCCACCCCCCGACGTCGTCGCAGGCCCCGCGCGCACAATCACCAGCGTCACGTTGCCGGGGGCGAGATAGGTCGTCGCAACGCGTTTCACGTCCTCGCTCGTGACGGCGAGCAGCTGATCGAGATCTGTGTTGATCTCGTCGATCGAGCTGTGGAAGGTGCGATAGTGATGGAGCTCTTCGGCCTTCCCCAATGTCGTCTCCCGGCTGGCAATGAATCCTGCGCGCAGCGCATTTTTCGCCTTCTCGAGCTCGGCCGGCGTGATGCCGTTCGCGCGAATGCTGTCCACCTGTCCCGCGATCAGGCTGTCCATGCGATCGGCGGAGACGCCCTGGTTCACGATGCCGTACGCCACCCAGATTCCCGGGCCGTTGCGCGAGCCGAACGGGTTCAAGAGCGCGCCGGTCGCCACCGCGGCCTTCTCGCGGCGTACCACGGCGACGTTCAGTCGAGAGCTCTCGCCCTGGCCGAGAATGATGTTGAGGATCTCGAGGGCCGGCGTGTCGGCGTGGCGATGCTCGGGCACGCGATAGATCCGCAGCACGGCGTCGAGGTTTGCCTGGGCGTCCGGAACCTCGCGCCGCAGCGCACCTCGTGCTGCCGCCGCCCGTGCGTCGCAGCGCGGTGCCTCCGGCGCCGGGTGACTGGGCACACCCGCGAAGTACTGGTTGACCAGCCTACGCAGCTCAGCCGGGTTGAAGTCGCCCACCACGACCAGCGTCGCATTGTTGGGCGCGTAGTACGTATCGAAGAACGCCTGGACGTCGGGCAGTTTCGCCGCGTCGAGATCGGCCATCGAGCCGATCACGGTGTGCGCGTACGGGAAGCAGCTGGAGCTGTCGAACGGCCAGGTGAGCCCGTCCGTGAACGCGCCTTGATACGGCTGATTATCCACCCGCAACCGCCGCTCTTCCTTCACCGCCTGGCGCTGATTCTCGAAGTTCTCCTCCGTGATCGCGAGCGAGCGCATGCGATCGGCTTCGAGCCACAGGGCCAGGTTGAGACGATTCGACGGCACGGTTTCGTAATAGTTGGTACGGTCTTCGGCCGTGCTGCCGTTGAAATCCCCGCCGGCGCGCTCGAGCAGCTGATTGTGCTCGGACTTTCTCACGTGGGCCGACCCCTGAAACATCATGTGCTCGAAGAGGTGCGCGAAGCCAGAGCGGCCCGGCCGCTCGTTGCGCGAGCCGACCTCGTACCACACGTCCACCGACACGATGGGCGTGGAGTGGTCTTCCGAGTAGATCACCTGAAGGCCGTTGGGCAACCTGAACTGCTCGAACGCAATTCGCCCCGCCTGTCCGGATGCCGATGCCGGCATCAGCAGCAACAAGACCAACAGTTTGCGCATGAGATCACGGCTCCACGGGAAAAAGCGTAAGCGCGTTGGTTTCGAGGATGGCTCGCTGCTGCGGCTCTGTGAGCGGCAGCGCCAGAAACTGATCGATGTTGTGCCGCAGATCTTTCACGCCCGGGCTGGGCCAATCGGTGCCCCAGAGTACGCGATCAACGATCTCCGGCAGGCGGGGAAAGTACTCCAGCAGCTTCGAGGGCGGAATGCCCGACACGTCGAGCCTGACGTGGCCGTGACGTCGCAGGATGAAAAACGCTTCCTCCATGTATAACGGCCGGCCGCCGTGCGCCATCACCAGGCGGAGCTGCGGAAAGTCTATCGCGACGTCGTCCAGCTCCATCGGGTTGCCGTACTTCGATCGCGCGCCGGGAAAAATCGACGTGCCGGTGTGGATCATGACCGGGAGGCCGCGCTCCTCGCAGCGGCGGTAGATCTTGCCGAGCGCCTCGAGTCCGTCGGTGTAGGCATTGGCCGGAAAGCCCTGGTGCGGCGGATGAATTTTGAGGAGCCGGATCCCCTGATCGACGAGCCGGTCCACGTCACCCGCTGGGTCGCGCGTGAAGCGCGCGTGCACGCCGCCGTAGGGCAGCAGCCGCTCCGGATTCGCTTGCGCGTACTTGGCGGCGAAGGCATTGGTCGAATCATCGAACCCCATGACGTCGGGGCTCGGATAGTTCACGAGGCCGACGCGCCACACGCCGGACTTGTCCATCACCTCGAGCAGGGCGCGCGGGTCGTCCATGAGCGAGATGAGATACTCCCAATGCGCCTCTTTTCCCTTGCGCATCGCCTCCTGGACTTTGGGCTTGAGGTCGCGCCACGGCTGGATGTGGATGTGGACGTCGGTAATGCGACTCAATCGCTCCAGGTGTAGAACCCCTTTCCTGTCTTCCGCCCCAATTCGCCCTGCTTGACCTTCTCACGCAGGATTTTCGGCGGCTCATACTGTGGCTTGCCGAGCGTGGCGTGGAGATATTCGGCGATCGCGAGACGCACGTCCAGACCGACGAGATCGGTGAGCTTGAGCGGCCCCATCGGATGGTTGTAGCCCAGCTCCATCGCCTTGTCGATGTCTTCCACGCTCGCGACGCCTTGCTCCAGCATGCGCATCGCCTCGAGCCCCAGCACGACGCCCAGGCGGCTGGAAGCGAAGCCGGGGGAATCGCGCACGACGATCGGTTCCTTGCCGAGCGCTCGTGCGAACTCGACCGCGCGCTCGACCGCGCGAGCGCCGCCCGTTCCGTGCGTCACCACTTCGACCAGCTTCATCGCGTGAACCGGATTGAAGAAATGCATGCCGACAAGCCGCTCGGGTTGCCGCAGCACCGAGGCGATCTGGCCGATGGAGAGGGAAGACGTGTTCGAGGCCAGTAACGCCTCGGCGGGCGCTGCGCCTTCGATCTCGGTCAACAGCCGTTGCTTCTCGGCAAGATTCTCGACGATCGCTTCAATCACGACGTCTATCTCTCGCAATGCCTCCCGCAACGAGCTCGTCTCACGGAACCGTGCTTTGGCCGCGGAGTGGTCCGCTTCGGTCAGGTTGCCACGCTGCACTCCCGCTGCGAGCAGCGTTTCCATCGCCCGGAGCGCGTCCGGGATCGCCGCCGGCCGGGCGTCGTTAAGTCGCACTTCGCAGCCGGCAAGGAGCGCGACGTAGGCGATACCGCGCCCCATCGTCCCGGCGCCGATGACGGCAACGCGCATCGGCTTCATGCCGCCCGGGAGGCGTCTACAACCTGCCGTCCACGCTCGGGATGGTTGGTGCAGATCCCATCAACGCTCCAGCGAACCAGCCGCTCCATCTCAGCGGGATTGTCCACCGTCCACGCGATGATCGTTGCTCCCAGATCGTGTACCGACCTGACCAGTGACTCGTCCAGCGTCTCTTTCTCCTGCCAGAGAGTCTGAGCCTTCGCATCCTCGAGCGTCTGTTTCGGCGACGGCGTCGCGACTTCGGAAAGGATGCCGCGCGGCAGGGTGGGGCGCTTCTCGCCAAGCCGGCGGATGACGTCAAACGTGAAGCTGTGCACGGCATAGCCCGCCGGATTCGGTCCGCGGTCCAGCGTCTCGAGCAGACGGTCGTCCCAGCGCGGGTCGAGCACCTTCACTTCCACGAACACCTTGAGCTTGGGCCCGATGACCTTCAGCGCTTGCGCGAGGGTTGGCATCGGCTCGCCATTCGACAAAGGAATCGCAGCGAGGTCACGCGCCCGCGCCTGCGCGATCGGCAGTCCTAGCACTGAAGGGTCGTGGTGGACCACCAGCTCACCGTCGATCGTCGCGTGCACGTCGAGCTCGACGGCGTCGGCGCCCAGGCCCGCCGCGGCGCGAAAAGCGGCCAGGGTGTTCTCCAGCTCGGCACTGGAGGCGCCCCGGTGGGCAATGACCAAAGGCTTCACTGCTGCAGGCTGTCGGCTTTCTTCGGCTCGATCCAGTCCGGCTCTTTCTCGATGTCGTGTACGACCGCGATGTCTTCGGGGCGCGGGAGCACCGATTCCAGATAGGCCGGGTATTTCGCCGCGTCGAGCGGTTGCCCGTCCACGGTGAACTTCTGGTGCGCGTACATGCCGATACGCCGGTTGAACTTGAGATCCGGCACTTTCAGCTGCCGCTCGCGCTCGGGGATGAACATGTTGAGCCGCTCGACCAGCTTCACGATCTCCTGGCGGTACAGCCCGCGCGCCAGCTCATTGAGCTTGCTCTTATCTGGCTCGGCGCCGTTGGTGGGATTCTCCCGCTCGTCATAGCGTCCCTTCAATCCCCAGACATAGGCCCAGTGCGCCGACGAGGAGTTGTCGGTGCCAAACAGATCGAACGCCGTGGGAATCCATTTGAAGAAGAAGCGCTGGATGACTTCGGGCGGCATTTTGCCCGCCTTCACGATGCGCAGCAGCCCGTTGTTGCCGGTGCCGAGGTGATAGGACTCCTCTTTCAGCATCGGTCCCATCGAGCGGGAGAGCGGATCGAAGGCGGAGACCGACAGCATCTTCAGCTGGAACTTGCCGTCGCGGTCGATGAACTGCGTGTACGTGAAGAAGTCGAGCCAGTTGTCTACGATCTCGTTGAATGAGCCGAGCAGCCGCTCGCCTTCGTCGGCGCGGCGCTCCAGCAGCTTGGCTGCCTCACGTTTGCCTTCGTCGCCGAAGTGCGAGCACAGCAGGTACGACATCTGCCAACCGTGCCGCATCTCTTCGGTCATCACGCGCTGCAGCGACAACAGGTCGTAGTCCGACGGCGCGTGCTGGAGCAGGTTGCGCTGCTGCTCGACGGACGCGAATTCGGTGTCGCCCTGGTAGACGATCAGGTTGAGCAGCGCGTCGCGGATGCGCTGATCGGGGATGTGCATCACGGTGGGCCATTTGCGCTGGCCCTTGTAATGCCCGAACTCGATGTGGGACACTTCCGGCTCCCCGAACTTCGCTTCGAACCCGTACTTGCGAAGATCGCCCTGCGGGAGACCGATCGAGTCCTGCCAGTAGCGGAAATAGTCGATCCAGTCATCGAAGTTGAGGAGTTTGCGGACCATCAGCGGTTCCTTATCAGTTGGCGGGCTTCCGGGGTGGCAAACAGGGTTTGTTGATCGGCAATTTCGATTTCCAGCATTTGCTCCAGCGTGCTGTGCTCGGAGCGATACAGCGCGGCCTTCGCCTTGCGAACCGCAAGCGGCGCCATGCCCGCCCAGCGCTTGGCGAGGGCCTCGGTCTCGGGGGCTAGGGATTCGGGCGAAACGACTCGATCGAACAATCCGAGCTGCAGCGCTTCTCCGGCAGCGACCATGCGCGCGCTCCACACCAGCTCGAGCGCCTTGGAGATGCCCGTCAGCCGGGGCAGGAAGTAGCTGCCGCCCCAGTCGGGCCCGAGCCCGAGCTTGTGAAAGACCTGTCCGATCGACGCCTGCTCCGACGCGAGGCGGTAGTCGCAGGCCAGCGCGAGATTCGCCCCGCCGCCGGCGGCCGCGCCGTTCACCGCCGCCAGCACCGGCTTGGGCGCGTTGCGAATCGTGAGCGCAATGTCCTTACCGGCTTTGACGAGCTGCTCGCCCTGCGTTCCCAGCACACCGAGGTCGGCGCCGGCGCAAAACGCCCGGCCGGTGCCTGTCACGACGATGACGCGCACGGCGTCGGCGGCCGCAAGCATGCGCAGGGCCTCGAGCAAGTCGTCGCACATGTCGGGATCGAAGGCGTTGGCCTTTTCGGGCCGGTTGAGCGTCGCGGTCCCGATGTGATCACTGATCTCGACGAGCACGCGGTCGTAGGCCGCCATCAGACGCGCTCCACGATCATCGCGATGCCTTGGCCGACGCCGATGCACATGGTTACCAAACCACGGCGTAACTGCCGCCGTGTTAAGGCGTGGACAAGCGTGGTCAACAGCTTCGCGCCGGTGCAGCCGAGGGGGTGGCCGAGGGCGATGCCGCCGCCGTAGATGTTCACCTTGGCAGGATCGAGCTTCAGCTCGCGCATGCACGCGATCGCCTGGGCCGCGAACGCCTCGTTCAGCTCGATGAGATCGATCTGATCGATCGTCAGACCGGCGCGCTTGAGGGCCTTCTTGGTCGCGGGTATCGGCCCGAGTCCCATGCAGCTTGGATCAACACCCGCCACAGCAGTCGTAACTATTCTCGCCAGGGGTTTACCGCCCATCGGCCCATCGGCCCGTCCGCCCGTCACAAGCAACGCAGCCGCTCCATCGTTGATCCCACTCGAACTAGCGGCCGTTACCGTTCCATCCTTGCGGAACGCGGGCTTGAGCTTGCCAACGCTTTCGAGCGTCGTCCCGGCGCGTGGATACTCGTCCTTCGCAAACGTTGATCCATCAGCCAGCTGCACGGGCACGAGCTCGTTCGTGAACACGCAATCCTGCAGCGCCTGCTCGGCGCGCCGTTGACTCTCGAGGGCAAACGCATCCTGCTCGGCCCGGCTGATCTTGTAGCGTTCCGCCACGACCTCGGCAGTCTCGCCGAGCGCAATCGTCCAGTCCTTTTTCATGCGGGGATTCACGAAGCGCCAGCCGACGGTGGTATCCGCGGTCTCCGGGGGCTTGCGGTTCCAGGGCTCGCCCGATTTGAGCATCACGTACGGCGCGCGCGTCATGCTCTCGACGCCGCCGGCGATGAACGTCTCGCCCTCTCCCGCTTTGATCGCCTGCGCCGCGCTCGCCACGGCCTGCAATCCCGAGCCGCAGAGCCGGTTCACGGTCTGCCCGGGAACTTCGACGGGCAGACCCGCGAGCAACAACGCCATGCGGGCGACGTTGCGGTTGTCTTCACCCGCCTGATTGGTGCAACCGAGAATGACGTCATCGATCGTCGCAGGATCGACGCCTGAGCGCTCCACCACCGCCTTGATGGGTACGGCGGCGAGATCGTCGGGCCGCACGTTCGCGAGCGACCCGCCGTGTTTACCCACGGGCGTCCGCAGTGCGGTGCTGATGAACGCCTCGGTCAGAGGCCTACCCATACGGTTTTCGTTTCGAGGTAACCGTCGAGTGCCTCGCGCCCGAGATCTCGGCCGAATCCCGATGCTTTGAACCCGCCGAACGGCGCGCCGGAATCGTAGAAGTTGTACGAGTTGATCCAGACGGTGCCCGCGCGAATGGCCTTCGCGGCGCGATGCGCTTTCTGGATATCCTTCGTCCAAATCCCCGCGGCGAGCCCGTAGATCGTGTTGTTGGCGAGCTTCACACCCTGATCGAAGTCGTCGAATGTCAGCACCGCGAGTACGGGACCGAAGATTTCTTCGCGGGCGATGGTCATTTCGGGCTGCACGGCGTCGAACACGGTTGCTTCGACGTAATAACCCTTGCCGTTGGGTTTTGCCGCCCTGCCGCCCGCTACGAGTTTTGCCCCTTCATCCACGCCCTTCTTGATGTAGGAGAGCACCGTCTCCTGCTGCTTCCTGGAGACGAGCGCGCCCAATCGCGTGTTCTTATCGAGCGGATCCCCGGGCGTCAGTTTCTTCGCCCCTTCGGCGAGCTGCTCGATCACTTGCGCATGCACCGACTTCTCGACGAGCAGCCGCGAGCCGGCCGCGCAGACCTCGCCCTTGCCGTAGAAGATGCCGGTCTGGGCGCCGCGCACGGCCGCCTTCATGTCGGCATCGGCGAAGATGATGTTGGGGCTCTTGCCGCCCAGCTCGAGCGTCACGCGCTTGTTCGTGTCCGCGGCCATCTTCATGATTTGCCGGCCCACCTCCGTGGAGCCCGTGAACGAGATCTTGTCCACGTCGGGATGGCGGACGAGCGCCGCGCCGGCGGTCGAGCCGCCGCCCGTGACCACATTGAACGCGCCCGGTGGCAATCCCGCCTCGAGCGCGATCTCGGCAAAGAGCAGGGCAGTAAGCGGCGTTTCGGACGCAGGCTTCAGGATGATGGTACAGCCTGCCGCGAGTGCTGGCGCGAACTTCCAACTGGCAATGTTCAGCGGGAAGTTCCACGGCACGATCGCGCCCACGACGCCGATCGGCTCGCGCAGCGTGTAGGTAAGGAAAGGGCCTTCCACCGGGAGCGTATCGCCGACGATCTTGTCCGCCCATCCCGCGTAGTAGCGCAGCGTGTTGATCGCCATCCCGATTTCGATCTTCGACTCGAACAGCGTCTTCCCATTCTGTGCCGTCTCGAGCCGCGCGACTTCATCGAGCCGCCCTTCCAGCAGATCGGCCGCCTTAAAGAGGAGCTTACCTCTCTTCCTGCCTGACATCTCCCGCCACGCTTGCGACTCAAAGCAAGCCTTCGCCGCGCGTACCGCGGTGTCGACGTCGGCCGCGTCGCCGGCTGCCACATCGGCGAGGTTTTCCTCCGTCGCCGGGTTTTCTACGGGGAAGCGCTTACCGGCTGCCGCCGGCCGCCACTCGTTATTAATGAAGAGGTCGGTCTTCACTTTCCCTTGAACTCCGCCACGCGCTTCTCGTTATAGGCGGCAATGCCTTCTTTCGCGTCGTCGCTCTGGAAGAGCTGCTGCTGCAGCTCGCGCTCGATCGCCAGGGCCGACTCGAACGGCACCTCCGCGCCCGACTGGACCGACCGCTTGATGAGCCCGACGGCTTTCGACGCCTTGTGGGGCGGGCAGAACTGCTTGGCGTACAGCACGACCTGCTCCCAGAACGCGTCAGCGGGGAAGATCTCGTTGACTAGGCCCAGCTCCTTCGCGCGGTCGAAGGAGAACGTCTCGCCCTTTACCATCAGCTCGATCGCGAGTGATTTGCCGACGATCCGGGCCAGCCGCTGCGTCCCACCGGTGCCGGGGAGCACACCGAGGTTCACCTCTGGCAGGCCGACCTTTCCAGCGTTCTCCTTCGCCAGACGGAGGTCGCAGGCCATCGCGATCTCGAGCCCGCCACCGACGGTGTGCCCATTGAGGGCTGCGATCGTGAGCTTGGGCGTCTGCTCGAGACGGTTCAACGTTTCGTTGGCATGAAGGCAGAAGAAGTACTTGAAGCGGGGCGTGACCTTGTTGAGCATGGCGATGTTCGCGCCGGCGGAGAAAAACTTCTCTCCGTGGCCACGAATGACGATGACGTGCACGTTGTCGTCGAAGCGGGCCTTGAGGATCGCTTCGTCGAGCTGATGCATCATTTCGAACGTGTACGTATTCGCCGGGGGATCGTCGAGCTCGATGATCGCGAGCCCGTCTTCCGTCCGGTACTGAATGAGCGCCTTGAGCTGCGGTTCGGTCATGGTTGCCATGGATTACTGAGCCTCCGAATGGGTCTCGACGAAGCCGCCGAGGAAAATGCTCGCCATGAGATCGGCCAGCCGGGCGGGATCGATCTCGCCGGCGGGGTCGTACCAGTTGTAGATCCAGTTCATCATGCCAAAGAGGATGTACGTCGCCGCGCTCCGGTCCACCGCGCTCTGCTCCGGAGTGGCGTCCTTGAGAATCCCCTCGAGCAAATCCACATAGCGCCGTTTGACGGCGCTGACACTGCGCGGTGAAGACTCGTGCGACAGCACCTTCATCTCCGCCATATGCCCGGCGAAGAACGCGACGTGATGACGGATGAAGGCCTGCAGCCGTTCCTGGGGGTCGGTGGCGCCGGCCACGGCCTGGCGCGCGCCTTCGAGCACCTGAGCGAAGCAGCGTTCCTGAATCAGGGCGAGGAGGTCTTCCTTGCCGCGGACGTAGTAGTACATCCCCGCGAGCGACATGCCGCTGGCGGCGGACAGGTCGCGCATGGTCGTGGGATGGTAGCCCTTGTCCGCGAATACCCGGGCGGCGCGGGCGAGGAGATGATCGAGGCGTTCGTCGTAGGGTCGCATGAGTTCGAACGATCGTTCGAAATCGGAAGCTATGCCTGCGACCGCCGCCGGGCAAGCCACCTCTTAATATTTGGCGAGTCTTCACGTCCCACCCCCGGAGCCTCATGGCGCAACCGCATCCGGTTCCAGCACCCAGCGACACCGCGCTGATCGCCGCGTGGCAAGCAGGGGATGAACAGGCGGCGGCCGAGCTCGTCAGGCGCCACGCTCGGCCCTTGGCGCGCTTTTTGGCCGGCGCGGGCGCGCCGGAAGCGGACGTGGACGACCTGGTCCAAGAGACATTGATCCGCGCGTTTCGCAGCGTCGATCGCTTTCGCGGGCAGTGTCAATTCCGCACCTGGCTGATGACGATCGGCGGCAATGTGCTGAAGGACTTCGGGCGGCGGATTGCACGGGGCCGCAAGATCATGCCGCTGGACGACGGTGTCCGGGATGGCGCCGGTGATCCGCACGATCACGCGGAGGCAAACGAAGCAGAGGCGCTGCTCGCCGCCGGATTGAAGGTGCTGTCTCGATTGCAGCGGGAAGTGTTCCTGCTCAGGGCACAGCAGGGGCTCGAATACGAAGAGATCGCGGCGGCATTGGCGACGACAGCTGGGGCAGCGCGGGTGCATTATCACCACGCGGTGAGGCGCTTGAAGGAGATGGTTGAATGAAAGACGACGCTAGGCTCAACGAGGTCGCGCAGCGCTTGGGAGGACACGCGGCCCAGCGGCTCGACGTCGAGGCCACGGCGCGGAAGGTCGTGCAGCGGCTCCGGGATGAGCCTGCGCACCGATCAACGTGGATCCAGCCGGCCTGGCTGCGGATCGCCGCCGCCGTGGTCATCGTGGTGGGTGGCGCGTTCACGCTGCGCCAGGTGTGGCCAGGCAGCGAATCGGGCACGCACGTCGCCCATTTCGTGGCTGACGATCTGAGCGATCTCTCGACCGATCAGCTGCGTGAGATGCTCTCGTTGTTGGATGTCATCGTCGCAAGCGATAGTGTCGCCGTCCCGGAGAGTAGCACTGATCTCCGTGAACTCGATGCGCAGCAGCTCCGTGCTGTGTTGCGCTCTTTGGAGGGATAAATGAGGAGACTGTGGATTTTGGGGTTAGCCGTCGTTCTCGCACCGGCCGTCTCGGCGCAAGAGCCGCGGGACACGGGGGAAGCGGGGCGCCTGCGGATGCAAATCGAGGAGCGCTTCGCCGAGCGCGTGCAACAGGATCTGAAGCTGTCGCCCGACCAGGCGACGAAGCTGCGCGCCACGCAGGAGCGGTTCGGCACGCGCCGCCGCTCGCTGATGCAGCAGCAAATGCAGCGACGCCGCGCACTCGAGGACCAGATGCAGCCCGGCGTCGCCGCCAATTCAGACAGCGTCCGCAAGCTGATGGACGGGATCCGCGGCGGGCGGGCCGAGATGTTCAAGATGGAGCAGGACGAAGACCAGGAAATGGCGAGCTACCTTAGCCCGGTGCAGCGCGCCCGTTACCAGCAGATGCGCGAGCGCTTCATACAGCGTGTCGGGGAGATGCGGCGGGAAGGGCGCGGGATCGGGAGGGGGCGGGGGATGGGAGTTGAACGTCGAGCGCCGCGCCGCCGCGGCACTTAAGCCGAGCATCCGTACTCAGTTTGCGGCCGCCACGTGTTGCTACGTGGCGGCCGCATGCTATCGTACGGCTTCCCATTGCATGGACTCGGTGTATGCCCCGGGGTGCGTTGCCCGGATCTATCGTCGTGTGTCTGGTTGCCGCTACCAGCTTGTCCGCGCAGGACACGCGCACGCCCAAGCTCAACGGCTTGCTCCAGCTCCGCGAGACCTACCAGCAGCACGTCATGACGGCGACGGTGCATCGAGCCCGGCTCTATCTCGACGGAGCGATGTCGAGTCGCTTCACGTACAGAATCAGCGCCGATCTCGTCAAAGCCAGTGGGGGAACGACTGATGCGACCGCGCGCCTGACCGACGCGTTCGTGCGCTGGAGTCCGAGCGCCACCTGGAATGTCACCGTCGGCCAGTTCAAGACGCCGTTCAGCCGAGAATACTTGCTGACGCCGGCGATAATCGAAACGCCGGATCGGGCGGCCGTGTCGGAGCTGCTACCACCCAAACGGGACATCGGCGTGATGGCGGCGTACGCGCTGCGAACGGTCGCGACGCTATCGGCGGGCGTGTTCAACGGGGAAGGCGTCAACACTCTCAGCAACACCGATTCGACCGTTCTCGCGGTGGCGCGCATGACTGTCCGGCCGCTCGCCGCGCTGGACCTCGGCGCGAACGTAGCGGCTTACGGCGCGGACAGCACGCGCTACGGCGCCGACGCCATGATCACATCGGGTCCGGCGAGCGCGCGTGCGGAATTCATTGGCCAGCATCGCGATGGCGGCGGCACAGACGACTATGGCTGGTATCTCGTCGCGACCTATCGCGTTCAGCCAACTCTCCAGCTCGTCCTGCGGCAGGAAGACCTGCGCCGGCCCGCCGTTCCAGAGCCGCGCACCATTGCGACGACGGCGGGCGCGAATCTCGAGTCGCGGGACCAACGCGTGCGACTGTCCCTCGATTACGTCTCCCGGCAGCTGGGCACGGGACGCAGCGGGACGATCCTCGCGCAATTGCAACTGACTTTCTGAAGGTATATTTCCGCGCTGCAATCAGCCCGAGTGGCGGAATGGCAGACGCAACGGACTCAAAATCCGTCGGGGGCAACCCCATGAGAGTTCGACTCTCTCCTCGGGCATCGCCATGAAGACCGTCGTTTCCGCCCTCCTGTTCCTCTCGCTCCGTGCGGGGCCGCTCGCCGCGCAGCAAGCGGCCACCCAGACTGCCGCAAGCCAGGACTCGGTCTGGGGCGCAGCCCTCGCACGCCTCAGGGCGGGGACGAGCATACGACTGCACGGCCCTGAGCGCGGGCGGATCGAGGGTCGTTTCGTCGGGGCATCCGGCACAACGCTCACACTCGACGCAGGAGGCACAGCAACCGAGCTCTCGACTTTTGCGCTCGACTCCCTGTGGGTCCGTGGCACCGCGGCACGGACTGGCGTATCGATCGGCGTCATTGGGGGGGTGATCGCGGGCATCACGCTCGGTGCGATCGCCAACGAGATCTGTCAAGGAGATAGCTCGAGCGGGTGTTCGGAGGCGATCCCCATCCTCGGCCTGGCGGGGGGAGCGGCGGGCGCCCTCGTAGGCGCTTTAGTCGGCTCGGCTTTCCCCAAGTGGCACCGCCGCATTCCGTGATCCGGCGGACCGTTCGCGATGAAGTGGCTTCTGTGGTTTGCCTCCGTTCAAGTCGCCACCGCTCAACAACCCTCGCTCCGCGGCACTGTCGTCAGCGCGGAAACCCGTGAGCCGCTCGGCCTCAGCATCGTCACCCTGCACCCCAACATCGGCAAACGGTTTACGGACCCGTTTGGCGTTTTCGCGTTCCCGGACATTCCGGCGGGGACCTACCTCCTCAGCGTTCGCCAAATCGGCTACGCGCCGCTCGATACGCAAATCGTGGTTCGCGGGGACGGTGCCACGACGATCCTTGCGGTGCTGCGGCATCTCGCGGTGGAGCTCCCGGCCATCACGGTCTTCGGCCACGCGACCTGCACCCACCCCGGTCCGCCGGACCAGGAGGTCACCCCGGCGCTCGCAGCAGTCTTCGATCAGCTGATCGAGAACGCGCGACGCCTCGAGCTGCTCGCCGACTCCTATCCGTTCCGCTATCGGCTGGAGCGCACGCTCCGCGAAGTGAATCGGCGGGGCGATAGCCTCCGAGCAACCATTGATACCATCGAGCTCGATCGCAACGAGACGCGGCGTCGCTACAGGCCTGGTCTCGTCGTGACGCCGGGCACCGGGCCGTTCAGCGGGCTGACCGTGGTAACGCTGGCTTCGCTCTTCGAGCTGGCGGACAGTGCGTTCCAACAGAATCACTGTTTTCGCCTGGCGGGCAGGGATACCATCGAAGGGGAATCTCTCGTCCGGATCGACTTCGAACCCGTCGAGCGGTTGGACATCTCGGACCTTGCCGGCTCCGCGTACCTCGATTCGGTTACGTACGGACTTCGCTATACGGAGACCCGCCTGACTCGGCCCCAACGCTCGGGCCTCGATATTCGGGCGCTGGTCGCGCGTACCCGATTTCGCGACATCGCGCCAGGCGTCCCGCTGCAAGACTATGTTCGCGCCGTCAGCACGCTTCGCTTGGGGCCCAACGCGAGCCGAGTGGAGACTCAGCGCCTGCTGACCGTGCACTTCCGGAGAGCGCTGCCCCACTAGGCCCTTGCGCCGGATGCCTCGATGGGGGGATATGTGGCCTCCCTCAAGGGGGCCACATGGCGCTCGCTTCGCTGCTACTCCTCCACACCATCCTCGCCCAGACACCGGTCGGGTCCGCGCCCGCGTGGACCGTCCGACTCGGCGGCGACATCCGCTGGCAACAGGTCACACCCGCCGGCGCGCTCCTCGTTTCAACCGACGGCGCGCTCGCGGGCGTGGACATCGACCGCGGCCAGATCGCGTGGCAGAAACCGGAATTGGGCGGGTTGCCGGTCGACAGCGTTCGCATGATCGAGGGCTCCCTGCTCATGGAAGCCGCCAAGCCTGGTCTGTCTCTCATATTCGATCCCGTTACCGGCACAGTGCTGTTCGATTCTCGGCGCCTGAGTCTCACGCAGGTCGTCACGCGACGCGTGTTGCCGCAAACCGGAACCCTCCTCGTGCACGGCAGGCGCGCCCAGGGGCCGCCCGTCGTCGCGTTGTACGACCTCGCGACGGGGACGCAGCGCTGGGTGAGTGAGTCGCTCTTTCAGCAGACCGAGCCGAAGCGTGGTGGACTGGGCGGGCTGATGCAGGGCCTGGTGCGCGCGGCGTCCGGCGCGACGACGCTCGAAGTATTGCAGGCCGGTCACGAGGTCATCGTCGTCCATACGTTGATGGGCCTCCGCGCCCTCGACGCAAAGACCGGCGCCATCCGTTGGACGGCGACGCTGCCGATGGCTCGTGCCGGTACGTTCGCCCATCAGGTGCGACTCTACCCATCGATCGCGAAATCCGATCGCATCTACGTAAGCTTCGACGAACGGCTCATGGCCTATCGATTGGCGGACGGCCAGCCGCTATGGGCGAAGCCCGCGACGGTGGATGGTTGGATTCGAAACATCCTCCAGCATCCCGCGGGAATCATCATGCTCCCCGAAGGTCCACCCGAAGGTCAAAGCACGGGGAGCCGTCGCGTGATCAACGGCGTGGTCCAGACGGGACTCAACGTCGCGCGCTACGACGACGGCACGACGATCGCCGCGAAACCGCTGCGCATGCGCGGCCGAGTGATCGATGCGATGATCGCCGGCGATGCCGTGGTGCTCGCCGTGGATGCCGACTCGCGCACTTTCGTCAACGTACTCGACGTCGCCAGGGCGACCGTGCGCCTCGAGAAGGACGTCAAGATCAAGGGCCAGCTCGCCTACGCCGAGCTGACCCCAGCGGGACTGCTGTACATCTCGCGCTCGGACCCGGCGACGAACGGGGAAGTGAACGTTATCGACCTGGCGAAAGGCGAGCCGAAGTACAAGGACGCGATCGAGGGCGGCAAGTCGGCGGGCCAGGGGTTGCTTCATGTCGTCGACGGCGCGACGCTGTATGTCTTCGCGGGACGCGATCGCCACCTGTATGCCGTGAATCGCCAGGATGGTACCTATCGCGCGCTCGGCGGCGAGATCAAGCTGCAGGGCAACGAAGACCCGACTGCGATGGAGCTGCGTCCGGCGGGAATCGTGTTGGTCGCGCCGCAGAACCTCGTGCTCCTGGGGCGCGACGGGCAGATCAAACAGCAGGTCTATCATCCGGCGCCGCAGCTCCCCGGTCTGCTGCGCGCCCTCTACCGGATCAACTCCGTGCGCGCCGGGCTCTACGGTGCGGCGGCGTCAGCCTACGGGGACGCATTCGCGCAGGCGTCGCGCACCGCGACCGACACGACGGCGAAGCGGATCACCGGACAGCTGGCTGCGGCGTACACGCAGGGCGGGGCACAGCTGCAAGGCTACTCGAGCCAGGCCGGCGCGCTGGCGTCGAAGCGCTTCAAGGCGTCGCTCGCGACGCCGAGCGCGGTGTTCATGCTGACGCGCTCACCCGATGGCAACGGCAATGTCTTGCTGCAGATCGATAAGGACAGCGCACAGCCGCGGGCGCGCGTTGATCTTGGCAAGGCGCGCGAGCCCGTTTACGCGGTGGACGATATTGCGGGAATGTTGTTCTTGCAGACGGCGGCGGGAACGCTGGTCGGCTATCGTCTTTAGGGTGTCGTCGGGGTAGTGATGAGAACGACGAGCTCGTAAACACACCGCCCTGGGAGAATCACGGATCGCCCAGGGCGGATGTGTTTTCCGGAAGGCAAAAACTACGGTGCCGGCGTACCCGCCACTGCCGCGTCCGCCGTCGCGAGGCCCGCGCCTGTTGCATTGGCCCCCCAGCTTACCGTGCTCGTCGAACCGCCGGGGTTCCTGATTGTCCGTGAGCCCGCTGGCAACGGAATCGCCGTCGCTTCCAGAATCCCCTCCACCTGCGGACCGGTGAGCGACGGATTCTTCTGCGCCATCAACGCGACGATGCCCGCAACATGCGGCGAGGCCATCGACGTGCCGCCGAGGAAGAAGAAGCTCCGCTGGACACTGCTGCTGTTCAGCTGGAACGGTCCGACGACCCACGATCCGGGTGCCGCGACGTCGAGATCCTGGCCCGGACGCGCGCGCCCCGAGAACGACGCGATGTAGAAGTTATCCGCATACGTGGAGGAAACCTCCGGTACGTCGCGGTTGAACCACCAGCCGCCGTTGCCCACGGGCGTCCATTCGCCCACCCAGCCCGACGCCGCGGCGGAAATCACCGGGGCGTACGCGCCCGGAAAACCCATCCCAGCGTTTCCGGCGTTCCCCGCCGCCGCGACCACGATGACCCCGCGCGCGATCGCATAGTTGATTGCCTCCCGCTCGACGGCATCGAGGGCCCCGCCAGCGAGGCTCATGTTGATCACCATGGGGTGATCTTGAAGGGGGCCAGCCTTGAGGTCCGCAATGTACACGATTCCCCGAGCGATCACCGACGACCAACCGAAGCCGGCTTGATTCAGTACCTTGACCGGAATGACCGTCGCGCGGGGCGCAACGCCGTTGATTGGCGTCCCGAGGAGTGAGAATCCTAAGATCGTACTTGTGACGTGGGTACCATGGGAATTCTGATCGTGCTCCCACTTGTTGGGCGGCTCGGCGTTCGAGTTCCCGCTCCGGCCCTCGAACGATAGCCCGTATTGCTCGGCGATCCGCTCCTGGGGGAAGTACTGACGCCATGAATCGAGCAGTCCGGTGTCGAGCACGCCGATATAGACACCCTCACCGGTGAATGTCATCGTGCGGTCTGGACCAGGGATGAGGTTCGTTACGTTGATAGCATCGAGGTTCCAGGTGTTGAGACCGTTTGTGAAGTTCGTCGCAGCGACGGCATCGACGGGAGCGCCTTGGCGCTCGGCGTCGGGGTTCGCGGCCAGCACGTAGGGCAAGGCCTGGATCGCCGGCAGCGCGCTCGCGCTCGCGTGCATGAACAGCGCGTTGATTTCGAGGATCCTGCCCGTGACGTTGCCGAAGGTTCCCAACTCGGCCAACTGCGCATCGGTCGCCGGCCCGCTCAGCAATACATTGATGCCGATGTTCTGTTCGGCCGCGTTGCGGGCCATGTTCGGAGTGAACGTGTTGGTCGGCTGGTCCGGGCCGCAGCCCAGCGCCAGCACCACCAGGGTGGCGGTGGCCAACTTGATATCAAGTTTCATCAGGGGATCTCCGCTGTTGAAGGCCTGGTGGGAGATGTACCGCGCGTTCCAGAAGGTGGCAAGAGCCGATGGCTCTGGGTAAACTGAGGGCCATGCTTTCCCCTCTGCCATCATCAGCGTCCCCACTCGAAGGCGGTCGCGGCGGCGCTGTCGGCGCCAAAATCGACTTCCGCGACGGCCACTGGATCGTCCCCGACCATCCCATCATCCCGTTCATCGAAGGCGACGGCACCGGTCCGGACATCTGGCGGGCCTCGGCGAAGGTGTTCGACGCCGCGGTCGCGCGCACGTCCGGCGGCAAACGACGGATCGTGTGGCGCGAGGTGTTGGCCGGCGAGAAGGCGTTCAACAAGACCGGCAACTGGTTGCCGGAAGAAACGATCGCGGCGATCCGCGAGCACCGGGTCGCCATCAAAGGTCCGCTGACCACGCCAGTAGGCGGCGGCATCCGCTCGCTCAACGTGGCATTGCGGCAAATCCTCGATTTGTACGCCTGCATCCGCCCGGTTCGGCATTTCGCCGGCGTACCCGCGCCGGTGAAGCACCCGGGCAAGCTCGACGTCGTCATCTTCCGTGAGAACATCGAAGACGTGTACGCCGGTATCGAGTACAAGGCGGAGAGTCCCGAGGCCGACGCGATCATCGAGTTTCTCGATCGCCGCTTCGGCGCAAAGATCAGGGAGAAGAGCGCCATCGGGGTGAAGCCGATGTCCAAGTTCGGCTCCCAGCGCCTTGTCGTGAAGGCGATTCAGTACGCGATCAAGCGCCACCGCAAGTCGGTGACACTGGTGCACAAGGGCAACATCATGAAGTTCACCGAGGGCGGCTTCCGCGATTGGGGGTACGAAGTCGCGAAGGAGCGCTTCGCCGAACAGACCGTGACGGAGGCGGAAGGGCCCAAAGGGAAAGAGGACGGCGGAAAACTGATGATCAAGGACCGCATCGCCGACGCGATGTTCCAACAGTTGGTGCTCCGGCCCGATGAGTACTCGGTGATCGCCGCACCGAACCTCAACGGTGACTATCTGTCCGACGCGGCGGCCGCGCAGGTCGGCGGTCTGGGACTCGCGCCGGGTGGAAACGTCGGCGACGGCTATGCGGTGTTTGAGGCAACGCACGGCACCGCTCCCAAGTATGCCGGTCAGGACAAGGTGAATCCGAGCAGTGTGATTCTCTCAGGTGTGATGATGTTCGAGGAGCTGGGGTGGGAGGACGTCGGCCGCGCGATCGTGCGTGGGCTCGAAGGAGCCATCGCTTCGCAACATGTGACCTACGATCTCGCGCGCCAGCTGCCCGGTGCCGCGGAGGTCTCGACCTCCGCCTTCGCGGACGCCATCATCGAGCACCTTCCATGAAGACTCTTGTTTCGACTAAGCCGCTTCCGAGCGTTGAGACGCCACTCCTGGCGCTGCTGGTTGCCCAGGGATCAGAACCGAAGGTTGAGGCAAATCTTGAGCGCGCTATCGCGTCGGGCGACTACAAGGGGAAGAAAGACGAGACGCTGCTCGTCTACGGCGGCGGCAAGGCGCAGCGCATTTTGCTGGTCGGCGTCGGCAAGCCCGGCGAGATCACGCGCAGCTCGGTGCGGCGCGCGGCGGCGATCGCCGGCAAGCGCGCGCGCGGCCTGGGGACCAAGACGTTCTCCATAGCGATCGCGACGGAGGCGCGCGGCGGTTTGGGCGCCGCGGAGCTGGCGCAGGTGACCATCGAGGGCGTCGCGCAGGGGGCCTGGCTGTTCACCGAGCTCAAGAAGCAGCCCGCCGCCGATGACCCCAAGCCCGAGGTCGAGTCCGTCGAGTTGGTGATCGACGCGGGTGATAAGCATGAAGCCGAGGCAGGGCGCCGCATCGGCGACGCGATCGCGGCCGGCTATTTGTTCACGCGGAACCTCCAAATGCAGCCGGGGAACGTCGCCACGCCGACCTACCTGGCTGAGCAAGCGCGTAAGCTGGCGACCGCGCACGGCTTCGAGGTAACGATCCTGGACCGCGCGCAGATAAAGAAGGAAGGGATGGGTGCGCTCCTCGCCGTGGCGCAGGGCAGTGCCGAGGAACCGCGATTCATCGTACTCGAATACCAGGGCGGGGCGGGGGCACCCGTCGTGCTGGTGGGCAAGGGCGTCACGTTCGATTCGGGCGGTATCTCGATCAAGCCCGCGTTGAATATGGAGGACATGAAGTTCGACAAATCCGGTGCCTCAGCAGTGCTCGGCACGTTCGAAGTCCTCGGTCGTCTCAAGCCCAAGATCAACGTGGTCGGATTGATCCCGGCCACGGAAAACCTGCCGTCCGGCACGGCCATCAAGCCTGGCGACGTCGTGAAGAGCCATCTCGGCAAGACGATCGAAATCATCAATACCGATGCCGAAGGGCGCCTGATCCTCTGCGACGCGCTGTCGTACGCCAGGCGATTCAAGCCGGCTGCGGCGATCGACGCCGCCACCTTGACCGGCGCGGTCGTCGTTGCGCTCGGACATCACGCCATCGGCATGCTCGGCAACGACGAAGCACTGCTCGCGGAAGTGCGCGACGCGGGCGAGCGGGCCGGCGAGCGCTGCTGGCCGCTGCCGCTGTGGGATGACTACCGGGAACTCCTCAAGTCTGACGTGGCGGACGTGAAGAACTCGGGCGGACGCGCCGCGGGGACGATCGCCGGTGCGTGGTTCCTGCGCGAGTTCGTGGACGGCTTCCCCTGGGTGCATCTCGACATCGCCGGCACCGCCTACCTCGAAGGCGAAGGCGCTAGTCACGCGAAGGGCCCGACGGCGATCGGCGTCCGGTTGTTTACGGAGTTTCTGCTCAAACGCGCCGGCGCGTGATTCGAGCCTTTGCGCTAGCCCTGGCGCTCGCAGGAGCGCCTGGCCTGGCCGCGCAGGATACCACGGCCGCACGCGACACGACGGCGCCTCCTCCTCCCGATACGATTGCGGCGCTGCTCCCCACCTTCGAGCCTGCGCTGGCTCCGGGCCCGCTGCCCCGGGGCGCGCGCTACACATTCACGGCTGACTCTCTTCTTTTCCTCAGCTCGCGAACGTTGAGCGATCTGTTGACCCACATCCCGGGCGTGTACGTCGCCCGTGGCGGATGGTACGGGCAAGCCGAGATCGTGCTGTACGGCGGGCGCGGACCGGATGCCCTGGAGATCTTCTGGGACGGCGTGCCATTCATGCCGCTGGGCCGCGATTCGATCTACCTCGATCCGGCCCGGATTGCTCTCGCTCCGTTCGAGCGCGTGGACGTCATCGTGCTGCCGGCGGCGTTGCAGGTGTACCTGGTGACGGTTGCCCACCGTTCGACTGATCCTCGCACGCAGGTCGGCGTCCTGACCGGCCGGCAAGATATCGCCGGCTACCGCGCGGGGTACTCGACGCGCACGCGGTCGGGCTTCGGCATGTCGCTCGTGGCCGACTGGAACAGCATGGGCGTCGGCCCGGTCTCCAATACCACGACGAGCTTCGGAACCAGCGACCTCTGGTTGAAAGCCGATTACGTGCCCCCGGGAGGCAGGATCGGGGCGTCGTTCCAGCTCGGTAGCTCGAGCTGGCACCGCGCCGCGGCGACCGACGAGCGCGTGGACGGCTGGCGCCAGGATCGCCGCGAGCGGCTGCTGCGCGTGTTCGTGGCCCAGCGCGACGACGGCCTGGGATGGCGGTTCACGGGTACGCTCGCGTCGAGCGGCATCAGCCATGACACGCTGATCCAAGCGCGCTCGGTTTCGAGCGCCACCGTCGAGGCGAGCCTGGCATGGCGTCGCGCGACCGTCGTCGGCACGGCGCGATTCGGTGCGGGTGGAGCCCCGCACCAGTTCGAGGGGCGCGCCGGATGGATGCCGCTCGCGCCGATCACAGTGGCCGGGTCGTTCCGTCAAACCGTCTATGCGGACGGGCGAATGGGCGTGCGCGCGTACGGAACAGCCGGGCTCAGGCTGCCATTCGGCTTCTCGGCGCGCGCGGATGCTACGTGGCGGAAGGACGCTCAGTCGGCGCTCGTGACGACGGATGACCTGCAGCAGACGCTGGACGTCGCCGGATGGATCCGGTTTGACCACCCGCGACTCACCGTCGAAGTCGGCCGTGGACGCCGCGATCCATTCGCGCCGCTCGGGTTCGCGCGCGGCATCAAGGCCGTGGATTCGCTCAATCCGACGCCGCTTACCGAATTCATCGCGGCGCATGCGACGATTCAGGTCGTGCCCGGGCTCCAGCTCGCGGGATGGTACTTCGATCCCGTCGTGGGCGGGGGCGACTTCGAGCCGCCGCATCACGCACGCGTGTCGGCCACGTTTCACTCGAAATTCTGGCGCGTGTTCAAGAGTGGGATCTTCGCGCTCCGGGCGGAGGTCGCGATGGAGTCGTGGAGTCAGTGGGGACTCGGCGGACTCGATACCCTGGGAAACCAGCGGGCGATGATCGGATCGAGCTTCGTGGACACAAACCTCGAGCTGCAGCTCGCGGGTGTCACGCTGTTCTGGACCATTCAGAACGTGAACATCATGCGGGCGAGCTACGTGGAGGGGCTGGGCTACCCCAAAGCCGCACAGTCGTACGGCGCGCGCTGGTATTTCACTAATTAGGCCCGCCCGGGCTACATTTAAGCCCCTGTGCCGCGCAGCATGACAGGCTTCGGCTCGGCCGAAGATCGAGTGTTGAGCGGGCGGCTACGAGTCGATATCCGCACCGTCAACCATCGCTATTTCAATCCGCAGCTGAAGCTGCCGGCGGACCTCGCGGGGGTCGAGATCGAGATCCGCGAGCGGCTGCGTCAGCTGCTGGAGCGCGGGCACGTGGCGGTCACCGCGCGCTGGGTCGAGGGGCCGGCGTCGGAGCGCGGCGTCACGGTGGACCTGGTGCGTGCCAAGCAGGTCCTGGCGGCCGCACAGCAGTTAAAGAAGAAGCTGAAGCTCAAGGGCACCGTGGACCTGGCATTCGTGGCGCGTCACCCCGAGGTCCTGACGGCAACCAACGGCGGCAGCGGCAGCGAGCAGCCCGTGCAGTGGGCGGATGTGCAGCCCGTCGTCGAGCGCGCGGCGCGGGACGTTGTGGCGATGCGCGAGAAAGAAGGGCAGGCGCTCGCGGTGGAGCTCAATGCGCGGCTCGGTGCGCTCGAGGCAGGCACGCGTATCATCGAGGAGCAGGCGCCGGCGCGTCTGAAGGCAGAGCACGAGCGCCTCAAACAGGCCGTAGCGGAGCTGACGGCGGGCGTGAGCGTGGACGAGCAGCGCCTCGCCCTCGAGATCGCGCTGCTGGCCGACCGGCTGGATATCACGGAGGAGCTGGTGCGCTTCCGTGCGCACGTTGCGGCGGCCCGCGCCGCGCTCGGGTCGGAGCAGGCGGTGGGGAAACAGCTCGGGTTCTTGGCGCAGGAGCTGCTGCGTGAAGTGAACACGATGGGCTCTAAAGCCAACGATGCCCGCATCACGCAGACGGTAATCGCGATGAAGGGAGATCTCGAGAAGTTCCGGGAGCAGCTGGAGAATCTGGAGTGACCCCGAGGATAGTCGTCCTGTCCGCGCCATCGGGCGGCGGCAAGACGACGATCGCGAAGGCGGTGCGCGAGCAATACCCCGATCGCTTCGGCTTCTCGGTCTCGGCGACAACGAGGCGGCCGCGGGCGAACGAACGGGACGGGGTGGATTACCACTTTCTCACCCGCACGCAGTTTCTCGAGGGCGTTGGGGCCGGCCAGTTCCTCGAGTACGCGGAGTACGCCGGCGAGCTGTACGGCACCCTAAAGGCCGAAGTCGAGAAGGTGCTGCAGTCAGGGAAGCACGTGCTGTTAGATATCGAGGTGGAGGGCGCGCGGCAGGTGCGCCAGCAGTATCCGCCGCCGCGCTCGGAGTCGATTTTTATTCTGCCGAGTGACCCGCGCGTGCTGCTGGAACGGCTGCGGCAGCGGAAGAGCGAATCGATCGAGCAGATCCGGCGGCGGCTGGACCGCGCCGAGTACGAACTGCAGCAATCGACGCTGTTTGATCGCTGGATCCGGAATGACGACTTGCAGACCGCGGTGCAGGACGTGGTCGCCATCGCCGACGACACACGGGGCCTGGGCCGGACACGGGAAAAGCGGGACTTTGAGTGGATCACAAACTATGGACGCTTGCTTCAGGAAGAGGTCCAGCGTCTTTATGAACAGAAAGGCTGAGCCATGCGGATCGTGACGCCGGCAGAAGTCGCAGGACAGACGCAGAACAAGTACCTGGGGGTGCTCGTGGCCGCCAAGTTCGCGCGCTACGTGAATGATTTTCCGCGCGACCGGTCGGTGGACTGGGAGGAGAAGCTTACCACGCGCGCGTTTGACGAGCTCGTGCGCGGCGGCCTCAAGTACCGCCTGGTGCGGCGGCGGCGGCAGCAGGAAGCCTGATGCGTCACGTCGTGCTTGGCGTGGCAGGGGGCATCGCCTGCTACAAGAGCTGCACACTGGCACGACGACTCACCGAAGCTGGCGCCACGGTGGACGTGGTGCTCACCGCCGCGGCCGCCGAGTTCGTGCGCCCGGTGACCTTCGAAGCCCTCACCGGTCGGCCCGTCCTGACCTCTCTCTGGGAGCGGGGCCGCGCGCTCGCGCACATCGCTCTCGCCAAGGATCCCGATCTCGTCATTGTGGCGCCCGCGACCGCGAACATTCTGGCGCGCGCCGCGATGGGGATGGCCGACGACCTCCTCACCGCGCTGCTACTCGCGCGGGGTGATCGCCTCGTCCTTGCCGCGCCGGCGATGAACGACGCGATGTACGCCCATCCGGCGACGACGGCGAACATCCAGGTACTCACGCAGCGCGGCTGGCACTTCGTCGGACCCGACATTGGCGCGCTCGCCGAGGGACCGAGTGAGCGGCCCGGTCGCATGAGCGAGCCGGAGGCGATCTTCGCAGCGGCGGAGCGCTTGCTGGGCGGGGGTCACCATACCAAGAGCAAATGGTCGGGCAAGCGCGTCATCGTGACTGCCGGCCCGACACGCGAGCATCTCGATCCGGTGCGGGTGATCACCAATCCGTCGAGCGGACGCATGGGTTACGCGCTGGCGGAGGCCGCGCGCGAGCGCGGCGCGGACGTGGTGCTGGTGACGGGCCCGACGGAGCTCGCGCCGCCCGCGGGACTCGCGACGACACGCGTCGAGACGACCGAGGACATGCAGCGTGCGCTCCAGGGCCTGGTCCCCAACGCCGATGCCCTGATCATGAGCGCCGCTCCGGCGGACTATCGCCCCAAGCGTCAGGCCGAGAAGAAGCGCCCGCGCGCCGACGGCCCGCTGACCGTCGAGCTTGAAGCGACGCCGGACATCCTCGGCACGCTCAAGCGGCCCACGCGCATCGTCGTCGTGGGTTTCGCCCTCGAGACCGGGAATGGCCTCGCGCAGGCGCGCGCGAAGATGCAGAATAAGGCGCTCGATTACGTGATCCTGAATGACGCCCTTGAGCCCGGCGCCGGATTCGAGGTCACGACCAATCGCGTAACGATTCTGGGACGCAACGGTACGCAAGTCGACTTGCCGTTGCTGCCCAAACGCGACGTGGCCGAACGAATTCTCGACGTGGTGGAAGAAGCCCTTTGACTGACGGGCGGGCTCTGGCGCAGCGGTACTTCGAACAGCAGCGGCTCTTGGGGGGAGATGCGGTGATACTCCCTCGGGCTTGGGGCATGGGGGCTGGGGCCTCGGGAACTACTGCGCCTGCACCGACTCCGAGCCCCGAGTCCCAAACCCCGAGCCCCGAGCCCCCGAGCCCCCAGGCCCCAGCCCCCAGCCCCGGTCTCTCATTTGATCCGCCCACCGCGGATTTGTTTGCTACCGATCCTATCCAGCAGACGACCAGCCTCACCGACATCGCCACGCTCGTGGCCGCGTGCCGGAAGTGCGGCCTGTGCGAGGCCCGCACGAACACCGTGCCCGGCGAAGGTCCCGCAACGGCGCGCTTGGTGGTCGTGGGCGAAGGACCGGGCCGCACCGAAGACGAAACGGGGCGTCCGTTCGTTGGCCGGGCGGGCGAGCTGCTCACCAAGATTCTCGCGGCGATCAATCTGCCGCGCGAGCAGGTGTTCATCTGCAACGTGGTGAAATGCCGACCACCCGAAAACCGGCTGCCACAGTATGACGAGATCGCGGCGTGCGTGCCGTACCTGTATCGGCAGATCGAGCTGCTGAAGCCCAAGGTGATTCTGGCCATGGGCGGCACGGCGGCGCAGACGCTGCTCAATACCAAACAGTCGCTAGGCGCGCTCCGAAATCAGCTGCACCGCTTCCGCGGCATTCCGCTGGTCGTGACGTACCACCCGGCCGCGCTGTTGCGTAACCCCAACTGGAAGAGACCAACCTGGGATGACGTCCGTATCGCCGCTCGCCTCCTCGGCAACTGATCGCGCGAGCGAGTACGCCGGCCGCCAGACTCCGTGGAGCAACGAGGCGGAGCAAGCGGTCTTAGGCGCGATGTTGCTCGACCAGGACGCGGCACTCAGAGCCGCCGAAATCCTGGACGACGCGATGTTCTACAAGGAAAGTCATCGCCAGCTGTTTCGGTCGATGATGTCCCTGACCGAGCGCGGCGATGTCATCGATCCCGTCACCCTGCGCGACGAGCTGAGCCGGCGCGGCGATCTCGACCGTGCGGGCGGGATGGAGTACATCGCGGCCTTGATCGACGTCGTCCCGACCACCGCGAACGTCGAATACCACGCGAAGATCGTCCGCGACAAGGCGGTGCTGCGCCGGCTCGTGGAAGCCGCGACCGGCATCATCCAGGATGTCTATGACACCAGGGGGCATGCGGCGGAGGTGCTCGACGTCGCCGAGCACAGGATCTTCGAGGTCGCGCAGTTCCGGCGCGCGCAGGACTTCATTCGGCTGAAGGAGCTGATTTGGCCCACCATGGAGCGGATTGAACAGCTCCAGGGACGAGACAGTGCGCTCACCGGTGTGCCGACCGGTTTCGACGACCTGGACGAGTATACCGCTGGCCTGCAGAGGAGTGACCTGGTCATCCTGGCGGCGAGGCCCTCGATGGGAAAGACCGCGTTCGCCCTGAACATCGTTCAGCATGCGACGATCACCCATGCGAAGAAGGTCGCGCTCTTCTCGCTCGAAATGTCCAAGGACCAGCTCGTGCAGCGGCTCCTCTGCTCGGAAGGATTGGTTGACGCGCAGAAGCTGCGCCGGGGCAAGCTGCAGGATGAGGACTATCCGAAGCTCGCGCGCGCGGCCGGCCTGCTCAGCGCCGCCCACATCTGGATCGATGACAGCGCGGGCTTGACGCCCCTCGCCGTGCGATCCAAGGCCCGTCGCCTCAAGGCCGAGCACGACATCGATTTAGTGGTCGTCGATTACCTGCAGCTCATGACCGGACCGGAAGACCTGGACAACCGGCAACAGGAAATCTCGTATATCTCGCGCTCGCTCAAGGCGCTGGCCAAAGAGCTCGACGTGCCGGTGCTCGCGCTCTCACAGCTGTCCCGGGCGCCGGAGCAGCGCGGGGGAGAGCATCGCCGGCCCCAGCTCTCGGATCTGCGCGAGTCCGGCGCCATCGAGCAGGATGCCGACGTCGTGCTCTTCATCTACCGCGAAGAGATGTACGTGACGCCCGGCGTCGACGGAAAAAAACTGGACAAGGACGGCAACGATGTCGAGCGGAAGGCCGAGCTGATCGTCGGCAAGCAGCGTAACGGACCGACGGGCACCATTTCCCTGATCTTCGAAAAGCGGTTCACCCGGTTCGACAACGCCAGCCGGAGAGAGCTGCCTCCCGAGTTTGCCAGTGTCTAAGGGCCGTTCCGTGTTTCGCTGCACCGAATGCGGCGCCGATCAGCCGAAATGGGGCGGGCGGTGCGATAGTTGCGGTGCATGGAATTCTCTGGTTGAGGAAGCGGTTGGGCGGATTGGCGGATCGGCGGATCGCAAAGCTCCATCCGCCCATCCGCCCATCCGCCTATCCGACGTGGCTGGGGCGGCCGTCGAGCGCTGGAAGACCGGCCTCGCTGAGTTCGATTTCGTTCTCGGTGGAGGAATTGTGCCTGGCTCCGTCATCCTCGTCGGTGGCGAGCCGGGAATCGGGAAGTCCACGCTGCTCATGCAGTGCGCGGCACGCCTCGAGACTCAGGGCGTCTCCACACTGTACGTCTCCGGCGAAGAGTCGCCCGAT
>Ga0184638_1000027_pt1 | contig 31811 bp, 34 predicted proteins | sample PLM31_50_b2_FD_133141 | JGI IMG/M metagenome (GOLD analysis project Ga0184638, IMG submission 133141) | Groundwater sediment microbial communities from an aquifer in East River, Colorado, USA - PLM3-1_50_b2 | ecosystem: Environmental > Terrestrial > Soil > Riparian zone | place: USA: East River... | reverse complement strand
TTCTTATTATTTTGAGAAGAGTATGATTGAAGAGGATATTGTAGACAATAGGATGGTTCTATTATCACATGATTTCCTAAATACAGCTCATCAACATGAGCTACAAAATAAATCAAATGATATCAGTCAAAAAGTTACAGTTATTGATGGTTTTTACCTTCAAAGAATTTATTCTAAAATTATTGATGAAAATGAAACGCAATTAGACCATTTGCACATTATATTCGAAGATAATTTGATATGCACGTATGATGAAAATGACCAAAGATATCACGCTAGACCATTAATTTGTGGATCACCAAGTATTATATCTATAGCCGGCATCGTTGAAGGTCCTGCTAAACCAAAAGGATATTATTTCAAGCTAATGCTGAAAGATTTGCTCTCTATTAATAGTAAAGAAGTAGAGCAAGAATTTGCTAATAGATTTATCAGCTATGATGATCCGCGGTTGGTGCAGACAGCAATAGGTTATGCTATTCAATCTATTTTTTTTTTCTTACCAATGGTAACCCATTCTGTACGAATTATCCTTGTAGGTTGTTTAATTCTCATTGGCAAGAAGAATTAGTTTACACTCAAGTAATAAACCCAATACTGTGCAAAGAGCATCGAGGATTATTGGCCGCTAAAGTTGACGAATAATCTAGCATAGGATATATTATATTTGGGCATTAATTGTAACAAGATTGTATTTGTATTCATAAATAACGAAACAATTTAACTATTTAATTTCCGAACAAATTATTAAATGGTTAAATCTTCCTCCAGTTAATCATACATGTCAAAAAATGCAAATCATGGCTCGCATGACTCAACAGATGCGAAGAATCTTTATGATGTAATAATAATTGGCTCAGGCCCAGCGGGATTTACCGCAGGAATCTACACTTCCCGTGCAAAACTCAAAACACTGATTATTTCTGGATCTCTTCCAGGTGGTCAACTCATGACTACCAGTGAAGTTGAAAATTATCCAGGTTTTCCTAATGGAATATTTGGACCTGAACTAATGATGAATATGAGACAACAAGCTGAAAGGTTTGGAACGACCGTAGTTGATGATGAAGTTTTAAAGGTAGATTTCAAAAATCATCCATTTCTGATATCAACGCATTCTGAAAGTTATGAAGGTAGTGCAATACTACTTTGTACTGGCGCATCACCAAGAAAATTAGATATTGATGGGGAACAAGAATTTGGTGGAAGGGGTGTCTCTTATTGTGCTACGTGTGATGGACCATTCTTCAAAGGTGAGGAGATCGCGGTTATCGGCGGAGGTGATACTGCCATAGAAGAGGCAACTTTCCTTACTAAATTTGGTAAATCAGTTAAGATCATTCATAGAAGAGACTTTCTGCGAGCGAGTAAAATCCTACAAGAAAAGGCATTCGAAAATTCGAAAATTCAATTCATATGGAATCATGTTGTGACAAGAATCGGTGGAAATAAGAAGATAGAAAGTATTGATATAAAGGATCTAACCACTGGTAAAATACAGAATTTGTCAGTAGGAGGGCTTTTTGTAGCAATTGGTCATGAACCAAATACTTCGATCTTTAAAGATCAGTTAGAATTGGATGATAAAGGATATGTTGTTATCAAAGACAATACAAGAACTAGCGTAGATGGAGTTTTTGCCGCTGGCGATGTTCATGATTATCGATACAGACAGGCCGTTACTGCTGCAGGATTTGGATGTATGGCTGCGTTAGATGTAGAAAAATGGTTAAGTGAAAATAAATTTCACAACTGAACTATGATTTAATGTATAATTGTGGTAATTTCTCCATTGCAGAAACATAATCACTTTCCATCAGTACATTTTGTTCCTTATAGAGACTTTTGAATTTTCTACCGTCGTCTGCAAAAATACCTACAATAACTCCTTTATCGATTTCCGTTGAAAACTTTAACATTGAGGACATTACAGAGCCAGAAGATGGTCCTACGAATAAGCCTTCTTTTCTAAGTAGGTCCTTAACTGAGCTAAATGAATCCTGATTTGTGGCAGTTATCCATTGATCAACTATACCTTCTCTACGTTTGAAGAGGTTTGGCATAGATGATTCTTCAAAGTTTCTTAAGCCTTGAAGTAGATGATTCTGCTGTGCTTGAATAGCTATGACCTTTATACTTTTATTCTTCTCCTTGAGAAAAGTGCCTGTTCCAGTAATGGTGCCTCCTGTTCCACAACCTGTAAAGAAGTGTGTTACTTTTCCATTTGTTTGTTCCCAAATCTCTGGACCAGTACTCTCGTAGTGAGCAAGAAAGTTAGATTCATTTTCATATTGGTTTGGCATATAATAGATATCAGATCTGGGTTTTGCTATGGCCGTTGCGAGCGCAATACTTTGATCAGTTCCTGCTCCGACACGCGGACAGAGATCGTCTGAAGTTTCATGCAGTACTGCTCCAAGATTTTTCAATATCCTTTTAGTTTCTGCACTAACCTTCTCTGGAATAACAATTTCAACTTTGTATCCCATTGAAGAAGCGATACCAGCTAATGCGATTCCAGTATTCCCGGAAGTAGGCTCTATAATTATACTCTTATTTTTTACAAGGGAACCTTTCTTTTCCGCGTCCTTTATCATCCAATATGCTGCTCTATCTTTAACAGAACCAAATGGATTGTACCACTCTAATTTTGCATAAAATTTAATTTTTTCACTAGAGTAAGATGAGAGTTCTATTAGTGGAGTATTACCTATACGTTGTATTATTTCAGGTCCAATTATAGATGTCATTCAACTCACTTTGTTTTCTTTATTACAAATTCTAATTCATTATCTTTTTTTTCTATCGATAACAGATCATGCCCAGTTCTTTCTGCCCACCTCGTTATATCCTCTTCTGATTCAGGGTCGTCGGCTATAATTTTGAGTTTGTCACCAATACCCAATTTTTCTATTTCAATTTTAGTCCTAAAAACTGGTTCTGGACAATATAGTCCTCTAACATCGATAACTTTATCAAAGGATTCATTAGCTCTATTTTCGGCCGTCATGTTCATTCTTAACACTATTAATCATGCTCCTGTTTATATTAAATGTTTATAGAACTGTGTAATTGGAATTTGTTTTATAAACGTGAATTAAAACATTAGGTTTGTAATATTTGAAACTTGTAGTTATCTAAATAAATCATCTTTTTTTGATCTTGTGACCTTTGATATTGAAGAGTCATAAAAAGTAAAATTATAACCCCGAACAATTGATACGGGTACACGAGAAGATTTTCCCATAACAAGTTCTGCAGCTGAAGTTATTTCGTCGGCAATTGCTATTTCAGTAACCCTCAGGATATTTCCATACATATCCCTCTTTCCAATATAACTCTTGATTGGATCAATTCCTGCTATTCCAATTGCTATATTAACTTGACCTTTTCTAAAGGGTCTACCAAAAGTATCAGAGATAATAATTCCCACATTTACACCAGTTTTAGCATTTATATCATTTCTGATGTTTCTAGCTGATTCATCTGGATCGTCAGGTAGCAATAGAACATGATCAGATAATTTTCCCACGTTACTAGTATCAATTCCTGCATTAGCACAAACAAATCCATGTTTTGTTTCAGTTATAATAATATCCCGCTCAATCTTGACTATTTCATTGGATTGAGAAATAATAAGTTCCACTAGCCGTGGATCCTTACCAGTATATGAAGAAATTTTTTTTGATTCTTCAGAAGGGACTATGTTTCTTAGATCAGTAGTTTTACCTTCTGCCTTTGAAATAATCTTATGTGTTATAACAATTAAATCATTCTCTTGTAAGGATTCATTTTTTTCTTTAATCGACTTTATGATAAGATCAGCAATTGCATCTCCCTTCTTTATATCGTCCCGAATGAGAATTGGGATGATTTCTATCTTGTTAAATTCATTCATCCCTAACAATTAATATTTTATGAATAATAAACTTCATAATTGCGTCTCTATCGTTTTACCAAACTTCTTTTCCAAAAGACGTAACAAAATGGATAAATCCCTTATTTCGATTGTGGTATCTGCCCTTTCTTTCACAATGTCAACTGGACAAAAACCTACAGTAAATCCAGCAATATCAAATAATTTCAAGTCATTTGCGCCATCCACCACTACTACAATATCCTCCTTCTTTATTCCCCATTCTTTGATTATAGATTTTACTGCCAGAGATTTGTCTGAACTAACATTAATCTTAACATCGTCGAGCTTTCCATCTTTAAAAATCAATTCGTTTGAAAATATTTTATCCAAACATAATTCCTCCTTGAGTTTATCTGTGATTAGCGTAAAGCCTCCGGAGATAGCAATCATCTTCCATCCCGCTTTTTTTAGTGAATAACAAAGTTTTCTTGCTCCAGGCATTATTTCTAAACTCTCAGCAATGTACTTGGCATCTACTAATGAAGTTCCTCTTAGGACGTTGACTCGTTTAAGAAGTCCTTTTTCCCAGTCAATTTCTCCTCTTATTCCCTGCTTTGTAATATCCCATATTTCTTTTTCCTTTTCTGGACCGAGTTTCTGGGCAAGAACTGGTAGATACTCTGCATTGAGAAGAACGCCTTCTACATCAAAGATTATCAGCATTTTAACTGTGAGTCGAAAGAGTTACATGACAATATATTAAGTTTATTTAAGCTTTAACGATTTACTAGATTGCTTTTTTGAATTCATAACTTGTGAAGACCAAAAAATATTCGTTACGAATAGTTGTCTGTTTTGAAGCGATAGGTAAGTTGAAACAAAAATCAAATAGATATCGGATTATTTAGTTATACTAAAGTTGTCTAATATCTTTCCAGCATGAGAAATGAACTGTCCTGATAGGGTATTACTATTGATAGTTAATTTTGCAATACCAAAATCATTGTCATTTTGATATAAGACTCCTCCTCCACTTCTGTCTCCCTTTATGTCATAGTGTGATTCCCCTCCGGTACCAGCTTGAATGAAAACAGTAGGTTTGTCTGGTAATTTTATGCGTTCATAATTATGATTATGTCCATACATAACCAAGTCCACCGCATACTTATCAAATAGTGGTTGTAATTTACTGGCTAGTTCTTTTTCTTCCGGATGATTTGATGGACTTGTGTATAGGGGCTTATGCATTGCAACTATCTTCCAGGGTTGTTTACTTGCTTTGAGTTCGTTCTCTAAGAATAAGGCATTTGAAGAATCAGAATCTTCAGTATTGAGTAATATGATTCTTGCTTGTCCTGCATCAAATGCAAACAGCATAGAAGGCTGTCCAAATAATTTAGCGTACGAGCCACTATCATGATTTCCTTCCGGACCCTTAAATGGAATACCTGCATCTCTTAGAGTATCAATTACTGGTGTAAAGTCACCCACGCTTCCATATGAATAGTCACCTAGTCCAAGTGCTAAGTTCACTTTATTATCAATCATCAACTGCACAGTTTTTTCCCAATTATCACTACGAGCAGAACCCCAGTCACCTGCGGCTCCAATATAAAAATTTGATGAAATTGGACCTGAAATTGAGACTACACTTATGGATATTTCTGTTACACTTGCATAATTATTCTGTGAATTACCATTGACAGTAATCCTTAGGTATCTTGCATTAGTATCAGCAATATTATATTTTTCAGGACTTAATGTAGTACCACTACTTTTACTGCTCGATATATTTGAAAATTTAATTCCATCAATAGATGAGGATAAAACAAAATTATTCTGTCTCTCATTCCCTTTATACCATGCAATATCAATATCGCAAATGTTCTTGCTTGTTCCTAAATCAAGTTGAATCCATGAACCTACGCCGCTATTGGACCATCTGGTATTAAGATTATTATCAAGAACATTGGAAGGCGGAAATCCAGCTTGACTACCAGATGTTTTAACATTTTGAATAGAAGCAGCGGTACATTGATTTTGTGGGTGATCCAAAGAACTTGTTTGTGCTCTGATCTCAGATATACTCGCATAATTATTTTGAGTATTACCATTTACTGTGATCTTGACGTATCGTGCAAGTGTGTCAGGAAATTCATAATTTTCAAATGATAATGTGTTTCCATTGCTTCTTGTAGTGAGTACGGTTTTGTATGATTTTCCATCTAAAGAAGTTGAAATTACAAAATTATTTTGACGTTGATTTCCCTTATACCAAGCAATATCAACATCGCAAATGTTCTTATTTGTTCCTAAATCTAGCTGTATCCATGAACCTACACCATAATTTGACCAAATGGTATTAAGATTGTTATCAACTGCGTTTGAAGATGGAAATCCAACTTGACTGCTACCCGAACTTACTTGCGAAATTGGACTTTTCACGCAAGATTCAGAGAAAGTTTTGTAACCATAATTTTTTACTTCACTTATACTGACCCAGTCGCTTTGGGTGTTCCCATTAACCATAACCCTAATGAATCGGCCTGTCTTGGATTGAAAATTATAGTTCTGTTCATTTAATGAGGTACCGTCACTTTTTCCGGAGAAGACGTTAGTAAATGCTTTACCGTCTTGCGAAACAGATATAACAAATGTATTTATGCGTTCGTTTCCCCTATGCCAGTTTATGCCCACACTGCAAATGACATTATCTTGACCTAAATCGAATTGTATCCATGATCCTAGACCTAAATTAGACCATCGAGTATTGATATTCTGATCAACTGCATGTGAAGGCGGATGCAAATTATCAGCTCCACTGGCAGTAGTACCCTTAATTGGAAGCTTTGCACATGTTTTGGATGAGTCAAATGGATCGGCCTGAGCGTAGCTATGAGAAGATTGAACAAATGCACTAGTAGAAACAAGAACTAGACATACGATTAGTGAAATACCATGTTCTAAATGCTTACTTCTTTTCTTTCCGTAACGAGAAGCATGTTCGAGTAAACTAATCACATTTATCCGATTGGAATTTGATATAATTATTCGCTATTTAATTTTTATTGACATAATATAACCTTATCATTAAGTTTGAGGTTCTAATAATCTCTCATAATATACTTCCAAAGCTGAAAACAAGTATAATTTGATAATTTCTGGTAATTCATTACTTATGGATACTACCAATATGCGCTATCGCTTGGTTTACTATTGACACTGTTTTTTTCAACGCAGATATACTCCTTTATACCTTCAAGATTCCTAAATATGCCTTCAGGGGCAAATAGTCCCGGTGCCCTAGTGGTTGGCAAATCTACACAACAACTTTCCTCAAATTTGCTAATATGATACTCAACAAATTCTATTTTGTTGCTTTCCAAAATTTCTAAAGCCAGGCGGGAACTCTCAGTGTCATCAATAAGCAAAACAGGTTTACGTATAACCACATTTCCAATATATAATTAGATATATTTATTCTCAATTATTGCTTCAATAGTCGCCATACTTGGTTGTATATTTAACAGCAATTATATGAATACTATTAGGACCAATTTAGATCTTAATGATAGATTAAATGCGGTAACAGAACATTGCATAAAAGTTGCGATGAAGAATTAAGTTGGCACGGTTATTTCACGATTCAGTTTGATCCACCAAATATGAACTGCAACTTTGAATGGTTTAAATCCGAAGTGTGTGAATAGAATTTGACCATATTAAGATTAAGTTGTAACTCAATTCATTTTATTTTGCAACCATTAGTCGAACTATTGCATCTCGACTCACAAATCTTAGTAAAGAATTTAGTAGATGCTTGTTGAATTTAGAATATTGATTGCCATTCTGAATCTTAAATTTCCATTTGAACTTAAGGATGATCAACTGGAGGCAGTCAATGCATGGCTAAATAATAATTTTAGGGGTTCTATAATTTATAGTACTGGAACTGGAAAAACTGAAATTGCATTTGAGTGTGCACGAAGAATAGCTGAAATCAAATATAACAATGACATTATGTTATCATCCAAACATACAACAGAGGATAAACTAAATTATGAATTTAGAATTTTGTTCATAGTACCAAGAATTGTTCTTATTGAACAAAATGTAAATCGACTAGTCAAATACGGCTTGCCAAGAGAATCCATTGGAACATTTTTTGGGGAGCAAAAGGATATAAGAGAAATTACCATCAGTACATATCAAAGTGTCATAAACCGTTTAGATTTAATTAGAAATTCAGATATGATAATTCTTGATGAAATTCATTTGCTTAGTGAAACAGCCAAAGAATTTAGCAAAATATTTGATATAATAAATAAGGATCCTACTAAAGCGGTATTAGGCTTAACCGCTACTATCAATGAGAATGACCCGCGGTACAATACCATAATTAGAACATTGCCAGCTGTAAAGAAATATTTGATTAAAGATGCGGTAACAGACGGAAGATTGGCTAAACCCCAAGTTGTTTCAATACCTGTGAATTTTACTGATGCCGAAAAAAAAATTTATGATGAAACCACGGCAAAAATATCGTACCTATCTCGAAAACTGGGAGTATTTGATCCTAAAAGAATATCCATCTTCCTTTTCAAAGGTGGATATAATGCAAAATTAGCTAAATCGTGGTTTGAAAATGTCAGAAAAAGAAAAGAATTGCTTAGCTCAGCTCAAAACAAAATGTTATCTGTCGTAAATATAGTAAAGAAGCATCCGTCAGAACCAATCATGATATTTAGTGAGACTATTGAGTCTATAAAAAAATTAGAAAAAATATTAGAATTTAATGAAATATCCTCTAGATCTATTCATAATAAAATACCAGCTAATCAAAGAAAGAGAATTCTAGAAGAATGGGGTAAGGAGTACTTTCCATTGTTATCGGTACGTACGCTTGAAATAGGTTATGATATACCTGAGGTTAGAATAGCAATAATAATTTCAAATAGTTCGAATATTAATCAAGTTGCACAAAGAATTGGTAGAGTGATTAGAAAAACAAACACGAAGAATTATGCGTTGATATATGTAATTTACATAAGAGATTCTAGAGACAACAGCACCCTTAGAATGGTAAAGTCTACTATTGATTTTTCAGATAGGAATAACCAATTAAAATTGACTCATTTTGGAACTTGATTTTGATATACTGTACTATATATGCATCAAGGTCTATTTCTGGAATACAATTTTTCTAAATTTGAAATAAAAAGATCCTGAAAATTTATTTCTCTATATTTCTATGTCTCCTCTCACTGGTTACCGTTTCTGAAGTACCGCTAGAAACAATTTCAATTAATCTTGCCTCATTATTATCATTTTTTGGTCTTAGTAACCTTCCCAACCTCTGGATAAACTCTCTACTGCTACCGGTTCCACTAACTAAAATTCCCAATTGTGCATCAGGAACATCTATGCCTTCGTCCAATACTTTTGAGGTAACAATTGCTTTGTATCTACCATCCTTAAAACCAGTTAGAACGTCTTCCCTTTCCTCTTTGGAAGACTTGTGTGTAATAAATGGGATAAGAAAATCATTGGATATTTCATATACCAGCTTGTTATGTTGGGTAAATATTATTGTCTTGATGTCTTTGTTTTCACCCAAAATTTTCCTAATTTCGTCCATTTTAGATGTGCTATTGAGCGCAATATCAATTGCATTATTTCTTGCCACAAGTGCACGTCTAGCCATAGTATTATTTGTTGACATCATGATTAATCGTTTGAATGCATTATTAGAATTCATCTTTAATCCAATTTTTTTCAAACATGTGTGATAGGTTGTCATACTTTCTTTATATTTTAAATATTCTTCTGATGACATGAAGGTTTTTTTTCTTTCAATAACATAGTCTGCAAGATATTTATTTTCGGCCAACTCCTTAGCCGTAATTTGAAATGTAGATTTTCCAATTAAATATGGAAAATCTTGTTCTAAGTGATCTTCACGTTCTATAGTAGCAGTAAGTCCTAATCTATATGGTGCTACGAAGGTTTCTGCAATTAGTCGATATGATGGTGCCGGTAAATGATGTACTTCATCAAATACTATTAACAAAAACTTGTTTCCAATCCATGGTGCCTTGATATATGCGGAATCATAGGTTGATACAGTAATTGGTCGGATATTTTCAGTTCCTCCGCCTATATTCCCTATTTCAATATCAAAATTTCGTGAAAGTATTTTAGTCCACTGTTTGATAAGATCCAGTGTAGGAACAATGATCAGTGTTGGTGAATTAACAATTTCAATAATTTTCAATCCAATTATGGTTTTGCCGGCTCCTGTAGGCAATACTATGGATCCCATTTTTTCTAAACACCAGTTTTCGATAGCTTCAAGTTGATAGCCTCGTAGCTTTACCTTAATCTTTGGTAGACTGCTAATCGGTAACAAGTCTAATACCCTGTCGTCATATTTTATGTTCTTTCCATTAAGGTATTCAGTTATTTTTTTATAGTTTATACCATTAGAATACAAATAATTTGTCCTTGAATCTAGGGTAGAGAAGGGCAAACTATCCAGGCCCTTTACCACTATTGTTCCTTTTTGATATTCAAGTGTAACTGATCTAGAAGTCAATTAGTTATTTTTTAGTAAACAATCATTTTTAAATAATATCAAATAGGCAATGGGAAATTTCTATTTGATATCCCGGGATACTTGCCCACGGATAAACTATATGTTTTCTTTAAAGTAAATCATTTTTTGTAATGAAACAATAAGGATTTTTGTACTGAAGCTTTGTTAATTATTCCGCATTCAAATCCACATAGAAGGGTCATTACTAAATACCGTTGTCCTTTGAATTAGATCAATTTCAATATTGATTTTTTCTTGGAGCGGCTTGTTTGATTTTATCATATTAACATCCTTGGTATATTTATTCTCATTTTCATTCACTGTAACCTCTTTATCTTTTTCTTTGTTCTTTCTAACACCATTCCCAATATTTTTGAAAAAATCCCTCAATTCATCTCGAAGATCTGTTTGATTTTCCAACTGATCTATTTTCGAACTCATTGTATTATTAAATATTTTTTATATTAATAATAATGAATAGTTAAAACTATTTGTCAAAGAAAGTAGTGAAATTAAATTAATTGACTTATTCTTTTAAAAATGATCAGATTGTGTTGGACATAAAATTTATTGAGTGTAGATTCGATCTTCTTTTCCATAGTATCACGTTAATATAGAGAAATTACCAATAATGATTTTTCTAGATACGTAGTATCATAATATATGTAAGTTTCAATACTAAAAATTATAATAAATAATTGATTGCTATGACTACCGATTCCATTAATAGAATTAAAGCTGAAGTTATCAACTGTAAGCTATGTAGCTTGTGTACGAATAGAAGAAATGCGGTCCCTGGTGAAGGTAATTCTAAAGCAGGTATCATGTTTATTGGGGAAGCTCCAGGAAGAAATGAAGATGAGAAAGGTAGACCGTTTGTTGGATTAGCAGGAAAAATTCTTGACGAAACTTTAGACAAAGTAGGAATAGTTAGATCAAGAATTTTTGTCACTAATATTGTTAAATGTAGACCTCCAGGCAATAGAGTTCCGACAGAAGATGAACGGCGTGTCTGTAAAAATTATCTTGAAAGGGAAATTTCAATTGTTTCCCCAAAAATAATTTGCATATTAGGTAGAACGGCCTTTGAATCTTTGCTTGGTGGTGGCTCCATACTTGGAAATCGTGGTAAATTCATTGAAAAAGACGGGAGACTCTTTTTTCTTACAATTCACCCTGCAGCCATTATTTACAATAATAAACTTCGCTACGCGCTAGAAAAAGACATGCAAACATTAGTTATGGAATGCAGACGATTAAACATTCCCATCTAGTCAAAAGTATTAATCTTCAACTGTTAACACTGTTGGAAATTTCAGCCCTCGTTTTTAGAGCTATATTCATTTTCTTGAAACTCTCTCTCAGATCTTCATCCAACTTGCTTCCAATTAATTTTACACCCAATCCTCGGAATATTTCGTTGTGTAAGAATGAAACTTTATTGTGTGCAGATTTTTCAATAATAAATATGCGTTCACCATTAAAAATGCCTGGTAATAATGATTTGCCTTTCCATCTAAGTTCTTTGTTTATATCGAATTTAGTTATGATTGGATTATATGTTCTCTGCTTTCCTTTGATGGTTTGAATCTGGACTTGAATTTTAGATCCTAATTTGGCATCTCCAATTATTTTTATCATGAATGGATTCCAATTTTCATATTCTTTAAAATTGGTAAGAACGCTCCAAATTTTTTCAGGAGTAGAATCCACCATGATTTCCGTTTCTATTTTTTTCAAATGCTGTAATGAATGATCTTTGATTCTTAATAATGAATCTTTTGATAGAGTAGATAATTGCTAATGTGACAATTCGGATCAGTATCGGATTTTTTATTTATGTAATTATTTTTACTTACTACCAAGGTTTATCGGAGCAAATTATTTTGAATGAACACTGTTTTTAATTGAAACTAATTAATTAAAGTTAATCTATTCCACAGTATGTATTTTCAGAGGATCAATCGATGGAAATAATTTGTGATACGAGCTTTCTCATTGCATTGGTTTCAAACCCCATCAAATGCTTAGACAAAGTTGAGAATGAAATTGGAAAATTAGAGTTTATTGTTCCGACTTTTGTCCTTGATGAACTTGATTCTATTGAAAGAAAATCTGGTCCTAAGAAGTCTATGATCGCAAATACTGCAATTCGCATATCTAAATTGAAATTTAAAATCAAAGAAATTGGTAAATCTAAAAACGTAGACAATGATATTTTTGATTATGTCACCAAAAACAGAGAATTTGCCGTAGCCACGCTAGATAATAAATTATTGAATAGATTGATAATGGCTGACGTAACTACTATAACATTATCAAAGAATAAAATGATGATAGCAAATCGGTATTTTGAAGGGTAGCTTTAAATCGCCAATCTATTTCTTATTATGCATGTATGAGTACAATAAGATCGGTATCACGTGGACCGGTCATGCTGGATTCAAGATTCTATATGGTAATAAGAAAATGTATATTGATCCTTACAAATTGACCAAAAAATATGAAAACATATTTGATGCCGACATTGTACTTATAACCCACAACCATTTTGATCACTTATCAATAGAAGATTTGAAAAATATCATTAATGAAAGAACAGTTATTGTTTCTGCGCAAGAGTGTCTATCACAGTTAAAGCCTTTAAAAGTGAAAGAATCAATTGGCATCGATCCTCGCAATAATGTGAGAGTAGATGATTTGGCAGTAGAAGCAGTTCCGGCATATAATGTTAACAAGGAATTTCATCCAAAGAATGACAAAAAAATCGGATTCATAATAGAATTTGGTAATGATCGAATATACCACACGGGAGATTCTGATCTCATTCCAGAAATGAAAGACACAAACCCGACTATAGTATTAATACCTGTTTCCGGAACTTATGTCATGACTGCAGAGGAAGCATCCAAGGCAGTCAATGAAATGATTAATCCAAAAATTGCGATTCCAATGCACTATGGTACAATTGTAGGTAATAAAGAAGATGCGGTACGATTCTCAGAACTGGTCACAGTATGCGAGACAAAAATATTAGAGTTAGAATAACCTAAATTTTTCCAGTACAGAAATTAAAACTTATATACGATCTGTTTTCTAATATCATTGAAAATGGCAGCAAAAAAGAAATCAAAGTCTGCTAAAAAAGGATCCAAATCAAAGAGGTAATACTTTAGCAGTCACTGTTGCCTCTTAATTCCCCCCTTCTTTTGTTAGAAATTGATAACAAAAATTTTTTCAACAAATAGTTTAGTATCTTTATTTTACAAAACACATTTTCCAAATTTTTTCCAGTACGTTAAAAAATGAGTAAAATCAAGAAGCATTGTTATGCTATCTGGTGATAGAGTCTTATTTCATGTTGGATCTTACAACTTTAATGTACGCCATCTATTAGTTGTAGCAGTATTAGTTATTGCATTTACAACAGCTTTCATAATGCGTTCTTTTCCAATTAAATATGGTTTTTATCTAAATGAATTTGATCCTTATTTTGATTATAGGGCAACTAAGTATATTGTAGATAATGGCTTGGAAGCGTATTTGAAGTGGCATGATAATATGTCTTGGTATCCTGATGGTCGAAATATACCAAAGACTTCACAAGTCGGATTACATATAACATCAGCTTTTCTGTACAAGATCTTTGGAGGAAATAGTTCTGTTTTAGATTTTACAATAGTATTACCCGTTGTGGTAGGATCATTGACCACTATTGTTATTTTTGCGTTGGTAAGATCACTGGCTGGAACCACAGCCGGATTGTTTTCCGCATTACTAATAGCTTTTACTCCTGCTATTATTCAGCGGGGGAACTTAGGTTGGTTCAAATCCGAACCTCTTGGTTTGTTCCTTGCGCTTCTAGCGCTGTACCTACTTATCTCTGCGATGAAACATAAGCAGAGGATTGCTATTCCAAAAGCTATAGTTGGAGGATTATTATTAGGTCTTGCCAATGCTTCATGGGGTGGAATTCAATACTTTAGTATTCCAATTTCATTATTCTTTTTTGCAGTAACTTTTTTACGAAATGATATTAAAATTCCCTTAATTGTTGCAGTTTTATTTACGGTTGCCACGCTATTATCCGCCGGCTCGTTTCCAAGACCTGGCCTTTCATTTGTATTTGGACTTCCAGGTATTGCCCTCATCGGAGGAACAATATTTTTGATTGTGTCATCAATTGTAAGAAAATTAAGTTCATCAAATACTTTTGTAAGAAACAATTGGATCTTGATTGGAGCATTTTTTGCGATTAGCATAGGAATAGTTCTATCTGGAACTTTTGTTGGATCCTCATTCAGATATCTAAATGCAATTAACCCTTTTCTCTCCTCTCAGAATCCCCTCGTAGAATCCGTAGCAGAGCATTTTACTCCAACTTTAGTAGACTATTTTACAGATTATTCCATTCTTATTATGTTTGCTGGATTTGGCGCTCTCATGGCATTTAGACACAGAAATGATATGTCCATTTTTTCACTGATCATTGGAATTACTGGAGTGTATGTAAGTGCAACTTTTGCAAGATTACTCGTATTTTCATCAATCGGAATTATTCTCTTAGCTAGTCTGGGTTTGTATGAAATCACTAAAAGTATAATCAATTATAAAGCATCATCAGAATCTTCGCAGAAGAAAAAGAGAAGGATCGAAAGTGAAAAAATTTCTCCTACGAATAAATCATTAAAAATAGTATATACGATCATAGTTGTTATCTTAATTTCAATTCCAGTTATTGACAATGGTATATTATTTCCACAAAATTCAAATTGGTTGAGCTCTGCTGACATACCTCCTTCAATTGCAAATGGTGGTACTGGATATAGAATCAAGACTAATGATTGGATAGATGCATTAGACTGGATTTCAGCTAACACATCATCGAATTCAGTAATTGCATCTTGGTGGGATTATGGTTACTGGATAACCACACTGGGAAATAGAACCAGCTTAGCTGATAACGCTACAATAAACCAAACGCGTATTGCAACGATTGCAAAGATGTTTATGGATCAAACTGAGAATGGTCTTAAAGTAGCGAAGGATCTAAAGTCTGACTATATAGTAGTGTATATTGTCGGACAGAGATTTAGTGGTATCAATAGCAGTGAGCTTTATGTTTTAGGTAACGGTGGGGACGAAAGTAAAAAACAGTGGTTTATACGGATAGGAGGATTTAATGAAAACACATATCTGGAACAGGATGGTTTTACTCCAACTCCTTTCTTTTGGAATAGTACCCTACTTGGACAATTGATACCTTTCACTCCTGTGTCATATGTTTTGAATGGTGCTCCATCAAGTGAATATCAACCAGGCGCAATGACAATTTATTCAAAAGACATCAAATATCCAGAAAATGGTAAAGAAGGACAACCATTAAAGTTGGTTTATTCATCAGACAGCTTCAGGAGTAGTAGACCTGGTCTATTTTTTGCGGTATTAATTTACCAGGTGAACCATAACTATGTACCTAAAACTATATCTGATCCATATAACGAAATTATCGACAATAAAGAGAAATTTTCAATAAATACCACTAAGACTAATAATGATATGAAATCAACGAATGAATCTAAATTAGCTGTAATCAATACAGCACAGGGACCTATAACAATTGAATTCTTCCCAGATGTAGCCCCCGAGCATGTCGCAAATTTTGAGAAACTTGCAAGTTCTGGTTTCTACAATGATACCATATTCCACAGAATTGTTAAAGGCTTTGTGATTCAAGGTGGTGACCCACTTACAAAAAATGACACAAACAAGGGTGCATGGGGAACAGGTGATCCGGGTTATACTATTAAGGCAGAATTTAGCGACATACCGCACAGTAGAGGAATCCTCTCAATGGCCAGATCTTCAGATCCAGATAGTGCTGGTTCACAATTTTTTATTGTCCTAAATGATTCTAGATTTTTGGACAATCAATATACGGTATTTGGCAGAGTCATAAATGGGATGGATGTGGTTGATAAAATTGCTGCGCTACCAACAATTCAAAATGATCAACCTCAAGATCCAAATTCAGCCAGAATACTCTCTATAAAAATATCAGATAGAAATATGACAAAAAGTTGAAAAGTTGAAAGATAATACTTGAAAAAATACTTTTATTTCAAGAGAGCTGCGTAAATGAACGGTAACAATGTGGTTGCCTCCCCGTGTATGGTAGTTTGTTTTGCTTTTCCTTTTACTTTTCCCCACGATATAGCTTCTGCAACTAAAGCTCCACTCAAACTACCATCCCATTCAGAAGCTGTTGTTATAGATACTGCATAGTCTAGTCCTCCTCTAAATTGATTCCACCATAATGTATGGTGTTTCGAAATTCCGCCTCCAATAATGAAAGCTCCAGTTTTATTTGCATCATAAACCAGGTCTGATAGTTTGGTCTCATCTAACAGTATGTTTAGATTAAAGGTTTTATGTTTCTGATAAAAGAGCCATATTTGACTTCCTACTGCACCATCTACAATACCTGGGACTATGACAGGGATATTATTTTTATATGCCCAGTACAAGAATGAAGTCTCATCTAGAGTACTTCCTATATGCTTTGTTATATCATAGGTCGAAACACTCTGTAACCCTTTCTGGTGAAGATTGTTTAGACAATCTTGTACCTTTTTTTCAATAACCGGTCCATAATTATTTTGGGGTACAAGTATATTTCCCAACCTGTGGATATTCTTCTTGTAAAGCAAGCTATCATCCATTCGAAAGTCTCCAGAGTAGTATTTTGTACTAGTTCGGGCAATATCATGATCCAGTGCACCACAGGTTGTAATCACACAATCAAACATTTTATTTTTTAGCATATCCCTGATGATGCCTCTTGCTCCAGTCGAGATAATTGATCCGACAAATGACAAGAATTTGGTACAGGTTTTATCCTTTCTCATCGTACGAATTATATTTATTCCATCCCAAAGATTTTTGGATTCAAAACCACCAGACTTTTCCATACCATCAATTAGTAAGGATATTGAACTTGATTGAATTTCATAGTCGCGTACTGAATCACTCAAAATATTTTTGGGTGATTTTTTTGTGCTTCTTGGTTTCAATTTCGTACAGTTATCTTTCCAAGTATATTATTATTTTTATTTGTTTCAGAATAAATTATTCTAGAAGAAATGCTATACTGGATTGAATATCTTGTCTTCTTGCTGATATTGAGGTTAATAGATTTCGTTTTTTAATTTTTCGTCACCTTATTATAATGATAATTTAGTATATTCTCAGGTGCGGATAAGATATTGGCGTTTAGGAGTCAATGACCTTTTAAATTCAACATACCCTATTGAAAGGGCTAACCACTGGGAGATTAAATGTCTGCAAGGAGAGTATGAACACTTTGGAGTTTTTTGGTTTAGGTACGGAACTCCATTTGATAAAGAACTAATAAGTGGGATATGTTTCTATTACAACGACATATCACAAGATAAAGTTCAAAAATTACTAGAATTTCTGCAAGGAAAATATGGAGGCAAATCATTATTTAGGCACAGTAGAGTTTTTCTTCAAGGTTCTAAAGAATTTAGTAACAAGGATGAAATAGCTAATCTTGCAAATGAAATCAGTGTTAAATTCAATGGACCGATAGAAATTACTCTTGAATTTGAAAAAGTTACCCAAGAAGAACAGGAAAAAAATGCATTTAATTTTCCCCCAGCTAAGGCATTACCCATCACAGGTTCTGACTAGTTTAGCGAACAATAAAGATGCTTAAGTAACATTGAAAATACCATGTTCTGATTAAGTGGAGTCAGTAATATGATTATCCTCTAGGATGGATTTTATTTTCTCTCTTAACTTGGAAATACTGACTGGCTTGCTAATAAAATGAGTAACATTGACAGATGGAATAACTTTGCTGAATTCTTCCTTGTTTATTTCAAAAGCAGTAATAAATGCAATCTTCATAGTAGGATCATTTTCCTTTATGCGTCTATAAAGCTCAAATCCATTTATTTTAGGCATTCGGATGTCAGTAATTACAAGATCATAATATTTTGGAGGATGCTTCTGAAAATTATTTATGGCATCATCACCTTTTGAAAAAGTCTCAACCCTAAAATCATTTCCTGACTCCAATCCTCTTTTTATGACCGAAAGGATATCAGATTCATCGTCCACAATCATTATACGTGGCGGAGAATTATTTTTTTTACTTTCCGTCATATAACAAATTTTGATATAATTATCATATATATTAAGTGTTTACGCAGAGTTTATGGATATCATCCAGGCATATTTCCAAATTGAAATTTTGGTTAATCGACAAAAAAATATTATTTCTCATATGCAGGATTTTTAAGGAGAAAATTGATATATCAAAAAAAACAACCTCATAAAAATGACTGAAAAATCAATTTGGTTGGACTTCTTGCAAGAGTCGAAAATCAAGCAATTTAACGAATGGAGAATGGCCAACATTTCTGTGAAAATTGATCTCAGCGGAATGGATTTTTCAGGGAAAGATCTTTCAAATGTGTACCTAAACGGTATTAAATGTGATGGAGCAAATTTTTCAAGATGTAATTTATACAAGTCTAATTTTGCCCAATGTGAAATCACAGATTCAAACTTTGAGAATGCGAACTTAACAGATGCCATTTTTATTTACGGAAATTTAAAAAATAGTAAATTAAAGAATAGTAATTTAACCAGAACAAATTTTATGTGGTCAGATTTGCGAAATTGTGATTTTAGTGGATGTAAATTTAAAAAAACGGTATTTGTTGAAGCCAAATTACAAAATGCGAAATTAGATCGATCAGAGGATGAATCTATTTATCTTAAATTTGCAAAGCTGGAATGAAAAGTCTATCTCAAATCTAACCTAGAAAGATAACACATGATACGAAGGGACTCCAATAGATTAATACGAATGAAATAGGTAGATAAATTGGTTGGAAGTAGATAAGATAAGAACTATAAAGTTACTAAGTAAATGGTCTTTAGATAGAGTCATAGGCAAACGACGCCCATTAGTTGCTGTTTTTAGTTTGACCCATTATTGTAATTTTTATTGTCCGATGTGTCCTTTTGGTGATTCGAATAAGGAGGGGCAATTAAAACTTGTAAAAGAAAAAGATTTAACGACAGAACAATGGAAAAGAATTTTCGATAAAGTCGCGAAATATTGCGTCTGGGCAATTGTTGAAGGTGGCGAACCAACAAGTCGACCCGATTTTATTAACCTTGTTAGTTACCTTCATAGTATTAATATGCCAACTTCATTAATTACAAACTGTTCACTTTTACACACTGTAGACCTCGAAAAATTAAGGCAATATATTCAATTTATTACCTGTAGTATTGATTCAGTTTATGAAGAATCCTATTGTAAAGTACGTGGTGTATCAAGCAAGACCTTTCACAAGGTTATGGAAAACATTGGACTTCTTAATCAAAGTAACATTTCACATTATTTTAATAGTGTAATTACGAAATTTAACACAGATGAATTTATCGATCAAAGTTATTTTGACAAAGCTAAAGAGCTTGGTTCAAACGCAGTTTCTTTAACTTTTGTGGAAGATAGATCTGATGTATCGTACTCGTTATTGCCAGATAGAAAAACAATGGTGAAAGTTTGTGAAAGCATTTTGGATTACGGAAAAAAAAATTCTTCCCCTCAGATAATGATCCCATCAGAATATTTTGAACAAATTATCAAATATGGGCGGACTATTTTTAATGAGTGTGGGGTATGGAAGAGCACTTTTGTTAACGCGGATGGTACCGTGATGGTACCCTGTTGGAAATTTAATAATTCAGAGAACACATATAATTTGCTTGAACAAACTATGGATGAAATATGGAGTGCACCTCAATGGGACATAGCGAGAACATGCCATGACTGTCAAGTGCTTGGATGTATATGGTACTCTTCTCAACCTATTACTACATTTGCTAAAAATTATATGAATGGTTTATCAAGGATAATTGATCAGCATAAGCCAGAGTTACTCCACTAACTCACCAGTTCGAATTTTCCTAGAGTAAAGATAACTAGCGTCTAAACACACCACATTGATCTATATGATTTGTTTTACACGTATATTCAGAATATCATTATCATGATACAATTCGCCTATGACTTGGAATTCTCGTCCTTTTCGTATCAAATCTCTTGGTCCGCTATAATCATAGTGGTGCAAGCTGGCATGCCATTTACCATTCACCCATACAAGTGCCTTACCTGTTAGCACTTTTTCAATTTCAATAATATACATCTCTCCGTGAATTTTTTCTACATTATTACAGAGAATTGCCTTCCTGCCCTTTATTTTTACTTTGTTCAATTTTTCAAGCATTTTTAATGCTTCGCCTATTGCTGTATCATCTGATTCGAGTATGCTGTGAATCAATTCAACGTCTAATCCATTGTTTCCATGAATAGATACAATAGAATATATCTTCCTGGCAACCTTCTCTACTTGTCTTTTAAATTGTACTATAGTATGATCTTTTGTAGAATATGAGATTCTATTAGGAAAAATTTTGTTTTTATTAAATGATGGTGACTTTATTTTTATTCTTTCCTCAAACTTGTCCAGAAATGAATCGAGAGAATCAATCTCAGATTTGGTCATAGGGATCGGTCTTAGGGTCATTCTATGAACTGGTTTGAGTTTGAGAGTTGTATTAATGGATGATAGAACTGATTCCATTTTTTGGATTTTTTTTCTACTTACATCGAGATAGTGTTCATCAATTGTTTCCTTTGTTGCAAGAATTATTACTGAACCGATATTTTTTCTTCCAGTCCTTCCTCTTCGTTGTATATGCCTAATTTCACTTGGTATTGGTTCATAAAATATAACCAAATCAACTTCCGGAATATCGAGTCCTTCTTCTGCAATAGAAGTTGCAACTAAAACATTAAAGTCTCCCTTCCTGAAATATTCCAGAATAGCATTTTGTTCTTCCTGTTTCATTCCAGGATCACCCTGTCTTTTTGATTGACCTACAAACCTTGATGCTTTGATCTTGTTTTTAATCAACAACTCAACTATGTGTTGTGAAGTGTCACGATATTGGGTAAAAATAAGAACTCTTGATTCTTTTCCTAATGAAACGTTTTCTGTCAAATTTCTATTTTCCTTCAAATTAAATTTTTGAGAATCAAATCCTTCTTTTAGGATTTTAATAAGGTACTCAATTTTTGGATGTTCTGTTTTCAAATTTTCAATCAATCCTTTTACTTCTTTTATTCTATGATCGTTTAGTAACATTTTGTGGCTCTTGCTTTCTTCTACTTGCATTCTATCCAAAAAAATCTTGAGAGAATAAAATCCTTGACTTTCCATTAACTCAACGCAATACATGAGCGATAAAGCAACAGATTGTTGCACTAATCCAAAGTATAATGGACGCCGCTCTTCTTCCATTCTAATACTCAAGTTATGTCTGAGCTGCTCGCCTAGGGCAATTAGATCTTTCTTGAAAACCCATCTTGAGTTTTTATTTATCATGTTGCTACTGATTAGCCAATTGAGTTTTTCTTCTAACATCGTCTTCAAAATCGATTTAATGTAGCGATACTCTGAAGGAAGATCGAACCACTTCCATTTTACGTCAATGGGATTAATGTATCGTTTAACATCAGAATCTTCCTCCGTCTTATATTCTAAATGTTCGATAAATAAATTGCTGCAAATCTCTTGAATTTTATTTTTTTCTGACCCAGGGCTAGCAGTTAATCCGAGAATTAGGGGATAGGAACAGTGCTGTACGTATTGTTTTGCTATGAACGTATATGCGTAATCTTTCACGGCGCGATGTGCTTCATCAAAAACTATCAAAAAAAAATCTTTCAATGAAAGTCTCTTCTCTTTAATGTCGTTTTTTACCACTTCTGGCGTGGCGAAAACAAGTCTAATCTCTTTTTTATTCCATACAATTGTTCTTGCATACGGAAGTCTTTTTCCTGTAACTATTGCAGTTTGATCCTCAAATAATTTAATACATGATACAAAAGAATTCCTGTGCTGGTTTACAAGTGGTCTTGTCGGTGCTAAGATTAGGACTCTCTTATCTCTATTGTTATAAAGAGTATTACTACAGACAAGTAAGGATATGATTGTTTTACCCAATGCGGTAGGAAGGATTACCAAAGTATTCTTGTTCAAAGCAGATTCAATGATATTTTTCTGATATTCTCTAAAATGTAGCATATTTTTCCTAAGGAGTGGGTGATTAAAGTAAGTGGTTTGTTTATTTAAAGACATGAATCAACAATTTGATTAATTGAAAATAGCAATGATCAAAAAGGATAGGCCAAACAAATTCAAGTTTTTTTAATCACATTTTGTTAATCTTCATTTCATATTTATTAGATCTCATACACATCAGATTCATTGGATATTGGTTTTGATTTTTTTTCTGGATTTACTTCATCTATACTTGTGGCTAGTTGAACAATTTTGACATTAGTAAGAATATTGCTTATTTGATCCAATTCAGAACGCGATTTAATTACTATTCCACGTTTTTTGGTTGCGATCCCTGATGTATCGACGGGATTAATTTCTATAGCTATATATGCAGGTCTACTTTTGTATTCGGGCAGTTTAATCAAAAATACTCCTGGTATACTGGTTGCTTTCCTCTCCCAGTCTTTACCATCTTTTAAAAATTGAGATAACCTTTCATCTACCATGCATTATTAATCAATTTGGGTATTTTTAAAACCTATGCTATGGATAGAACTACGCTACAGAAATGGGTGTATGGAATTTCCCTAATGATAGTCAGACTGTAGAATTTCCCCATATCGAAAAACTTTGTTTCTACTCCTTCTTGGATTATGTCTAATCATGATGAATTTGTTGTGTGGTACGTACTGTATGATTAATTATAATGGGTAAAACTTTTTAGTACTCAAAATTCAAATTGAATGGTAATAATATAACTAGATAATTATTTATTAGATCTACTTAAAAAAAGAATTCTTTTTGATAGTACGGATTTTATGTTACTGTCAAATAAGATTAAATTAATCGGACAAAACAAGGTGTCATTATAGAATGAATCTATCTACAGGAAGCACAAATGAAAACATGATTAACGTCCCTTAATTGTGGTACGGTAATCTATTACGACTCTTTTACATTGGAAATTCAATGGACGTGCTATCCAATTCCAATATAGGGATATAAATTGAATGTGTATCAGTTCCTATCTTTTCAGCAAAAGTATGTTCGCCCGTTAATTGCCTTAATTCTATGAATTTTTTATTTGGTTTTTCTTTTTCAACGATATAATGAACTAATGCTCCTCCCAATGCTCCCGTTTCAATAAAAAGAATATCTTTTTCTTTATACGTTATGTGATAAAGCATAGGAGTTAGTCCTAGGGCTGACTGAGAAGAAAATAATATCACTTTTAGCATGTCGCTCAAGTTTTTGTATCTCAGAAATGTTAGTGGTGATTCATCCTTCGTCATATCAATGATAGAAATAGATACTTGAATTTCATTGTATCGTTTTAGATTGAATCAAATTGTAAACATTTCCCGCTAAATTATTATGATTAAGAATAACATTGCGTTGTGTACCTAATATATGTGATGAATAGCGAATAGTTATGAGGTCAATAAGATCAAACCACTTGATTTCCGCGGAAAAAACGCTAGTGAATAGAATTTGCGAAAGATGAGGTTTATTGATCAGGATAACCATAGTTCAAATATAGGTTAGTTAATATTAACATAATATTAAGGAAATGAGCGAAAAGAAAGTATTATTGGTAATCTCATTTTTAGTATTTCTTGCAATCATTGGTTATGAAACTTTTAGTTTTGGTATCAATTTTGCATCGGCACAAATACCAATAATTGAAAACTCTACCGGCCAAGGTTCTCTTTCTCTTCCAGATCTTTTTTCAAAAGTTGAGAAATCAGTAGTACAGGTAACTGAGATAGATAATTCTAATGAATTAGGATCGCGATTAGGCTCAGGGTTTGTATACGATAAGGCTGGTCATATAATTACAAATTATCATGTAGTAGTACCTGGCTCCAATAATGAATTGCAAGTTAGTTTCCTAGACGGTAATGTTTATTCTGCAGACCTGGTTGGTTCTGATCAATTTGCAGATTTGGCTGTCATAAAGGTAAAAAATATTCCTTCTGATAAATTGACACCACTACCTCTAGCCAATTCCTCTTCCTTAAGAATTGGCGAAACAGTTGTTGCGATTGGAAATCCATTTGGACTTTCAGGTTCAATGACTGTAGGAATAGTAAGTGGTTTGGGTAGGCTTTTGCCATCAAATGGGAATGAACAAAACCCGGGAATAGGGTCATCATTTTCTATTCCAAATATCATACAAACTGACGCAGCTATTAATCCTGGAAATTCAGGGGGACCACTCATCAATACCCAAGGTAAAGTAATTGGGGTTAATACTGCCATATTTTCTAATACCGGTGTCTATGCCGGAGTTGGTTTTGCCATCCCTTCTAATAGCATTAGTAAAGTTGTAACCTCGCTTATCCAAACTGGCTCATACCATCATCCACATATTGGAATAGTTGGGCTTAGTCTCAGTCCAGAATTATCCAAACAGATTGGAGTGAACCAAACAAAGGGATTTCTAATAACTAGTATCACGAAAGGAAGTCCGGCTCAGAAATACGGTTTAAAAGCAGGATCAATAACAACTACTTATAATGGAAGGGATGTCAATGTGGGAGGAGATATTATACTAAAGATCGATAACAGAGAAGTAACAAAGATTGACGATATCTTGGCATACCTTGAAAGCCAGAAACAGGTTGAAGATAAAGTACATCTGACTATTCTCAGAGATAACTCAATCAAGGAACTAGATCTAATATTGGGAGAAAGGCCCAGTGAGGATAAAATAGCTTCATCATTAAATGATTTTTCTGACAGACTTCCACCCCAAAATGGCGATAATAACAATCTGAAAGATCTATATGATCAATGTGTAAGTGTTGCAGGAAAAAGTCTCTGTGACTTTCTATTCAAGAAATAGTGTTACTAATTAAAATATGAATTAGCAAATAGATTTTTACATCTTTTCAATTTTCGAAAATTAATAATTATCGGCTATGTTTTATCCAGGTTTTTCTGATTTTATATACCATTTTCCTGAACGCATTCCTAATACAATAGTTCCAATATAGTTACCTTTCTTGTACACCTTAGCAAATTCTTTCCCAATACCAAAAAATGAAAGAAAAAGATTATCTTTTTGATGGTAACCTGATTCAATAACCTTCATACTCAATTTGGTACTTGCCTTGATTATGATTTTGCGTGCATCGGACCAACTACCATTCCATGAGATGATTTCAAAATCTCCAAAATTCTTTGATGACATCTGGTAACCTTCAAGCCGCGCTTCAAATTCCTTTTTTTTCTCCTTCGAATATGAATTCATCCAATCTATGGCTCTGTGCCCCATTCCCTTTTCGACCCCGAAATTGTCCGTACCGGCCAATTATCTATTTGCTGAGATTAATAATTTTAAACTTTTTAAATATCATTAATTCACAATTGAAAAATCATACCATAGATGTCAACAAAAATTTAAAAATAAACTGTCATAATGGAAGAATATGAACGTAGTCAAAACATCCCCCAGCATTCTTTTGCGCCTAGCCAAATCTATAAAATCCTTACCATGAAGATATTAAAAAACGAATGATTTAAGTAAACTCGTGTGGATAAATTGAATAATGTCTAATGAAGTCAATATAGGCGAAAGTCCTAACCATTTCATAGTTCTCGATGCAATATCAAGAGGGATGAATAATATCGATAAGATATCAAGAGTCTCTAAATTATCAAAAACTGAAGTTGAATTAATAATAAGTGATCTTGTTTTTCAGAGATTAGTAATAAGTACGGAAAAGCGAGGATTCTTTGGCAGGAAAAAAAATGAATTAAAAATATCAGAGACAGGCACAAATCTTCTTGGTAATAAGAAGAAGGAATTAGAAAAGAAAGTCCAAGAATTGCATCAATACTATAATAACGGAGACAAATCACAGTTGGATTCATTTATGGTTTCAAATAGAGCATGGATGCCTATGATGTTATTTGTAGGAGTAATGGATATTCTGTTTTTTACTTCCATGATGTCGATGATGGGACTAGCATTAAATCCTATGGAAAGTTCTCTTACTGACGGTGGTGCAAGTGCTGACAATAGTGGCAATGCAGACAATACTTCTGAAGGTAGCAGTGATAATACAGATAGTTCCGGTATGGATTCTCAAGAAGCAGGAAGTGATGGTGGCGGATTTGATGGTGGCGGATTTGATGGTGGCGGATTTGACTTTTAGTATTGATGTCATTTCTTATGCAATGATTAAGAGATAAAGAAATAAGCTCTGAATCTTGGTTATTAGAAATCTTTAAAGTTTTAAATGATATGCAATGATTTCTGTAGAATAATAATAGTAACTAAAGCTCAAATTGTGAAGTCTACTATAGTTTTTTTTCAGTGGTACTAGAGGTCTTGTTATATTTTATAAGTGTCTCGACAATCCAATTTATGTCGTCTTTAGTTTTAACAAGATGTGCAATCTTTATACAGTCCCTTATATCCTTAGATCTCATTTTGTGCCATACCAGATTAGCTACCTCATCTGCGATATCTTTTGCAATACCCTCTTGACCCAGCATGTGAATTGATATATCCCGAAAATTTTCAAATTTATATTGTTTAAAATGTAATACCATGAATCTCGAGAGCAACGGAGTAAGCATGTGGTTAGTTTCATTTGTAGTGGCAAAAACCCATGTTTTAAGTTGAGTATTTCTTGTCTTCATGTGTTTTGTTTCTGCTATTATTCCAGTTTCCATAAGACTAAGGAGAACAGTCTGATCTCTGATTGGCATATGCTCAATCTCATCTATAATCAAATATCTCGGACGTTTTTCAAATAAATAGTCGACCATCCCAGATTTGGTACTATGTGTTCCTAGTGTAAAATAAGATCGTTCAAGTTTCATGCAACCTAGCATAAACAATGTTTTTGCTGATGCAGGAGGACCGACAAGTAAGATATGAATCGGTCGTTGCGATTCAAAAGATAAGAAAAATAATTTCTTTATATCATCGTATCCTATTATACTATCAAAAAGGTCATAGTGCAGAATAGATTTATTTGAATTATTATCAATTGCATCCCTCTTTGTAGTTATCTCTTTTTCGATAGACATTCCCTGCTCTTTATACATTTGATTTGCGTGATTATAGGTTTTCCTACAAAATCATGATGTCTAATTACTTTAATTTAGTAGACGAAAATTAAGTATAAATTTCAAATTGGCAACCATATATTAATTACAAACTTATTTCATTTCATCTGATTTTTCAATACCATCCGATCTTCATCTTGAAGCCAAGGTAGATAAACAGCAAATATTTGACTAAAACATAGAATTTATTTCTAGTAAATTTTCTTAGTCTCATCATACGATATTTAATAAATGACATACTTGCTTACTATTAGTACCTATTATTTATGGTTCTCTATTAATGGTTCTGTCAAGTCTTAGTCGGATCTAACCTTCTAAAAAGTTGTAACAAATCGTCGGATGTCATTCAAAATTAAAATATAGTCTCTTATATCTATGAAAAATGATGATGACAAGAGCGCACCAAGAGTCGTGAATGACAGGATTCCTGTTGGCTTTTGGTCTTGTCTTCAACTGCAATAATGTGTTTACACTTTACACCTCTATGAACATGGTCTGCACATGTGCATCTCCAACCTAATTCTGTATTTGTTACATAATAAACTCCATTTCCAGATTGTGATTTTACTCTATAAGTTTTATTGAAAATGAACATTACCACCGCACCTTCGATGTTTGCGATTGCTTGGCCACGTTCTAGTCTTGACATCTATATACCTACTAGTAATATAGTATTGGGTATATATAAACTTACTTGTAGTATATTGATAGACCTTATATACTACTAGGTATATATGTTATATGTGGGAGAGATAATCATAAAGGGATTTCAATGTGAAAGATGCGGTCATAAATGGGTTCCAAGAGAGGACGAGAGTCCAAGAGTGTGTCCTAAATGTAAAAGTCCGTATTGGGATAGACCTAGAGGAGAAAGAAAGAAACAAGATTTAGATATTAAGGAGAAAAGGAGGTTGAGGTAAACGGCTAAAGATACAAATTTACAAGTATTTTCCTGTACCAACTGTGGACAATCATATGAAATAAATCCACCAGATAGCAGTTTTAAAAATGCCTTTTTAACTGAATGTCAAGAACAAAGTAGCATGTCAAACCATAATTTTAAAACTTTCAAAGAATGTGATAATTGTTCACATAGAAATGTGTTATATTGGTGTCAGGGTCATACACATGTATATGGTGCAGGAAGCCGAAGAAGTTTTTCTAAAGATAGAAAACTCAGATCCGATCTTTCTTAACTATTGTAAAACTAGATACTGAAAATTCAAATCATTTCTATTTTACCTAATTCTTTCAAAAGTTTAGTTAATTCACTATCTGTGACATTTTCCATGATTTTTAAAGTTGTTTTCTTCATACCTTATAGTATATTATTATTAGTATATCAGAACTAAGACTTACCCGACGAAAAGTTACAGCAAGATAAAATCAAACGATCCGCCGAAGACGATACAGAATCCTATTAATTGATCCATAGAGCTAAGGTTACTTTTGATTATTGAACACGTTTAAAATCGTCTCAATCATTTGTTAAAACATCTATGCGGTAGGCTATGGCTTTGGTCTAGTAATAATCGCCTTACCTAGGTAAATTATTATAGACATTATCAACCATCAAATCACTAATGCTTCATAGTAAAAACCACAAAAATAATGGCAAATTAAGAAATGAATCGAAGGACCTTCTTACTGTAAAATGGGAAAATAATCAAGTCATAATGATTGATCAAACGAAGTTGCCAGGTAAACTAGTATATGTTAGATACAAGAAGTATGAGGACGTTGCTAAAGCTATAGAACGATTAATTGTTAGGGGTGCCCCTGCCATTGGTGTTGCTGCTGCCTTTGGCATGTCATTGGCTGCAATTTCGAGTAAGGCAAAAACTTCAGAATCCCTACTCAAAGATCTTAAAATTGCCTACGACAGATTAAGATCAACAAGACCTACTGCCGTAAATTTGGCATGGGCACTTGATCAAATAATGAAGCAAGCAGCTTCAAAAAATGATGTTCAAGAGATCAAAAATTCAATTATTCTTTCCTCTCTAAATATGGCAACAGATGATATTACAACAAATAAGAAATTGGGAAAGAATGGAGCAGAGATGATAAGTAACGATGAAGTAATACTCACGCATTGTAATGCAGGTTCACTTGCAACAGTTACATACGGTACCGCCTTAGGTGTGCTTAGAGCAGCTAATGATATGGGTAAGAAGATAAGCGTTATTGCAACTGAAACAAGACCTGTGATGCAAGGTTCTCGATTAACTGCATTTGAATTAGATTATTACGGAATAGATTTTAGTTTGATCCCTGATACTGCCGTAGGACATCTAATGTCTAAGGGTATAATTAATCGCGTAATTGTTGGTGCGGATAGAATATTGAAAACTGGACATGTTTACAATAAAATTGGTACTTATCAAGTTGCTGCACTTGCAAAGAGGCACGAGATTCCCTTTTATGTGGCTGCTCCAATTTCTACCTTTGATTTAACAAGTAATGTCAATGAAGTAGTCATTGAAGAAAGAAACAAGAATGAATTGATGCGAATGGGGAATAAGTTATTAGCTCCAAAAGGCATCAAAGTCTTTAATCCTGCATTTGATGTAACCCCTCCAGAACTGATAACAGGAATTATTACTGAAAAAGGCATTTTAAAGCCGCCCTACGAAGAAAGTATAGCCAAAAATATCTAAATTATGGATAAAGTATTTAATCTCTAAAGATATTTTTAATATTACATGCAAAAAAGTATTAGTCAGGAACAGGTATTTTCTGTCTTAAGGAAATGCATGGATCCCGAGATTCCCGTTAACATAGTTGATTTGGGTTTAATTTATGGTGTAGATATAAATGAATCAAATGATGTCGATATTGAAATGACTATGACTACAAGAGGTTGCCCACTTCATGACACCTTAGTTAGCGATGTTAAGAGATATATAGGAAAGATAGATGGTGTAGGAAACATCAATGTCTCAATTGTTTGGGATCCTCCATGGAATATAGAAAGGATAGAACCTTCAGTGAGAGAAAAACTAGGGTTTGGAAAACCAAAGTTGAGGTTTCAAGTTGATTATGAAAAGTACCAACCATTACTTAAAGGTAGGGTGATTACTCAAGAGGATGGTTCGTTGATTCTTGAAAATGAAAAGGAACATAGATTTATGGTAAATCAGGCAATTGTTGATTTTTGGAAGAGTTGTGATGGAACAAAAACAATTACTCAGCTAGCAGATCATTTTTCATCCAAACTAGGATTGCCTAGACAACAAGTCGAACAAGAAGTAGTTCAACTCGTACAGCAGTTACTCGAATCAGAATTATTAAGACCGCAACAATAAAGAATTATATATTGTGTCCCAAAAATAGTATCGTTTCAATAATATCTACTTTTGATAAAGTGTTAGTAGAACTAGGAATGGGTGACGGTCAATTGTTGAACAAAATTATTGAATACGAAAAAAGTCCAAATACATGCTATGTAGGTATTGAGATTGATCAGAATCAAATTCAAAAGGCTCGTGATAAATTGAGAGGGGAAAATGTTTGCTTAATTAATGAATCCTTTGAAAAAGTACTCTCATATTTTCCACATAATTATGTAGATCACGTTATCTTTGTGCTTCCACCCCCAAGTTATATAGACAAGAGCACGGAGAGTCAATGGATCTTATTGTATCAAAACATCTACAAGAAATTGAAAGAAAAAGGAACTCTAACTATTGTTACAGAAATAATAAATGATTTGCTAGAACCCGTATCTGACATTGAATTTAGATCATGGAAGAACTGGTTAAGTTCCAAGTTCGTCACTATTGGTTTTATAATAAAAGAAATGTTTGATGATAGTCCCTGTCATTATAGCTCTCACTTTCTAGATCAATATAAGGGAGACCGATTGAGAATAAAATTAATTACGCTAATTTTAGCAAAATCTAATTCTCAAACAATTTAACATAACTACAGTTTTTTAGGTCTTACTTCTATGTAGTCTATGTAGTAACATGACGTGATCGTCCAAACATTCTCTTGAACAAAATATTGAGTAGCAATTGGCATGATTGCATGGAATAGGGTCGGCATGATTAAACTTTCTATTACAATAAGTACAAAAGGATTCTAGTTTTGTAAT
>Ga0184638_1000022_pt1 | contig 34884 bp, 40 predicted proteins | sample PLM31_50_b2_FD_133141 | JGI IMG/M metagenome (GOLD analysis project Ga0184638, IMG submission 133141) | Groundwater sediment microbial communities from an aquifer in East River, Colorado, USA - PLM3-1_50_b2 | ecosystem: Environmental > Terrestrial > Soil > Riparian zone | place: USA: East River... | reverse complement strand
CGCTCCTGGCGCTCGCTCTGGCGCACCGGCCCTTCGTCCCACCGCAGGCCGAGCCACTCGAGGTCGCTGATGATCTCCTCCTCGCCTCCCGGCACGTTGCGCTGGGGATCCGTGTCGTCGATCCGCAGCAGCATCCAGTCCCCAAGGCTGCGGTTGGCGACGGCGCTGAGGGCGTTGCCGACGTGCAGGGAACCGGTCGGACTGGGAGCAAAGCGGACCTTCTTCATCTGCGGCTCAGTCTAGAGTCCGGCCCCGTGGAGACAGCCCTGCTCGCCTGGTTCGCGGAGCACCGACGCGACCTGCCCTGGCGTCGGACCCGCGATCCCTACGCGATCCTCGTCTCCGAGGTGATGCTGCAGCAGACGCAGGTGGAGCGCGTGGTCCCCCGCTTTGTGGCCTGGCTCGAGCGCTGGCCAACCGTCGAGGCGCTCGCTGCCGCGTCGCCTGCGGACGTGATCCGCGAGTGGCAAGGGCTGGGCTACAACCGGCGCGGCCTCAACCTGCACCGCGCGGTACAGCGGATCGCGGTCGACGGCTGGCCTGACGATCTCACCGAGCTGGCGGGCGTCGGTCCATACACGGCCGCCGCGATCGGCAACTTCGCGCTCGGTGAGAGTGTCCTGCCGGTCGACACGAACGTTGCCAGGGTGCAGGAGCGGACCGGTCACAGCTTCTCTCCGGCGGCGGGACAGGCGATGATGGATCTCGGCGCAACAGTCTGTCTAGCGCGAATCCCGAAGTGCGATGTGTGTCCGCTCGCGGAGCGGTGCCCCTCACAAGGCCGCCGGTACGAGCCGCTGCGCAAGCAGTCCCGCTTCGAGGGATCATTCCGCCAGCGCCGCGCACGAACGCTGCGACTAGTCGCAGACCGCGAGCGGCCGCTGACGGAGCTCGACCCAGACGTAGTCGAGTCACTCGCACGCGACGGTCTAGTGAGTGTCGAAGCGGACGTAGTCGCGCTGCCGGCGAGCTAAAGGCGTGTCCCGAATCCGAACGGGACCGCGGCGTGCCGCCCTCGAAGATATGCGGCCGTAAGTCCTCAGACCTGTCGCTTCCAGCCGGCTGTGGAAGAAAAGTCACACTCTCGGCACACCCACCTTCCCGCGACGACCTCTGACCCCCGCCTCCACCCGACGTGTCTCCAAGCTGGTCGGGACGTGGCCCTTCGGCCCACGTCCCGGGACAGTCCTCGGTCGTGGCCAGAACGGGCGCGACCGAAGGGGACGGCTTAGGATCGCTCCGTGGATCAGCGCTATGCCGAATTGATCGCGCGTCTGCGCGAGGCGGCGCAGCCCGGTCGCCCCGCGCCCGACGAGATGCGCAGCTACCTGGAGAAGGTGCGCCTGCACGCATACAAGGTCACCGACCGCGACGTCGACGAGCTCAGGGCCGCCGGCTTCACCGAGGACGAGATCTTCGAGCACACCGTCGCCGAGGCGGTCGCGGCCGGGCTCGAACGCATCGACGCGGGACTGGCGACGCTGCGGTGAGGCTCGCCGTGGTCGACGCGGGCGCCGACGAGCTGCGCGAGCACCTCGGACGCGAGCCGAGCGGCGTTCTCCGGACGCTCTACTACCGGCCGGAGATCTTCGGCCGCTCCTTCTCGAACGCGCTCGACGCGGCGATGCGCGGCCCTTCCGACTGGTCAGCAGGCGAACGGGAGCTCTTCGCCGGGTTCGTCTCCTCGCTGAACCAGTGTCCCTTCTGAACGAACGCCCACGGCGCGGTCGCGTCGTACGCCCTGGGACAGGAGGTGTGGGCAGCGGTCGAGCGCAACTGGCGCACCGCGCCGATCAACGAACGGCTGCGCGCCACTCTCGGCTTCATCGAGAAGCTGACGCTCCGCCCCGGGGAGCTCACGCCTGACGATGCCGCCACGGTGCGCGCGGCCGGCGTCAGCGAGGAGGCACTAGTGGACGCGATCCACGTGGCTGCGCTCTTCAACGTGATCGCCCGCCTGGCCGACTCGCTCGGCTGGGACGTGCCGGCCTTCGAGGACTTCCAGGGCCGCGCAGACGCCATGCTCGAGAGCGGCTACACCCTGGACTGACTGGGTAGAGTCCCCGCCACGATGACCGCTACCTCGATCTGGTTCTACCTCTTCCCGGTCTACGTCCTCGGCGTGCTCCTGCTCCTGCTGGGGGCGTTCGCGCTCCTCGGCCGGATCAAGGGTGGCCGCTACCTGAAGCCAATCGTCGCGTGGCTGATGAAGGTCCCGCTGCTCGGCCGCGGCATGAAGAGGATGTCGCAGGCAGCGCTCGAGCGGCAGAACCCGGAGCTCGCCAGCGCAGTCCGCAAGCTCGAGAGGTCCGGCGTCGCAAAGGATCCCCAGCGCGCGCAACAGGCGCTCTCCAGGCTCAACGCCGCCGAGCGACAGGCCTACCTCGACGCCACCGCCACTCAGACCGACGAAATCGCGCAGAACCGCCAGCAGCGCCGCCAGCTCGAACGGGCCCGCAAGGGCCGCCGCCGCTAGCGCTCAGCGGCGAATTCATCCTCCTGTAAGGAATCTCGATGCACAATCAGAGCGTGCCCACCGTTCTCGTCGTTGACGACGAACCGATCGTCCGCGAGGTCGTCGTCCGCTACCTCGAGCGCGAAGGCTTCCGCACCCTCGAGGCCGGAGATGGGCAGAGCGCGCGAGAGCTCGTCGAGAGCGGCGCGCCGAACCTCGTCGTGCTCGATGTGATGCTGCCGGGGACGGACGGGCTGACCCTCTGCCGCTGGATCCGCTCGCGCTCCGACCTCCCGGTGATCATGCTGACGGCCCGCGGCGAGGAAGCCGACCGCATAGTAGGTCTCGAGCTTGGCGCTGACGACTACGTCACGAAGCCGTTCTCCCCGCGCGAGCTTGCGGCACGAGTTCGAACCGTGCTTCGACGCGCGGAACCGGCTACCGCGCGCGACGAACAGCTTTCGTTCGACGGGCTCGAGCTGGACGCGGGGACCCGCGACGTACACCGCGACGGCAGGACGCTACGTCTGACCGCAAAGGAATTCGATCTGCTTTGGTTCCTCGCCAGCCATCCACGGCGGGTCTTCTCCCGCGACCAGCTGATGAGCCGCGTGTGGGGCTACGAGTCTGAGCTCGACACCGGCACGGTTACGGTTCACGTGCGTCGCCTGCGGGAAAAGATCGAGCCCGACCCCTCGCGGCCGCGCTACCTCGAGACGGTCTGGGGCGTCGGCTACCGCTTCGTGGCGTGATCCAGCTCAGCCTCGTAGTTGCTTCAGCCACCCTCGCCGTCGGTCTGGCGACGGTGCTCGCGCTGCGGCTTCTCCCAACCGTCCGACTCCAGCTAGCCGGACTTGCGTTCCTCGCGGTCGTGCTTCCCCTAAGCGCAGTGCTCCTCTCGGGCTGGGTGATGTTCCACATGGGCGCGGACGTGAAGATCCTCGCCGTCGCCTCTGCATCGGCCTCGGTGGCGATCGGCGCCGCCCTAGCTCTCGCATGGTCGATAGCGGCGCGAATGCGAGAGCTCGAGCGCACGTCGCGCAAGCTCGCAGCCGGCGATCTCTCCGCGCGTGCGCGCGTCGCCGGCCCTCGCGAACTGGAGGAGCTCGCACGCGCGACGAACGAAATGGCCGAGAACGTGGAACGCCTCTTCGACGCGCGCCGTCAGCTCGTAGCTTGGGCGAGCCACGACCTGCGGACGCCACTCTCTTCGCTCCAGGCAATGCTCGAGGCGATCGAAGACGGCCTCGTCGAACCGGCGCAGTACTTGCCCGCGATGGGCGAGCAGGTCGACAGGCTCAGAATGCTGATCGACGATCTCTTCGAGCTTGCGCGGATCGACGCCGGAGTCCTCACGCTCGAAATCCGCGATGCGGCCCTTTCTGGAATGGTCGAGTCCTGCCTGCGCGGATTCGAGGCCGAAGCGCGTTCGCGGCATGTACGACTGGAGGCGAGGATCCCGAGGAGCCTGCCGGCCGTACGGTGCGCGCCGGAGCAGATCGAGCGAGTGCTCTTCAATCTGCTCACGAACGCGCTTCGGCACACGCCGTCGGACGGATCGGTCGTAGTAGTCGCCGAGCCGGACGGGTCGGAGGTCCAGGTCGCGGTCGAGGACACCGGCGAAGGCTTGACCGAGGACGCCCAAGCGCGAATGTTCGAGCGCTTCTGGCGTGCGGACCCGGCCCGGACTGGGACGAACGGCGGGACTGGTCTCGGTTTGGCGATCGCCCACGGCTTGGTTCAGGCGCACGGGGGCCGCATCTGGGCTGAACCGAGATCCGAGGGAGGGGCACGGGTCTGCTTCACCCTTCCCGTCGCGACCTAACGTTCAGAAACCGTTAAGGCGCCGGCAAGGAGTATGTAACCCGGAGCGCCTAGCCTGGCCCCGTTATCGAACGGGGAGGTCACATGGGTCTCAAGGTCTTTATCGCGGCGGCGGTCGTCGCGCTCGCTGCTGCGGTCCCCGCCCTGGCCACGACCGGGAAGGGGTCTCTTTTTCACAATGGCGAGGTCGTCGGAACCGTCGTCAATCCCGCCAGCGTCCCTCCCGGCAGCGGGAACGATCCGTTCTACGCCGTCACGAACGACGCGCCAGGGCAACTCGGTATCGCGGGCGTCGCACCCGGCGATGGGCTCTACCACGGTGGGAGGTGGGCGTTCAACGCCGTCACCTTCGGGCCCGGCGTCACGCCGTACCTGCTTACGTCAGACGAGGCGGTTTTCGCAGCGGCCGCGCGCGGAGACGTCACTGTCACGAGGGTCCCGGACAACGACTTCCGCTGTCCCGTGACCTAGGTGGATCGGCTCGCCGCTCAGGCTCGAGCGAGCAGCGCGACTGCTTGGGCGGCGAGCCCTTCGCCGCGGCCGGTAAAGCCGAGGCGATCCGTCGTCGTCGCCCGCACGGTCACCGGGCCGCCGGCGAGGTCGGAGAGCAGCTGCTCCATCTCGCCGCGCCGGTTGGCGATTCGCGGCTCCTGGCCGATGAGGATGCAGTCGGCGTTGACGACCGACCAGCCCGCCTCTCGAACCTGCTCGAGTGCAGCCCGGAGCAGATCGAGCGAGGACACGCCCACGGGCGTGGAACCGTCGGACGGAAACAGCGAGCCGATGTCCGCGAGGCCCGCGGCGCCGAGCACGGCGTCGATCAGCGCATGCGTAATCACGTCTCCGTCCGAGTGGCCGGCGAGCCCGCGCGGCGAATCGAACGACACCCCGGCGAGCACGAGCGGTGCGCCGTCCTCGAAGGCATGCGCATCGACGCCGATCCCAACCCGGAAGCTCACCCGAGCGGCTCCTGTCGCGCCCGCCGCTGCTCGAAGACCGTGACCGTTTCGTAGCCCGTCGACCGTAGGAGCTCGCGGGCGCGATCGAAGTCCCGGCCGACGACGCTGGGCTCGTGCGCGTCCGACCCCATCGTCACCGGAATCGCGCGCGCGTGGCACAAGGCGAGAAACTCCGGATGCGGGTACAGCTCGCCAACGGGCTTGTGCAGCCCGGCCGTGGAGACCTCAACTGCGACTCCGGCCTGCGCGATCCCATCGACGACGGGCTCGTAGTCGAACGAATCGGCGCGCTCACCGAAGATCTTCACCAGGTCAGGATGCGAGAGCGAGTCGAAAAGCCCACTGCGGGCAGCGCCGGCAAGTGTCTCGAAGTACATGCGCCAAGTCTCCTCCACACCGACCGAGTCGAGCAGCCGTGGCTCGCCGTCCACCCCGAGCCCGTCGATGAAGTGCACCGACCCGAGCAGGTAGTCCCAGGGATACGGCGCCAGGAGCTCACGCGTCTCGTCCTCACGGCCGGGCACGTAGTCGACCTCGAGGCCGAGCTTGACCGGCAGCCCTCTGCCGCGCGCACGCACAACCGCTTCGACGTAGCGCTCGATGTCGTATACGCAGCGCTCGGTCTGGTACGGAACGGTCCAGAGCGATCTCGTCTGCCGGAAGTAGTAGACGTGCTCGGTGAAGCCGATCTCGTCGACGCCGGCCTCGCGCGCCGCCTCGACGTATGGATCGACCGCTCCCGTCTCGTGGGCGATCTCTCCGCGCTCGGTGCGGAGGTGCATGTGGTAATCGACGATCACAGCAGCGCGGCGACGCGCTCGAGATCCGCAGCGTCCGTGACCTTCGCGAGCCGCGGGTCGCCGGGAACCACCTTGACCCGCCCACCCTGGGCCTCGACGAGCGACGCGCAATCGGTGGCGGACGACACATCCTGCTCATACGCGCGACGAAGCACGCCTGCGACGAACGCCTGCGGTGTCTGCACTGCCCGCAGCGAGTCTCGGTGCAGCGTCTCCAGCACGCGCTCGCCCTCGACGCGCTTGATCGTGTCCGAAACCGGCAGCCCCGGCACGGCTCCGTCCCAGCCTTCGTTCAGCGCCGTCAGCACGCGCTCGATCACGGCATCTATGAGGTAGGGACGCGCTGCATCGTGCACGAGGATGACCGCCGCATCCGGCGGCACCTCGGCCAGCGCGTTTCTCACCGACTCCCCACGGGTCGCCCCGCCCGTGACGCAGGTGCTGACCTTGCTGCAGCCGAGCTCCTCGGCGAGCAGGATTGCGGGCTCCTCCCAGCCGGGTGGAGCCGCGAGGACGATTGCCTCGATCCAGTCGGACTCGTCGAGCCGGCGCAGGCTTTCGGCCAGCAACGGCTGGTCGCCGAGGCGGGCGAACGCTTTTGGACGATCGGCACCGAGCCGCTCCCCGCTACCTGCTGCGGCGAGGATGGCCCAGACGCTCACCTGGCGGAGGCGCGGGCCTTCGTCTTCGGCTTTGCCTTGGCGACGGGCTTTGCCTTCGCGACCGTCTGCCGCGCGGCAGGCTTGGCGGCGGTCTTCGACGCCACCTTGGTCGGCTTCGCAGCGGTCGTCTTCTTACGACCGTTCGCCGTACCGTTCGTGCTCGCACCGACGAGGACGTCGTCGAGCCACTCGGCGGCCTCCTCCTCATCCATGTCCTTCGCGTACATCAGCTCGCTGGCCAGGATCTTCTTGGCCTTGACGAACATCTGCTTCTCGCCGGTCGAAAGGCCCTTCTCGCTGTCGCGCAGCGAGAGGTTCCGGACGACCTCCGCCAGCTCGAGGATGTCTCCGGTCTTCATCTTGTCGCGGTTGTGCTTGAAGCGGCGGTTCCAGTTCTTGGGCATCTGCGTGCCGCCACCCGTCAAAGCCTTGACGACGACCTTCACCATGTCCTCGCCGATCACCTTCCGCAGCCCCACAGCTTCGGCGTTCTCGGAGGGAACGTTGACCGTCATGTCGTTGTGCAGGATCTTGATCGTCAGGTACTCGCGCTTCTCCCCGAGGACCTCGCGCTTTTCCTTCTTTACGACCGTTCCCGCACCGTGGTGTGGATACACGACCTTGTCGCCGACTTTGTACAAGCCCGCCCCTTTCTCAGTTCTTATCGCCTTATGTGACCGCGAAGCCGGCGGGTGGATTCCGCCGGCCAAGGCTGACCAGTCTAGCAAAAGCCGCTGGAAATGGCCACATTTTGGCCAAAGTCCCTGCTAAGGGCTGGTTTCGCCCGCCTGCCGGCGGAGGACGGGGGCGCAGGCGGCCAGGAGGAGAGCGGCGACGCCCAGGAAGGCGAATGCCCCGCGCAGGCTCGTCGCTCCCGCGACGCTTCCGATCAGGGGCGGTCCGGCCAAGAAGCCCAGGTAACCGAGGATCGCGACGGTCGAGACCGCCGCTCCCCGACCGCCCTCGCCGCCGATCCTCCCTGCCGCGCCGAAGAGGGTGGGCGCGGACAGCGCCAGCCCGCCGCCTGCCACCACGAAACCGAGCAGGGCGAGGCCTGCATTCGGCGCGGCGGCGGCGAGCGCGAGCCCGCCGGCCGCGGACACACCGGCGAACAGCATCCGCGCCGCCACCGAGGGTTGTGCGATCCGCTGGGCGAGCAGCCGCCCGGCCGCCATCGAGGCGGCGAAGAGGCCCGGCCCGAGACCGCTGATCGCCGGGCTGACCTCGAAGGTGCGCTCGAGGAACAGCGCGCTCCACCCCTCGAGACCGTTCTCGACGAGGAAAGCGAGCGCGAGCACGCCGCCAACGATCAGGAGACCCCTGCCGAGCGGCGCGCGGCGGGGCGCACGCGCCGGCGCCTGACCCGAGCCGCGGTTGACCACCGCAGACAATGCGATCGCAACGCCGATGCCCGCAAGGATCCAGGACGGATGCGCGCCGGCCCGCCGCAGGAACCCCGCTCCGGCTCCGCCCACCAGCACGCCGACCGAGAACATCGCATGCAGCCCGTCCATCACGCGCACGCGATGCGCTGCTTCGATCCGCGCGGCCTCGGAGTTGACCGCGATATCGAGCATCCCGGTCGTGACGCCGACGAGCGCCAGCAAGGCGGCGAGCGCTGCCACCGAGTGCGCAAGGGCCGGCAGCGCAGCCGAGATGCCGAACGCAACGAGGCCGATCGAAACCAGTCGCGCCCCGAAGATGTCCGCCAGACGACCGGCCGCGAGCATCGCGGGCAGCGCTGCAAGCGCGACGGCGAGGAGCGCGAACCCGAGTTGAGCGTCGGTCGCGCTGGTCTGCTCCTGGATCGCCGGCAGGCACGCGGCCCACCCACCCCAGAACAGCCCGAAGACCGCGAACGCCGCGGCAAGGCCCTTCGCTCTACTCAGAGCTGCAGATACCTATCGACGAGATTGTGTTCTTGCAGGCGTCGCAGGCCCTCGCGAATCTCCCGTGCGCGGACCGCGCCGACGCCGGAGATCGCCTCGAGGTCGCGCTGGGACGCGCGCACGATCGATTCCAGATCGCCGAGATCTGCGACGACCTTCTTGATCAAGCTTTCCGGCAGGCGGCGGATGCTCGAGAGGATGCGAAAGCCGCGCGGCGTGACGGCGTGGTCGAGCGTGTTGACGTCGCGCGAATAACCCAGCAGCTCGACGAGCCGCTCGGACTCGAGCAGCCGGCGGTATGGAAGCGAGCGCAGCCCCTCTAGCGCGAGCTCCGCACGCGCTCCCGAGCCGTCCGCGTGGTAGTCGCGAACGACTGCCGCACGCTCGGCCGGAACGTCGCCGACCAGCTCGTGGAGCTGCATGCGGATCAGCCGAGCCTCGGCGCCAAGCTCGATGCAGTCTCGATCGATCTCGGCTGCTATCCGCTTTGTCATCTCGGCCCGCTGCAGCACGACCAGAACGTCGTCGAGCACAACCGTGTTCTGGAATTCCAGTGCGGTCAGCCGGGTCAACACCTGGTCGAGCCGCTGCGTGTAGGTCTCAAGGGTCGCGAGCGCCTGATTCGTCTTCGCGAGCACCTCGGGCACCGACTCGAGCTGGTAACGCGCCGGCCCGACGTACACCGAGATCGTCGAGCGCTGCTGCGAGATCGAGACCACGAGAGCGCCGGTCTGCTTGGCCACACGCTCGGCGGTCCGGTGGCGCGTGCCGGTCTCGCTCGAAGGGATCGTCGGATCCGGCATCAGCTGGACGTTCGCGTAGGCGATCTTGCTCAGCGTCGAGTTGACGATGATCGCCCCGTCCATCTTGGCCAGCTCGAAGAGGAACTGGGAGGTGAACGGCTGGTCGAGACGCATCCCGCCCGAGAAGAGGAAGGCGAGCTCGTTCGGATCGCCGACGACGATCAGCGCGCCCTCGCGCGAGCGAATGATGTCGTCGATCGCCTGGCGCAGGTCGGTGCCCGGCGCGATCCGTTCCAGCGCTGCCAGCAGGTCAGGATCCCGACGTGGGTCGTCCTCGGAGGGGGTGCGCGTGAAGCCGAGGGGGATCTGAGGCTGTTGCACCGACCTCAGTCTGCCATGCACGCCCACGGGGCTTAGCCCGCGAGCTCCGGCTCGGGCGGCGGCGGGCGGCGGGCAACGGTGGCCGTGACGAGTCCGACAAGGATGCAGGCGGCCCCCGCGAGCTGAAGCGCCGACGGTGACTCGTCGACCAGGATCGCGGCGAAGACGACCGAGCAGACCGGCTGCAGCGTGAGCAGGATCGAGGTGACGACTGCAGGCAGCCGCGGCAGCGAGGCGGAGATCAGCAGCCAGCCGAGCACCTGGGACGAGAGTGCGAGCAGCACGAGCCAGCCGGTCGCCGCCCATGAGGGCGTCAAGTCGAGATCGCCGTTGACGAGGCCGATGGCCACGCAACCGATCGCCGCGGACAAGGTCGCCGTGAAGAGCGGGCCGGCGAAGCGGCGCAGGTCGCGGCTGCCTTGCCGCAGAGTGAGCAGGAAGCCGGAGTACGCAATGCCGGTGAGGACGCCGTAGAGCGCGCCGAGGCGCGGGTTCGAACCGTAGGCACCTTGCTCGAGCAAGCCGGAGATGAGGACGACGCCGACGCCGACGATCGGGATGGCCGCGAAGGACGAACGGTGCGGACGCTCGCCGAGCAGAATCCACGCAAGCAGACCGACGAGCACGACCTGCGTGTTGCCGAGCACCGTGGCGAGACCCGCCCCGACCTGCTCGATCGCGTTGTGCCAGAGCACGAGGTCGGCTGCGAAGAATGCGCCGGCGAGCCACGCGAGCAAGACGGCGCGGCCGCTGCGGGGCCCGTAGCGGCGGTCCTCGATCTTCGCCAGCACCCAGAGCGGTGGTAGCGCCCACACGCATCTGTAGAACGCGCCCGTCGTTGCGGAGACGTGCGCAAGGCGGAAGAGGATTCCCGAGAAAGCGATCGCGACCGCGCCGACGAGCACGGCCGGAATAGGCCTCTGGCCGACGCCGCGGAACACCCTCCGAAGCTAGCTGGTCTGTGCGTCGAGCCCCGCCGCGATCGCCTGCGGCAGCGTCTCGGCTTCGAGCACCTGCAGCTTGCCCTTCGCGGGAGGGGTCCCTGCCGGAGCGACCACGGTTTTGAGCCCGAGCTTTGCGCACTCCTCGAGCCTGCGCTCGGCCTGGGCCGCCGGCCGCAGGCGGCCCGTGAGCCCGATCTCCCCGAACGCGGCCAGCCCTTCCCCGGTCGGCACCCCCTTCGCCGCCGAGGCGATTGCGAGCGCCACCGCCAGATCCGCGCCGGGCTCGTCGATGCGCACTCCGCCGGCGACGTTCACGAACACGTCTGCGCTGCCGAGAGCGATGCGCGCGTGCCGGCCGAGGACCGCGACGATCATCGCGAGCCGCTTCGGATCGACGCCGGTAGCAACCCGCCGCGGCATCGCCAGGTCGCTCGGGGCAACGAGCGCCTGGATCTCGAGGAGGATCGGGCGCGTCCCCTCGAGCGCGCACGCGACCGCGGAGCCCACCTCCTGCCCACTCGCACGCCCGAATAGCTCCGAGGGATCCGGAACACCTTCGAGCCCGGCGCCGGTCATCTCGAAGACCCCCAGCTCGTTCGTCGAGCCGAAACGGTTCTTCGTCGCGCGCAAAACGCGATGGGCGTGATAACGGTCGCCCTCGAACTGCAGCACGCAGTCCACGAGGTGCTCGAGCACCCGTGGCCCTGCGACCGAGCCGTCCTTCGTCACGTGCCCAACCAGAATGGTCGCCACCCCGTGCTCCTTGGCCGTGCGCAGCAAACGCGCCGCTGCCTCGCGAACCTGCGCAACCGACCCCGGCGCGGACCCGACGTCGGCGGAGTAAAGCGTCTGCACCGAATCGATCACGCAGACGTCCGGCCGCTCGGCCTCGAGCGTGGCGCAAACGGTCTCGAGCTCAGTCTCCGCGAGGATCTCGACGCGGTCGGCACCGCCGAGGCGCTCCGCGCGGAGCTTGACCTGCGCTACCGATTCCTCGCCGGTGACAAGGAGTGCCCGGCGATCCTTCGAGACCGCCGCCAGCGCGGTCAGGAGTAGCGTCGATTTTCCGACCCCCGGCTCGCCGCCGACGAGCACGAGCGACGCGGGCACGAGCCCGCCCCCCAGCACACGGTCGAGCTCCGGCACGCCGGTGGCGATCCGCTCCGACTCGGCCGCCTCGACGTCGACGAGCCTGAGGATCGGCTTAGGAGCCTTCGCGGCAGGGGCGCCCATGACGTCCTCGACGAGCGTCCCGAAGGCGTTACAGCCGGGACACTTCCCGAACCAGCGACCCGCGGAGTAGCCGCAGTCGGTGCAGGCGTAGTTGACGGCAGGCTTGGCCACCTGGCCAGTCTAGGGTTCGGTCCCGATGGCAACTGCGCCGATTGTGTGACGAGTTGCCGGCCAGTAAAACGCTAAGCCGCGACGGACTGATCGAGGGCGCCCGCACCGGTTTCGCCACGGCATACAACCTCGATCGAGTTCCCATCAGGATCCTGGATCCGGGCCGCGTAGTAATCACGGTTGAACTCGGGCCGGATCCCCGGCTCCCAGCTGGACCGTGCGCCGGCGCCGAGTGCTTCGGCGTGGAAGGCGTCGACAGCTTGCGGACGATCAGCGCCCAGACAAACCTCGAGGGTACCGGCGGCATCAGACTCGGCCAGCCAGAGGGAGCTGGCCGTTCCCTCGATGCCGAACCAGGCCTTCCGGCCGTCCGGCCAGTCGAGCACCAGGGCGAACCCGAGTGGACGCAAGGCCCCTTCGTAGAAGCGCTTGCCCGTCTCGTAGTCCCGCACCGGCAAGATCACGTGGTCGATGGCCACCTGGACAGAATAGTACGATCGTTCTATTCTTGTCAAGTGAACCAGTCGTCGTCTTCCTCCAGGCCGTCTAGAATGGAACGGACGTGCTAGAAACCAAAGGGCAGCGTACCCGCAACGCAATCCTGGAAGTCGCTGCGGCGCTTGCTACCGAGGAAGGTCTCGAGCCGCTTTCGATCGGCCGGCTGGCCGAGGCGACAGAGATGAGCAAGAGCGGGCTCTTCGCCCATTTCGGCTCGAAGGAGGAGCTTCAGCTCGCCACGGTCGAATACGCGGCGTCGCTCTTCGTCGACGAGGTGATCGATCCCGCGCGGACGGCCCCGAAGGGCGTCGCACGAGTCTGGGCGCTCTGCGACCGCATGATCGACTACGCGGAGCGGCAGGTCTTCCCCGGTGGCTGCTTCTTTGCCGCCGCTTCGTTCGAGTTCAACAACCGCCCCGGGCCGGTGCGCGATCGGATCGAGCAGATGGTCCGCTCCTGGCTCTCGTACCTCGAGCACGCCGTCGAGCAGGCGCAAGAGGCGGGTGAGCTCGACCCGAGCCTGAGTGCGCGGGAGATCGCGTTCCAGCTCGACGCGTTCGCGCAGGCCGCGAATGCTCAGTATCAGTTGTTCCGCGACCTGGAGGTCTTCGACGAGGCCCGGCGCGCGATTCAGGCCCGGCTCGAGAGCCTCCGGCCTGAATCGCGACTCTAGGGCTCCGTCGGCAAGAGCTCCTCGTCGAGCCCCCCGCCGCGGGCAATCTGCTCGAAGATCATCCGGTCGGTGAGCCATTCGACCGGCGCCCGATCGTCCGTGAGAGCTCGCCCCCGCGGCCGTGCGATCTGCATGTGCCGGAGCAGGGAGAGAAGTAGGCGGATCCGACCACGCGCACCATCGGCGCGCCGGGCGAGCTCGGAATGCGTCATCGGGGCATCGACCGCCAGCAGGAGGTCGTTGAAACGCAGAGGGCTCCAGCGCCAGACCTGCGGAAAGGCCGTCAGCAGCGTCGTGGCGATCGCGTCCGAAAGCCGCCGGTCGTCGGGTGTCGCCGCCACGTTCAGCGCGACCGCGCCGCCCGGCCGCAGATGCTCGCGCGCAAGCTCGAAGAACTCCTGCGTCGCAAGCTGGAAAGGCACGTACGGCTGGCGGTAGGCGTCCACGACGATGAGGTCGTACTGCTCCTCGGAGGCTTCGAGGAAAGGACGCCCGTCCGCGGCAATCAGCTCGAGACGCGGATTGTCTCCGGCACCGAAGAAGCGCCGCGCAACCTCGTTGAGCTTCGGGTCGATCTCGACGCCGTCGATCTCGACCTCGGGATAGAAGCGCCCGTATGCGCGGGCGATCGTTCCGCCGGCGTTCCCGATCACGAGCATCCGCTCGGGGTGAGATACGAGCAGCTGCGGCAGCAGGAGGAACAGGTCCCAGTAACCGCCGGTCAGCACGGAATCGGGTCGCCATTGCGAATGCGTCGCGACCCCTTCGTTGAGCTCGAGCTCCCGCACGCCGTCGTCGCGTTGAATCACGCGGATGAACTGGTAGTGCGACTCGGCCTCGTAGAGGCTCGCCTTCACGTTCCCGGCCGGGATTGCGAGGAGCGCAGCCGCCACCGCTGGCGCAACCAACCAGCGCGGGCCGGCCAGGAGCGCAGCCGCGAGCGCCAGAACCGCCGCCGTTCCGACGAGCGTACGCTGCGTCCCGACGAACGGAATCGCCACGAGCGCTGCGATGAATGTGCCGACGAGACTGCCGACCGTGGAATAGGCGTACAGGCGTCCTGCGACCTTGCCGGCGTCCGCCACATTCGCGAGAGCGAGGCGTATAGCGAACGGGGACACCGCGCCGAGGGCGGTGATCGGGACTGCGAACAGGGCCAGCGCCGCGAAGAACGATCCGACGACCGAACCGAGCGACAGCGCGTCGAGCCCTCGGACGGCAAGCTCGAGGATCGGCCGCGCCGCGAACGGCGTGATTGCAAGCGCGACCGCCGCGAGCAGGATGATCCGCGCGAGGAGCCGTGGGTCGGGACGCCGGTCCGCGATCCTGCCGCCGAGCCAGTAGCCGAGCGAGAGGTAGGCGAGCGTCAGCCCGATGATGTTGGCCCAGACCACCGTCGAGCTCCCGAAGTACGGCGCGAGCAGTCGCGAAGCGGCGATCTCGATCGCAAGCGTCCCGGCGCCTGCAAGAAAGACGACTGGTTCGAGCCGGCGGGCGAAGGTCACGCCCGACGGTATATCGCACGCTTAGAAGTCTTCGATGTCGCGTGACCGGCGCGAGCCGAGCGTCACCAGCCCGAGGACGGTGAGAGCAGCGAGCAGTCCGATTCCCTTGACGACGAGGGAGGCCTTCGCGCTACTGCCGGCCGGAACCGGAAGAGGCGTACCGAGCGTGAAGTGCGCGGCGAAGACGAGCAGCAGCAACCCTCCGAGCCCGAGCTGCCAGACCCGGAACCGAAGTGCGGACCCGTCGTCGGCGGCGAGCGCCTGTGCGCGCCCGCCGACGAGCAAACCGAGGGTCACGACGAGGAACAGGATGGCGGCCATGCCTTTGGGATCGGCGCGGCACGGCGTTCGCCGCATCCCTGAGCAGCGGGATCCGCTCGCCTGCTGAAGGCCGGGGGCTAGTCCGTGGTCAGTTCTTCGGGCTCGTCCGCCGAGGAATCCATCGGCTCCTCGGGCGGAACGGTGATCTTCTCGGGCGTCACTTCGCCCGGGATGACCGTCATGTCGACCTCCTCGGTCTCGCCCTTGCGAGCGACGAGGATCGTCGAGCCGGCTTCGACCGTCCGGCCGAGCACGAAGTCCGCGAGCGGGTCCTCGATCACACGCTGGATCGCGCGGCGCAGAGGCCGTGCGCCCATCGCCGGGTCGTAGCCCTTGTCGACGAGCAGCTCCTTCGCCTCGTCCGTGAGCTCGATCGCGACGTCGTGGATTGCCATCTGCTCGCGGACGCGCTTCATCTGGATGTCGACGATGGTGAGGATCTCTTCCTTCGTCAGCTTGTGGAAGACGATGACCTCGTCGATGCGGTTGAGGAGCTCGGGGCGGAAGACCTTCTTCAGCTCGCCCATGACCTTGTTCCTCATGTCTTCGTATGTCATGCCGGTGTCGTCGCCCATGCTGAAGCCGAGGGACTGATTCTTCGAGATCTGGCCGGCGCCGATGTTCGACGTCATGACGATGATCGTGTTGCGGAAGTCGACGCGGCGGCCCTGAGCGTCCGTCAGCTTCCCTTCCTCCAGGATCTGGAGCAGGATGTTGAAGACGTCGGGGTGAGCCTTCTCGATCTCGTCGAGGAGCAGCACCGAGTACGGCTTGCGGCGCACGGCCTCGGTGAGCTGGCCGCCTTCGTCGTACCCGATGTAGCCGGGCGGCGAGCCGACGAGCCGGGACACGGAGTGCTTCTCCATGTACTCCGACATGTCGACCTGGATCATCGCGTCCTCGTCGCCGAACAGGAACTCGGCCAGCGTCCGTGCAAGCTCCGTCTTACCCACGCCTGACGGGCCGAGGAAGATGAACGAGCCGGTCGGGCGCTTCGGGTCCTTGATGCCCGCGCGCGCGCGCCGGATCGCGCGAGACACGGCCTCGATCGCCTCTTCCTGGCCGATGACGCGCTTGTGCAGCTCGTCCTCCATGCGGGTGAGCCGCGCGGACTCTGCCTCGGTGAGCTTGAACACCGGGATGCCCGTCCACATGGAGACGATGTCCGCGATCTCTTCCTCGCCGACCTCGGGCTGTTCGGCTTCTGCCTCGTTCTGGCGCCAGTTCTCCTCGAGCTCGCGCTTCTTCTGCGAGAGCTTGCGCTCCTTGTCACGCAGCGAGGCCGCCTTCTCGAACTCCTGGTTCTCGATCGAGTCTTCCTTATCCTTGCGGACCTTGTCGATCTCTTCCTCGAGCTCGCGGTAGCGCGGCGGTGCGCTCATCGAGCGGATCCGCATGCGCGAGCCCGCCTCGTCGATGAGGTCGATCGCCTTGTCGGGCAGATGCCGGTCCTGGATGTAGCGGTCGGCCAATGATGCGGCCGCGAAGAGGGCGTCGTCGGAGATCTTGCAGCGGTGGTGAGCCTCGTAGCGGTCGCGCAGGCCGCGCAGGATCTGCACGGTGTCGTCGACCGACGGCTCGTCCACGCGGATCTGCTGGAAGCGGCGTTCCAAAGCTGCGTCGCGCTCCAGGTACTTGCGGTACTCGTCGAGCGTCGTCGCGCCGATCGTTTGCAGCTCGCCACGGGCGAGTGCCGGCTTGAGGATCGATGCAGCGTCGATCGCGCCTTCGGCCGCGCCGGCGCCGACGAGGTTATGGAGCTCGTCGATGAAGAGAATGATGTCGCCGCGCTGGGTGATCTCCTTCATCACCTTCTTGAGACGCTCTTCGAACTCACCGCGGTACTTGGAACCTGCGACGAGCGCGGCGAGGTCGAGCGTGTAGATCTGCTTGTTCTTCAGGAGCTCGGGCACCTGATTCGACGAGATGCGCGCAGCGAGTCCTTCAACGACGGCGGTCTTGCCGACGCCCGGCTCGCCGATCAGCACCGGGTTGTTCTTCGTGCGGCGCGAGAGGATCTGCATCACTCGCTCGATCTCCGTCTGGCGGCCGACGACCGGGTCGAGCTTCCCTTCGGACGCCTGCTTCGTCAGGTTGCGGCCGAACTGGTCGAGCAGCTTCGAGGACTTGGCCTTCTCGCCCGGAGCGGCGCCTCCGCCCTGCTGCCGGCGGCCGGGGCCCGAGAGCATGCGGATGATCTCGTTGCGAATCTTGTCCGCATCCGCGTCGAAGTCGAGCAGGATGCGTGCGGCGACGCCCTCGTTCTCGCGCACGAGACCGAGCAGGATGTGCTCTGTGCCGATGTAGTTGTGGCCGAGGCTCAGCGCTTCGCGTAGCGCGAGCTCGAGCACCTTCTTCGCGCGCGGCGTGAACGGGATCTGGCCGGTGGTGACCTCGTCACCCTGGCCGACGATGCGAGCGACCTGCGCGCGCACCTCTTCGACCGTGATGTCGAGCGATTCGAGCACACGTGCGGCGAGGCCCTCTTCCTCGCGCAGCAGTCCGAGGAGGATGTGCTCGGTGCCGATGTAATTGTGCTTGAGCGCGCGCGCCTCGTCCTGTGCGAGGACTACGACTTGCCGGGCCCGTTCGGTGAATCGTTCGAACAAGAGCGTCCTTTCCTGGCGTGGGAGGTCATCGTAGCCCAGGGGCCGGAAGCTGTGTCTGGCGCCTTTACGGAGTTCTTACCTCTCTTTCGGCAGATCGCCGGGTTGCCTGAAGAAGACCTTCTGGAGCGGGACTACAATCCCCCAAGCTGCGGTGACACCGGCCACCAGGGCAGCGCTCGTGCTCCACTACGCCGGCTATCCCTGCGACCTGGAAGCCGTGAGTGAGATCGCCGAGCGTCACGGCCTGGTCGTGATCGAGGACAGCGCTCACGCCCCGGGGGCATCGGTGGCCGGCCGCAAGTGCGGCACGTTCGGCGCCGCCGGATGCTTCTCGTTCTTCTCCAACAAGAACCTCCCGGTGGGCGAGGGAGGCCTGTTCGTCACCGACGACGAGGAGCTCTACCGACGGGCACGGCTGCTTCGCTCACACGGGATGACGACGCTGACGTGGGACCGTCATCGCGGCCATGCGTCCGAGTACGACGTGACGCTGCGCGGGTTCAACTTCCGGCTCGACGAGCTCCGGGCGACGATCGGCCGCGTTCAGCTTGCGCGGCTGGACGAGGAGAACGCCTCGCGCCGAAGGCTCGTGGGGCACTACCGGAGGCTGCTCGAAGCCGCCGGGCTCGCCATGCCTTTCGGCGGCGTGCCGACAGACGTCTGCCCCTCGTTTCATCTCGCCGTGGCGGTCTTCGATTCGGCCAAGCAGCGGGAGAGTGCACGCGCGCTGCTGGCCGCCGAAGGGATTCAGACGAGCGTCCACTATCCGCCGATTCACCGCTTCACGGCCTACAGCTCCGAACCGAAGCGTGTGCCGCTATCGGAGACCGAGAGCGTCGCCACGCGCGTGCTCACGCTGCCGCTGTACGGACACATGAGCCAAGAACAGGTCGACCTCGTAGCGGAGGTGCTCGTCGACGCCGTGGGCACACCTCTCCGCGGGAGCTGAGCCTGCCCGCATCTTTCAAGGCCGCATTCGTCTGCACGGGCAACCGGTTCCGGAGCCCGTTGGCGTCCGAGCTCTTCCGGGCCGAGGCTCGTCCCTTTGGCGTTGCTGTCGAGGTCGAATCCTTCGGACTACTCGACCTCGACAGCAGCCCTGCGCTCCCTGAGGCCGTCAAGCTCGGCGCGGGCCTCGGCGTCGACCTCTCTTCGCACCGCTCCCGCGTCATACGGCCAGGGGTACTCGGGCATGCCGATCTCGTCGTCGGGTTCGAGCGTGCGCACGTCGTGACTGCCGTGGTCGACGCCGGCGCACGGCGCGAGGTGACGTTCACGCTCCCCGAGCTCGTGACGCTGCTAGGGGAGGTGGCGCGGCCAACCAAGCCGGATTCGCTCGCGGCTGCGCATGAGGCGATCGCCGCCGCCTCCTCCACGCGGGCTGCGGGTCACGGATTCGGCGAAGTGCCCGAGCTCGCCGACCCGCTTGGACGCCCGTGGCGCACGCAGGAAGAGCTCGCGACACGCCTCTCCGAGCTCACAAGGACGTTGGTCCGTCGCCTCTTCGCGGTCTAGGCCTGGATCGCATCTCCGAAGACCTCGGCGATGAGCGGATCGAAGGTGCGCGGCAGCGACCCGTCGGAGGTGGCGTGCTCGCGCAAGAAGAAGAGGTAGGTCCGCCACTCCTCGGCCTGCTCGGGCGACTGAGCTGCTCTCGCGTCGATCGCATGCTGAAGGTCGTTGATGTTCCAGGCGCCCTCGTGCGCGACGGCCGTTGCGACCGCGGGCTCCGGCGCAACCGGTTCGGGCTCGGGCGTGCTTGGCTCCGGCGCAGGCGCCGACTCGAGCTCCCGCTTCTCCGCGACCAACTCGACGCGCTGTTTTGTGAGCTCGCCCTCTCTCGCGCCGAGCGCGCTCACCCGTTTCTCGAGCTCGCGCTCCCGCGACGCAAGCTGCCCGGCACGCTTCGCGAGCTCGCGCTCGCGTGCCGACACGGTCTTGACGCGCTGGTCGAGCTGCAACTCGCGCTTGCGCAGTTCCCGCACCGCTCCCTCGGGCGTGCCCGCGACTCCCTCCCTTACGCGACCCCCTTGCAATAGCAGCGCGACGAGCAGCCCGAGCACGAGCCCGAGAACTCCTCCGATGAGGGAGTTCCGGACGAAGTGCCGGTTCGTCTCCGACAGGACGTGTGCCGAGTCGGTCAGCGCGGCCTGCAACGGCGGTGACCGCTGGCCGAAGCGCGACTGGACCAGTTGCGTGAACACCACGGCCGCCTCCTGGGCGATTTGCCGCGCCTTGTCGGCATCCTCATCCTTTGCCGAGATCACGATCACCTGCGACTGCGGCGCGACTTCTGCGTCCAGACGGTCGCGCAGCTCCGCGATCGATTCCTTCAGCCGCAGCGTGCTGCGCACATTCCCCGCCAGCACGCCGCTCTTCGCAAGCTCACGCAGGTTCGGGAGGAACGGTGTGACCGCAGAAGTCCCCTCCGGTGAGGAGATCAGGACCTGGGCTTCCGCCTTGCGAGAGGCCGAAGAAGCCAGCGAGACGACGATCCCGACCAGCACGCCGGCGAGGACAGCGGCCGGAATCAGCCACGCGCGGCGGATCTCGAGGACCTCCACGGTCAGCTTCGCTCGCGCAAGGCGGGAAACAGGATGACGTCGCGGATCGTGTCCCGGCCGGTCAGCACCATGGCGAGACGGTCCATGCCGATGCCGCAGCCGCCGGTGGGCGGCATTCCGTAGGAGAGAGCCTCGACGTAGTCCGGATCGCCCTCCTCCGCGTGGGCATCGCCGGCGGCTTTCTCGGCCGCCTGCAACTCGAAGCGCTCGGCTTGCTCCGCGCTGTCGTTGAGCTCGCTGAAGGCGTTGGCGAACTCCATCCCGCCGGCCACGGCCTCGAAGCGCTCGACGAGCTCGGGATCGTCGTCGGTGCCGCGCGCGAACGGCGACATCTCGATCGGCCAGTCGATGACGAACGTCGGCTGGATCAGCTCTGGCTCGACGAAATGCGAGTACGCGTGATCGACCAGCTGCGCCCAGGTCTTGTCGTGGCTCGTATCCACCCCGGCGGCGTCGAGCTTCGCCCGGAGCTCGTCCGGGTCGCGCGACCACGCGCCCCTGTCCGCCAGCGCCTCCACGAACTTCACGCGCCGCCAGGGGCGCGCGAGGTCGAGCTCGTGACCGCGGAACGTCACCTTCGTCCCGCCGATCGCTGCCTGCGCGGCGCGTTCGACCAGAGCTTCGGTGCGCTCCATCGTGTCGTTGTAGTCGGCGTAGGCCTCGTACCACTCGAGCTGTGTGAACTCGGGCGAATGCTTGTAGGACACGCTCTCGTTACGGAAGTCCTTCGAGATCTCGTACACCTTCTCGAGCCCTCCGACGATCAGGCGTTTCAGGTACAGCTCGTCCGCGATCCGGAGATAGACGTCCCGGTCGAGGTAGTTCGAATGCGTGACGAACGGCTCGGCGAACGCGCCCCCGTACTGCGGCTGCAGGATCGGCGTCTCGACCTCGATGAAGCCCTCGCTGTCGAGGTAAGCGCGAATCGCAGAGATCATCCGCGAGCGCGCGAGCGCATCGCGTCGCGCGTCCTCGCTCATCAGCAGGTCGAGGTAGCGCTTGCGGTAGCGCAGCTCCCTGTCGGTCAGCCCGTGGAACGTGTCCGGTAGCGGGCTCCGGATCTTGCCGAGCAGGACGATCTCATCGACCGCAATCGAGGGCTCCCCGCGGCGTGCCTTCGCAGGCGATCCTGTGACGCCGATCACGTCCCCGAGGTCGACGTCGATCGGCCCGCTTCGCGATGTGTCGCACAGCAGCTGGATCCGCCCGCTGCGGTCCACCAGGTCCAGGAACACGAGCTTGCCCAGTTCGCGTCGCCCCAGCGCTCGGCCGGCTACCCGGACCGTGCCGCCGGCCTCCGAATCGGGATCGAGCTGCTCGGCCTCCTCGCGGACGGTCGCGATCGGCACCGTGTCGGGGAACCGCTTCGGCGTCACGGGGAAAGCCTAGGGCGCGGTGCGGTCAGGCGACGAGGCGATGAAACGGCGTGGTCATGAGAAGAGCCCGCCCCGGGCTGTGCCGGCGGTAGAGGTCGAGCCGCGGCAAGACATAGCGATCGCGCCGCGATCCGTCCCACAGTGCGAAAGCCCGCTCGTAGCCTGCTGCGCGTGCCGCGGCCCGGACGCGCCCGTCGTGCTCGCCGTACGGGTACGCCAGGTCGGTGCACGGACGCCCGAGCTCGCTCTCGATCTCGTCCTTCGAGTCCGACAGCTCGCGGGCGAGCTCGACATCCGAAAGGGTCGGCAGATGGAGATGCGAGACCGTGTGCGAGCCGATCGCAATGCCTTGCGCGGCGTGCGAGCGAAGCTCCTCCCACGTCATCGTGGCCAGCTCACCCGGCTCGTCGCCCACGAGCTCCGGAATGGTCAGCGGTCCGCCGGTTCGCGCGAACCCCGTGCACACGAAGACCTGCACCGGCACGTCCAGTTGCCGCAACCGAGGAAAGACAATCGACGCACTGCGAAATGCATCGTCGAACGAGACGCGCAGACGCCGGAAGCGCGACAGCGCGCGCACCTGCCGCAGCAGCAACTCGGGCTCGATCGAGAGCCGGTGCTCCCAGCTCGGCGAGACAGCGTGGTAGCAGAGGACGAGCGGCGTCACCCGGTGCTAGCCCCAGATGAGCCAGCCGATGAGCACCCCGACCCCGAGCGAGACAGCAAAGAGAAGCCATCCCACCGGCATCGGCACCGCCGATCGGCTCACGCCGTAGTCCGAGACCCGGCGCGGCATCCGCTTCAGCCGACTCATCGGCAGGTGGCCGACCCCGACCTGCGAATGCAGGGTGTAGACGTTCCCAGACTCACCTGCCCAGGCACGCTCAACTCTTGCCTCCGGCCCGTCTCTGGAGAGAACAGCAACGACCTCAGTTCGAATTGCATCAGGCTCGACGAAAACCGCGAGGATGCGCACGACACACGTAGAGGCTAACCATCCGCCGCGGAGGTGGGCTTTGCCCGCCTCCGCACGTCTAGGCGTAGGTCAGAGGCCAGCGGAAAGTCATCATGGCGCGCGAAAGCGCGCCGGACTTTACGCTGCTTTGATCTCCATGATCTTGAACTTGAGCGTGCCGCGCGGGGCCGCGACCTCGACGGTCTCGCCCTTCTTCTTCCCGATGATCGCCTTGCCCACCGGCGACTCGTTCGAGAGCTTGTTCTGCGCAGGATTCGCCTCGGCGGAGCCGACGATGTGGTACTCGACGGTCTCCTTCGCGGCCACGTCCCGGAGCTTCACCTTCGAGCCGACCGAAACGACGTCCTTCGCGATGTCCTTCTTGGTGATGACGCGGGCGTCGCGCATGCGCTCCTCGAGCGTCGCGATGCGGTGCTCGAGCAGCATCTGCTCGTTCTTGGCGTCGTCGTACTCGGCGTTCTCGGCGATATCGCCGAACTCCCGCGCGATGCGGATTCGCTCCGCGACTTCGCGGCGCTTGGTCGTCGAGAGGTCCTCGATCTCCTGCTTGAGCCGCTCGTACCCTTCCTGTGTGAGGATGACTTCCTTCACAGCTGACGCACCCCTTCTTATGAAAAAAGCGCGGCGCAAAGGCGCCGTCGCGGGCGGGAATGGTAGCGACCCCGGAGGAGGCCGTCAACAGGGCTTGGGGGTACTATTTCCCGCTCTGTGCAGGTAGATCTTCGTGAATCCTGGTGGATCGGGCCCGTCGAGGTCCCGACGAGGCTCGTTTTGGCCCCGATGGCGGGGGTCAGCGTCCAGGCCTTCCGGCGCCAGGGGCGCCGCTACGGGGCCGGGCTCGTCTGCTCGGAGATGGTCAGCTGTGCCGGGCTGGAGCACAAAAACGAGCGGACGCTCGGATACCTGAGGGTGGCCTCCGACGAGCATCCGCTCGCCATCCAGATCTTCGGCTCGGACCCCTCGGTGATGGCCGAGGCAGCCCGGATGGTGGTCGCCGCCGGCGCCGACATCGTCGACATCAACTTCGGCTGCCCCGTTCGGAAGGTGACGAAGACGGGAGCCGGCGCGACGCTGCTGGATGATCCTGAGCGAGCCTGCGCGATCGTCGGTGCCGTGGCGAGCGCCGTCGGCGTGCCCGTGTCCGTCAAGATGCGGCGCGGGCTCGAGGACGGCTCGCGGGCATGCCTCGAGGTCGGCCCGCGGCTCGTCGAGGCCGGCGCTGCGACTCTGACCCTCCATCCCCGTTCCGCGCGGCAGATGTACACCGGCGAGGCCGACCACGTTTTGACCGCGGAGTTCGTGGAACTGGTCGGCGTGCCGGTGATCGCGTCGGGAGACATCACCTCACGCGCGAAGGCGCAGAGCGTGCTCGCGACGACCGGTGCGGCGGCCGTGATGGTCGGGCGCGGCGCGCAAGGGAACCCGTGGGCGCTGCGCGAGATCGTCGACGGCGATTCAGCCCAGCCGACGCGGGAGGAAGTCGCCGCGGAGCTCATCCTCTTCGTGCGCGAGACCGTACGCGAGCTTGGCGAACGCCGCGCCTCGGGCTTCCTGAAGAAGTTCTACGGCTGGTATCTCGGTCGTGGGCGGTTCCCGAAGCCGTTCAAGCAGGAGCTCGTGCAGCTCGAGACGACCGACGAGGTCGTGACACGCCTGTTCGCGGCGGCGCCGGGTGCTGCCCACATCGTCGAGCGGCTCGAGGCGGAGCTGCCCGATCCTGCCGACGAGATACTGCTCGATTCGATGCCGATCTCGATCTACGGCGGCGGCTAGAACCAGCTAGGGCTTCTTCTTCTCGCCGGGCCCTAGGTGGTCGTGGTTCTTGTCGCCGTGGCCCCAGCCGGGCTTGTCGCTGTCGCCCTCGCTTGACGACGGCGAGGGTTGCTGCACTGGCGGGTTCGGAGGAGCGGCCGCAACCGTCGGCGGGGAAGAAGTGGTCGTCGCCGGTGTGGTGTTCGGAGGCGGAGTCGTCGGCGTCGGTGTTGGAGCAGGAGTCGGCGGAGGCGGTTTCGGCTGCGAGGGCGTGGGCGTGGGTGGCTTGGGCGCGCTGCCCGAACCGGGCGATTGGGTCACCGGCGTCCGCGTGGCCGATCGTGTGCTGGTCGGCAACTGGCTGGAGGATCGCCGCGGGGTGGCCCTGGCACGCGTGCGGGGGGTGGCCGGCTTCGATGTCCGCGGCGGGCCCGCTGGCGCCGCAGGGGGCACGGACGCCCCGGGCGAGATGATCTCAGGGGGCGCGACGACGACTCGAGCTGCGCGATCCGGCTCGAACGCGGCTCGCCAGAGGTAGCCCGACGTGATTCCCGCCGCTACGAGCGCAGAGACTCGCAGCGCGTCTCCAGAGATGCGCATCTTCGAAAGTATCCGGTTCAGACCTGACGGCATGGGTTGAGCCGAACATTATGTGACGACGAGGCTGGTGATCACCCGGTCCTTTCCCTCGGCCTTTGCCTGGTAGAGCGCGGCATCCGCAGCCCGCAGGAGATCGTCGCCCAACTGGTCCGGTTGGAGGCTCGCGACCCCAAAGCTCGCGGTCACACGAACGGAGCGGTGTTCGTCCACCGGAACGGAGACGGCGTCAAGCGACTGGCGCATCCGCTCGGCCACGCTCGCGGCGCCGTCCGCATCGGTCTCAGGGAGCAGGATCGCAAACTCCTCGCCGCCGATCCGGCCGGGAACGTCCACCTCTCGCATGTGCGACTGCATCAGTTCGGCAAAGGAGCGCAGGACGATGTCGCCTGCGTGGTGCCCGAACTCGTCGTTCACGCGCTTGAAGTCGTCGAGGTCGGTGAGGATCACCGTCAGCGCTGAGCCAAAGCGCCGCGCGCGCTCGACCTCGGCCTGGAGGGCCTCGATGAAGCGCCGGCGGTTGACGAGGCCGGTGAGGTCGTCGGTACTCGCCTGCCGCTGCACCACGTCGTGCAGGCGGGCGTTCTCGAGCGCGACGCCTGCTTGCGACGCAAGCCACTCCGCGAGGGTCTTCGTCTCTGCGTCGAAGCCGTTCTCCGGCGGATAGAGGACGAGTGTCGTCTCGCCGTCGGGAGCGAAGCCCAGGCTGAGCGACAACTGGTCGGAATCGGCGCTGCCGATCTGACCCACCCAGGCGACCTCTTCCCCGCCGACGAAGATCTGCCCGCCACGGGCATCCGTTGCCTCGGCGGTGACGTCGAGGATGACCGGAAGCAGGACTCTCGGGTTGTGCGTTGCCGCCAACGCGTCACCGACGAGCGCCAGGGCTTCGCGCGGATCGCGATGCGTTGCCTGGTGAGGTCTGCGGCGGTCCTGCCGCACGGGCTCGGCCGGCTGGCGAGAGCTGCCGCTCCTGAGCGTCCAGACGAGGAGCCCGAGGGTTGTCAGCGTGGCGGCGAGGGCGAGTGCGAGCATGGGCCCACGCACAGCCGCGATCAGGCAGTCGACCGACGCCGGGTCGAATGGCACTGGCACGGACGAATCCTGACGTTCGGGGACATTCGCCGCAGTACCTAGTGGTTTCGCTCCCAGACAAGCCGAAGCCCGTCGAGCGTGAGGAAAGGGTCGACGCGCTCGAGCGTGCTCGAGTGCGGGAAGATGAGCTCGGCCAGACCGCCGGTGGCGATCGCGCGTGCGTCGGTCCCGAGCTCGCCCCGGATCTTCCCGACGATGCCGTCGACCTGCCCGGCGAAGCCGTAGACGAGACCCGACTGGAGCGCCGAGACAGTCGTCTTGCCGATCACGTGCTCCGGCTCGATGAAGTCGATCTTGCGGAGACGCGCAGCGCGTTCGAACAGGGCGTCCATCGACGTCTCGATCCCCGGCGCGAGCACGCCGCCGACGTACTCCGCCTCGGCCGACACGACGTCGAAGTTCGTCGACGTGCCGAAGTCGACGACGATGCACGGCGCCCCGTAACGCTCGGCAGCGGCGACAGCGTTTGCGATCCGGTCGGGCCCGACCTCGCGCGGGTCGTCGTAGCGGACGGGGATGCCGGTCTTCACGCCGGGACCGAGCTCGAGCAGCTCCGCGTTCGTGTAGCGCTGCGCGAACTCCTGGTATGAGCGGCTCAGCTGCGGCACGGTGGACGAGAGGCTGATCCCGTCGACGCGGCCGAGATCGAGGAAGCCCTTGTACAGCGCGCCAAGCTCGTCCCCGCTCTTGTGGCGCTCAGTCGCGATGCGCCAGTGCTCCGACAGCTTCGCGCCGTCGTAGAGCCCGAACACTGTCTGGGTGTTGCCGACGTCGACTGCAAGGAGCATCTGGCCATCATCACAGACAGCCGATTCACCGCTCTAGCGACGGCGTGCCGCGTACCACGCCGCGAACCGGCCTTGAGGAGATGCGAGGTACGTCACGAGCTGGACGTCGAACTCCTCGACCTCTCCGCGGAGCTGGAGGACGACGTAGTCGAGCCGGCGTACCTCGTCGCAGACGTGCTGCTCCGACTCGTGGCGCCCGACCGAGGCTCCACAATCGAAGCACGGCTTGTAGTGAGGCTGTGGGAAAGCGAGCATGGCGTTTCGGTGTGGAACGTACGGAGAAGATCGACAATTCCACCCGGCCTCGACATGCCTCTTCCGGGAACGGCAGAGGGGCCGCCCGAGGCGGCCCCTCCCGAGCTTGTCTAGGCCCGTGCCGTGGCCACCTCAGGGACGACGCCGAGCTGCTGCAGCATCCCGAGCGTGTCCCAGTTCGTCCATTCCTCAACGACCTTGCCCTTGACCACGCGCGAGATGGTGAGCCCGGTGACGGTGACCTGCTTCCCCGTCGGCGGGATACCCATCAGCTCGCCCCGGTGCGTGCCGCGTCCCGTCCAGCGAGTCGCGACGAGGTCACCTTCAGCAAGCTGGTCCTCGATCGTGATCGTCCCGTCCGGGAACGCAGCCAGGTAGCCCGTGACGAACTCCTTGATGCCCTCAGGTCCGCGCTGTGGCTCCGGCACGGCAGGGTCGTGCCCAACGTAATCCGCCGCCGTGAGCTCGTCGATCACGCCGAGGTTTCCCTCCCACGGCTCGACTGCGAGGCGGCGGACGATCTCCTTGTTGGTATCCGCGGACAACGGCTAACCTCCTTCTGACCCCTCGCGGCCGAACGAGCCGATCATCCTCCCCACCTCGGAGGAGCGCAAGGGGCTGCGACCTTAGAGGTCGTCGTCGGCCGAGAGCGACTCGCCGATCTTTTCGGCGAGCGCCTCGGCAGTGAGACTCGGCTCCTCGCCGTCCGCGCGGAGCTCCTCCACGGTCACGTCGCTCGAGGTCCAGACCTCAGCGCGCGGGATGATGCGGGTCGGGCGGTTCTTGTCCCACACCCAGACGTCCTCCATCTTGAGGTGGAAGAACGGGTAGTGCGGCTGGGAGACCTGGGCCAGGTCGAGCTTGTTGCAGAGGTAGGTCGCGTCCTGGGTGAGAACGCAATAGCGAAAGAGCCCGAAGACGGCCGTGTACTCCCGCTTGAGCTGAAGCTCGAGCTCCGCCTCGAACTCGTCGAGTTCGTCGAGGTGACTCATTGATGATCCTTCCGGTGACATTGGTGGATGCCCGGGTCGCGAGCACCAAGCGATGCAAGGACGCAGGGAGCACTCGGGCTTGACCGCCCGAGTGCGACTGAGGACGCGGCAGCGCGCCGCGTGCTCGCGGGCTGGGCGCCGCCACATGTCGCCGGGAGGGTCATCGATTTGAGTCTAGCTCTGCCAATAGGACCTCCACGCGGCCCCGGCCGGGCACCTCGAGCTCGGGATCCAGGTCGGCCAGCGGCTCCAGGACGAACGGACGCTCGTGGAGCCGCGGGTGCGGAACCAGGAGGCCCGGCTCCTCGATCACGGCATCCCCGTAAAGCAGGAGATCGAGGTCGAGCGTTCGCGGGCCTTGGGGCGCTGCCGAGAGCCGGTCTCGGCCGAATGCCCGTTCGAGCTCCAGCAGGGCGTCCAGCAGGGCGCGAGGGCCGAGGCCGGTCTCCAGCTCCACGGCCCCGTTGAGGAAGCGCGGCTGGTCGACGACGCCCATAGGCTCGGTGTTGCGGAAGTTCGAGACCGCCTTGACCTCGGTGTCGGGCAGGGCCCGCAGGCGTCCGATCGCGGCCCGGAGCGTCGACTCGCGGTCTCCGAGGTTCGAGCCGAGGGCGACGAAGGCGCGGATCACCCCGAGAGCCTATTCGCAGGGTTACTCTTGTGGCCTTGGCGCCCAGGCTCCTGATTGCTGTCGGGCTCTTCCTGGCGAGCGCCACCCCCGCCCAGGCCGACCTCGTGCAGCTCGAGCGCTCACAGGCGCCGCGTGGGGCGCAGCTCGCCCGGGCCGCCGGAGGTACCGAGCTGGCGAAGGAGCTCCGCCTCTGGCGCGTGCCGGCCTATGCCGTCGGCGACCTCCGCCGCGCCGGCGTCGTCGAGCGCAGCCGCCCCGAGCAGTTGCTGGTGGCAAACGCGGCAGCGTTGCAGGCGACCGACCCGATGGTCTCGATGCAGTGGTGGATTCCGGTCATCGGCGCAGACCGCGAGGAGGCGCCCGGACCGGGCAAGCCCGTGACGGTGGTGGATTCCGGCGTCGATCTGAGCCATCCCGAGTTCGCGAGCCGGCCGAACACGACGGCTCTCAACCAGCAGACGATCGACGAGGAGGACGAGGATCACGGCACCGAGGTCAGCTCCGTCGTGGCCGCGCCGAACAACGGCGTCGGCATCGTCGGCGTCTATCCCGACGCAGTCCTTCACGTGTGGGACGCGAGCCCGTTCGGTTTCCTCAACGAAGGCTCCGCGATCCAGGGAATCGTGGAAGCCGCACGCCGCGGTCCCGGCGTGATCAACCTCAGCTTCGGCGGCGAGGACGACGACCCGCTGCTCGAGGATGCGATCTCGTTTGCTTTCCGGTCGGGCTCACTGGTCGTCGCCGCTGCCGGCAACGAGGGCTTCGAGGGGAGCCCGGACAACTTCCCCGCGTTCTATCCGCACGTGCTGACCGTCGGCGCAACGAACGACCAGGGGCGGGTCGCCGGGTTCTCGACCATCTCCTCTAGAGTCGACCTGGTCGCCCCGGGCGTTCGCATTGTCGTGGCCGAGCCGACATCGGTGGACCCTTTGGGGTACACCGTCGCGAGCGGGACGAGCTTCTCCGCGCCGCTCGTCTCCGGATCGGCGGCCTGGGTCTGGACAAGGCGGCCCGATCTCGACAACACCCAGCTGTTCGAGCTGATGCGACGCTCGGCGGTCGACATCGGCGCGCCGGGCCGCGATCACGCATCGGGTTACGGCCTCCTGAGCATTCCGAATGCGCTCAGCGAGCGCACACCGCCCCGCGATCCGCACGAGCCGAATGAGCAGCCGAACGAGATCGAGCCGAACGGCCTGTTCGCAACGGGCACGCAACCGCTGACGCGGCCCGGGCAGACGACCGGCCAGATCAGCGCGCACGTGGACCGCAGCGAGGATCCCATTGACCTGTATCGCATCTGGTCGCCGGCCGGCCAGACCGTGCGCGTGCGATCCACCGGCTCTGTGGCCGTGCGGCTACTGCGACGCTCGCCACGGGCGGAGCGTTCGGCTCCTCTTGCGGTCGGTAAGCGCGGCGCGGCCGCGTACCGCAACGCGACGAAGCGCGGCTTATACGTCTACGTCGAAGTCCGTCCCGCGGACGTGCGCGTGGCGGACTACGTGCTGCGGCTCACGGCCGCTCGACGCTAGCCGCCGTCCACGCAACGGGAAGCCCGGCCGGCGCAACGTCGCGCTTGCGCACCCGCACCCGGATGCGCTCAACGGGAAAACGCTCGACGATGGCGTCCGCGACCGCCGCCGCCAGCGCCTCGAGCAGATTGAAGTCTTGCCGGTCTGAGATCCCCTGCACGACCTCGGCGACGGCAACGTAGTCCACCGTGTCCTCGAGCCGGTCCGACTCGGCGGCGTCGGAGATCTCCAGCCGCAGGTCGTAGAGGAACGTCTGACCGCGCTCGCGCTCTTCGACCTCGACGCCGTGCCGTCCGAAGATCTCCAGAGCTTCGACCTCGACGACGATCACACGATCACCGCTTTCGCGACAACCAGCGCCTCGACGTGCTCACGCACGTCGTGCGCGCGGACGATCGTCGCTCCGCGCTCGTAGGCGGCGACCGCGACGGCGAGGCTCGCCGACAGCGGCCCGGTCGTCGCCTTCGGGTCGCCGAGAATGCGCCCGAGCGAGCTCTTCCGCGAGAAGCCGATCAGCACCGGGCGGCCCAGCGAGGTCAGGACGTCCAACCGGCGCACGAGCTCGAAGTTCTGCTCCACCGTCTTGCCGAAGCCGATGCCCGGGTCGAGGCAGATACGGTCTTCGGAGATCCCGGCGTCGACGGCGAAGCGCAGGCGCTCGTGGAGGAACTCGGCGACTTCGGAGGCGACGTCCTCGTAGGTCGGGTTCGCCTGCATCGTGCGGGGCTCGCCCTGCATGTGCATCAGGCATACGTATGCACCGGCGTCTGCCACCACCTCCGCCATGTCCACGTCGCCGCGCAGCGCAGTGACGTCGTTGACCATTTCGGCCCCCAGCTCGAGCGCGCGGCGGGCGACCTCGGCCTTCGCGGTGTCGATGGACAGGGGGGCCCCGTGCAACCCCTCGAGGACGGGCACGACGCGCGCGAGCTCCTCGTCGAGCGAGACGCCCTCGGAGCCGGGACGGGTCGACTCGCCGCCGATGTCGAGAATAGCCGCCCCCTCATCCATCATCCCCCAGCCTTCCGTGACCGCGGCTGTCGGATAGAGATAGGCGCCGCCGTCCGAGAAGGAGTCGGGTGTCACGTTGATCACGCCCATCACGGATGGGCGCTGAAAGCGCTCCTCAATCGGCGCACGCTCGTTTGACACGTCGGGATACTTTGACGGATGGGGGCCGGCGAGTTAGTGGCTCTGAGCCACTAAGTACCGTGCTGGTGGTAGGCGTGCGCGACCGCGTGGCCTTTGCCACGGGCGATGAGCCAGCGGTTCACGAGCCACGCCGGGCCGAAGGCGATGACAAAGCCGAGCAGTAGGGGCCACCAGAATCTGGCGTCGCGGAGGCCCGCCTCCAGCGCTCCGGGGACGGCGAGGACGAAGCCGTTGTCGACCGCCTCCATGATTGCGATCGAGACCGTGTCCGCGGCGAGCGCGACGCCTGTTGCCTGGCGCAACGAGAGGCCGGCGCGAAGGACAGGCGTGAGGGTGAGCAGATAGCCGAAGAAGAAGGCGAGGACGATCGCGAGCACGATCGAGGCGACGTCGCCCCAGCCGAGCGCGGTCGCGATCGCCATCCCCAACACCTCTCCGATCAGACAGCCCGTGAGGCAGTGAGTCGTCGCGGAGAAGGCGGCTCGGTTGAGATCCGGTTCAGCGTGTGCGTGCAAAACGCTGCACAGCCTCCAGCAGCTCCTTGCTCTTCTCGGCCGCAGCCTTCTCGTTCCCTGAGGACATCGCGTCCGCGACGCAGTGGTTGACATGGTCGTCGAGCACCTTGAACGCGAGGCTGTCCAGCGCGGTATTCACGGCTGAGATCTGGGTGAGGATGTCGATGCAGTAGCGGTCGTCCTCGACCATGCGCTCGATGCCGCGCACCTGCCCCTCGATGCGATGGAGGCGCTTGACGAGCGCGTCCTTGTCGTAGCCGTGCTTCATGCGACCTCCCTCGTGCTGTGGAACCGCCTGAGGCGGAGCGAGTTGGTGACGACGAAAACACTCGAGAACGCCATCGCGGCGGCGGCGACGATCGGGTTGAGGTAGCCGGCCACGGCGAGCGGGATCGCCGCGATGTTGTACGCGAAGGCCCAGAAGACGTTGCCCTTGATCGTACGGAGCGTGCGCCGGGCGAGCCGGATCGCGTCCGCGGCGCCGCGCAGGTCGCCGGAGACGAGCGTGAGGTCGGAGGCCTCGATCGCGACGTCGGTGCCGGTTCCGATGGCGATACCGAGGTCGGCTCGCGCGAGAGCAGGTGCGTCGTTGACGCCGTCGCCGACCATGGCGACGACCTCGCCGGCGTCTTGCAGGCGGCGGATCTCCGCCTCCTTCTCCTGCGGCAGGACTTCGGCGAGCACTCGCTCGATCCCGACGTCGGTGGCGACGCGGCGGGCCGTCCGCTCGTCGTCGCCGGTCAGCAGCACGGGCGTGAGCCCAAGCTCCTTCAGCTGGCGGATCGCCTGCGGGCTCGACGGCTTCACGGTGTCGCGGACGGTGAGAGTCGCACGTGGCGTTCCGCCCCAGGAGACGGTGATCGCTCCGTCGCGCCTGGCCACCTCGACCTCGTGCCCGTCGACGACGCCAAGTACCCCGACGCCGGGAACGTTGCGGAAACTTGTCACCGCGGGCAGCTCCCCGAGTTCGCTACGGGCGGCGTTGGCGACAGCCTGCGCGATTGGGTGCTCGCTCGCGGACTCGACCGCGCCGGCGAGGCGAAGGACGTCTGCACGCGTTCCCCCGTTCAGCGGAGCGACGTCCACCAGTTCCATTCGCCCCTCCGTGACGGTGCCCGTCTTGTCGAGCACGATCGTGCCGATGCGCCTGGTCTGCTCTAGCACCTCGGGTCCTTTGATCAGGATCCCGAGCTGCGCACCGCGGCCGGTGCCGACCATCAGCGCCGTCGGAGTCGCGAGACCGAGCGCGCAGGGGCAGGCGATGATCAGGACGGCGACCGCAGCTGCGAAGGCGAACTCGGGTGTTGCCGATGCGCCAAGCCAGAAACCGAGTGTCAGGACGGCGACGGCTATGACGATCGGGACGAAGACGGCCGAGACGCGGTCGGCCAGCCGCTGCACCGGCGCTTTGCCGCCCTGCGCCTCGGACACCAATCGTGCGATCTGCGCGAGCGCGGTCTCGGCTCCGACCTTCGTCGCGCGGACGACGAGGCGCCCGTAGGTGTTGATCGTCGCGCCTGCGACTTCCGAGCCAGGCTGAACGTCGACCGGAACGGACTCGCCGGTGAGCATCGACTGGTCGAGCGCGGAGTCGCCTTCCTCGACGACCCCGTCGGTGGCGATCTTCTCGCCCGGCCGGACGACGAAGCGGTCATCGACGCGCAGGTCGTCGATCGGGACGAGAAGCTCCTGACCGTTACGGAGGACGCGCGCTTCCTTGGCGCCGAGCGCGAGCAGTGACTTGATCGCCTCGCCCGCACGTCCCTTCGCCCGGGCCTCGAGGAAGCGGCCGACGAGGATGAGGACGGTGACAACCGCAGCGACTTCCAGATAGATCTCTCCGGATGCGCCGCCGGCACCGAACGAGAGGTCGAATTCCATGCGCATCTCGGGTCGGCCGGCGTCGAGGAAGAAGAGCGCGACGACCGACCAGCCCCAGGCGGCGACGGTGCCGATCGAGATCAGCGTGTCCATCGTCGCGGCGCCGTGCCTGAGATTCACGAGAGCGGCGCGGTGGAACGGCCAACCGCCCCAGAAGACGACCGGCGTCGCAAGCTGAAGCGAGAGCCACTGCCAGTAGTCGAACTGCAGCTGCGGGATCATCGCCATCAGCAGGACGGGAAGCGTCAACGCTGCTGAGGCGATGAGGCGCACGCGCAGCGCCAGCACCGGGTCGTGCGCGGGGTGCGCCGCCTCCGCGCCCTCTGCCGGCAGCACCGCGTGGTAACCGGCACTCTCAACGGCCTTCGCCAGGGTCTCCGGTTCCGCTTGCTGCGGGTCGTATTGCACCGTCGCGGTTTCCGTGGCGTAGTTCACGGTCGCAGCGACGCCCTCGAGCTTGTTCAGCTTCTTCTCCACTCTCGTGGCGCACGACGCGCAAGTCATTCCTTCGATCGGCAGGTCGAGTCGCACGGCGCTCATCTGCTCGCCTCGATCGTGAACGGCGCGGTGTGGACGGAGCCGCCTGCGGAGAATTGCAGGAAAGCGCGGTAGCGGCCGGCGCTCGGAAACGTCGTGTCGAACCGAAGCGAATCTTCGTCGGCATGCGTGTGGAGGTAGGCGAGGTCTCCCGCGCGCAGGATCACGAGGTGGGCCCGCGCGCCGAGATAGCGGGCGACAGGAACGCTCTTCCCGTTGCGCGTCACGTGGAACGAGACGGTCGTCTCCCGGCCGGCCGCGAACGGCCCGCCGGGGTTGAGAGAGACGGTGTAGCCGTCAGGGGTGGCGGCCTGGTTGGAGCGCGGAAGTGGGTTCGGCGTGAAGGGACCCGGGACTGCGAGGTCTACTCCGAGCACGGTCTTCTCACCGTTCGTCGCGAAGTCGGTGAAGGCGCGATACGAGCCCGGGAGGAGCGCCGGAATGCTGGCGACCCAACGGTCGCCGTGGAGAACCGGGTGGATGTGGTGAAAGCCGGTCAGGTCGCGTCGCACGACGATCAGGTGCAGGCGCTTCTCGTGCGTCACGTCGTACGAGCGGAGGGGGCCGTCGGCGTTCGTGATCCGGAAGGAGAAAGCTTGTCGGCGCCCCGGCGCGAAGGTCGTCCGGGACGTCT
>Ga0184638_1000021_pt1 | contig 35359 bp, 41 predicted proteins | sample PLM31_50_b2_FD_133141 | JGI IMG/M metagenome (GOLD analysis project Ga0184638, IMG submission 133141) | Groundwater sediment microbial communities from an aquifer in East River, Colorado, USA - PLM3-1_50_b2 | ecosystem: Environmental > Terrestrial > Soil > Riparian zone | place: USA: East River... | reverse complement strand
GGTGCATTCCCGGGATCTTCACGTAGCCACCGAGCGGGATCGCCCCGATCCCGTACTCGATTCCCTTCCGGGTCACCTTCACGAGCGCAGGCGGGAATCCGAGATAGAAGCGGCGCGGGTTCATACCCACGGCCCGCGCGACAAAGAAGTGGCCCGCCTCGTGCAGGAGGATCAGGACGGCGAGCCCGAGGATGGCGACAAAGATGCTCATGTGACCTTCTGCGACTCCGACGCATGCCGGCGTGCAGCCGCGTCGATCGCGATCAGCTCGTCGAGGTCGCGCGCCCGAGTCCCATCGATCGCATCGAGAGCGTCGGCGACGACTTCCTCGATCCCGAGGAAGGGTAGGCGCTCTCCGAGGAACGCAGCGACGGCCACTTCGTTTGCCGCGTTGAACACGCATGGTGCGCTTCCTCCCAGCTCGCCGGCGCGGCGCGCGAGCTCGAGCAGCGGGAACGTGTCGAGGTCGGGGGCATGGAACTCGAGCGTAACGCCCGAGGTGAGGTCGAGCGGAGGCACCGGGGTCTTCGCGCGTTCGGGATACGTCAAGGCGTACGAGATCGGCACGCGCATGTCGGGATAGCCGAGGTGTGCAAGCGACGCGCCGTCCCGAAATCGCACGAGTGCGTGCACGGTCGAGCTCGGGTGCACGACCACCTCGATCTGGTCGTAGTCGAGCCCGAAGAGGAAGTGGGCTTCGATCAGCTCGAGGCCCTTGTTCGCAAGCGTGGCCGAGTCGACGGTGATCTTCGGCCCCATGTTCCAGGTCGGGTGCGCGAGCGCCTCCGTCGGCGTCACGTCTTCGAGTTCGCCCCGCGTTCTGCCCCGGAACGGTCCTCCGGAGGCCGTGAGCACGAGCGAGTGCACGTGGTCTGCGCCACGTCCCTCCAGGCACTGGAAGGCTGCGGAGTGCTCGCTGTCGACCGGGATCAACAGGCCGCCGCCGAGCTTCTGGGCTGCGAGCGCGAGCTCTCCCGCAGCGACGAGGCTCTCCTTGTTCGCGAGCGCGAGGTCCACCCCACGTTCGAGCGCCCACAGGGTCGCCGGCAGACCCGCAAACCCGACGACTGCGTTCAGCACGACATCCGGCTCGGCCCGTTCCAGCAGCTCGGTGAGATCACCGCCGACCTGAGTCAACGGCGCCAGCCCGTCGACCTCCCGCGAGCCGGAGGCGGCCGCGACGAGCTCGAGCTCGGGATGCGCGTCGATGATCTCGAGCGCCTGCACCCCAATCGACCCGGTGGCGCCAAGGAGCGCTATTCGCTTCACGCCGGAAGTGTAGGTTCGCGGCCTTGATTCGCCCCGGGACTCCAGCCGATGCCGAGGCGGTGGCCGACGTCCAGGTGAAGACCTGGCAGGTCGCATACGCGCACGCGCTGCCGCGTGACCTGCTGATGGGCTTGTCGGTGGAGGGCCGGGCGGACATGCACCGCCGCCGGCCGCCGCTCGTCGCCGAGGTGGATGGAGCGGTGGTGGGCTTTGTTGCGGTCGGCCCGACTCACGACGAGCAAGGGGACGGCGAGCTCTACGCTATCTACGTCCATCCGGACCACTGGGGCACCGGTGTCGGCCGTGCGCTCATCGAAGCCGGCGAGCAACGGCTACGAGAGCTCGGACACTGCGATGCTCACCTCTGGGTCCTCGACGACAATCCGCGCGCCCGACGCTTCTACGAAATCGCCGGGTGGTCGACCGATGGGACGGCACGGCGCATCGAGATCTTCGGCTTCGCCGTCGGTGAGGTGCGGTACGTCAAGCGGCTCTAGGCGGCGTCGAACGCGCGCAGCATGTAGTACGCGGCGACGACCGCGAAGAGCAGCGAGTCGATCCGGTCGAGCACGCCGCCGTGGGCTGCGAGCAAGCGGCCCGAGTCCTTGACCTGCATGTCCCGTTTCAGTGCGGACTCGAAAAGGTCGCCGATCGGCGCTGCGATCGCGATGACCGCACCGAGGACGAGCGACTCGGGGATCGACAGATAGTCCTGCTTGTAGAGCGCGACGAAGGTGACGAAGATCGTCGCGGCGGTTCCGAACAGAAAGCCTTCCCACGTCTTCCCCGGCGAGAGTGTCGGCGCCAGCCTGTGGCGCCCGATGAGCCGCCCGGCGAAGAACGCACCGATGTCTCCCGCCCAGACGGCGAGCAGGACGGTGAACGTGGCGAGCTCACCGTCGTCCGGGATCTCCCTGATGAGCACGAGATGTCCAAGGCAGAGACCGATCCACGCCGCGCCCAGCACGGTGGAGGCGATTGCAACCGTCGCCGACTGGCGCGTCTCCGCAATCCAGTGCAGCACGAACGCCAGCACCATCGTGCTCAGGAAGCCGGCCACCGTCCACTCCAGGCCGCCGAGCCGGGCACCGAGCAGCGACAGGAGCGTGCCGGCGTAGGCGGCGAGAACCACGGGCCGCAGCGACCGGATCATGAGCGCGTACTCGTGCAGCGCGAGCACCGCCGCAATTGCGGCGAGCGCGAACAGCCACCAGCCACCGAGGTACACGATCCCGAGCACGAGCGGCACGCCGCCGAGCGCGACCAGGACGCGCGAGACGAGTTGGCTCACTAGCGCCCGCCGAAGCGGCGCCTGCGGCTGGCGTAGTCGTCGAGAGCCGCCCGAAGCTCTTCCTGGCCGAAGTCCGGCCAGAGCGTGTCGACGAAGACGAGTTCGGCGTAGGCGAGTTGCCACAGGAGGAAGTTCGAGATCCTCAGCTCGCCTGACGTGCGGATGAGCAGATCGGGGTCCGGCATCTCCGGCGCATTCAGGTACGACGCGAACGTCTCCTCGTCGACCGCAGCGCCTGCGGCTACCGCGCGGTTCGCGGCATCTACGATCTCGGCACGCCCGCCGTAGTCGAAGGCGATCCAGAGATTGAGGCGATGGTTTCCGTCCGTTTCGCGCTCGAGGGCCGCCATGCGCTCCCGCAACGCAGCGGGCGCTCGGTCACGGCGGCCGATGAAGCGCGTCCGGACTCCCTGACGGCGAAGGTCGGGCAGCTCGCGCTCGATCGTCTCCGTGAAGATCTCCATCAGGAGCTCGACCTCCGCAGGTGGGCGATTCCAGTTCTCCGTCGAGAATGCATACACCGCAAGCGAGTCGACGCCGAGGTCGATCGCCGCTTCGACCGTCCGGCGCAGCGCCTTCGTGCCGGCGCGATGTCCCGCTGCAATCGGCAGGCCGCGTTTGCGCGCCCAGCGTGCGTTGCCGTCCATGATGATCGCGACGGCGTGCGCCGCGTCCGGCAGGTCGGGCTCGGGCGCGGGCCTGACTTGCGTGAGCGTGCGAATCTTCGTGAGGAGGCTCATGTCTTTTCTTCTCTTCACCGAGCGCAGCGAAGGTCTTCCCTTCACCCGCGGAAAGTGCGAAGCACTTCTCGCGGCTAAACCTCCATGATTTCCCCCTCCTTGTGCTTGAGGAGGTCGTCGATCGTCTTCGTGTGCTCGTCCGTCAGCTTTTGCACGCGTTCTTCGGCACGATGCTCGTCGTCCTTGCCGACATCGCCCTTCGTCAGCTCCTTCAGGTGCTGCACCGTGTCACGCCGAACGTTTCGCACCGCGATCCTCCCCTCCTCCGCGATCTTCCGTACGACCTTGACGAGTTCCTTGCGGCGCTCTTCGGTCGGCTGAGGCATCGGCAGCCGCACCAGCTTGCCGTCGTTGGACGGGGTCAGGCCGAGGTCCGACTCCAGGATCGCCTTCTCGATCGACTTGATCGAGCTCGGGTCGAACGGCTGGATCGTGAGCATGCGCGGCTCCGGCACGTTGATCGTCGCCAGCTGCTTCAGAGGCGTCTGCTGGCCGTAGTAGTCGATCTGAACCCGGTCCAGCAGCGCAGCTGAGGCGCGGCCGGTGCGCACGGTGTTGAACTCCGTGCGGGTGTGCTCCACGCTCGCATCCATCCGCTTCTCGGCGTCCTGGATCAGCTCGTCAACCGTGGCCATCAGCGTTCCTCCTTCGCCGGGGTCGAGATGATCGTTCCGATCCGTTCTCCTTCGAGCACGCGGCGGATGTTGCCGGGCGCGAGCTGAAAGACGTAGATCGGCAGATTGTTGTCCATGCAGAGCGACAGTGCCGTGGTGTCCATCACCCGGAGGCTGCGCTCGATCGCCTCACGGTGGGTCAGCTCGGGCAGGAACTCTGCATCGGGGTCGACTCGCGGATCCTCCCCGTAGACGCCCTGCGTGCCGTGCTTCGCCATCAGGATCGCGTCCGCGTTGATCTCCAGAGCCCGCAGAGCGGCCGCTGTGTCGGTGGTGAAGAACGGGTTGCCCGTCCCGGCAGCGAAGATGACGATGCGGCCTTTCTCCAGATGGCGGATCGCTCTCCGGCGGATGTACGGCTCGGCTACCTCCTTGAGCTCGAGCGCCGAGAGGATGCGGGTAGGGGCTCCGCGATCCTCGATGGCGTCCTGCAACGCAAGAGCATTCAGAACCGTCGCGAGCATGCCCGCGTAGTCGGCGGTTGCCCGGTCCATCCCTTCGGCCGCCGCGGACATCCCGCGGTAGATGTTCCCCGCGCCGACGACGAGCGCCATCTCGACGCCTGTCGAGTGGACTTCGAGGATCTCTTCCGAAATCGCGTCGATCGTCTTGCGATCCATGCCGTACTCGCGGTCGCCCATCAGCGACTCGCCTGAGAGCTTCAGCAGGATGCGGCGGAACATCGACCGCGCCTCGCCCGGCGCGGCAGGCGTTTCTTCGGACTGGACCGTCACCCGGCCAGCTCGAACCGCTCGAACTCGAGCACCTCGGCACCCTCGTCCTGCAGAGCGTCGCCGACCTTCTTGGACGAGTCGTGAATCCAGTCCTGGTCGACCAGGACCTGGGATCCGTAGAAACGCTTGTTGAGCATCCCCTCGACGATCTTCTCGCGGGCCTGTTCCGGCTTCGACTGCACCTCGTCCGAGCTCGTGTAGATCTCACGCTCCTGCGTCACCGTTTCTTCCGGAACGTCCTCGCGGCCGATCCAGCTCGGCTTCATGGCCGCGATGTGCATCGCGACCTTGCGGGCGAGGTCGTCGGAGCCGCCGCGCAGCTGGAGCAGGACCCCGATCTTGTTTCGCGGCGGATGGGCGTACGCGGCGATGAGCCCGCCGTTGACCGCTTCGAAGCGCGCCGTCCCGGCAACGGCGATGTTCTCTCCAAGCCTGCTCACGAGCTGCACGCGCTCCGCCTCCAGCTCGGCCTCCGCGCCGGGGCCGTTCGTCTCGACCGCCTCGAGCACCTTCTTGGCGAAAGCCAGGAACTCGTCGTTGTTCGAGACCGGCTCGGTCTCGCAGCCGACGGCGACCATCGTGCCGCGCTTGCTGTCGTCCGCCAGCCTGTACCCGACCTTTCCTTCGGGCGTGGCCCGATCGGAGCGCTTGGCCGCACCGGCCATGCCCTTCTCGCGCAGGAGGCGCGCGGCGGCCTCCAGGTCGCCGTTCGTCTCCTGCAGCGCGCGCTTGCAGTCCATCATCGGCGCGCCCGTCTGGTCGCGGAGCTCCTTGACGAGCGCGGCGGAGATCTCAGCCATCGGTGCGCACCTCCTCGGCGACCGGGTCGGACACCTGCTCCTCCGCGGTTGTCGCCTCCGGCGGAGCCGATGCCTCTGCCGGCGGGGCCGATGCCTCTGCCGGCGGGGCCGGTGCGTCTGCCGGTGGTGCTTCCGAGGCGCCGTTCGTGGCCGGCGGCGTGAAGTCCGCCGGTGTCGCCTTCTGCTGCCCCGCGGCGATGCCGTCGGCGATCGCACGCACGATCAGGTCGCACGAGCGGATCGCGTCGTCGTTGCCTGGGATCACGTAGTCGGCTTCATCCGGATCGCAGTTGGTGTCGACGAGAGCGACGACCGGCAGACCGAGCCGCCGCGCCTCGCGGACCGCCAGCTGCTCCTTGCGCAGATCGACGATGAAGACGGCGTCGGGCTGCCGCTTCATGTCGGCCACTCCGCCGAGATTCTCCTCGAGCTTCTCCAGCTCGCCGAGCATCGAAATCCGCTCCTTCGCGGGCAGCAGATCGAGCTGACCCTCCTGCTTCAGGCGTCGAAGCTCGTGCAGCCGGTCGATGCGGTCGGAGATCGTGCGCCAGTTCGTCAGCAGGCCTCCGAGCCAGCGATGGTTGACGTACGGCATGCCGACGCGCTTCGCCTGCTCCTCGACAGCGCCCTGGCTCTGCTTCTTGGTTCCGACGAACAGAACCGAGCCGCCGCGTTCGGCGATGTTCCGGGCGAACTCGTATGCCTCCTCTAGCAACTGCAGGGTCTGCTGGAGGTCGATGATGTAGATGCCGCCCCGCTCCGTGAAGATGAAGCGGCGCATCTTTGGGTTCCAACGGCGTGTCTGGTGACCGAAGTGGACTCCGGCCTCCAGCAATTCGCGCATAGAGACGACGGCCATCGGGATCGATTCCCCTTTCTGGTTGTGTGAGCGTTACTTCCGGCGGGCCTGGCTGGAACCGGCATCCGTCGAACGCCGGCACCGCCACCCAAGCTGATCCGCCGGGTCGGGTGCGAAAACCGCTGCATTCTAGCGGCTAGTGCTCGCTGCGGCTGCGTTCCAGGGCGGAAGCCAGATCCTCCGGCAGCGGCGATACACCCTCTATCCGCTCTCCCGTAAACGGATGCGGGAACGCCAGCTGGCCCGCATGCAGGAACTGGCGCTCGAGCCCCAGCTCGCGCGGCCGGCCGTAGACAGGATCGCCGGCCACCGGGAGATCGATCGCGGCCAGGTGGACGCGGATCTGGTGGGTGCGTCCCGTCTCGAGCTGCACGTCGAGGAACGAATGCCGCGGGAGGAGCTCGACCACCTCGAAGTGCGTGACCGCCTCGCGCGGCGTGTCCGTGTCGAGCGAGTGCCTGAACGGATCGCGGCGATCGCGTCCGATCGGCGCTTCGATACGGCCGCGGCGCGAGCGTGGGTGGCCGACCACCAGTGCCGCGTAATGGCGTTCGAGCTGACGCCGGCGCAAGAGTCCCTGCAGCCGGCGGTGGGCTTCCTCGGAGCGGGCGACGACCATCAGGCCGGAGGTGTCCCGGTCGAGCCGGTGCACGATCCCCGGCCGTTCGACGTCTCCACCGGCGATGTCGCGCGTAAGCAGTCCATGGACCAGCGTCCCAGAAGAGTGTCCGGGCGCGGGGTGAACGACGAGCCCCGCAGGCTTGTCGACCACCACGAGGTGCTCGTCTTCGTACTCGATCCGGAGATCCATCTCCTCGGGGGTGAGCTGCTCGGGCTTGCGCTCCGGCGGCTCGAACTCGACCTCCGCACCGCCGGACAGGCGGTGGCTCTTGCCGAACGTGTCCCCGTCCACCTTCACCCTGCCCGCCTCGAGGAGCCGTTCGGCGACGCTACGAGATCCGACTTCCGGCAGCGAGGCGAGAAAGCGGTCGAGCCGCTCGCCCGCGGCCTCCTCAGGAACGCGTTGCTTCACGCACGCGCCGAGGCTTGGCCGCGTTGCGGTCCGAAACCACGAGCGCGAGCAACAGCGCCGCGACACCGACAACGATGAAGGTGTCAGCGAGGTTGAACGCAGGCCAGTAGCGCAGGTCGAGGAAGTCCGTGACGTGGCCGAGCCGGACGCGATCGACCAGGTTCGAGAGGCTGCCCCCCATCACGAGCCCGAGCGCCACCGGCAGGATCGGATGACGAGACCCAGAGCGGGCGAAGAAGTAGAGCATCCACGCGACGGCCAGGGACGTCAGCAGGATGACGATCGGTGTCGCGCTCGAGAACAGCCCGAAGGCGATGCCGGAGTTGGTGACGTGGTGGATCGAGAACGGTCCCGCGACGTGCACCTCGTCGAAGAGATCAAGGCGCGTCGTCACGATCGCTTTCGTCAGCTGATCCGCCCCCAGCGCCGCTAGCACGACCGTGGCGAGGCTCGCCCACTGCGGCCAGGTCGCACCGAGCTGACGCTCCGCGACGGAGATCGGCGTCAGACCATCCGTCGTCGAGCCGACGCGAACCTCAGCCGCGCGCGGCGACGCGCGTTCGGTCACCGCCGTTCTCGCTCGCGCTGGCAGTCGATGCAGAGCGTCGCCCACGGTAGAGCCTCGAGCCGCTCCTCCGGAATCGCCTTGCCGCAGCTCGAGCAGAGGCCATACGAGCCCTCCTCGATGCGCTTCAGAGCCGCGTCGATCTCCCCCAGTACGTGCCCGGAGTTCTCCTCGAGCGTGTAGTCGAGCTCCCGGTCGTACGTTTCCGTCGCCGTGTCCGCGAGATGGTTGTCGTACACCGCGTCCTCGCCCGTCTCGTCGCGCATCGAACCGGGATGGTCCGCGTGGAGGTTCTCGATCGCTGCTTCGACCCGGCGCCGCTCCTCGAGCAGCGCCTCGCGGAACCGGTCGACGTCGATGACGCTCATGGGCCGACCTCTGGTCCATGAGCCGGGGAAGGGGCGAAGGGGGAAACCGGGAGGTTTCCCCCTATTTCCTCCTCAGCGCACGCGGCGATCTCAGCGGCGCGTTCGCTGAGGCGTACCTTCAAGAAGGGGGCTCGTGGGGGAAACATGGTTTCCACCACGGGAGCGAGCCGAAGGTGAGCGACGCTCACCGACTTTGCTTTCCGACGGCGGACGACAAGCGCCTCTCGATCTGAGACGGACCGAGACCTGCCAGTTCGACGATCTTGTCCCTCCCACCGTGCCCCGAAACCAGCGTCACGGCGTCGCGCGGCACCGAGAGAGTCTCGGCGAGCAGCCGGACGAGGGCCTCGTTCGCGCGCCCGCCTTCAGGCGCGGCGGTGACGCGGACCTTCCAGCCTTCCCCATGGCGGCCGAAGACACCGGCGCGCGTCGCACCCGGCGACACACGCAGCCGCAGGCGCGTGGACACGGCTTCCATTTGCTCAGTCTAGCTTCAGGCTGCCTTCTCTTCGGGCGCAGCAACGGCCTCCGCGGGCGGCTCCTCGTCGACCAGCGCAAGCGCGGACCGAAGCAACGAGCGCATCCGCCGGATCTCGTTCAGAAGGCGATCGTGGTCGCCACGCGCGTTACGCGTGATCGCCCGCGCCTCCGTCCTCGCCTCCTCCACGATGAGGTCCGCTTCTTTGCGGGCCTGCTCCTTGAGCCCGACCGACGCGCGCTCGGCGGAGATCAGCGTCGTCCGGAGAAGCGCTTCGAGCTCGCGGAAACGACCGAGGTCCGACTCGAGCTGCTCGACTTTGTCAGCGAGGTCGGCGCGCTCGCGCCAGACGTCTTCGAAGCTGACCGCGATTTCCTCGAGCAAGGCATCGATGAAGGCCCTGTCGTAGCCACCGATGAAGGTCTTCTCTGGTTTCAGGTGCCTGATTTCGACGGGGGCAAGTGCCATAGTGGTCTCCCCTTTCAGTGCAGACGTTCGAGAATGCTCGTGATCACTGCGAGCAGGATGTAGAGAAACGCCACGCCGACGACCGGCGACAGATCGAGCGGGCCGAAGGTCGGCAGAATGCGGCGCCAAAGGCGCAGATACGGATCGCAGACGTCGTAGAGGAAGCGCTGAATCCGGTTCAGCCAGATCGAGTAGGGCAGCCGCACCCACATGGTGATGATGTAAGCCAGGATCAGCAGCGAGTAGACGTAGATGAAAACTCGCACGAAACTCTCGACGTTGGAGACCACGTCGTAGAGCAAGCCGAGCATGGCGCCGGCGGCCATTGTCCGTTGTTCGGCCCTGCGGGCCCTTCTCCTCGTCCTTACGCCTGATTGAAGAAGCCGCCGCGCTCGAGCAGGCGCGCGCGCTCTTCCGCAGAGACCTCGACGTTGCGCGGCGTGAGGAGGAAGACCTTGTCGGCGACGCGCTGCATGCCGCCGTCGAGCGCGTAGGTCAGCCCACTCGCGAAGTCGATCAGGCGCTTGGACAGATCCTGGTCCGAGCTCTGTAGATTCAGGATGACGGGGATCGACTCCTTGAACTTGTCCGCGATCTGCTGCGCGTCGTTGAAGCTGCGGGGAATCACGAGATGGACGCGGACCGAGGCAGGCGAGGGAACCGCCGCGACGCGGGGGCGCAGGACGGCGGTGCGCTCGTTCGCCGGCTCCGGATCGGTCCAGTCGTCGAACTCCCGCTCCCGGTCCCGCCGACGCGGTGCGAGGCGGCGGACGTTCGGACGCTCGGCGTAGCTCCGCTGGAGGTCCTCGTCCGTGACGTAGCCCTCCTCGTCCCAGTCCTCCTCCTCGGCGATGCCGAAGTAGACCAAGGTCTTGTTCCAGACGTCTGCGAAGCCCATGTCGCGCGAAATGTTACTCCCCGTACAGGATTGAGCCCACGCGGACAAGGGTCGCTCCCTCCTCTGCTGCGACCCGGTAATCCTGGCTCGTCCCCATCGAAAGCTCCTTCAGTCCATGCTGCTCGGCGAGTTCGCGCAGCTGCCGGAAATACGGTCGCGAGGACTCGGGATCCGAGGTCTCGGGCGGCATCGTCATCAGTCCGCGAACGTGCGGATAGAGATCAATGAAACGCGGCAGCTCTCCCAGGGGAATTCCCGCCTTCGTTCCCTCGCCGGCGAGGTTGATCTCGAGCAATGCCGGAATCGTGAGACGCCGGGCAGAGGACTCCGAGTCCAGCGAGTGCACGAGCTCGCACATCGCGTTGACGACCTTCACCTTGTTCGACTGCAGGTGGCCGATGAAATGCCAGCGGAACCTCTCGCCGAACTCCGCGTGCTTGCGCTCGAGATCCTGCGCGCGGTTCTCCCCGACCACGTCGATGCCCGCCTCCGCGAGGACTCCCATCTCTTCGACCGATACGTACTTGGTGGCGGCGACGATCGTCACGCCGTCACCGATCTCGCTGCGGATGCGCTCGTAGTTCGCACGCACGCTTTCAGGCGACGTAGCCGATCACTCCCTGGCGTCCGGTAACTCCGCCATCGCGGCGGTGTGAGAAGAAGCGATCGGGATCGCAGGCCGTGCAGAGGTCCAGGCGCTCCACCGACTCGACCCCCGCCTCGCGCAGCACGCGCTCACTGACGGTCCAAAGATCGAGATTGCGTCCTTTGACGGCGCCGCGACCGAAACGCGCGCGATACGCATCCGCGATCTCGCCTCCGACCTCGTAGCAGCAGGGGCCGATCCCCGGGCCGACGACTCCCGCGAGCCTGCCACCGACAGCCGCGACGCCTGCCTCGACGATGCCCTCCAGCAGTCCAAGCCTCCCGGCGTGAAGTAACGCGAGCCCGGCACGCCCGTTGAGGCGCGCGAGCACGATCGGCAGACAATCCGCGGTCACCTTCAGCATCGGCACGCCGGGCTCTTCGGTCCAGAGCCCGTCGCCCTCCCGGCTGCGCTCGCCCGCCTCTGCGCGATTGACAGTGGCCGCGTGTACCTGCCGGTTCATCGCAAGCCGCGCGAGATCGGCTCCGGCCGCTACGCAGAGTCTCCGGCGGTTCTCCTCGACGTTGTCCGGGGAGTCCTCGGTGAGCAGGCCAAGGTTCAGCGAGGCGAACGAACCGTCACTGACCCCGCCCTGCCGGGTCGAGAATGCAACCTGATACGGACCCGGCGTGTCCCAACGAATCAAAGCGGTGGTCACGGCAGGGCTCGCCCCGCCCGCTCGAGGAGCTCGGCGCGCGTATTCAGGGACGGGTCTTCGACGACCGCGTCGAGCAACGTCTCGAGCGCCTGGCCGAGCTCCGGCCCCTCGCGATAGCCGAGCTCGATCAGGTCCGCACCGTCAATAGCGAGATCCGCCATGCGATAGGGGCTGTTGCGTTCCTGCTCCAGCAGCTCGCGTAACCGCGCGAGAGCGGCGAGCTCTTCCGGCTCTACCTGCTTCCCCCGCAGGTCCGCCTCTTTATGCGCAACGAGGTCGAACGCGAGTTCGTCGCCGTGCTCACGGAGGAAGCGGCGTGCGAACAGCGCGTCCACGCCGTCCAGAGGAAACGCATGCGCACGCACAAGGTGCGTCACGTGCGTTCGCAACCGGTTCGGGTAGCGCAGCCGGCCGAGTGCGGCCGAGGCGAGCTCGGCGCTTCGCGCCGCATGGCTGCCGTTCGCGCCCGGTTTACCGAGATCGTGGAAGAGCGCACCCAGCCGGACGGCCAACGGCGCACCGGCGTCGGCCGCAGCCTGGACGACCGTGAAGATGTGCTCGTCGAGCGGGAGATACTGCCGGTCGCCCTTCTGTTCGAATCCGATCGCCGCTTCGAACTCGGGCAGGACCGCGACGAGCACGCCCGTGTCGCGTGCAAGCACGAGTGCCTTCGAGGGATCGCGCCCGAGCAGCAGCTTCGACAACTCGCCCATTCCGTCCGCGTGCAAGCCGCCTCCGATGCGTTCGCCGGACACGAGACGGACGCTTCCGGCTTCTTCGCGCATCTGCCGAACGGTCTCCTCGTCAGGCTCGAGATCGAGTTGCGACACGAGCCGCAGCCCGCGGACCAGTCGCAGAGGATCTTCGGCGAAGCTGTTCGGACGGACGGTCCTCAGCACGCGGCGCTCGAGATCGGCGGCACCGCCGAACGGATCGACAAGCTCGTCCGTGTCGAGCCGCCGCGCCATCGCGTTCACCGTGAAGTCCCTGCGCCCCATGTCGTCCTCAATCGAGAGCGACGGGTCGGCGACGATCTCGAAGTCGTGCCGCCCGGGACCGGTGCTCCGCTCGGCCCGCCGCGACGCGAACTCGATGCCTGCCGGTGCCAGGAGCCGAAGCTCGGCGTCTTTGGGATAGAGCCTGGCCCCCACCTGCCGCCCGGCGACCTCGAGGTCTTCGACGCGTCCGTATGGCTCGAGCGCTGCGCGGAGACCGTCGTAGTCCACACCGGGAACGACGAAGTCCGCGTCCTTGGACTCCAGCCCCGACAACTCGTCACGCACCGCGCCGCCGACCAAGTATGCGTCGAGCCCGAGCCCGCGCACGAAGTCCTCGATGCTGCGGTGCATTCCGACCTACGCCAGGGCGATGGCCTCGATCTCGACGAGGGCGCCGGACGGCAGCTTGGCGACCTCGACGGTCGAGCGTGCGGGCGGTTGGTCGCCCACGTGCTTCGCGTAGACCTCGTTCATCCCAGAGAAGTCGTCGAAGTGCTGGAGGAAGACGGTCGTCTTGACGAGCCGGTCCATCCCGGTCCCGGCAGCTTCGAGGATCGCCTTCAGATTCGTGAGCGCCTGTTCGGTCTGCTCCTGAATCGTTTCTCCGGCCAGCTCGGCGTGATCGGGCGTGATGCCAACCTGTCCCGCGACGAACACGAGCCCCGCCCCCTTGATCGCCTGCGAGTACGGCGCACCCTGGAACGGTGCGGGCGCCGCCTCCGTGCGCACGACCTCCTTCATTCGTCCTCCCTCCTCCGCGGCCGGCACGCCTGGGCCAACGCGACGCCGAGTGCCTTGAAGATCGCCTCCAGCACGTGCTGTGTGTCGGTGCCCTCGACCAGACGCACGTGCAGGGTCAGTTGCGCCGATTGCGCCAACTCGTCGAGGAAGCGCGCCGCGAGATCGCCGGCCAGCCCGGCGATCCTCGCCTCCGACAGGTCGACGTTCGAAACGAGCAACGGGCGGCCCGACGCCTCGAGGACAACCTGCGCAAGCGCCTCGTCGACGGGAATGATCCCGGACCCGTGGCCACGCACACCCTCGGCGCGAAGGGGCTCGAAGAGCGCTTCACCGAGCGAGCGGCCGGCCGCAGTGATCTCGATCTCGGGACTGCCGGGCTCGACGTCGAGCGAGAGGTCGAACGAGGCGTAGCTTGCGAGCAGCGTCAGCAGGTGGTTGAGCACCGGGACCCCGGTGCCGACGTTCGTCTGTCCTCGTCCCGAGACGTTCAGCCGCGCGCTGGCCCGCCCCTGTCCTGTCGCAGCCATGACGACGGAGCGTACAAGAAGGGCCTCCTGGCGCTTGACGCCGATGGCGGCGTTAGCTCTCGACGCGCTCGATGTGCGCGCCGAGCGTGCGCAGGCGCTCGTCGATTCGCTCGTAGCCCTTGTCGATCTGGTAGACGGCGCCGATCGTCGACGAGCCTTCGGCGCAGAGGCTCGCCAGCAGCATCGCCATCCCGGCGCGGATGTCGGGGCTCTCCATCCGCTGGCCCGTCAGCTTCGCCGGCCCGGTCACGACCGCGCGATGGGGGTCGCAGAGGATGATCCGTGCGCCCATGCTGACCAGCTTGTCCGTGAAGAACAGCCGGTTTTCGAACATCTTCTCGAACATGAGCATCGTTCCGGCCGCCTGAGTGGCGACGGTCAGCGCGACCGAGGTGAGATCGGATGGGAAGGCCGGCCACGGTCCGTCCTCGATCTTGGGCACGTGACCACCGAGGTCGTCCTGGACGACCAGCTCCTGCCGAGGCGGAACCCGCACGAATCCGTCGCCGGGCTCGACGTGCACGCCGAGCTTCTCGAACGCGTGCAGGATCGACACGAGGTCGGCGTTCTTGACGCCGTCGATGGTGACGTCCCCGCCGGTGATCGCTGCCAGGCCGATGAAGCTGCCCACTTCGATGTGGTCGGGGCCGATCTCCCACTCGCCACCGTGAAGCGACTCGACGCCGTTGATGCGCAGGACGTTCGCCTCGATGCCTTCGATCTGCGCGCCAAGCGAGACGAGGAACCGGCACAGATCCTGGACGTGAGGCTCGCACGCTGCGTTGCCAATCACAGTTTCACCTGCAGTGAGCACGGCCGCCATGACGGCGTTCTCCGTCGCCATCACACTCGCTTCGTCGAGGAAGATGTGCTTGCCGCGCAGCGAGCTCGCGCGCATCTCGTACCGGCGCCCGACTTCGATGTGCGCGCCGAGCTCGGCGAACGCGTGAATGTGCGGGTCGAGCCGGCGTCGGCCGATCACGTCGCCGCCCGGCGGCGGGACGCTCACACCGCCGAGCCGCGCCAGGAGCGGACCGGCCAGGAGGAACGAGGCGCGCATCCGGCTGCAGAGCTCCTCGTCGAGCTCCTGCTTCGTCACCTCCGCAGCCTGGACATGGACCTCGTTCGGGCCGATCCACTCCGCTTCCGCGCCAACGTCGTTCAGCAGCTCGAGCATCGTCTCGACGTCGGCGATGCGCGGGACGTTGCGCACCACCACCCCCTCGGTGGTCAGAAGACAGGCGGCCAGGATCGGCAGTGCGCCGTTCTTGTTGCCGGCTGCCTGAATTCGGCCGGAGAGCGGTCGCCCACCCTCGATCACGAAGGCTTCCGCCGCGCGCCCGATGACGGCGGTCTGAGACATCGCGGTAGCCTACCCACGTCTTGGAGACCACACGCGAACGGGCCTGGGAGACGCTCACGACGTACACGAAGAGCGAGGCGCTCCTGCGCCACGCGCTCGCGGTCGAGGCTTCCACAGCCTGGTATGCGCGTCAATTCGGCGAGGACGAGGAGCTCTGGCGCGTCGTCGCGCTCCTCCACGACTTCGACTATGAGATCCATCCCACTCTCGACCAGCATCCCCAGGACGGCGCTCCGATTCTGCGCGAGGAGGGCTATCCCGAGGAGGTGATCGAGGCGGTGCTCTCACATGCCGAGCACCTGGCGTTACCGCGCAACACGAAGCTGAAACAGTCACTGTTCGCATGCGACGAGCTGTCCGGCTTCATCCACGCGTGCGGGCTCGTCCGACCGGCCGGGCTCGACGGCCTCGAGCCGAAGTCGGTGAAGAAGAAGCTGAAGCAACCGTCCTTCGCGTCCGGCGTTCACCGGGACGAGGTGTACGCCGGCGCCGAAGGGCTCGGACTCGAGCTCGACGATCACATCCGCAACGTGGTCGCGGCGCTCCAGCCCATCGCGTCGCAGCTCGGGCTCCGCACCGCGGAGACCGCAGAGGCGTCATGAGCCCGACGGAACCCTGCTCGATTCTGTACGCGCCGCCTCCCGAGCAGTAACGCTTACCGCGCGAGCCCGGCGACGAGTCGCTCGACGTCCTCGTCGTTCGTCCACCAGCCGCATGACGCGCGGAGCCAGCCGGTCCGCGGCAGGTCACGCACGACGACACGCTGCTCATAGAGGCGAGCCGCGTCCTCGGCGGGCTCGCCAGGCGGAACGAACGACACGAGCGTCGCCTGCCCCGGTTCACTCACGACCTCGAACTGGCGCGCGAGCGCGTCGCGACATCGCGCAGCCATCTCGGCGGCACGCTCGAATCGCCAATCCGGCGCGGCCTGCAGCGCCGCTTCGAGGCCGGTCAGGTACGGCGGTGAGATCCAACCGGAGTCGAAGCGCGCAGCACCTGCACGCGGGACGAAGCGCCCGTCCGGTTCGATCGACGTTTGGGCGAAGTACGTCGGAATCGAGATGCGCAGCGCTTCCGGGTCGCGGACGTACAGGGCGCCGGTCGGGTCCGGACCGCACAGCCACTTCTGGCACGACACGGTGTAATAGTCCAGGTCGCCCACGGCGACGGGAATCGCACCAACAGACTGTGCGCCGTCCACCAGCACCGGCAGTCCCGTTTCGCGCCTGAGCTCGTGCACGGGCATGACCTGCCCGGTCGTCCACAGCACGTGCGACAGCGCGATCAGGCGGGTGCTCGAGTTGACGGACGACAGGATCGTTTCGAGCGCGCTTTCCGTCGGCCTCGCTGCCACCTCGGCGACGCGCACGCGGGCCCCGGACACATTCAGCGGCAGGAGAAGTCCGGGATGCTCGGAGTCGGTCGTGACGACCTCGTCGTCCGGCCCGAGATCGAGGCCCGAGACGACGACATTGCAGCCGTCGGTCGTCGAGCTCAGCAACGCGACCCGATCCGCCGTCGTCCCGATCAGGGCGGCAAGGTCCTCCCTCACCCGCTCGCGCAGCGCCAGCATGCTCTCGAACCACCGCCGTCCGCCACGACCCTGCTCCTGGTCGTAGCGCGCCCGTTCCTCCATGGCCGTGAGCGTCGCGCGCGACAGCGGCCCGAGCGTGCCCGCGTTGAGGTAGGCGAACCGTTCGAGGACCGGAAACTCCGAGCGGGCCTGCTCGTGGGTCATCCGACCCTCAGGTCCACGGGCGCGTGATCCGAGAGGAAGCGTCCTTCGTGCAGCCGGCGATCGGCCTCCCAGCGGTCCGGCTCGCCGACGGGCAGCCCGCGTGCGAGCACGTGGTCGATCCCGGTCGGCGTCGCGCCGGAGAAACCCCAGTCGGACTTGGCCAGCTCGCGAAGCGTCCGGGACGTTCGAAGGCTGACGTTGAAGTCGCCGCAGAGTAGGATCGGTTCGTCCGGCTTCGCGAACCCGTCGACGAAGACGGCTGCCCGCAGCAACTCGGCGTCCGCCAGACGCTTGTCCGCGTTGCCGGTTGCATGGAGATTGGCGACGACGAAGGTTCCCTCCTCTCGTTCGACGCGGAGGGCCTGGCAGACGCGGCGCTCCTTCGCCCAGGCCAGCCTCTGCACGAGGCCGAGCTCGAGCTGGCGCGCCTGAGCACGTCGGAAGGTGAACGGATTCAGCGGCACGTGCCGATGCTCGACGACGCGCAGGCCGGGACGAAGGAGGATCGCATTTGCCTGCCCGGTGAAGGCCGAGCGAAGCAGGCCGTGGTGCAGGTCGGTCAGGACACGGCCGACCTCGGCATTCGAAGGCAGCGGGCCGATTCGAGGACGCCGTGCAACGTCCGCCACGGCGGTCATGCCGCTCCAGTCGTCGAGCTTGCGGATCGCCCAGACGGGTACCTCCTGGAGGCAGAGGACGTCGGGCCGGTCCTCGCTCGCGAGGCGGACCATCTCTTCCAGAAACGCCTCGCGTCCGGGCGGCTTCGTATTCCCGTGGAAGAGGTTCCAGGTCCGGACAAGCAGGCGTTCTACTGTACTGCGGGTGCACGTCGTGATTGCGGATCCGCCGGCCTTCACGCCGGCCTACGACCACGCGCTGGCATCCGCCCTTGCGCGCGCCGGTGCCGACGTGGAGCTCGTGACGTCGCGCTTTCGTTTCGGAGAAGCGCCGTCGCCCGATGGGTATCGGCGCAGCCAGGCGTTCTACCCCCTGTCATCGCGTCTGTTTCGACGCTCACGGCTGCGGGTTCCGCTGAAGGTCGCGGAACACGTGCCGGGAACGTTCGCGCTCTTGCGCCGCCGTCCCGACGTGCTCCATCTGCAGTGGCTCGCCGTACCGGAGCTCGACCGCTTCCTGCTGCGTCCCCGCTGCCCGGCCGTGTTCACGGCACATGACCTCTTGCCGCGCCGAACCGCTTCGAAGCGGTCACTCTGGCGCCTGCTGCTCGCGCGGTTCGATCGCGTCGTCGTGCACAGCGAGCAGGGCCGCGAGACGCTCGCCGACCTCGGTGTCGAGGCGCACGTCATTCCACACCCAGTCTTCCCGAGTGACCCGCAGCGTGCGGACGACGGGCGCACGCTGCTCTCGCTGGGGACGATCCGCCCGTACAAAGGGCTTGCGGACGCGATCGCCGCAACCAAGATGATCGACGGCGCACGTCTCCTGGTCGCGGGCGACCCGCTCGAACGGGTGGATGGGTATCGGCGGCAGGCGGGCGACATCGCCGAGTGGCGGCTCGGTTACCTGCCGCAGAGCGAACTGGAACAAGCACTCGGCGAAGCGACCGTCGCGCTGTTTCCGTACCGGCCGGAGCTCGATCAAAGCGGTGCGCTGCTCCAGGCGCTTGGCGCCGGCGTGCCTGCGGTTGCATACGACGTCGGCGGGATTGCGGAGCCGATCGAGCGGTTCGGTGCGGGCCGCGCGGTGCCGGCCGGCGACGTCGAGGCGCTCGCCGACGCTGCACGCGAGCTCCTGGACGACCCGGTCGCGCTCGAGTCCGCCCGTGCCGGCGCGCGCCGCGCCCGCGAGACCCTGACGTGGGACGCCGCGGCCGAGGCGCACCTCTCCCTGTATAGGGAACTGGCGTGAGGTTCAGGCGAGCCCGCTTCGCCGACACCGTGAACCGGCAGCTGGACCTGTTCGAGCGGGAGCGCGGTGGTCTGGTCGACGACTGTGTTGCCGCCGAGCGCGCGTACAACCAGGCGCCTCGCGACGAGGCGGAGGAGCGCTACGGCGACTACGTCGACCTCGTGGAGACCGGGACGGAGCTGCTCGCCGATCTGCGCGACAACTTTGCTGCCACACTCGGCGAGGACGTGGTCGACGAGTACGAAGAGACATTCAACCGAGCCGTGCTGAGGCGTTTCCGCCGCTTCGCGCTCGAGATCGAGGACCGTTGATGGCACGAATCGAGGACTACGGGCTGATCGGCGATCTCCAGACTGCTGCGCTCGTCGGCCGCGACGGCTCGATCGACTGGGCCTGCTTCCCGCGCTTCGACTCGGGCGCGTGCTTTGCCGCCCTGCTCGGCACCGCGGACCACGGCCGCTGGATCGTCGCGCCGCGAACCGACAGCTGGCAGGCAGGCCGCCGTTATCGCCCGCGGTCGCTCGTCCTCGAGACGGAGTGGGAGACCGACGACGGCTCCGTGCGCGTGATCGACTTCATGCCGCCGCGGGGCAAGGCGCCTGACATCATCCGGATCGTCGAAGGCGTGCGCGGCAAGGTGGAGATGAGCTCCGAGCTCGTGATCCGCTTCGACTACGGGTCCACGATTCCGTGGGTGCGGCGAATCGCCGACGGGCGCATCGCCGTCGCCGGGCCCGACGCGCTCTGCTTCCGCACGCCGGTGGAGAACCGGGGCGAGAACATGCGGACGATCGGCGAATTCACCGTGCGCAAAGGCGATCGCGTGCCGTTCGTCCTGACGTGGTATCCATCGAACGAGCGGCCGCCGAGGGCGATCGACGCCGAGCACGCGCTCCGGGAGACGCTCGACTACTGGGAGGACTGGGCGGATCGCTGCACCTACCGCGGCAAGTGGCAGGAAGAGGTCTACCACTCCCTCATCGTCCTCAAGGCGCTCACCTACGCACCCACGGGAGGCATCGTCGCCGCACCTACGACCTCGTTGCCGGAGAAGATCGGCGGTGAACGGAACTGGGACTACAGGTTCTGCTGGCTACGGGATGCGACGCTGACTTTGCTCGCATTCATCAACGCCGGCTACCTCGAGGAAGCACGGGCCTGGCGCGTGTGGCTCCTGCGCGCTGCCGCGGGAGATCCATCTGCGCTGCAGATCATGTACGGCGTGGCCGGAGAGCGACGGCTCGGCGAGTACACCGTTGACTGGCTTCCGGGCTACGAAGGCTCGAAGCCCGTCCGGGTCGGCAACGCCGCGTCACAGCAATTCCAGCTTGACGTGTACGGCGAGGTGATGGACGCCATGCACCAGGGGCGGGCGCACGACCTCGAACGGTCCAGCGCCGCCTGGTCGCTCCAACGTCGCATGCTGGGGTATCTCGAGAACGCGTGGAAGGAGCCCGACGAAGGGATCTGGGAGGTGCGCGGCCCGCGTCGTCACTTCACGCACTCGAAGGTCATGGCCTGGGTCGCTTTCGACCGGGGCGTTCAGGCGGTCGAACGCTTCGGCCGAGCAGGGCCCGTCGAGCGCTGGCGCGAGCTCCGCGCCGAGGTTCACAGAGAGGCCTGCGAGCTCGGCTTCGACGTCGATCTGAACTCGTTCACGCAGTCGTACGGCTCGAAGCGCCTCGACGCGAGCCTCCTGGTCATCCCGCTCGTCGGTTTCCTGCCGGCCGACGACGCGCGCATGATCGGCACTGTCGCAGCCATTCAGCGGGATCTGATGCGGGACGGGTTCGTGTACCGCTACTCGCACGACGAAGAAACGCGGAGCGTCGACGGGCTGCCTCCGGGCGAGGGCGCGTTTCTGCCTTGCACCTTCTGGCTCGCGGACAACCTCGCGCTCCAGGGCAGGCTCGACGAGGCAGAGGAGATCTTCCAGGGGCTCCTCGACCTGCGCACCGACCTCGGCCTGCTAGCGGAAGAGTGGGATCCGGACGCGCGCCGCCAGCTCGGCAACTTTCCGCAGGCCTTCACCCACGTCTCTCTGGTCAACGCCGCGTTCAACCTCGACCGGCTGGCGGAGTCGCCCATGACCCAGCGCGCGGAGGAGCAGGCGACTGACTACTGAGCTTGTATCCGTCAGCACGCTGTCCTACCATGCGACCGTCGTCAATCCACGGAGGGGTCCATGCGTCGAAGTACCTTGCTGGTCTCGCTTTTTGCTGCGCTGATGTTCGTCCTCCCGCTGGCTGCTCAAGGGGCCGGCGATGCCGGGGCCGACCGCTACATCGTCGTTCTCAAGAACGCCGTCGACCCGCAAGCCCTCGCGAACATCCACTCGAACAAGTACGGGGCGAAGGTCGACAACGTGTGGGGTCACGCCCTTCACGGCTACTCGGCCGTCATTCCGAACGATCGCGTTGCCTCGTTGCGGGCCGACTCGACCGTGTCCTACGTCGTGGCCGACGGCGAGGCCTCGATCACCGCGCAGACGATCCCATGGGGCATCGACCGGGTCGACGCAGATCTCAGCTCGACGAGGGCGGGCGACGGAACCGGTTCCGTCGGCAACACGAACGTCTACGTCATCGACACGGGTGTCGATCGCAACCACCCCGACCTCAACGTCATCTCGTTCGTGAACTTCGCCAAGGGCAAGAGCACCGATTGCAACGGCCACGGCACCCACGTCGCGGGCACGATCGCGGCCAAGGACGACACTCAGGGTGTCGTCGGGGTCGCGCCCGGCGCGCCCGTGTCTGCGGTGAAGGTGCTCAACTGCCAGGGCAGCGGCCAGTGGAGCTGGATCATCAGCGGGATCAACTGGGTCACCGCCAATCACGGCCCGAACGCCGTTGCGAACATGAGCCTCGGCGGCGGCGCGAACCAGGCCGTGGACGACGCGGTCCGTAACTCTGCCGCGAGCGGCGTCTTCTACGCGCTTTCCGCCGGCAACAGCGGCGCGGATGCCTGCATGCAGTCGCCCGCACGAGCGGGCGCCGGCACCAACAACGGGATCGCGACCGTCGCAGCGATCGACTCTGCAAACCGCGAGGCCTCGTTCAGCAACTACGGCCCGTGCGTCGACATCTGGGCGCCCGGCGTCGGCGTTCTCTCGACGTACGCGGGCGGCGGCTACAACACGCTGTCGGGGACATCGATGGCTTCACCGCATGTCTCCGGGGGCGGCGCGCTCTACCGCTCGCGGACTGCGGCAACGCCGTCAGGAGTGGAGGCCGCGCTGAAGAACGCAGCGGTCGCCACCGGCACGAGCAGCAAGGACGGCCGCGCGATCAGGGGCGAGAACGTCGGCGCGTTCTAGTGGCTAGCCGAGCCTGCCGGGCGCGTGCAACCGCCCGGCAGGCTTAACATATTGCCTTCTCTTCCGAGGGTTTCTAAGATCGGCCTTCCAACTGGAAGGAGGGGGGCATGAGCATGAAGTTGACTGCGCTGGCTGCGCTGTCGGTCGCTGCGTTCGTCGCGGCGTCCGGCGCGCCGGCAGGCGTCGTTTCGGGGCAGTACATCGTCGTTGCGAAGCCCGGCGCAGATGCCGCGGCGCTCGCGAGAAACCATGCGAACGCGAACGGGGCAGTCGTGTCGCACGTCTACACCCACGCTTTGCGGGGCTACGCAGCAACACTGTCGGCGGCAGGTCTCGCTGCCGTTCGTGCCGATCCACGCGTGGCTTACGTCGCGCCCGACCAAAATGTTGCAGCCGACGCGCCGGCTCCCGGGGCCCAGGTGCTCCCGACCGGGATCGACCGGATCGATGGCGAGCTCTCGAGCACTCGAGCCGGTGACGGAACGGGTGCGGTGAACATCAACGTCGCCGTTCTCGACACGGGGATCGATGTCCGTCATCCCGATCTCAACGTTGTCGGGGGTGTGAGCTGCATCAACAGCGCGTCCTTCGACGACGGCAACGGTCACGGCACACATGTCGCCGGGACGATCGCCGGGAAGGACGACGGCATCGGCGTGGTCGGCGTCGCCCCTGGCGCACGCCTCTGGGCAGTGCAGGTACTGAACAGCGCCGGCTCAGGGACGTTCTCGTCTGTCATCTGCGGTATCGACTGGGTGACCGCTCACGCCACAGCGCTCGGCATCGAGGTGGCGAACATGAGCCTCAGCGGGGGAGGCTCAGACGACGGAAACTGCGGTGCGACGAACGGGGATCCTTTCCACGCTGCGATCTGCAATTCCGTCGCAGCCGGAGTCACGTATGCCGTCGCGGCGGGTAACGGAGCGACGAACGAGGCGACGCGCGTCCCGGCGGCCTATGACGAGGTGCTGACGGTCACGGCAGTCGCCGATTTCGACGGGAAGCCCGGCGGACTCGGCTCGCCGACGTGCCGGTCCGACGAGGACGACTCGAACGCGAACTTCTCTAACTGGGCCGTATCCCGGGAGGACCAGGAGCACACGATCGCGGGTCCGGGCGTTTGCATCCTCTCGACCTGGAAGAACGGCGGTTACAACACGATCTCCGGCACGAGCATGGCGACGCCGCACGTGGCAGGCACGGCCGCTCTCTGTATTGCGGCCGGTTCCTGCGGCAACAGCCCAGCGCAGGTGATGCGACGGCTGCGAAACGACGCGTCGTCGTACACGAACAGGAATCCTGGCTACGGATTCCAAGGCGACCCCTTGCGACCGATCGAGGGGAAGTTCTTCGGGTATCTCACCCGTGCAGGTCTCTACTAGCTAGCGATGACCGAAATGGTGGGCGCCGGGCAGGCTGGCGCCCACCTCGGTCTCCTGCGAGATCTCCCGCGCAAGCGGGCCGAGCGTCTCGAGCGAGCGGACGAGCACGTTCTGGTTGCGTTCGATCCGCTCGAAACGGCCGCGTGCGAGGATGAGCGGCTCGCCGCGCACGATCGCGCGGTGCCGATCGTAAACCGAGGGCGGAACGATGAGGTTGACCGCTCCGAACTCGTCTTCGATCAGCATGAAGACGACACCGTTCGCGGTCGACGGCCGTTGCCGCGCGACGGCCATGCCGGCAATCGCGACCTGCGCGCGATTCGGAGCCGACTCGAGCTCGCGCGAGGAGAGGACGCCCGGCGGAAGATGCGCGCGCATGAGCTCCAGCGGATGGGTGCCGACCGAGAGGCTCGTCGTCCGGTAGTCCGCGAGCATCCGCTCCCAGACCGTCGGCTCGGGCAAGTCGGGTGTCGCAGCAGTGGGATCGAGCGGTAGCGCGAGCTGCTTCTCGTCACCGCCCGAGCCGGGGACGGTCTGCGAGCGCGGCACGAGCCCGAGCTGCCAGAGCAGCTGGCGGCGGGGTAGGCAAAAGCAGTCGCAGGCACCCGAGACGATCAGCGTCTCGAGCGCGTGCTCGGACAATTGCGTTCGCTGCGCAAGGTCGCGGATGCTCGCGAAGGGCCCGCCACGCTCGCGCTCCTCGACGACCGCCTTCGCCTCCTCTTCGCCGACTCCGTTCACGTAGTCGACGCCGATTCGAACGGCACCAGCTTCGACCGCGCACTTGTCGGAGCTGATGTTCACGTCCGGGGGTCGGGTCTCGACACCGCGCCGCTGGCCGTCGCGAACGAGCGTCGCCGGCGGGTAGAAGCCCATCGGCTGTGCGTTGAGCAGCGCGCAGAGGAACTCCGCGGCGTAGTGATGGCGTAGCCACGCGGACTGGTACGCGAGCAGCCCGAACGCCGCAGCATGGGACTTCGGGAAGCCGAAGCCGGAGAAGCCGACGAGCTTGTCGTAGACCATGTCGGCTGTCTGCTCGTCCACGCCCTTGCGCAGCGCACCCTCGATGAAGCGATCACGGTACGCCTCGAGTGCCTCATGCGACCGCTTGCGGCTCATCGCGCGGCGCAGGCCTTCCGCCTCCCCCACGCTGAACCCGGCGAGCGCGATCGCCACCTCGAGCACCTGATCCTGAAAGACGACGACGCCGAGCGTCGAACGCAGGCAGTCCGCGAGCAACGGGTGGTCGACCGGCGGGACGAAGGACGGGTTCTCGCGCAGGCGCTGGCGGTGCTCGATGTACGGGTGGACCGCCTTGCCCTGGATCGGGCCGGGACGGACGAGCGCCACCTGGACGGTGAGGTCGTCGATGTTCTCGGGACGTGTGCGCAGCAGGCTCTGCATCTGCGCACGGCTCTCGATCTGGAAGTCGCCGATGGTGTCCGCCCGCTGGATCTCGTCGTACACCGCCTTGTCGTCGAGCGGGATCCGGGAGAGATCGATCGGCTGTCCTCGGAGCTGCGCGATCTGGTCGACGCAGTCCTCAACCGCCGAGAGCATCCCCAGCCCGAGCAGATCTATCTTCAGGAAGCCGGCGTCCGCACACGAGTCCTTGTCCCACTGGCACATCTGGCGGCCCGCCATCGCGGCCGGTTGCACGGGCACGAGCTCGACCAGCGGCCGCGACGAGATGACCATGCCGCCCGGGTGCTGCGAGATGTGGCGCGGCAGGCCCGCGATCTCGTGGCAGAGCTCGCCGAATGCGCGCCAGCGGGGGGAGAGCAGCTTGCGGTCGGCATCGGGCAGGAGCTGCAGCTCCTCTGCGACGCGCTTCGCGTTCCAGCCCTCGGAGACGCGTGCGATGCGCTCGAGCTCCGCGTACGGGAGGCCGAGCGCCTTACCGACGTCGCGGATCGCACCACGCGAGCGATACGTCGCGAACGAGGCGACCAGCGCCGCATGCTCGCGGCCGTAGCGTTCGGTGACCGCAACGATCAGCTTTTCCCGGATGTCGCGCGGGAAGTCGAGGTCGATGTCCGGCACAGAGTCGAGCTCGCGGTTGAGGAAGCGGCCGAGCGACAGCTCTGCGCCGACCGGATCGACGTGCGAGAGGCCGGTGAGGTAGCAGACGAGCGAGCCAACAGAGGAACCGCGTCCCCGCCCGGGTGGCAGCGTGTGGCGCGGCGAACCATGGCCCCGCACCTCGAGCGCGCACTCGCGCGCGAGTTCGAGCACGTCCCAGTGGAGCAGGAAGAACCCGGCGAGCCCGAGCTCGTCGATGAGCCTGAGCTCCTCCTCGAGCCGCGTCCGCGCTTCGACGCGAAGCTTGTGACCGCGCGGATAACGGTCTTCGAACTGGCGGTTGCACACCTGGGCGAGCTGGACGACCGCCGGCTCCGGGCTGTCGGAGAAGTCCGGGTAGCGGTAACCGAGCTCCTCGGTCAGGTCGAACTGCAGCCGTTCGGCGAGCTCGACGGTGCGTGCAATCGCGGCGCGGTCCTCGGGAAAGCGCTCCGCCATCTCCGCCGGGGAGAGCAGAACGCACTCGTGGTTCCCACGGCGCTCGGCCTCGCAACCGTCGAGCGAGCTGCGGTGGCGAACCGCAACGAGCACGTCCTGCAGCGGCGCGCGCCGCTTGTGATGCGCGTGGACATTGCCGGTGACGATCGTCGGAGCTCCGAGGGATCCTGCGAGGTCGCGCAAGACGGCGTTGCGCCGCTCGTCACCTCGTTCGTACGGACGCTGAAGCTCGACGAAGAAGCGCTCACGACCGAACGCCCGGGCGAGGCTTGCTGCAGCATTCGCGTTGCGAACGGCCAGGCCGTGGCGCGCGCAACCCGAGAGACAGACGAGGCCCTCGTTGAGCTCCTCCAGCAGGCTCTGGTCGAGCGCAGGATCTCCCGGCGGCTGACTCTCCTTGCCTTCAGGCCGCGTGTGGGCGTGCGCCGCGGTGATCAGCCGGCAGAGGTTTGCGTATCCCCTGGGCGTCTCCACGAGCAACGTCACGTGCGAGCGATCCGAGAGCGTGAGCTCCGCGCCGGTGATGGGGCGAACGCCGAAGTGTTTTGCAGCGTGCGCGAACTCGAGCGACCCGTAGACCCCGTCGTGGTCGGTCAGCGCAAGCGCCGGATAACCGAGCTCCGCAGCGCGGACCGCAAGTTCCTCCGGATGCGAGGCGCCGTCGAGGAACGAGTACGCGGAGTGCGCATGCAGCTCGACGTACGGCACCGCAGCCCGCCGCTCTCGTTGAGCCCGGGCAGCGGGCGCGCGTCCGGAACGGCTGCCTTCGAGCGGAAAGCGGTCCTTCTTCCTGGTGCGATGAGGGAACTCGGGCTGGAGCTCGATCGTCATACTCGCCCGTGATGGACGGGGTCGTGCTCAGACCCGGCGAGGGCGAAGAGCTCTTCGGCGGCCGAATCGTGATCAAGGCGGACTTCGAGCAGCTCTGCATCACGGAGTCGTTGTTCCCGGATGCGCGGCCGGGAGCGAACCTGCACTTCCACCGGCAGCACGTGGATTCGTTCTACATCCTCGAGGGCGGGCTCGCCGTACTGGTCGACGACGAGGAGAAGCTGCTCTCGCCGAACGCATTCGCCTGCGTACCGCCCGGCGTCGTCCACGGCTTCAGGAGCACGTCGCCCACTCGCTTCCTCAACTTCCACACACCGGACGGCGGTTTTGCGGGAAATCTCCAAGCGACAGACCGGGGAGAGCCCGGCGGGTTCGACAGCTTCGACGCGCCGACCGGCAGCGGCCTCGCTCCCACCGAAGCCGTCGTGCTCGGCCCTGGAGAAGGCGAACGGCTCGAAGCAAACAAGCGCATCGCGACCATCAAGGCCGGCCGGGACGAGCTCTCGCTTGTCGAGTTCGAGTTCGAGCCCGGCTTCGAGGGACCCGAGCCGCACGCTCACGACGATCACGTGGATTCGTTCTACGTCCTCGAAGGAGAGCCCGAGTTTCTGGTCCGCGAGGAGAAGCTCCGCCTCGGTGCAGGCTCCTTTGTCGCCGCGCCCATCGGGGTCGTGCACACGTTCTCGAACCCGGGGCCCGAGCACGCACGGTTGATCAACGTCCACGCTCCGAGCAGCGGTTTCCACGAGTTTCTTCGCCAGGAGAACTAGCCGGGCATGGCTGGAGTTACTTCTCTCACTATGGTGCCGAACGAATACGAGGCTGAGATGCTGTGCGCTCTCCTTCGAACCGAAGGAATCACATGCGCTCACCGTCCAACGAACTTCAGCGTCGGCTCGATGGATGGCATGCCAGGCGGGGGACCTCGGGAAATCGTCGTCCAAGAGGAGGATCTCGCCAGGGCTCATGAGATCCTGGAGGCCTCTCGCAGCGACTGATCCCGGTTATGCCCCGCGCTGGGTGAACCAGCAACCTTTTTCCTCGTCGCGAAAGACAACGGCGTTCTCCCCTGACTGCAACACGACTTCGAAGTAGCGCCGGGACACCGGCTCCTCCGTCCACCACCGATCCACCACGCGCCACTCCTCGCGGACGAGCTCGACCGGTAGGCGGTTCACCTTCACCGGCGTTCCGTCCACACGGGCCTCGACGACCGCGGGTCGCGGGTAATTGATTGGTCGTGCCCGCGAAGCGCGCACGGCCTCTTATGGTCGGCATCGCAAGCGACGCCTCAGTAGTCGTCCCGCGGAATGAACAGTGCGCGGGACTCTGGAATGCGCGACCACGGCGCAACCTCCACCACCTGATTGACCGATCCCAAGCCGGTGCTCGCGCGCACCTGGCGCAGGCCCTCACGCAAGCGAACGTCTAGCTCCCCACCGGCGGCTGGCAAGAGCTCGAGCTGCTGCCCGTCGTGCTCCGTCAACTCGACGAACTCGAGCCGCAGCTCCACAACCGGCGCCGGCAGCTCCGCGAGCTTCGGTGCAAGCGCAGCCTTGAGGCGGTCCGGCTCTGTCGTCGCGTCGCGCAGCGTGACTGTCCGCCGCCACGAACCGCCGCCGACCAGTCGCGCCGACAGCGCGAGCTTGCGCACGAACCTCCCGCCACGCTCCGGCCGGGCCATTAACGTCTCCAGCAGCGCACCGAACGCGCGCCGCAAGGTCAGCTCGTTGCCGACCGCCTCGGGAAACTCGAGCGCTTCGACGATCTCAGCGGGCGGCCGGCGACCGCGCACCCTCGTGTTCTTTCCACCTCTCGCCAGGCCCCAGGCACGCCGGCCGTCCGGCCCCAATCGTTCGGCCACGGCGCCACCCGGGAGCCCAGCAAGCTGTCCAACTCGTTTCACGCCGAGCTCGTGCAGCTCCGCGCGGCGGCGCGGCTCCATCGGCACGAGCTCGAGCGGCAGCGGCGCGAGGAAGTCGCTGAGCCGCTCGTCGGAGACGACCAAGATCTGCCCGGGGCGCGCGACATTCGCCGCGGCGAGGGCCGCGAACCGGCGCTGCGCTGCGCCCGCGCGTGGATCCCAGGCAGTGCCTACAGCGGCGAGCGCGCGCCGAAGCGCAGGGTCGAGCCCGCCGTACAACCTCTCCACCCCTCGCGTCTCGAAGTAGACGCAGCCCACCCCGGCCGGGTCGACCGCGAACCCGGAGTCCTCGAGCGCGCGCAGGATCTCCTCCCACGCCTGCTCCGCTGCGGCCGGATCCTGCTCGACGAGCACGAGCTCCGGACACGTCGCCAGCGCCTCTCCCAGCCGCATCCCCGGCCGGACGCCGAGCCGCTCGGCCGCGGCCGTCACAGGGCCGATCAACGGCTCGGTTCCGGCGGCGGGCGAGAGAGCAGCCGGGCGGAGGCCAAGCCCAGGCTGCTTTCGCAGAGCAGCCCGCAATTCGAAGCCGGGGATGAGGAGGCAGGCGATCATGGGAACGTATGTTCTACACGAACACATGTTCTCCTGTCAAGGGGAAGTGTCCCATCACTGTAGAAGCGCCTAAACTGAGGCCATGAAGCAGATTTGGACGGGCCGCATGGCCCAAGCTGCCGGCAAATATGGGGAGAACGCGCCCATGGCGGCGGTCTGCTGCAACGCCTGCCGAACCTGCGTTACAACCAACATTCTCGGCGTGGCTATGGCGGGGCTCGCGGGGGCCGGATACGGCCTGGTTCGGCTTGCCAAGCGGGTCGGCTCCATCCGATCCAACCCGTAAGATTTGGCTTAGATAAGCGAAAGCTGCCCGAGGTTAGCGCTCGAACCGCCAAGGGAGAGACAACCCGCGTTTTTTACGACTTTCGAAATCCCCCTTTTTGGGGTAGGCCGTTTGGCCTACCATTCCGATGTCATACGACAACAGAGACATTGGGGGATTGGGGTGCCGCAGCCCTTGTCCCGGGAAGCTCGTCGCTTCCACAGTCTCTGTTTCCAGCGGGAGGGCGGTCTCTCCACCGCCCTTCCGCCCCTCTCTCCCTCAAAGGGAGTTGCCGTCAAGGGTTTGAACCGGCCACGGCGAATCCGGACATCCCATGCGCGTCAGGGCGATCCTTGCTCTGCCTGTCGTCCTCGTCGCGGCCGTCGTCACCCCCCAGGCCGCGGCCAACGACCCGGCTGTCGCCGCCCTCCAGGTGGGCTTGCAGTCGCGTGGGCTCTACCGGGGACCGATCGACGGCATCAGCGGCCCCGGAACCGCGGCAGCGATCCGCCGGCTCCAGAAACGCGCCCGGATCACCGTCGACGGCGTGGTCGGCCCGCAGACGAAGCGTGCCCTCGGCCGTTTCGCCCGGCACCCGCTCGGCAGGCGAGCGCTCGAGCGGGGCAAGACCGGCTGGGACGTCGCCTCACTGCAGTTTCGGCTCGCCGAGCACGGCTTCCCCTCAGGTGCCTTCGACGGCATCTTCGGCCCGCACATCGACGCAGCACTCCGCCGCTTCCAGGACTGGGCGAACGTCGAGCCTGACGGCGTCGCGGGCCCGGAAACGTTCAAGGCGCTGAGCGCACCTCCCCCCGCGATCCCACTGCCGCTGGCGTGGCCGATGACCGCACCCGTGCTCGGCGATCCCTTCGGCCCTCGCGGAGACCAGTGGCACTCGGGGATCGACTTCCCGGCGCCGCTCGGCACGCCGGTGTACGCGGCCCGCTCGGGCCAGGTCGTCTGGGCCGGCTGGCGGAACGGCGGGTACGGGTTCCTCGTCACCGTCGCCCACGGCCAGGGTGAGCGCACGATGTATGCACACCTCTCGCGGATCGACGTTCGCGTCGGCGTATGGATCGGACAGGGCGTCCGCGTCGGGCTGGTCGGCTCGTCCGGGTACTCGACTGGACCGCATCTGCACTTCGAGGTGCGCGTGCGGAATGCCGCGGTCGATCCGCAGCGCGCTCTCCCCTAGCTAGGAGAACGTCACGAGAGCGGCGTCGACCCGCTTCGCACCCGCGACGCATGCCTTGCGCGCACTCGCGGCGAGCTTCGTGCACCCACGGTTGCGGGCAGCACGACCAACACCGCGCGATGGAGACGACGAGCGCGAACCTCACGCCGACCTAATCTCAGCGGCCGGGCCGACCATGCCGACCATTCGCGGTACCACGTCCAGAACGCTCTCACGTGCGCAGAACTCGATGTCTTCCTCCAGACCGGGCGGTCCGTAGGTACGGGCATTCAGCCCTTCGAGCGCGGTCGGGAACGCCTTCGCAACGAGCTCGGCCGCGATCGCAGCATCATTGGGATCCGCGTCGAGCAACTGTACGATCCGCCCCGCGCAATACGCGTCGTCGAGCGCGAACGAGCCCTGGAACCCCGCACAGATCACCTCGGTGTCATCGCCCCGAGCCGCTTCCGCAACGGCCTGGAGGTTCAGCAGGCTCCCCAGGACCACCTGCTCGCAACGCTGCGCCGCCTCGAGGATCGCCCGGGTCCCGTTCGTCGTCGACAGGATGAGGGTGCTGGCCCGCGGTTCCAGAAACTCACGCGGAGACGCGCCGACGTCGAAGCCCTCGACCTGGACGGCCTTGCGCTCGCCTCCGACCAGCGAGTCCGGAAGCTCGGCACGTAGCGCCAGTGCATCCTCGATCTCGACGCAGCAGAGCACGCGCCGGTAGCCGGACGCCAGCGCCTGCGCGATAGTCGAGGTGGCTCGAAGGACGTCCACGACGATCCCGAGCGGGGCAGGAGCGGCCTCCTGCGGGGTGAAAGCGACCTCGACGCGCATACCGTCACTACGCTACTTCGCACATGACCGAGACTCCCGAGAAGACCTGTTACCGGCACCCCGACCGTGTTACCGGGCTGTCCTGCTCCGAGTGTGGCCGACCCATCTGTACGGAGTGCATGACGATGGCGCCCGTCGGGATCCGCTGCCCTGAGCACGCGGGAGGTCAGCGGGTGGTGGATCGCGCGCGCATCGGCCAGGTGATGGCTCCCGTCACCCGTGCGCTGATCGCGCTGAACGTCGCGGTGTACGTGGGCGAGCTCGCGACCGGCAGCGGCGTCCAGGGCGACCGCGGCTGGATCTTCGAGCACGGCGTCCTATTCGGTCCACTTGTCCAGGACGGCGAGTGGTGGCGGCTGATCACCTCGGCCTTCATGCACTACGGCCCGTTCCACCTGCTGATCAACATGTACGGCCTCTACTTTGCCGGAACCCTCCTCGAGCGCGCGGTTGGGCACTGGCGCTTCCTGCTCCTCTATCTCGCCTCGGGCCTCGCGGGCTCAGCGGGCGCGTTGGCTTACGACGCGCTCTTTCAAAGGCCGAATGCCCTGACCCTTGGCGCGTCGGGCGCGCTTTTCGGTGTTCTTGGCGCGCTTTTCGTACTGGAGCGGAGAGGCCATCTGTCGACTGAGGGCCAGATTGCAGGACTGATCGTGATCAACCTCGTGTTCACGTTGGTATTCGCGCGTTTCATCTCGGTAGGGGGCCACGTCGGCGGACTGCTCGGAGGAATCGCCGCAATGTTCTTGCTTACGACCCTGCGTGGCCGGCCCGCATTAAGCATGATGAGCGTCGTGGCGGTCGGGGTGCTCGCCGTCGTCATCGCCTACTCCGTCCCCACGGGTTAGAACACCCAGCGCGTCGCCGAGCGCGGGAAGTCAGCCTCCGTCCACGTCTGCGCGACCTGAGGACGCAGGACGAAGATCCCCTGGTTCTCGTCGGACAGCTCCACGCGGTACGCGTACTTGGCCTCGTAGGAATCGACGAAGCGCTCGAGCGCGGCACGATCCTGCGGCAGCTCGACCTCGCCTTCGAGGATGACCGTGTCGTCACCGCTCTCGAGATGGATCACGATGCGCGGATCGCGCGCGATGTTCCGGCCCTTCAGCGACTGGGGCGAGGTGCTGAACCAGACGGCGTCGTCGAGCCAGATGCCCCATACCGGCGCCGCATGCGGGCGGCCGTCTGTGCGCGTCGTGACGATCCAGTAGTTCCGCGCAGCCGTGAGCTGCTCGACCGCCCAGCTCCACGGGAGGCGTTCTGCTCCCGACGCGTCCGTCGGCACGCCATAGGCGGCGGGCATCCTGGTTGCGGTCGGTCTCGGCTCTGCCACTAGGGGGTTGATGTGAAATTCGGCCGCCGTCGGGGACGCTCCAGATCAAGCCGGGCAGTGCGGTCGTTCGCGGTGCGTAGCGGCGCTACGTGCCGCGGGCGAACGAGCTGATCCGGCGCCGCGTCTGGAGCGTCATCCGGCCCGGCGGAATTTGACATCAGGCCTTTAGTCGAGGAGGAGCGCATCGGTGGGCGCGTAGTCGTCCGTCAGCGTGGGCACGTCACCCAGCGGCAGCGGCTGGTCGTAGCGATTGCGGATCGCGGCCGTGAGGTCCGGCGCGAGCGGCGTCCTCCTCCTCACCTCTCGCCAGCGCTCGAGCAGCAGGCTGAGTGCCGGTGCGGGCCGCTCGGTCGCGACGATGATCTGGTTCAGGTACTCGGTCGGTTCCCACTCCGGCTGCTCGTGCACCGGGTGAAGCGCCACCGTCGGGAAGACCGTGCGGTACGTCCGATAGAGCGCACGCACGAGCTTCGAGCTCTGACCCCGTACGGCTCCCAGCACATTCGTGACGACGACGCCTCCGGGAGCGAGCCGGTCGCGGACGAGCTCGAGGAACTCGTGTGTCGTGAGATGGAATGGGATGGCGTCGGAGTAGAACGCGTCGATTGCAATGACGTCCCAGCGACGGTTGTTCTTCGTCAGGAAGCGCCGGCCGTCCTCCACGTGGACGCGCAGCCTCGGGTGGCGAGGAAAGGAGAAGTAACGGCGGGCGACTCGGGCGACTTCCGGGTCGATCTCGACGACCTCGAGGTCGAGCGCAGGGAAGTCCCGCCACATCCGCTTCGGGGCCGAACCGGCGCCGAGTCCGATGAAGAGCACGTTGCGGGCACGCGGGTGGTACGCGAGACCAAGGTCGAAGTAGTTCGTGTAGTCGAACACCGCCTTGTAGGGATGCGCCAGCTCCATGGCGCTCTGGTACGAGCTGTCGAACCGCAGGTGGCGCGTTCCATCCTCGTCGATGACGTAGAGGCGGTGGTACTCGGTGTCCTTGCGGTACACGACCTTCCCGGTCGTGGGCGCCGGCGACGCCGCCGGACGTCCGCGGATGCGGTACGAGGGCGACCAGTTCTGCAGCGCAACCCTGTCGAGCTCACCGCCGCTGGTCGGCGGCGCGATCGCGAAAGCGACGACTACTGCTCCGGCAGCCGCCGCCAGCAAGACCGCGCCGGCCACGACAAGGCGCTGGCTGACCGCAAGCAGCGTGATCGTCGCGAAGAGCGTCGCCGCGACGAGACCGAGCAGCTGGTCCGTGCCGAGCTCTGGAATGAGCCAGAAGGCGGTGAGGAAAGTGCCGACGATGCTCCCGATCGTGGACAGCGCAAAGAGGCGGCCTGCGGTGCGCCCCGCGTCCTCGACCGAGACGGTCCGCAGACGGACGGCAACCGGGACGACTGCGGCGAGCAGGACGCTGGTCGGGCCGAACAACGCGACCGACGCCAGCACCGGATCGGCCCGAGGGCCCGGATCCCAGGAGACGATCGCTCGGAGCACGGGGCCGTCGAGCAGCGGGATCGCCAAGACGGCGAACGCGCCGGCGCCGGCCACGCCGAGCAGGAGGCGAACGGTCGGGAACCGGTCGACGAGGGCGCCCCCGAGCCAGTAGCCCACGGCGAGGCCCGCGAGCACGACGCCGATCAGCGCGCCCCAGACGAACAGCGAGTTGCCGAAGAACGGCGCGAGGACGCGGCTGGCTGCGATCTCGACCCCGAGCAGCGTCGCACCGGCGACGAAGACGACTATCTCGACAGGTCGGGCGGCTGGGCCACGCAAGACACGAACTCTAGTGGCGGTGTGCCAGGCGAACGAACCGCACGAGATGGTCTCCCGCAGTAACCGCGGTCTGCGCTGCCTTCGCCTTGGCGTGGCATCGTTCAGGCATGGGCACGACCGTGCTGGTCGATGGAGAGAATGTCCGGCGCTCGCTCTGGCCGAACATCCCGAGGGACGAGCTGGAGGATCTCACCGCGCGCTGGGGCGAAAAGCACGGTCACGACGCGCGAATCGTCTGGGAGGGAGCGGAGACGGCCGACGACACGATCGCCCGCGAGGTAGGCGAGCTCGATCCGCCGGTCTGGGTCGTGACGTCGGACCGGGGATTGCGCGACCGTATCGGCGACCGGGCAGCGCGCATCATCGGGGGCGGCTCGTTCGCCCGCGAGCTCCGCAACGGCTGATCCGTCCCTCGTTCGAGGGATCACCCTGACCTGAAAACCGGGCCGATCCATATCTCGTGGGTCGGTCTCTCCTTGCCCTGGCCTCCCTCGTAGGCGCCGCAGGCCTGGCAGCTGCCTTCGCGCCCTCGACCGCGGTCGGTCGTGCCGTAGTCGACCGTCCCGCGGAAGGCTGGATCCGGGTCAAACCCACTTCTACGAAGCGCCCGCTGCCGGCGAACGTCATCGCGCAGGTCCGCCCGGGCAGCGCGCTCGCCCTCTACGACCGCCCGTTCGGGCGCGTCGTCACCCGGGTCGGCTCGATCACTCGTTTCGGCTCGCAACGCGC
>Ga0184638_1000020_pt1 | contig 35492 bp, 32 predicted proteins | sample PLM31_50_b2_FD_133141 | JGI IMG/M metagenome (GOLD analysis project Ga0184638, IMG submission 133141) | Groundwater sediment microbial communities from an aquifer in East River, Colorado, USA - PLM3-1_50_b2 | ecosystem: Environmental > Terrestrial > Soil > Riparian zone | place: USA: East River... | reverse complement strand
CGGCGGTCCGCAGCCGACGATCATCCTCAGTCGCAGGGATGAGCCGGAGAAGGGGAAATCCCGGCTGCACATCGACGTCAACGCCACCGACCGCGATCAGGACGCCGAGCTCGAACGCCTTCTGAAGCTCGGTGCGCGCCCGGCCGACATCGGCCAGACAGGGGAGGAGCAGTGGCATGTCCTGGCCGACCCCGAAGGCAATGAGTTCTGCCTGCTCAAGGCCCGCCTCGACCCACTCTGATGCTCATCGGTCACGCCTCGACACCAGGTACCTAGGATCTGCCTCGAAGTCCGGTGTGACGGGCGTGTCGTGATCGTGAAGTAAGTGAGATCTCCGGTAGAGGGTTCATCGACCAAGAAGAACCTGAACACCGGAGACCTCGTGGCCACCCTAGCGGTGACGAGGCGGCTTGACCTGACCGATGAGCAGTAGGCGCGGCTGGAACCGCTGTTGCCTGTGCCCACGCGGTCGGGTCGGCCGTCGGCGTTGCCGTGCCGGCTGGTGGAGACCGAGCGCCGATACGCATCTGCGAGCGACGGAGCCGTGCACTACGCGCCGGTGGTGTGGCGGCGCACGAAGCCCGTCAGCTCGGGCGCGTACCGGGACACCACCTGCTTGACACGCACCTCGGCGAGCGGGCCCAGCCCGTTGTAGACCTCGGCGAAGATGTCGCGCGCCTGCCGCCGGGGCCATCCTGGCGGCAGGAGCTGGTCGGGGAGCTCTGGGTCGAGGTTGGGGAAGTTGCGCCAGGTGTCCATGAGCGCCGTGCGGGTGATGAGCGCCTCGGACGCGCCCACCCCGCCCTGGCGGACCCGCTCCAGGAGCGGCTCGTACTCCTCGACGAAGCCCTCATACAGCTTGCGAATGTGCTCCAGGTCCCAGGCGGTGATGGGGGCGCCCGCCAGGGGGCACCCCGCCGGGATCGTCGCCAGCATGACCGTGGCGCGCTCCACCTTCAGGTCGCGTAGCACCTCCAGCGCTGGGTCGACCGAGTCGTGCGGTGAGACCCACATGCCGTCGTACAACGGCGCGAACCCCAGCCATAGCAGGCGGGTGCGCAGCACATGGCGTAGCGCCCGCTGCGCCTCTGGCACGGAGAACGCGGCCACGGTCCAGCGCCCGTCCCAAGGCTCCGAGCGCGTCCCGAAGGCCATGATGCGGTCGCGGCCCTCGGCCAGCACGTGCCTGGCTCGCTGCGTGAGGCCGTAGTAGGTGCGCCGGCCGGTTTTGGAGGACGCGAGCAGGCCGCGCCGCCGCAGGCGGCTGAGCGCTGCCCGCGCCGCGGCAGGCGTCACGCCGAACTCGGACGCCAGGCCGACCAGGGCCGCGGATGGAAGGTGCTCAGCACGGTCCCACCAGTAGTCCCCGAGCAGGGTCACCAGCAGGTGCCTGGGTTGGGCATCGCTCGCCGCCCGCATCTCCAGCCCAAGCCCGCCCATGGCCAGAGTGTACGGATGCCATCTCTCAGTCGCTTGTGGGCGGTACACTACGGGTCAATAATCACGACGTATCTCTGACGGTCGTTCAGGATAATGTCGCCCTTTTGGCGAGGATCTCTGCGCCGTCAGGGGCGTGGTGGTCCTGGTCGGCCAGCGCCCGGGTCAGGTGGCGCACCAGCGCGTCCCAGGTGACCGGCGGTCAGCGCACGGCCGCCTTGCCGTCGTGCACCTGGGCGGGGAAGGTGGCACCCCCCGCGCGTGCGCCTGGGTAGGTACAGGTCCAGGACGTGCGCGTTGCCGACGCGCCGGGCGTACTCGATCCCCCTGATGGCGATGAAGGCAGGTTCCGTGCCCGCGGCAGCCGGGACGGCGGCGAGCAACACCATCCCGGAGATGCAGGCGAGCAGCATGCGCACGAGACGGCGATGCCGCGCCATGGCGGCACCTCCAGCGGTCACACAAGCGGCGTGTGCCAGAAGACTAGAAGCCATGATATCGATCGTCAAGATGATGTTATACATCTGGACGAGCTGGGGTGAGGCCGGCAGGAGCACAGACCTCTTGGACTGAGTCAGTCCGCTGATATGCTTCGGCACGCCTGACCGGTCACTCGGAGGTCTGACCCGTCGCAGCGGAAGCCTGCGGGACAGGAGGAGGAAATGAGGCATCGTTCCAGGGTCGGGCTGTTCTCGCTCTTGCTGGTGGCGGCCCTGCTGCTGGCGGCATGTGGCGGCGGCGACGAGGGGGGCGGCAACGCGGGGGGCGGCCAGCCGATCCGCATCGGCGCGCTCACGTCGCTGACGGGCAACTTCACGCCATGGGGCGTGCAGGTGCGCGACGGCATGCAACTCGCCGTGAACGAGATCAACCAGCGCGGCGGCGTCGACGGCCGCCAGCTCCAGTTGGTGGTGGCCGACGACCAGTCCAAGGCCGAGGAAGGAACCCGCGCGATCGAGCGGCTGATCGAGCGGGAAGGCGTCGTGGCGGTCGGCGGGATCATCTCGAGCGACGTCGGGCTGGCCACGGCTCGGATCGCGGAGCAGAGCAAGGTCCCCTTGCTCCTGGTGAAGGCCGGAGCGGGCGGCATCCTCAACTCGGGCAGCCGCTACACCTTCCGCACCTGCCTGCCCGCCGCGCCCATGGTCGCCGGCCCGGTGCTGCAGTACGTCCAGAGCAAGAACCTGACCCGGGTGGGCGCGATCGTCGCCGACTACGCTTGGGGACAGGCGATCAAGGCGGCGCTGGAGGACTCGTTCGCGGCGGCCCCCGACATCAAGCTCCAGATCGAGGTGGCCCCGGTGGGCGAGCAGGACTTCACCACCTACCTCCGTTCGCTGGAGCGCTTCAACCCGCAGATGATCGTGGCGACCGGGCATCCGCCCGGCGCCGGGGCGATCACCGTCCAGTCGTCCGACCTCGGTTTCGACGTGCCGATCACCGGCGCCTACGCCCCGCGCTCGCTGGTGATGAGCGGAGCGAAGGACGCGGCCCTCGACCGCTACGCCGACTTCGGCTGCGCCGACGTCCAGAGCAGCGAGTACCAGGACCTGGCCCGCCGCTTCCTGCAGTTCTCCCAGAACAACAAGTTCTTCGAGGACGACGCCCTGGCCGGCTACGGGATCGTCACGATGGTGGCCGAGGCGGTCCGCGCGGCCGGCGACGATCCCGCCGCCATCGCCAGGCACCTGCACGAGAACACCTTCAACATCCCCGGCTACTCCTTCGAGATGCGGTGGACGGAGTGGGGAGAGCTGGCCAACGCCCGGATCGCCTTCGACCTGCTGGGCCGCGGCCCGGCCCCGGAAGGGGTGAACGAGGCAGGCACCTGGTACCCGAAGCGGCTGCTGGTCTCCGAGCCGCTCGAGCCGTTCCAGCCGCAGTAGCGAGCGGGCATGGCGCTGCTCGCGGTCGACGCGGTGGAGAAGCGCTTCGGCGGTCTCCCCGCCGTCGACGGGGTCACGTTCGGGGTCGACGATGGCGAGATCCTCGCCATCGTCGGCCCCAACGGCGCCGGCAAGAGCACCCTGCTGAAGACCATCGGCGGCCTCGAGCGACCCTCCGCCGGGACGGTGACGCTGGCCGGCGGGCGGGTGGACGGGCTCGCACCCCACCGGGTCCGGCAGCGGGGGATCGCGATGGTGATGCAGACCCCGCTGACGTTCGGATCCATGACGGCCCTGGAGAACGTCGTGCTGGGCGCCATGTTCGGCGGCGGCGGTGTCGTGGGAGAACCCGAGGCGATCCGGCGCGCGCAGGAGGCGCTGGCCTTCGTCGGCCTCGAGGGCCGAACCGATCAGCCCGTCGGGAGCCTCAACCTCCACCAGCAGCGGTTCCTGGAGATGGCGAAGGCGCTGGCGGGCCGGCCGCGGCTCCTGCTCGTCGACGAGGTGATGGCGGGACTCAACGACGTGGAGCTGGCCGCCTCCCTCCAGATCGTGCGCACCGCCCGTGACACACTCGGGACAACCATCATCTGGGTGGAGCACGTGATGAAGGCGGTGATGAGCCTGGCCGAGCGGGTGATCGTCCTCGACTTCGGCAGGATGCTGGCCGAGGGCGAGCCGGAGGCCGTCATGCGTCATCCCGACGTGATCGACGCCTATCTCGGCCAGGGCCACGATGCTTGAGGCGTCCGGCCTCTCGGCCGGCTACCTGGGGGAGAACGTGGTGGAAGGCGTCGACGTGCAGGTCGCCGCGGGCCAGGCCGTCGCCGTCATCGGCTCCAACGGCGCCGGGAAGACGACCTTGTTCCGGGCGCTCTGTGGCATGCTGCCGGTCTCCGCGGGCCGGGTGCGCTTCGACGGTGAGGACATCACCGGCCGTCCGGCCCACCGAATCGCGCGGGCCGGCCTGGCCTACGTGCCGGCCGAGCGCCATCTCTTCCCCGGCATGAGTGTGCGGGAGAACCTGCTGCTCGGCGCCTACCCGGGCCGGCCCGACCCGTCCGCCTTCGAGGTCGTCTTGGACCTGTTCCCCCGCCTGAAGGAGCGCCGCAAGCAGCCGGCCGGCAGCCTCAGCGGCGGCGAGCAGCAGATGCTGGCGGTGGGCCGGGCCCTCATGTCCCGTCCCCGCCTGCTGATGCTCGACGAGCCCACCACGGGCCTGGCCCCCAAGCTGGCCCGGAGCGCGTACGAGGCGCTCCAGGCGCTGAAGGAGACGGGCGTGACGCTGCTGGTCGCCGAGCAGCAGGTGCCGCTAGCCCTCGCCCTGGCCGACCGCGGCTACGTGCTGGAGAACGGCCGCATCCGCCTCGAGGGCGCCTCCAAGGACCTGGAGCGCAATCCCGAGGTCCGCCGGGCCTACCTGGGCGTGGCATGACGGCCGTCGCCCTCGACGGAATCGTCCTCGGCCTCCAGTTCGGGCTCCTGGGCGTGGGCATGACCCTGATCTACGGCCTGGGCGGCGTGCTCAACCTGGCGTACGGCCAGGCGGCCGTGCTGGCGGCGATGGTGGTGGCGATCACCCTCACCGCCGGCGCACCGGCGCTCGTGGCGGCGGCGGCCGGGCTGCTGGCGGCCGCGGCCGGCGGGGTCGTCATCGACAGGACCCTGATGCCGCCCGTGTACCACCAGCGCGGCGAGCACCGGGTGCTCCTCGGCCTGCTCCTCACCCTGGGGGTGGCCTTCGTCATCGACGGGCTGCTGCTCTGGCGCTACCCGACCGGGGCCCTGCGCCTGGAGATCGGCGGCGAGGCCGTGCCGATCCTCGGCGTCCGCATGCGGGTAGGAAGCCTGTTGGCCTCGGGGATCTCGCTGGCGGTGGGCGCCATCCTGCTGCTGTTCTTCCGTGCCACCACGCTGGGGCGGGCCGCCCGCTCCGTGATCCAGGACGAGGTGGGCGCGCGGCTGGTCGGGATCAACCCCGCGGCGGTCCGCACCTTCATCTTCGCGCTCAGCGGCGCCCTCGCGGGACTGGTCGCCGTGACCCGCTCGATGACCTCGCCGGTGAGCGTCACGGCCGGGTTCGACTTCACCATCCTGGCGCTGATCGTCGCGGTCGTCGGCGGCCTCGGCAGCGTCGCGGGAGCCTTCCTCGCCGGCGTGCTCCTCGGTATCGTCAGCACCGTGAGCGCCTTCTACATCGGGCAGTACATCACCACCATCGTGCTGCTGGCGGCAGCGGCGCTCACCATCGTCATGCGGCCACGCGGGCTGCTGGGGCGGTAGCCATGACGGCCGAGTTCGACGCGACGGTCGAGTCCGAGGCCGCGCCCCTGGGGGTGAGCGCCCGGCCGCCACGCTCGCTGACCCGCGCCTCCTGGCCGATCGCTATCACCGGCGCCGTCCTCGCCCTGGTCCCCCTGTGGCTGGGCGACTCGCGGCTGATGATGGGGCTGGCCGTGGACGCCCTCGTCTTCGGGGCCTACGCCATCGCCTTCAACGTGATCTTCGGCAGCACCAACCAGCTGTTCCTGTGCGTCGGCGCGCTGGCCGGGGTGGGCGGCTACGCCTCCGCCATCCTCGCCGACACGGCCGAGCTTCCCATGGCCGTGGGGCTGGCGCTGGCCACGGCGCTGGCCACGGCCCTGGGGGGGCTGCTCAGCTGGGTCGCGGTGCGCCGCTCGCTGGGCGTGATCTTCACCGGGATCGTGACGCTCGCCTTCTCCCTCTCCTTCGGCAACCTCGTGCTGGGCCAGCGGGAGCTGACGGGCGGCGAGACCGGCCTGGTCGTCGCCGCCGGCGACGGCACCTTCCTGCGGGACCGGGTCGCCGCCTACTACCTGTTCCTGGGCATGCTCGTGGTCTTCCTCGTCGTGTTCCGTGCGCTTCAGCGATCCCATTTCGGGTGGGCGTTCCGTGCGCTCCGCGACAACGAGCTCGCCGCCGAGCTGGCCGGGGTCGACGTGGCCCGCTACCGGATCTACGCCGGCCTGATCGGCTCCGCGATGCTGGGGATCACCGGAGCCGTCTTCGCGCACAGCGACGGCTTCATCAGCCCCTCGACCTTCGAATTCGGACACGTCGACGTCCGCGTCCTGGTGATGCTCGCCTTCGGCGGGCTCGGGACCCTCCTGGGGCCGGTGGTGGGAACGGTCGTGTTCGCGGTGCTGGACGAGCTCCTGATCGACTTCGGGCAGCTTCGAACCGTGGTCTACGGCCTGCTGATCATCGCGCTCTTCCTGGGCTTCAAGCGGGGCGCGGTTCCGGCCGTGGCGGATCTCTTCCGTCTCCTCGTCCGCCAGGCCCGTTCCCGGCTCGGCCGCCAGCGTTTGCCGGCCGCGCCCGCCCGCCGCCGGCCCGATCACCCGAGCGAGGGGGGCTGAGGCCGGATGGCGCCCCACCGCGGTGCCGGTCGGGCGACGTGCGTGTAGTGCCGCTCAGGGCACCCATCCGGCCGCCTTGGCGAGGCCTGCGACGCGAACCCGCAGCTCACCGGGGTTCGAATAGGCGAGCGTCTGGGCTACCCAACCTACCCCTGGGGTGAACCGCGCCATCGGGCCGGTGGCGGCCGTTTGACAGCCGGAACACCGGACCACGAGCTGATGCAAGAGATTTCGCTGGCGGCGCCCACCCGGCTCGCAGGGTTCGAAACCCGAATGGCCAGCGACGAGTCCTGTCGTCTTGGCCGGCGGCCCAATCGTGAACAGATGCCGCGGCCTCCGCGGACCGATGCCAGCCATTGTGCTAAAATCGCACATCATGCCTGGGGCCCAGCAGTTTGATCAGCAGCAGCTGGGCCAGCGCGTCGCCGATGCCCGGATCGAGGCAGAGCTGACTCAGGCAGACCTTGCCGCCGCAATCGACCTGGATCGCACTGCTGTCGCGAAGATCGAGGCAGGATCCCGAAGGGTATCCGCCGTCGAGTTGGGTCGCATCGCCGCAGCGCTCGGCCGCCCGCTCGACTGGTTCCTGGTCGAGGGACCGCAGGCAGTCGTGAGTCGTCGAACCGATGCCGCTGCCGGCCAGCGTTCCGTACCGCTGGATCGAGCGGTCGAGAAGGTCGCGAGCGATGTGGAGTACCTGGTGGAGCAGGGGATCTTCAGTCCTCCGGCCACCGATCTGCGGCTTGAGCCACCGCGGGACCTGCCAGAAGCCGAACGGGCGGCGGAACGTGTGCGCGCTGCGGTGCGGCCGGATGGTGGGCCCCTCCTAGAGTTGGGGGAGGTCGCCGAACAGCTTGGCGTGCTGTGCTTTGCGCTTCCGCTCGGGGATCGCGGTGGCGACGGCGCCTATGTGTCGATCGGCGATGCTGGTGTCGCCGTGATCAACGGCAACACCGAAGCGGGCCGTCGCCGCTTCACGCTGGCCCACGAGATCGGTCACCACGTCTTCGCGGACGAGTACTCCACCGACCTGTCAGTCGCCGACGTCGGAAGCGAGACGAAGCGCCGCATCAACGGATTCGCCGTGTATCTCCTGCTTCCCCGCGGCTCGCTTACCGAGCGATGGCGCATGTTAAGCGGCGAACCTCGAGAGAAGGCGATCCGGCTCGGGGTCGAGTACCGCGTGAGCTGGTCGGCTCTTTGTAGCCAGCTCAGGAACCTTGGGCTGCTGAGCGAAGCTGAGCACCAGGTCCTCCTCGCCCGCCCTCCGACCCGGGCTGACTACATCGAGCTTGGGATGGGCTTCGTCGAGGAGCTCTACCCACCGTCCGTGCCACGGAGCTACGCGCGCGCGGTGCTGGGGGGATACCGCGCCGGCAAGCTGGGCGCCAACCGCACCATCGACCTGCTCTGGGGATCCATCACCAAGGAGGACCTGCCGGAGCTTGCCGCCCTGCCGATCGAGGCGTACCAACGCGAGTTCGATCCACTTCCGTGACGGCGCTGGTCTTCAATACGTCGCCGCTCAGCCACTTCGCGCGGGCGGGACGCCTGGCCGTTCTGGGCCGACTGACGGCCGCCTACCGTCGCGTCGTCCCCCAGGCTGTGCTGGATGAGCTGCGGGCCGGTGAGCCGGCGCATCCGCCGCTGGCCGACGTCCGCAATGCCGGCTGGCTCGAAATCGTTGCCTGCGATGGTCTGGCCGAGCTGCGGGCATTCGCACACTACGTTCGGGCCCTGGGTGCCGGCGAGCGCGATATTGGCGAGGCGTCGGTGCTGGCTTGGGCTGAGGTCAACAGTGGAATCGCAGTGATCGATGAACGAGCTGGAACGCAGGCGGCCCAAGCGAGGGGTGTGGCGGTCCACGGGACCCTCTGGCTCATTGCGAATGGCCTGAACGTCGGCGAGCTGCTCCTCCCTGAGGCGGAACGGCTGGTCGATCAGCTACGGAGTATCGACGCGCGACTGCCATGTAGCGGCGCTGAGTTCTTCGAGTGGGCAAAGGCGCAAGGGCTGTTCCCGTTGTAAGTCGCTGTGACCGGGGGGAGAAGCCGGCGTCGACCTCCGAAGCACCGGAGGAGCCCAGCCATCAGACAGGGGTGCGCCAGAGCCCCATCACCTTGCCGATGATGGTGATCTCGTTGTTCTCGATCGGCTCGTAGGCAGGGTTCTCCGGCAGAAGGCGCTTAGCTCCGCTGCGCGGGAGACGCTTCACGGTTGCTCGCGGCTCGCCGGTGGCCTCGTCGGGTATCGTTGCCACCACGATGTCGCCTTCACGGGCATTGGCCTGCCGCCGGACCAGCAGGACGTCGCCTTCGCGGATGCCGGCGTCGCGCATGGAGTCGCCTTCCACGCGGTGGGTGAAGAAGTCCCCGTCCTGGAGGTTGAGGCCAGTCTGGGCAAGGGCATCCTCCATCGGCTGCACCGCCGTGGGAGGTCCGGCAGCGATCGCAAACTCCGACAGGTCGACGTGGACGCGCGGTGGTCTGGACCTTCCGTTCCCCGGCATTCCTGCCGGACCCCGGAGGCTTGTTGGGGGGCGAGTGGTCTGGGCGGTGGGAACGCGAAGGACGGCGATCAAGCGCGCCTTGCCAGCAGGCCAGTCGATCCATCGCTCGCGTTTGAGCGTCTTTAGGTGGGAGTGCACCGTCCCTGCCGCGAGTCCTACAAGCTCGGCGAGTTCTCGAACGGTGGGGGAGTGGCCGTTCGCGGCGATCTCGTCGTGAAGGGCCCAGAAAACCCGCCATACTGAGCTGGTTGGATCCATCACCTCAATGTCCCGGGACCCCGGCGCAACTGTTCACCACCTAGTCGAACACAAGTTCGACTAGGTGTCAACTTTGGCAGTCTTGGGAGTTCCCGCGCTGGTGAGCTGCTCAGGAAGCGAGGTCGGTGAGGAGCTCCGCGAGAACGGCTTCCTCCTCGACAACCAGGCCTGCTGCGGTCATCGCCTCCGCGAGGGCTGGGTCCCATGGGGTCGGCGAGGGGCGACCTTCGAGCGGGGGAAGGCCATTGGGGCGGGCTGCGATCGCGGCAAGGTAGTCGGCGGCGCGGAACCGCCAGGGGCGGGCCGGGAAGCGGCCGAGGACGCTTGCGGCGATCCGTGTGCCCGGCCAGTCGAAGTCGCCATGATAGGCGAGCTCGGCGCCGGCGTTGTTGAGGGCGGTGAGCAGCCTGGCAAGGGCGTTGTTCATCCAGCCCTCGACACAGACGAGGGGCCCAGCTGCGCTACCGAGAGCTGACTCGGCGCGTTCGGTCACCACGGGGTTCTCGCATACCCAGACGGTACGGCCCGCCAGGGGGGTCGCGTCGAGCGGTTCGGCGCGCAACTGCGACAGCAGCAGGCGCTCCGCCGTACCCTCGGCGGCCGATTCGCGGAGGCGTCGGACGATGCGGCCGTCGCCGGCCAGGGGAAGGTTCAGCACCAGCGCGTGGCAGGTAAGCGGGTTGGAGACCACGCCGGCCGCCTCCCACAGCTCTCGGCGGGCGCTGGCGTCACCGACCGGAACGACGCCGATCCCGAGCAGGCTGGCGACCCCGGAGAGGACCAGTCGTGTCAGGGCCGCGTCGTCGTCGAGGGCGTGAGCGTCCCCAACGACGCGGTGAGCCAGCTCGGCGCGGTTGACCCCATCGGCGGGAAGTTGGGCGAGCATGTCGAGGGCGAGCCGAGCGGGCGGCGGCAAGTCCGGCGCCGCCCCGAGCAGGCCGCGCGCGTCCAGGCTGTCGACCCAGGCGGCCAGCTCCGGATGGTCGTGGAGCGCCGGATGCGCGGCCAGCTCCCGCCGAGCGACCCGGAGGGTGTCTTTGGCGGCGGTGCGCTCGGCGCGGCGGTCCCTGACCGGCTGGCCGTCGAGCGCTTCCAAGACCTTGAGCAGGCCGAGCCCGAAGCGGCTGGCGCGTAGCGCGGCGTCCAGCCGCGCGAGGCTCACGGGAACGTCGCCTGTGGGGCGGCGCAGCTCACCAAGCAGCGCGGCCACCCGGTCGCGGGTGGCAACCGGCGGGTCCCGCAACATCACCGGCCGGCCGCCGAGTACCCGCCCGTTGCGCTCCAGCCGCTGGCGCGCCGCCGTCCACAGCGGCGCCAGCTCCGGGCCGCCCCACAGCGTCCGCAGCGCCTCGATGCCGGTCTTTGCTGCGGCCTCGGCCATTGTCCCGCTCATCGCTCGGCGCCAGCGACCAGGGCGCGGCCGTTCCAGCGGGTCGGCTGGGTGTGGACCCCGAGGGCTGGTGGGCGGCGCCGCATCGTGTAGATCTGGCAGGAGGGGACCTCGGGGTAGTTGCCCCACAGCTCGTGGCTGGCGATCACCCAGTCGAGGTCGAAGTCGATCAGCAGGCCGAGCAGCGGCCCACGCAGGTGGGTGTCGATCCCGGCGAACGCCTCGTCGAGCGCGATCACGCGGGGCGCATGCCGATCCGCGCCGGCGAGGTAGGCGTCGACGGCGGCCAGCAGCGGCAGGTGCATCGCCGCGGCCGCCTCCCCGCCGGACAGCGTCTTGAACACCTGTGGGGTCAGCCGGGTCGAGGTTCCCGCGGCGTCCACGATCGTCAGGTGGAAGCGGTGCCAGACGCGGTAGTCGAGCACGCGCGGCAGGATGACGGCGTAGGTGGCACCTGGGCTCTCGGCGCGGGCCTGCTCGATGCTGCCCGCGAAGAAGCGGCGCAGCCGCTCGCGGCGTTGCTCGTCGAGCTGCTCGGGGTCGTGGCGCAGCAGCTCGACCGCGCTGCGGATCGCCGGGTCGTCGCTGTCGCGGTTCCAGTGCAACCGCACCGTCAGGCCGCTGGAGGTCCGCGTGGCCGCGAGGCTCCGGTTGATGCCGGCGACGAAGCTGGCGGTCTCGTTCATACGGGTCTGGATCTCCTGCACCACCGAGGTGAACAGGTGCCGCTCGAACATGGCCTCCTCAGAGGCCGACAGCCGCAGGCTCTGCGCCCGCTCGGCCTCGGCGAGCTGCGCGCCCGCCTCGAACAGGCTGAGCAGCCCGTCGTCGGTGGATACCTCCAGCACGTACAGGCCGTGCTCGGGGCGCAGGCTGGGGTCGTAGCCCCCCGACAGCTCGTCGCGCAGCCGCCGGGCTGCGTCGAGGGCGCCCTTTCGTGCGGCTGCCAGCGCGGCCTCGTCGGTGGCCACGCCGTCGGTGGCGGCGATGACCGCGCCGGCGAGCGCCGCCAGGTCCAGATCGGCGTCCAGCTCCGCGCCGGAATCGGGCCCGGCGCTGGCCCTGCCGCCCGACAGGGCGTCGCCGACCGAGCCGGCCGCCGCGCCACCGACCGCCTCACGCACTGTCCGCCAGGTGAGCGGCGCCGCGGTGGCGGCGCTGGCCGCGTGGTCCCGCTCGGCAATGGCCAGCCGCTCGGCGGCGGTCTCCACCGCGCCCTCGGCGCGGCCTTTGGCCTCGCGGCCGCTGGCGAGCGTGCCGTCCAGCGAGCTGAGCCGGTCACCGATGTCCTGGACGCGCTGGCGTGCCTGCTCGACGCGGGAGTGGACCTCCTCCGGGCTGCCGCTGAGCGAGGCGCGGATCGCCTCCAGCCGGGCGGCGTCCTCGGCGAGCTGCTCCCGCGCGCTGCGGGCCTCCTCCAGGCGCGAGCCGCGGCGGCGCTCCAGCTCTGCGAGCCGCGCCCCGGCCCGGTCGCGCACACCGGCCGCCAACAGCAGGGCGCGGGCAGCGTCCACCGCGTCGCGCCCCAGGGCGACGAACTCCTCCAGCGCCTCGCTGACCGCCTCCAGCCGCTCGGCGACCGCGACCACACCGGCCGCCCTCGCGGCCGCGTCCCGCTCGGCCTCGGCCTGCTGCAGCCGCTCGGAGTCCGCACGGGCGGCGCGGCGGGCCTGCTCCAGGGCCTCCTCGGCGGTCTGGACTGCGCCGGTCTCCCGGTCGAGCTCGCGCAGGCCGGTGGCGAGCACGTCGGTGCGCGGAAGGTCCTCGACGAGCCGGTCGAGGGCGCCCAGCCGCCGAGCCGCGGCTCCCTCTGCGGCGATCGCCGCCCGCCGCTCGCGGGCGAGGCGCTCCAGCTCCCGGTCGATGCGGATCAGCTCGCGCCGCCGACGCTCGGCGCGTGCCGCCGCACCGATGTACTCCGCGTGCTGCTTGGCATAGCGGCCGGCGAGGACGCCGAGGCGGAAACGACCGTCGGTTGCGATCCCGTCGCCGCCATGGAGGCTGTCGAGCGCGAGCCGGTCGAGGATGCCCTCGACCGCGGCCGTGTCCAGGCCGCTTTCCGGCGCCGGGGCCGGGACCAGCACCGCGGACAGCCGCGGACCGTCCGGCTCGGCACCGGCGGGAACAGCGAACGCATCGAGCACGTCCGGGTCGGCGAGCCCACCGGGTGCAACCCAGGCGTCCAGCAGCCCGGCCGCCTCCAGGGCTGCCTCGAGGCCCGCTCGATCGGCCGCGTCGAGGTGGTCGGCGAAGTCGCAGCACGCGAACAGCGGCGCGCCGGCGCGGCCGGTGCGGTCGGCGGGTCGGGTTTGGGCGCGCTGCGGGCCGCGGTCGTGATCGGCCTCGGTGGCGACCCGCTCGCGCTCGGCGCGCAGCGCGACAGCCTCGTCGGCGATGTCCTCTTGGCGGCGCTGGGTGTCGCGGCGCTCGGCGGTGGCCTCCTCCCGATCGGCGGCCAGCAGCCCGGTGGCGGCCTGCGCGAGCGGCGCCGAGTCGGCGGCGAGCGTCTCGACGATGGGGGAGAGGTCGGCGTCGGCTGGCACGTGCCGGGTGCTCGCGTCCGCGCGCGCCGCCTCGATCCAGGCGACGACGTTCGCGGCCAGCGCAGCCCGGGCCGCGTCGACCGCGTCGCCGGCCACCTGGCGGCGGTGGAGCGCTTCGCGCCGGCGCTCCTCCGCCTCGGCCTCGCGGCGGCGGGTCGCTGCCAGGGCGTCCTCGGCGCGGCTCGCCCGGTCGATCGCCTGCTGCACGCGCCGTAGCTCGGCGGCCCGCTGGCGGCCAGCCGCGTCGATGCGGCCGCGCAGGTCGTCCGGATCGAAGCCGGACAGGTCGATGCGGTCGGGATCGGTCAGGTTCGGTAGGGCGCCCGCGGCCGCCCCGGCGCCGACCGCCGCGCTGGCCAGCGCGCGGGCGTGCTCGGCCAGCACTCCGGCGGCCGCTTCCGCCGCCTCGACGGCCCGCCTGTGCTCGTCGGCGGCCCGGTCGGCATCCTGCTCGGCCTCGGCGAGCGCGAGCTCGGCTGCCTGCACCGCCGCCTTGCGCGAGGCGACCAGGGCAGCCAGGTCGTCGAGTGCGAGGACCGCCCTGTACTCGGCGGACTGCTCCAGGCCCCGCAGGAGCCCGCTGGCCTGGCGCTGCTCGACCCTCGCCGCCTCCCGGGCCTGCTCCAGCTCCAGCACGAACGCCTCGGCGACCGTGCGCTCCCGCTCGGCCTGCTGGTGCTGGCGCCTGGCGGTGCTCACCGCCAGCTCGGTGGCCACCAAGCCGAGCGCGCGGGCGCGCGCCTCGGTGCGCAGGTAGCCGCGGTACCACGGCAGCGCCTCGTTGACGGCGGCGACCGCCGCGCGCAGCTCCTTCAGCCGCGCCCGGATGCGGTCCAGGTCCTCGAACGCGGCCGCGACCGTCTCAATCACCTCGTCGGCCAGCGGGCTGAGCGCCTCCGACAGTGACGCCGACAGCCCGTCCAGGTCGAGCTGCTTGGCCAGGTGTGGGCGCCGTAGCACCAGCACCAGGCTGACCAGCTTGCGCAGGCGATCCACCCCGACGCCGAACAGCGCCCGGTCGACGGCCGCCTGGTATTCCTCGATCGTGTCGAACACGCAGGCGCTCATCAGCCGGCGCCGGCGGCGCCGGCCCGGCTGGCCGGCCGCTGCCACGTCGCCCTCCAGCTCATCGTCTGGCGGCTCGTCGGCTTCGCCGGCGTCCTCGTCCGCAGCGCCGTCCGGTGCCCGCCACGTCGGCGTGGCCGCCGCCACCGCCGCGTCCGCGTCCACCGGTGGTGGCAGCCGGTCGCCGAGCGCCGCGATCAGGCCGCCACGTGTGAGCGGCGTTCCCCCGGGGACCAGGTCGAGGTCGACACCGACGCGGCGGTCGGTGATGAAGAACCACGTCTCCGCGTCACGGGCGCTGGTCGCCCGCGCGCCGACGCCGATGGTCACGAAGCGCGGCCCGGTCGGCGTGTCGCGGCACAGCTCCAGCCAGACGTAGCCGACCCGCGACTCGAACTCGTAGCGGCGCGGCCCGTCGCCGCGGCGCTGGCACAGCAGCAGGGACTTGAGGTTGCGGCTACCGCCGTGCGGATCCATGTGGGTCGCGCCGGCACGGCCGTCGAGCACGAATGGGAACAGCAACGCCAGCGCGTTCGACTTCCCCGACCCGTTGGGGCCGCGGAGGATCAGCCGACCACCGGCGAGGTGGAAGACGGCGTCGTCATACTCCCAGACGTTGCGCAGCCCGGCGCGGGTCGGACGGAACCGATCCGCCCGCGGTCTGACCTGGCCGTTGGACACGGAGCCACCGGTGCCGTCGCCCCCGTGGCTGAACAGGACGGACATCAGCGCCTCCTCTGGCTCGCGCGCCGGCGGCGGGTCGGTGCACCACCCGAGCCGGGGCGGAAGCGGGCCGCCAGCGGGCGCAGCACGACCGTGCCCGGTGGCTCCTCCGGGCCAGGCGGGACCGTCAGCCCGAGCCGCTCCAGCAGCGCCAGCGCGGCCACCCGCAGGGCCTCCGGGTCGGCCTCGTAGGCGACGGTGAAGCGGTCCTGGTGCTTGCCGACGATGCCCGCCCACACCGTCTCGACCGCCTCGGGCGGGACCCGCCGCCCGACCGGGAGCCGCCCCGCCACCTGCCCCTGCCCGGCCGGGTTGGCGAGGAGCGCATCGGCGAACAGCAGGGCGACATTGTTGACGATCCCGGTGCCGGGAAACGGCTGGTCGTTCAGGCGCGGCTGGCCGGCGGAGTCGATCAGGGCGAGCCCCTCGGCGCGCACCTCCAGCTCGCAGCCGGTGAGACGCTCCAGGTCGCCGATCAGGCGGGCGCGGCGCTCGGCGAGATGGTCGCGCTCGTCGGGGTGCAACTCGTCGTGGTAGACCGCGGGCTCGTCGAGCAGACGGCGCGCCAGGCGGTGGCGCAGGGGCGCGTCGCCCGCGCCGGGCGGGTAGCGCTCCTCGCCGAACTGCTCGAGACCCCGCTGCGGGTCGATCCACGCCGGAGTCGCGCCGAGCATGCGCCGCGCGGCATCGTGGTCGATGGTGTAGAGCGCGTCGGCCTGCTCGTCCTCGATGAACGCGACCGTCTCGCCGTCGGGCGCGGTCCGCAGCACGCCGAGGCGCTCCAGATAGCCGACCGCGTGGACGAACGCGCGGCGGTACTCGATGCGACCGAAGTCGATCGGGATGCTCTCGTCGCCGGCGCGGACGCGCATGACGCCCTCGACCAGGCGCCGAATCGTGGTCTGGCCGACCTCGCCGTGGAGCGCGGCGAGCACCAGGCACAGCAACACGTAGCCGAGGCGCCCGAACGGCCTCGGCGTGCGCTCGCCGCCGGCGACGGTCACCATCGCCGGGCGCCGTGGCGACGGCTCGACCCGACGCTGCACCAGCCGGGCGCAGGTGGGTGCCACCTCCAGCCGCCAGCGGGTGAGGCGCTCGAACTCGTTGCGCAGCGTGGTCTCCCAACGGCGCACCCGCGGCAGCGCCTCGGGGTTCGGGTAGGAGGTGGTGACCAGCGGGTGCGCCAGCAGCGTGCGGGCCGCCTCCTGGAACTCCTCCAGCTCCAGCGGGTCGAGCATTGAGGCGAACCGGGCCGGGCTCATGCCGGCACCACCTCCACGGTCAGCCGCTCGAAGACAAGGTCGCCGTCCACGCACCGGACCGTGCAGCCCGCCGGGTCGGGCCGCACCCGCACGGTGACCCCTTCGGCGGCGGCGTACGCGGCCTCGCCACCACGGGCCGGCAGCGCGAACAGGCACTCGTCGACCAGACCGAGCAGGAGCTCCAGCTCCGCGCGGGAGAGGACCCGCCCGACGAGCGGCCCGCGGGCGAGGCCCGCCGCCGCCTCGGCCCGCGCCCGCTCAGCTGCCTCGGCCTCTGCCGCGAGCGCCTCCCGCTGGCCGGAGAAGTCGGCAGCGCGGGCCGGCTTGCCGGGTCCGCTGTGCTGGCCGCGCTCGCGCAGCGACACAACGATCTCGACCGGCTCGGCGCTCCACCAGGAGGCACGCGGGCCCGTCGCGGTCGGGTCAGGCGGCAGGCCGCTCACCCGAGGCGTGCGGCCCAACCCGAAGGCCGCGTCGAACAGGGCATGCGCGTCGGCGTCGCGGTCACAGCGGTGGAACCAGCGCGCCAATGCCACCAGCTCCGAGGTCCGGTCCACCGGGCGACTGTCCGCCTCTGAGAGGCGCCGGATCTGCGCCAGCACGTCCCCCACCGCCTGAGTGGTGGCGGCGAACAGCTCCTCCAGCCCGGACGGTCGCCCGTCCGCCGGGGTGAGCCACCCTTCCAGCCCCATCCAGCGGCTCTGCCAGCTCGCCCGCAGGTCGCTACCCAGTCCGAGTGCGGCAGCAGCCCCGTCGTCGCCGGCCGCCGCCAGCTCGACCAGCCGGTCCACGCCCTCGGCGGCGATCGCGGCGGCGGTGACCGCCATGCGCCGCCGGTAGCGGTAGAGGTCGTCGGAGAAGCTGGAGAGGTAGGAGAGGAGCAGTTCCTTGCAGTCCAGGAACACCGCCGCGTCCAGGTCGGCCCCACGGGTCAGCTCCGCCAGCCGGGTCGAGAAGTCCTGCGCCGACCGCGTCAGGTCGCGGAGATCGGTGTCGAGCGAGCGGAGCAGGCCGTACACGCCGCCGGCATCCCCCGCCCGGACCGCCTCCAGCAGCAGCTCGAGGTTGCGCCGCATCCCCTCGAACAGCCGCGCCCGCAAGCCACCCGCGGTTTCGACCGCGGCGAGCACCGCCTGCGCCGCGTCGTAGCCCGCCACCCCGACCGCCGTCAGATACCACTGCGCCCGCCGCCGGTACATGTCCTCCTTGCGGGTCACGTGTCGCATGTCGGGCGCCCAGTCCACGCACCCCATCGCCTTGAGGGCGTCCAGCGCCTCGACCAGCCGGTCGAAGTCCAGCTCCAGCTCGGCGGCCGGCAACCTCGCCAGCAGCTCCTCGGTCCGCAGCTGCGGCTGGTACGCCGCCCGGGCCGCGACCATCGCCGACAGGATCGCCAGATGCCGGTCGGCCCGCTCGGTCGTCGCCACCAGCAGCGCCCGCAGCCGGTCCCGCTCGCCGGGCTCCAGCAGCCGCTCATGGAATGCCCGCACCTCGGCGGCTGGCAGCGATCCAGCAGCCTGGTCCTGGCCCACCGCGGCCTCCACCGGACCGGCCAGGACCGAGGCCGCGACGTCACGCGCCTGCCCGTTGCCGCTCCGCGCATCGGTGATCGGAGCGGCCACTTCCTCAACGGCAAAGGGTTCGATCGGCATGGCGCGAGAGCCTACCCGGACCCCGCGACAACGCGGAACCTCAGTTGCTGCAATGCAGACATGCCAAGGCGACCCACGACGCCAGCCGCGTGGGCCGTCACAGCACTTGGTAGGTAGTGCGCCACAGCGTGCGGTCAGCCCACCGTTGGCGGAGCGGGCGAGAACTCTCAGGGCGGCCAGCCGCCGCTTTGGCCAGGGCTACCACCCGAACCCGCAGCTCCTCAGGGTTCGAATAGGAGAGTGTGTGGGCTACTCGAATACCAGTTCGAAACCAGGAGTCAGGGCTGGTTCGGCTGAAGCGGCCACGGCCAGCCCTCCTGACTCAGGACCGAGCGCCCAGTAGCGTGAGGGCCCGTGCGTAGGACTCGGCGGGGCGAACCACGTCGAACAGGACCGCAGGGATGCCGACGACTCGCGCGCCGTCGACGTTGACGGGTTGATCGTCGACGAGGACCGCCTCCGATGCGGTCACCGCGAGCACGTCGAGCGCCGCGCGGTACGCTCCCGGATCGGGCTTGCGAACCCCAAGGCGCGCCGCGTCGACCACGGCATCCACCTCCGTCAGGATGCGGATGCCGGCGACCCACTCCTCGTCGTGGAACAGGGCGAGGTCATTGGTCAGCACCCCGACGCGGCAGCCCAGCACCCGAGCCGCACGCATGGCCGCGACCGCCTCCGATCGCACCACCTCATCCTCGGGGCCGCGGAACAGCTCCCGCATCATCGCCCGCACGCCCGATGTCCCCGTGACGGCGGCGAACTCCGCGGCCCGGGCAGCCCAGTATTCGGGCTCGCCGATCGTACGGGCCTGCAGCCGCTGCCACAGCGGGTCGGCATCGGGATCGAACGGGCCGCGCCAGTCGAAGGTCAACGGCGGCAGCCCGAGGCGGCGCTCGGTCGCGCGGAGCAGCTCGAAGGGCGTGCGCAGGACCGGACCGCCGAAATCGACGACCAATGCCCTTGTCTGGACCACCCGCCGCACCGACTATTCGGCCGCCTCGTGCCCCACGTGACGCTGGAGGTGCACGATGGTCCCGGTCCAGTCGCACGCCCGGCACCAGCAGTAGAAGACACGGTCCTCGGCGACCCAGTACTCGACCACGAGCCCGGCGGAGCCTGAGACCGGCGCGCCACAGCGAGGGCAGTGCCGCGGCGCGTCGAGCAGGTGCCGCTCGGCGTCGTGGGCAAACCACGCCGTGGGCGGCGGCAGCGGGTGCGGGTCCTCCGGCATCCCCTCGGCCGTCCCGAGCCGCCCGCCGGCTGGGCCGTCGTCAGGCACCGGTGGCCGCTCTCGCCCTGGACCCGGCCGCGTCGACGTGCAGCCGCAGCAGCTCCTGCAGCTGCGGCGAGTACCGGGAGAAGCCCCGGTTGATCCACTGGATGGGGAACTCGGCGCCCGCGCCGAACTTGTTCTTCTCGCACGGCAGGTCGATGCGCACATTCCGCGCCGGGTCGCGGACCACGGCGATGGGGTCACGGCCCTCGGCCACGGCGGCGAGCTGCTGCTTGAACTGCTTGCGCAGCATCGCGATCCCCACGTCGGACTTGCCGAGGTGCTCGACGGTGCGGTCGGTGATCGGCCCCTGGGTCACCCAGGCCATGATGTCCTGGCCCTCCACGTAGTCGACGATGTGGTTGCCCTGCTCGTCGCGCCAGGGCACCTCGTAGTCGGGGACCGTCGCCTGTGGCTCCCAGCGGCCGCCGTCCGGGTTGTGCACGGTGTAGAGCACGAACCAGGTGGTGGTGTCGTCGACCGGCACGCGGATCTGCATCTGGTCGATCCCGCCGCCACCCACGCGCATGCAGTACGGGAAGACGAGCGGATGCCCGATCGCCCAGTCGTCGTCGTCCTCGGTGTGGCCTTCGAGCAGGCGCCGCTTGATGATGCCGTGCTCGAACTCGTCGAAGGCGACCTTGACATGCTTGCGCTGGAAGGACGCAGGCGCCTCGAAGCCGAGCCGGTTGCCGAGGAACTCGAAGTAGCGGCCGTGCAGCCACTCGACATGGTGCGGGTCGACCGCGTTCTCCATTATCTGCAGCCAGTTGCAGGGCAGCATCGCGTGGCCGATGTCGCGCTGGCCGTCCATCACGTAGACGTCGTAGCGCGGCAGCAGCGGCGCCGGCTGCGGGCCGACATAGACCCAGACCATGCCGCCCAGCTCCTCCGCCACGCCGGCGTTCGCCTTCACGCGGTCCTTGAAGGAGGTCTTGTCCATCTCGGCGGGCTGGTCGAGGCAGGTCCCGTCGAGGCCGAACAGCCAACCGTGGTAGCCGCAGCGGATGCCGTCCTCCTCGATGACCCCGTAGGCGAGAGAAGCCCGCCGGTGCGGGCAGTGCTCCTCGACGACCCCGTAGGCGCCGTCGGTGGTGCGGTAGACCGCCCAGTCCTCGCCGAGCAGCCGGACCCGCTTGACGGGAAACTCGTCGAGCTGGCGGGTGAAGGCCACCGGGTACCAGTAGCGGCGCAGGAGCCCGCCCATCGGCGTCCCGGGACCCACGCGGGTCAGCTCGGCGTTCTGCTGGGCGGTGAGCATGGTCGGGCCTCCTCAATCCACGACGGTGACCGTGCCGTTGTTGCCGTCGACGCGGATGCGCTGGCCGTTCTTGATGGTCTTGGTGCCGAACGCCGTGCCGGTCACCGCCGGCAGCCCGTACTCGCGGCAGACGATCGCGGCGTGGGCCATCATGCCGCCGACGTCGGTGACGGTCGCCTTGATCTTGCCGAAGATCGGCGCCCAGCTCGGCGCGGTGAGCGGCGCGACCAGGATCTCACCCTCCTGCACCTCGCCGATCTGGTCGGCCGAGAAGATGACCCGGGCCGGACCTTCCGCGACACCGGGTGAGGCCGCGAAGCCCTTGAGCCCGTCGGCGTCGTCCCCCGAGCCTCCCAGCCACTGCTTGACGCTGTCGCTGGTGATGCCCCACAGCATGATCGTGAATGGCTCGGTGACGACCTCCGGCGGCCTGCCCAGCGCCGGCGGCGGCGACCAGGTCCTGAGCGCCGCCAGGATGCCCTTGCGGCGGTCCAGCTCCCGCGGCCAGTACCGCGGCCCACGCGGCTGCACCCCGACCGCCCAGGCACTGTAGTAGTCCCACAGCGCCTCGGGCACCTCGTCGCGCTTGAGGAGGAAGACGTCGTCCTCGGCGGCGAGGAACCCCTCCTTGGCGAGGACGGCGCCGAGCTGGCGCATCTTGCGCCACAGCACCGAGTGGCTCCAGTGCTCGACGTAGAAGTTGTGGTTCTCGACGTAGGGGAAGACCACCCGCGCCAGTCCCAGCTTCTGCTCGAACGCTGCCCGATCCTCGTCGGTCCCGAGCAGCTCCGTGTACTCGCTCACGATGCGGTCGCGTTCGGCGCGGATCGCCTCGATCGGCCGGCGGATGTCCACGCCAGCGCGGAGCTTGGCGATGTAGTCGCGGATGAACCCGAACGGGATCTCCAGGTGCTCCAGCCACACCTCGTCGGTGTGGTAGAAGCCGCTGCCCGCCGAGAAGTTGAACCAGGGCTGCGCCGACGCCTCCCACTGCGCCAGCCACGCCTGGCCCTCCTCGCCGCCCCGCAGCGCCTCGATGACGGCCGCCGCCGAGGTCTCCTGGAAGGCGTCGTCGACGCCGGAGTCGACCGCCAGGCGGGCGAGCTTCTTCAGCTCCTCGTCCGGCTGGAACAGGTCCACCTCGACCCCGGCGACCATCTTGGCGATCGCCAGGTCCGGGATGTTCGGGAACGCCTGCTTGCAGTAGCCGAAGAAGTCGAGGTAGGCGGCGTAGCCGAGTTGAGGAACTCGAAGTGGTACTGCCAGAGCTGCAGCGCCAGGTCGACCAGCTTGTGGTAGCGCTGCAGCAGCTCGAAGCCGGAGCCGACCCCGCGGCCTTCGGTGACGACCGCCAGGTCCTCCTTGTCCGGCAGCGGCTCGAAGCGCAGCGCCTCCATCTCGTCGATGAGCGCGCGGATCTTCCTCATCCACTGGTCGTAGAGCGTGCCCCAGTTCTGGAAGTAGAAGCCGGCGCGCTCCAGGAAGTGGGGGACCCGAGCCTCGATCTCGGCCGGGTCGGCCACGCCCACCGGGGAGAGGAAGACGTAGCCGTTGAGCACCCGGAAGTCGACGCCGAGCGCCGGCGGGATCAGGTAGTGGCGGGTGTTGTACTGCGACAGCGAAGCGAGCGCGAACTCGAGGAAGGTCGCGTCCCACGGGCTCAGGACCGCCGGCCAGTGGACGCCGTCCTGGAACCAGAACATCGACTCCTCGTACTCGCGGCGGTCCTCGCTGAAGGGCAGCGAGTAGGTGTAGAGCCCCTGCCATCCCTCCGCGCCCGGCGGGGTCTCGAGCTCGAATGGGCTGGGGAACCGGTCCGCCATGCCAGTCTCCTTTTCCGTGGGCGGCGTCACCCTGACGTGGGTCGCTGGTGCAGCGGCGACAGCAGGGTGGCGACGATGCTGGAGGTGGGGTCCTTGCCCGCGGCGGCCACGGGGACGCGCGGCCGCCTGCTCCAGACCGTCTCCGGTCGGGCCTGCAGCAGGGTGACGTTGTCTCCCGCGGGAAGATCACCGTCGATGGCCCATTCCACGTCCTGTGGGCAGCCGTAGTGCTTCTCCGCGCGGCGGGCCAGGCGGGCCACCGCACACACCTCCTCGTCGTCGAGGCTCGGCGCGGTCCGCCTGGCCGGATCCACCGGGACCCGCTCGACCGTGTCGTGTCCGCTGAGCCGGTACTCGTACTGCTTGTCGGAGATGGTGCGCTTCACGATCTGGCCGAGGACCTTGTCGACCAGGAAGTTGTCCGGCGTCACCTCGCCGGACACGATCCCCTCGCCAAAGCCCCAGGCCGCGTCGATGGCGACCTGCGAGCGGTCGCCGTCGCCGGGGTTGAGGGTGAACGCCACCCCGGACGCCTTGGGGCGCACCATCCTCTGCACGCCGACCGACATCGCCACCAGGTCGTGGTCGTGGCCCATCTGCCGCCGGTAGGCGATCGCCCTGGCGGTGAACAGGCTCGACCAGCAGCGGCCGAGGTGCCGCAGGACCTCGTCGGTGCCGCGCACCCACAGGAAGGTGTCGTGCTCGCCGGCGAAGCTGGCGTCCGGGAGGTCCTCGGCGGTCGCAGAGGAGCGCACCGCCACCGGCACCGCCTCGCTCGAGCAGCGCTCGCAGAGCGCGTCGTAGGCCGAGCGCACCGCCCCCGCGACGCCGTCGTGCAGCGGAACCTGCTCGATATGCCCGCGGATCGCGCTGCTGATCTCCTCAAGGGCGGTGGTGTCGCGCACGTCGACCTGACCGAGGAGCCGCGCGACCGCCCGCCGTACCCCGTCGTGCTCGCGCACCGTCTGGTAGGCCTCGACCGTGACCGCGAAGCCCGGCGGCACCGGCAACCCGGCCGCGAGCATCTCCCCGAGGCTGGCGTTCTTGCCGCCCACCCGTGACCGCTGCGCGGGGTCGTACTCGTGCAGCCACAGCACGAAGGTCATGCGATGCCCTCCCACCAGTCGGGCAGGTCGGCGAGCGGCGGCACCTGCACCTCCTGCACGCGGTTGCGGTAGGCGACCAGGGCCTCCTGGCCGCCCTCCTTGAGCTTCACGAGGACTTCCTCGGTGTTGTACGGCTCGCCAGGGTCGTAGCCAACGGCCCAGGCGGCGAAGGCCCGGATCGGCCCCGAGTGCGTGCCGCACACGATGCGGGCACCCGGCGCCTCGCCGACCAGGCGCTGGAACCCGGCCCAGAAGCGCCGGACACAGCTGGCCGGCGGCTCGAAATGGAGCATCGGGATGGTCATCCAGTGGTGGATCGGGTCCGCGCCGCCCTGCTGGATGTTCCAGAACCGGTCGAGCTCGACCAGCCACATCGGACGGTCGCCGAGGGCGACGCGCTCGTACCGCTCCATCACCGCGTGGTAGATCCGGAACGCGCTGGTCACGTCGCGCAGCCCGTCGGGCGTGGCCACCTGGAAGTTGCGGAACTCCTCCATCGGCCGCGGTTCCTCGATCTTGGCGTCGCGCCGCCACAGCTCCAGCCCGTCGAGGAGGCCGCGGTGGATGTGCGCGGCGGTCTGGCGTGCCCGGTTGGTGTCGGCGCAGACGATCCGGACCTGCTCGCCGTCGCGGACGCCCTTGGACAGATCGAACCCCCGCCGGTGGGCCTGCCAGCCGCCCAGCGGCGTGAGGCCGCTCTCGGTGGAGTAGCCCTGCGTCTCGCCGTGCCGGACGAGGTGGATCTGGGCGGTGATCCGGTGGGTCGCCGCCGGCGTCGGCGGGACGATCTCCTTGGTCCGGGTGACGTCGGCCCATGCTGGCGTGACGTCGAGCGCCTCGCCATTCCACAGCGGCGGCGGGGCGTCGAACGCGTCCGGCTCGGCGCGCCGTTCGCGGAAGCGGCGCAGGTACAACGGGGTGGTCGCGTCGGCGTCTCCGGGCGGGGCGAGGGTGGACCTGCTGGCCTGTCGGCGCAGGTAGCTGGCGAGGTAGAGCGGCGCGTCCGGGCGCTCCGTGCGCGGCAGGGGCACGGCCGGCCCGGCGGGAGACGGATCGCTCGACCGGTCGTCGCGCGGTGGATCCTCGGCCACGTCGCCTCCCGATTAGCTGTGGACGGTCAGGAACCGCTGGTTGACCGCGCCGTCGTAGTAGAAGATCGCGCGGCCCATCTCCGCCTCGGTCCAGGTGATCGGCTCGTGGTCGGGGTCGACCCAGTAGCCGCCGGTGAACACCTCGTTGCGGTTGCCGGCGGCGTCGAAGAAGTACACGGTGTAGCCGCGCGTCGCGCCGTGGCGGGTGGGGCCCACCTCGATGGGGACGCCGTGGTACGCCAGGAGGTCGGCGGCGGCGCGCACGTCGTTCCAGTCGTCCAGCCAGAAGGCGAAGTGGTGCAGCCCGCCGTTCGGGCCGGTCACCATGGCGATGTCGTGCGGGGTGTGCGACACCTCCAGCCAGGTCGCGAGCTGGTGCCCGTCGTCGGCGACGATCTGCTCGGTCAGCCGGAACCCGAGGACGTCCCGGAAGAACCGGGTCCCCTCCTCGACGTCCTCCGCCGTGACGAAGACGTGGTCCAGCCTCGGCGGCGCGATCCCGACCAGCCCGAGCGGCCTTGGCGGCGGGTTGGTGCGGGGCAGCAGGTTGCCGACCTTCTCCATGCCGTGGACCAGCTCGCAGCGGTGCCCGGTGGGCGTGTCGAAGCGGATGGCCTCCCCATGACCCGGCGCGAGCTCGCCGCGCGCGTGGCGCGTCACGCGGCCGCCGTCCTTCTCGACCGCCCGCTCGAGCTCCTCCAGGTCAGCGGCGTGCTCGACCTTGAAGCCCATGTGCTCGAGCCCGTAGGTGGCGGCGTACCGGAGGATCACCGAGTGGTGGTCGTGCTCGTCCCAGCACTTGAGGAACACCCGCTCCGGCTCGCGTCCCGTCTCGAGCAACCCGAGGACCTCGGTGTAGTAGGCCGTGGCCAGCTCGAGGTCGGGGACCCTGACCTCCACGTGCGACAGGCGCAGGATGCCCATCAGGTGTGCACCTTCATGAAGCGGTCGTTGAGGTCCCCCTCGTAGTAGAAGATGGCCCGGCCGATGTTGTCCTCGGTCCAGGTGATCGTCGGGAAGTCCGGGTCGGGACGGTAGCCGCCGGTGAACACCTCGTTGCGGGTGCCGAGCGGGTCGAAGAAGTAGATGGTGTTGCCACGGGTGATCCCGTGGCGGGTCGGGCCGACGTCGATCTGCACGCCGTTGTAGGCGAGGATGTCGGCCGCCTTGCGGACGTGGTCCCAGTCGTCGAGCCAGAACGCGAAGTGGTGCAGCCCGCCGTTCGCCCCGGTGACCACGGCCAGGTCGTGCGGGGAGTGGGAGCGCTCCAGCCAGACGCCGATCTGGTGGCCGTTGCCGTCCAGCAGCTGCTCGGTGAGCCGGAACCCGAGGACCTCCCGGTAGAAGCGAGTGGCCTCGCCTACCTCCTCGGCGGTGACCAGGACGTGGTCGATGCGGGGTGGGGCGATGCCGCGAAGGCCCTGCGGCGGGAACGGCGGCGGGTTGACCTTGGGCAGCAGGCCGCCGACCCGCTCGACCTCGCGGACCAGCTCCATGAGCTGGCCGGAGGGCGTCTCGAACCGGATCGACTCACCCTGGCCAAGCGCCTCGCCGTGGGAGACCCGGCGCACCGGGAAGCCGTAGGCCTCGATGCGGGACTCGAGCACGGCCAGGTCCTCGTCCTGCTCGACCTTGAAGCTGATCAGGTCCAGGCCGACGCGGGGCGCGTACCCGAGCTTGACCGAATGGTGGTCGGTCTCGTCCCAGCACTTGAGGTAGACCTCTGTGGCGGTCCGCTCCACCTCGAGCAGGCCGAGGACCTCGGTGTAGTAGGCGGCGGCCAGGTCGAGGTCCGGCACCCGTACGTCCACGTGCGACAGGCGGAGGATCCCCATGCGCGCTCCTTCCCGGATGCCGCCTGGGCGACACCGCTGGTCAGAACTTAGAGGCGTCCCGCTCCGCGGGATAGCGTCTCTTCCCGCATGGAGGAACGTCGGCTATGGTCGGCGGACCATGAGCCAGACGAGCCCTCCTCCGCCGGTCGCCGCCACGGGACGCCCGGAGCAGATGCGCCAGGCGATGGCGGACTTCGTCGCCGGCGTGCACGAGGCGTACCTCGCCCAGGCCCGTCTCCTGCCCCCGGCCGAGCAGGCGCGGCTCCCGCTGCTGCAGGCGGCACGGCTGACGGTGGCGGCGGCTGGTGCCCGCAACCTGCACGTGGTGGCGACCGAGGAGGCGTTCCCGGCGCCGGTCGGCCAGGAGGTCGAGCTGACCGGCCAGACGGACGGCCTCGCCTGGAGCCTCAGGTTCTTCGACCCGGTCGTCCTCCCGGTCCTCGGGCTCGTCGCCGAGTCGGCCGGGCCCGCTCCGGAGGAGGTGCGCCGCGTCCTGGGGATCCGGACCTACCTGTACCACCTCGTGGTGGAGCCCGGCTCCCAGCTCACCCCGCATCACGCCACCCACGCCGGGACGGGGCTGGCCAGCGCGCACGCGGCCGCCACACGTGACCTCGAGGCGATCCGCGCGCACGCGCCCAACCGCCAAGAGCTCGTCGACGAGCTGGCCGGGGCGACGACCGCCGGGCTGGTACGCGCCCAGGCACTCCTCGCCCGCGCCATCGCGCCAGATGACGAGGGCGTCGCCGCCGCCGCCGCCGCCACCGACCTCCAGCCCGACGCGCTGCGCGCCGCCCTGCTCCGGGCGCTGCGCGGCCCGGCCACGACCCGGGAGGAGCGATGACGGAGCGGGGCGGGCGCGACGGGTCCAGGCTGTCGTCGGTGCAGAACGCCGCGCGGCTGCTCAAGGAGCTCGGGTCGGCCGGGGGGGAGCTCGGCGTCAGCGAGCTGTCCCGGCGCCTGGGTCTCGGCAAGTCGACCGTCCACCGGCTCCTGGCGACGCTGACCGCCGAGCGCATCCTCGAGCACGACGCCGCGACCGGCACCTACCGGCTCGGCCTGGTCGTGTACGAGCTGGGCGCACGGGTCTCGATGCACCGCGTGCTGCACGACGCCGCCACCACGGTCATCGAGGAGCTGCGCAACGCGACCAAGGAGACGGTCCAGATCGCCGTCCTCGACGGCCGCGAGGTGGTCTACGTCGAGCGCCTCGAGAGCCCGCACACCCTGCGCCTCTTCGGCCGGATCGGGCACCGCATGCCGGCCCACTCCACCAGCACCGGCAAGGTGCTGCTGGCCTACCTTCCCGAGGAGCGGCTGGAGGTCCTCCTCAGACAGTGGCGGCTGGAGCCGTTGACCCCGCAGACCATCACCGGGCAGCCGCAGCTCCGGGCCGAGCTGGCGCGTGTCCGAGCCCGAGGGTGGGCCGACAACCTCGGCGAGAGCGAGGCCGGTGTCGCCAGCGTGGCCGCCCCCATCCGCAACGCCCGCGGCGAGGTGATCGCCGCGGTGAGCGCCGCCGGCCCGACCATGCGGGTCAACGGCGATTCGCTGCGCGGCTTCTTCCGCGCTTCGGTGGTCAACGCCGGCGACGCGATCTCCGCCCGTCTCGGCCACCGCCCAGACCGGCGCGTCCGGGGGGCCTCGTGACGGAGGGGTCCGGGGGGCTCAAGCCTAGCCCCCCGGTCGGAGAGGCCTCGGCCGGCGTGCCAGTCGAGGAGCTCGCCCGAGCGCTGCACCGGGCGCGCCGCGACCGCGTGGCCGTCCCGGCCCTGACCGACGCCCGCCCGGAGCTGACCGCCGCCGACGCCTACGCGATCCAGCGGCACCTGGTCGAGCTGCTCCAGGCCGACGGGGAGGGCGACGTGGTCGGCTACAAGCTGGGCCTGACCAGCCGTCCGATGCAGGAGATGCTGGGCGTCGACGAGCCGGACTACGGGCCGGTCCTCGCCGCGGGGGTCCACGGGGACGGCATGCGGGTCGACCTCGACCGGCTGATCCAGCCGAAGGTGGAGGCCGAGATCGCGATCGTCCTGCGCGCGTCGCTGTCCGGGCCGCACTGCACGGCGCTGGACGTGCGGCGGGCCGCGGCCGGCGCGGTCGCGGCCATCGAGATCATCGACTCGCGGGTGCGGGACTGGCGCATCCGGCTGCCCGACACGATCGCCGACCTCGCCTCCAGCGCCTCGATCGCGATCTCCAGCCGGCTGGTGCCCATCGACGGGCTCGACCCCCGCCTGGTGGGCATGGTCTTCACCCGCAACGGCGAGCCGGTCGCCACCGGCGCGGGCGCGGCCGCCCTCGGCGACCCATTGCGGGCCGCGGCGTGGCTGGCCAATACCCTGCATCCGCTCGGGGCCACGCTCCAGGCCGGGCACCTGATCATGACCGGGGCGTTGCACGCCGCCGTGCCGCTCGCCGACGGCGACGTCTTCCGGGCCGAGTTCGACCGCCTGGGCCCGGTCGGCGTCGTCGCTGTCCGAGAGGGGAGCTGACCGGTGGCGCTCTCCTGCGTCGTCATCGGGTCCGGGAACATCGGCACCGACCTGATGTTCAAGCTGCTGCGCGCGCCAGAGCTGGCGTTGCGCGCCCTCGTCGGCATCGACCCGGACTCGGACGGGCTCGCCCGTGCCCGGGCGCTCGGGGTCGAGGCGACCGCCGGGGGAATCGACTGGGTGGAGGACCACGCCGACGAGATCGACGTGGCCTTCGAGGCGACCAGCGCGCGCGTGCACCTGCGCCACGCTCCGCGGCTGCGCGAGGCGGGCATCACCGCCCTCGACCTGACTCCGGCCAGGCTTGGCCCGCCGGTCGTCCCGACCGTCAACCTCCACGATCACCTGGACGCGCCCAACCTGAACCTCATCACCTGCGGCGGCCAGGCGACCGCGCCCATCGTGGCGGCGGTCGCCCGGGTTTGCCCGGTGCCGTACGCCGAGATCGTCTCCACGGTCGCCTCCCGCTCCGCCGGACCCGGCACCCGCCAGAACATCGACGAGTTCACCCGCACCACCGCCCGCTGCCTGGAGGAGGTGGGGGCGGCGCGGCACGGCAAGGCGATCATCGTGCTCAACCCGGCCGAACCGCCGATCCTGATGCGCAACACCGTGTTCTGCGCGCTCCCCGACGGCTACGACGAGGCGGCCGTGGCGGCTTCGATCCAGGAGATGGTCGCGCGGGTGGCGGAGTACGTCCCGGGCTACCGGCTGAAGAGCCAGCCGGTCTTCGAGGAGGGGCCGTACGCCACCCCCGGCGGGACGGTCCCGGCCCGGGTCGCGGCGCTCCTCGAGGTCGAGGGCGCCGGCGACTACCTGCCCACCTACGCCGGCAACCTCGACATCATGACGGCGGCTGCGGTGCGGGTGGGCACGGCGCTGGCCGAGGCGCGAGCCACGGTGTCGGCATGAGCGGTGCCCCGCCGCCGGCGGCGTTCCGGCTGACCGACTCCACCCTGCGCGACGGCTCCCACGCGCTGTCGCACCAGTACACGCCCGAGCAGGTCACGGCGATCGTGCGCGGCCTCGACGCGGCCGGCGTGCCGGTCATCGAGGTCAGCCACGGCGACGGGCTCGGCGGCTCATCGTTCAACTACGGCTTCTCCAAGGTGGACGAGCGCGAGCTGGTCTCCGCGGCCACCGCGGCCGCCGCCCGGGCGCGGATCGCCGTGCTGCTGCTGCCCGGCATCGGTGTGGCCGACGACCTCCGTGACATGGCCGAGCGCGGCGTGCAGGTCGCCCGGGTCGCCACCCACTGCACCGAGGCCGACATCGCCTCCCAGCACATCCGGCTGGCCAAGAAGCTCGGCATGGAGGCGGTCGGCTTCCTGATGATGAGCCACATGATCGCGCCGGAGCAGCTGCTGGCACAGGCCAGGCTGATGGAGTCCTACGGGGCCGACTGCGTCTACGTCGTCGACTCGGCGGGGGCCATGACCACCGAGGACGCGCGGGCGCGGGTCGGCCTGCTGGCAGAGAAGCTCGGCTGCCAGGTGGGCCACCACGCGCACAACAACCTCTCGCTGGCGGTCGCCAACTCGCTCGCGGCGCTCGACGTCGGCGCCGCCCAGCTCGACGGCTGCCTCGCCGGCCTGGGGGCGGGCGCCGGCAACTGCCCGACCGAGGTCCTGCTGGCCACCTGCGACAAGATGGGCCTGCGCACCGGGGTCGACCCCTTGCGCGCGCTCGACGTCGCCGAGTCGCTGGTCCGCCCGCTGCGGCCGGCGATGGGCGTGATCGACCGGGCTGGGTTGCTGCTCGGCTATGCCGGCGTCTATGGCTCGTTCCTGCTGCACGCGCAGCGGGCGGCGGCCCGCTTCGACGTCGACGTGGCCGACGTGCTGCTCGAGCTCGGGCGGCGCAAGGCTGTCGGGGGCCAGGAGGACATGATCCTTGACGTGGCCCTCGAGCTTGCCGGGCGGCGCGCCGAGCCGCCGGAGGGGTCTGGGGGCCCCCAGGGGCGTGGCCCGGTGGGTCGGGCGGAGCTGCCGGCATGAGCCCGGCCGGCGCCGATGTGGAGGCCCTGGCTCGGCACCTGGCCGGGCTGCGGCTTGCCCGCGTGGCGGGCAACGGCCTCATCGTCGACCACCCCGAGCTCGACGTCGCCACCGCCTACCACGTGCAGGAGGCCGGCGTTCGGCTCCTGACCGACGCGGGCGAGCGTCCCATCGGCTACAAGCTCGGCCTCACGAGCCGGGCCAAGCAGGTGCAGATGGGCGTCGACGAGCCGCTCTACGGCGAGTTGACCGACGCCATGCTGCTCGAGGCCGGCGAGCCGCTCCGCGCCGCCGACCACATCCAGCCGCGGGTCGAGCCGGAGATCGCCTTCCTCATGCGGACCGAGCTCGCCGGTGACCGGATCGGAGCGGCGCAGGTGCTGGCCGCGACCGCCGCGGTGTCGCCCGCGATCGAAGTGGTCGACTCGTGCTACGCCGGCTACTCGTTCACCCTCGCCGACGTCGTCGCCGACAACGCCTCGGCTGCACGCCTGGCCCTCGGCGGTGTGCGCCATCACGCCGACGGGGTGGACCTGCGCCTGGTCGGCTGCCTGCTCGAACACAACGGCAGGCTGGTGGCGACCGCGGCGGGCGCGGCCGCGCTCGGCCATCCAGCCGCGGCGGTCGCCTGGCTCGTGCGCGCCCTGGCCCGCCGCGGCCGTGGCCTCGCGGCCGGCGACGTCGTGCTGTCGGGCGCGCTGACCGAGGCGGTGCCGGTCGCGCCGGGCGACGTTGTCGTCGCCAGTTTCGACCGGCTCGGAACCGTCGAGCTACCCGTCCGCTGAGACGCCCCAGGGAGGTCCCCATGCCGTTCGTCCGCATCGACGTCGTCCGCGGCCGTGACAAGGCGGTGCTCATGCGACTGGTCCAGGAGGTGTCGCAGGTCGTGGCCCGCACGCTCGACACGCCGATCGAGCGGGTCCGCGTCCTCGTGTCGGAGGTCGACCCCGACCTCTGGGGGATCGGCGGCGTGCCCTATTCCGTCGCCCGCGCTCCGGTCGGCGCCACCGGCGACCACCGTCCGTCGTCCCCCGAAGGGGGAAGCCAGCCATGACCGACGCGGCCGCGCAACGGACGGTCCGGCACTTCATCGGCGGACAGTTCGTCGACTCCCTGTCGGGCCGGACGTTCGACTCCATCTCCCCGATCGACAACACCGTGTGCGCCAGCGTGGCCGAGGGTGGCGCGGAGGACGCCGACCGTGCCGTCGAGGCCGCCCGCCGCGCGTTCGACGCAGGGCCGTGGCCGCGGATGACGCCGGCGGAGCGGAAGCACGTGCTGCATCGCGTCGCCGACGGCATCGAGGACCGGCTCGACGAGCTTGCCGAGTGGGAGACCCGCGACATGGGCAAGCCGGTCACCGAGGCGCGCACCAAGGACGTGCCCAGAGCCGCCTTCAACTTCCGCTTCTTCGCCGACTACGCCGATCAGGCCCACGACAAGGCGTTCCACGCCGCGAACGGGATGTTCACCTACACCGTGCGGGAGCCCGCCGGCGTCGCCGGGCTGATCTCACCCTGGAACTTCCCGCTCATGCTCGCGACCTGGAAGGTGGCGCCGGCGCTCGCCTTCGGCTGCACCGTGGTGCTCAAGCCGGCCGAGCAGAGCCCCGTGACCGCCTCGATCCTCGCCGAGGTCTGCGCCGAGGCGGGCGTCCCGGACGGGGTGGTCAACGTCGTACAGGGCTTCGGCCCGGGCGCCGCGGGGGAGCGGCTCACCACGCACCCCGGCGTCGACCTGGTGTCGTTCACGGGGGAGAGCGCGACCGGCAGGGCCATCATGGCGAACGCCGCCTCGACCCTGAAGAAGCTGTCCTTCGAGCTGGGCGGCAAGAGCCCGAACATCGTGTTCGCCGACGCGGACCTGGACCGCGCCGTGGCCGTCTCGATCGACGCCAGCTTCCGAAACCAGGGCGAGGTCTGCCTGGCCGGGAGCCGCCTGCTCGTGCAACGGCCGGTGTACGAGGAGTTCCTGGCTCGGTTCGTCGAGCAGGCGGAGGCGCTGCCCATCGGCAACCCGCTCGACCCGGCGACCCGGGTCGGCCCGCTGGTGACCGTCGAGCACCTCGACAAGGTCAGGTCCTATGTCGAGCTCGGCCGGCGGGAGGGAGCCAAGCTCCTGACCGGCGGGCAGCGCGTCACCGACGGGGAGCTGGCGCGCGGCAACTATCTGGCACCCACCGTCTTCGCCGACGTCGACAACTCGTGGCGGGTGGCACAGGAGGAGATCTTCGGTCCTGTCCAGGTCTGCATGCCCTTCGACACCGAGCAGGAGGCCGTCGCGCTCGCCAATGCCAGCCCGTACGGTCTGGCCGGCATGGTCTGGACCCAGGACCTGGACACCGCCTACCGAGTCGCCGGGGCGGTGCGGGCCGGCACCATCTGGGTCAACTGCTTCTTCCTGCGGGACCTGCGAGCGCCCTTCGGGGGCGCGAAGGACTCGGGTGTCGGTCGCGAGGGCGGCCCGTACAGCGAGGAGCTGTTCACCGAGGCGAAGGCGGTCGTCACCCAGCATGTGCGCTGACGGAGCCGCCGACCGGCTCCCGCCCCCGGCGGTCGAGGTGCCGGTCGGACGAGTGGAGGACTTCCCGGTTGGCGCCGTCCGGCTGGTGCTCGCCGCCGGCCGCCGGCTCGCCGTCGGCAACGGGGAAGGCCAGCTCTTCGCCGTCGACGATGTCTGCCTGCATCGCGGTGGGTCCCTGGCCGGCGGGCACCTGGACGGCTCGGTGCTCGCCTGCCCGATGCACTGGTGGCGCTACGACGTCCGCACTGGGGGGCGCCTCGGCCAACCGGAGCTGCGGCTGCACCGCTACCCGGTGCGTGTCGTCGACGGCGAGCTGCGGGTCACGGTGCCGCCGGCGCCTCCGGCGCGGTCGTGGCGTGAGGTCCTGCTCGCGCACGCCCGGGAAGGCTCGCGGTGAGCCTGCGCGCGGTCGTCTGGGACATGGGCGGCATCCTCTACGTGACCCCGTTCGAGGTCGCCGCGGAGCTGGAAGCGGCCAACGGCCTGGCGCCGGGAACCCTGCCGCGAGGGCCGTTCGCCGACGGGGACGACCGCGACTATGCCGAGGTGGACGCCGGTGCCCTGCCGGAGCCGGAATACTGGCGACGGTCGCGGCAGAACCTGCTCACCGCCGGCATCGACGTGGACGTGCAGCGGGACATCCGCTGGGAGGGACGCGAGCGCACGGAGGTCTTCCGCGCCCTTCACGCGATCGCCGGGGCCCGGTATCGCCAGGGCCTGCTCACCAACGACGCCTCGGCCTTCCTCGGCCCCGACTGGCGGTCGAGGTGGCCGTGGTCGCACCTGTTCGACGCGATGGTGGACAGCGTCGACATCGGCGTCCGCAAGCCCCACCCGGACGCCTACCGCGCCGCGGCCGACGCGCTGCGGGTCGCCGTGGAGGAGTGCCTCTTCGTCGACGACCTCACCGTCAACGTCGACGCCGCCCGTGCCGCCGGCATGGCCGCGCTGCGCTTCGACGTGATGGACCCGGCGGGCAGCGTCGCCGCGATCCTGAGGCGCATCGGTCTCGGCCCGACCGGACCCTCCCACTCCCAGGCAGCGGACGCCGGCCACGCTGTCGCAGAGCCGACCGGATGTAGCCACACTCATGGCCATGACACCTGCTGAGCATGTGCCACTCGCCCAGGTGAAGAACCGCTTGTCGGAGGTCGTGGATCGCCTCGACCATCGGGCGGATGTCTACCGCCGCCGCTGACCTCGGCGCCCCAGCAGGGCTGGTGGCCCCGGTGGTGGTGGGCTCGCGCTAGGCTGGCGGGCATGAGACACACGGTCCGCGGCAACTCCCGCCGCGGTGAATGGCTCCTGCTGGTCGTGTTGGTGCTCGCGGCGGGCTGCGGGAACGCGGGCCGGGATGCGGGCACGGGAAGCCAGGCGTCGCCGGCGACATCGGCCCTCACCCCGGCCCCGGCGACCACCGCTGCCACGATCACCAAGCCGTGCCTGCAAGCAGCCGAGCAGGACCAGGCGTTCCGCTTCACCACCAGCGCCGGAGCCACCCTGGTCGGCGTGGTGCTCGGCAGCGGCCGCACCGGACTGGTGGTCGGCCACCAGGTGGGAAGCGACCTGTGCGAGTGGCTCCCGCAGGCGAGGGCGTTCGCCAGCCGGGGCTACCGGGTGCTCGCCTTCGACTTCGCCGGCTTCGGCGACTCCCAGTCCGGCTCGGGCCCGGACGCGCGGGTCGACACCGACGTGGTCGCCGCCAGCGAGCAGCTTCGCCGCCGCGGCGCCGACCAGCTCGTGCTGATCGGCTCCTCGATGGGCGGCACGGCGGTGCTGTCGGCGGCCACCCGTATCCGCCCACCGGTCGCCGGGGTGGTGAGCCTGTCGGGGCCGGCGTCGTTCCAGGGCGTGGACGCCGGGGCAGCGGTGTCGCGACTGCGGGTCCCGGTGCTGCTGGTCGCTGGCGCCGACGACCAGCCGTTCGTCGACGACGCCCGGGCGATGTACCGCGCGGCCCCGGTGCGCGACAAGCGTCTGCTG
>Ga0184638_1000019_pt1 | contig 35741 bp, 40 predicted proteins | sample PLM31_50_b2_FD_133141 | JGI IMG/M metagenome (GOLD analysis project Ga0184638, IMG submission 133141) | Groundwater sediment microbial communities from an aquifer in East River, Colorado, USA - PLM3-1_50_b2 | ecosystem: Environmental > Terrestrial > Soil > Riparian zone | place: USA: East River... | reverse complement strand
TTTTATATTATCCTTTAATTTCTTCATTCTTTTTTGAAATGGGGTTTTCTTTGTTTTATTGTCTAAGCCAATTATTGATTTTCCCTGATAAAATGGATTACTTGAAGTTTCAAAAAAATTAGCTATTTTCCTTCTTTGTTTACTTGGCAAATCGGTTCTAATTGACCGCAGTCATGACATTGTTGCCATAGATAATGCTCACTTGGAATTGATTCCCCTGGTAATTAAACCCTCTCTTTTAAAATAGAATCCCAGCCTTGTTTCTTGCATCCAGGACATTAACTAATTTCTGGTACATCTTCTGAACTAGTTATTCCATATGTTTCTTTTGTTGTAATTTGTCCCATTTCTCAAAACACTTATCACAATATTTTTCTATTAAGAATGCACCTTCCATATCAAAACTTACAATTTTATTAGGAATTCCATCGCACATTCTGCATACTCCGCCAGCAACTTTCTTTATCTCATCATACTTTGCACTTATTGTAAATCTTGTCGATTTTAATCTAGTTTGTAATTGTTCTAGTTTGTCCTTATCTATATTCAACGTTTGAATTGTAGGTTTTGGATTTAATTTCATTGTTAAGAAGGACCAAATCTAGATGTGTTCTTACCCACATTTAGTCGTATGGTCTTTTGCATTTTTTGTTCATTTAACCAATATACGGTTTCTTATTCGCAGGTATCAATTTTGCTTTACCCGTTGGCCCACCTGGTCTTGTTGCTAATTCATAGAAATCTTTCCATGTTGAATTTACAATTGTTCATAGGTCAAACCGTTAGTCCTAAAGGTTGGAATATTAGCATTTGGTCCTCCTGTAAAATTACCATAATATATGAGTCTATTTTGTCAGTTCCTGTCTTTTCTAGGATACCATCTATAGTTTTCTTTGAAAATGGAATGTAATACTTGTGTCTTAAAGAACCAAGATGATATTCTGCTTTTTCTCGACCATTTTCATATATTTCTATGTGTATCCTTTTTACGGGTTCTTTACGTCTTCCTTCATTCTCAACGTGTGCTTTAAGTGGATTACCTGGCCAGTCAACGCCTTCCAAATGTACTCCATAAGTAAAATATTCCTTTAATCGTTATATCTCTTTACCATCCTTGTCTTTATAATATTCGTGCCCTCTGTCTTTGCATTACATTGATCTTCTCTACAATTGGTTCTTTAGTAATGTCGACTTTGCAAAAAACAGTTCAGTGCCAACATTTACACAAAGACCGGGTCTTCCACCGCTTCTAAGATTTTCATTATAGCCAGAAAAGTGAATCCTTGCTCTGAGAATGCTTTTTTTGTTCATTTCTCTGGAAGTCCAAATCTGTTTATCATCAACAATCGGTTTTTCGGCGTAATCGTGTGCTTCTGGTTTAATTGAACTTACCTTATTTGTCAACAGTAATAAATGGATGATGGTTAGCTTTAACTATTTCTTAAATCTGGCCTCTTTCGGATTTAATTTACTAAACTATGCTCAATCAAACCGACAATTCCTTTAAAATTACATACGAAATAATAGACTTAAAATAATTTTTAAATATTATGAGTTGTTTAAATAAGTATTATTGCCAAATCTAGATCAAGATACATATTCAGTTCACTTTGCACGATTTGCTGCAAAGTTAGAAAAACATCTATTAAGTCATGGAGTGTCTTGCAGCGAAGCTGATATCATAATAGAAGATAGTTCTACGATCTTTTTTGACAAGTTGAATAAACCAAAAAAGGCGTTCTTAAAATTATTCAAGAAACAAGATCCAATGTCATTATTTATAGAATCTGCAAGCCAGGCTATCCAAAAACATATCCCTGAAGCTCAGAAATCATTTGGCTCTCACAATGCAATTGAAGATTGTTTAAGATAATTCAATTAAATTACGAATTGAATTGAATGGAAAAAATGTTCTTGTTTAGAATAGATAAAAGTCAATCGTTTTTATCAAAATAAGACGGAATATTATGCATCATTTGTAATAAATCAAAATGGGGCCGAAGGGATTTATTCTGTTGCGATTTAACCCACAACATTTGAACCCTCGATCCACGGGTTTCATTCTCTAATAAAGCCCTGTTTGTTAGATCTGGAGCCCGTTGCGATGCCTGGCTTCGCTACGACCCCACATGAGCATCGCTTTTTAATGGTTCTAAAATTGAGTGTATAAGTTTTACGACATGACAAATTCCATAATAAAAATGCAGTTGCCAAATAGATTCTACTCTATGAGTCGTTAACAACACACAAGGGCTGTCTTGCAATATAGACAAAGACTAAAAATGCACGTCCATTCATTAGTATTTATTTTACATATTTTATTTTAATAACTGATATTGCAAAATCCTACTCTCTTTTTCATTTATGTCGCGAAAAATAAAGAATGGATTAGATTGCAAAATGAGGATTGGTACTATGTATCTCTGATGTCACGATTTTTTCATCAATGGATAAAAAGGTCTTTCGACGTGAATCTAAAGGTGAAGGCTGATATTCTTCCTGTAATTGCTGGGAAGTTATTTGATAGAATGTCAATATCATATTTAGCGCGAGATCATATTGATAGGGATAAGACCACATACCATTTTTATCTCACTTATTTCAAACCATTTTGGACAGATTGCAGAACAGAGGGATATTCTTCAGAAAATTTTGGAATTGCTTATTGGGAAAGGTCAAAAAATCCTCTTTCTGATTTAGATCGAATTAGATTTTACGCAGATAAAAATTGTGCTAAGGTATCACATGTCTTGACCCACGAGATTTTAAGAATTATCGGAAAACCAAGAAAAGTATATTTCGATGCGGTGCATGAATTATGGGATAAACACATGTATGAAGAGACGCCATTCCAATATTTTAATAATAAATTTGAACTCGTTTCAAATAAAGAGTCATACAGTTTTGTAACCATAAATCCAAAGAGAATCAAAAGTTGATTAGAGTTTTTTCTGATTAGGGATGATTATCAAATATATCGACAAGATAATAAAAGCTGGCGCCGTGTGTTCTCTAATAGGAACATTTATTTTGATTTTACTTGTGCTAGTAATAGTCATTTTTCCAATCCAAAAAAATTGCAATTATGACAACGAGGATTGCGAATATATTTCCTCAGCGCCCAATTTATTAAAAACAGTGGTAGCTCCTCAAACGTTAGTTATATCTCTACTTACAATTGCTGCAGGAATATTGATATTTCGATTTGGTACATGGTATAAACTAAAGAAACCTAATTTATAATTATTCAAATGTTCAACAGCTTGAAATAGTATTAAAAAAATTAGTCAAACTGGAAGTAACATTTATTCGGATATCATAAACCTGTTCTGTACTAAAAGATTTTGTTTATATTATTTTTTTACCTGGGTTCATAATTTTTTTATCATCAAATATTAATTTTATTTGTTTGAAAATATCATACATTGTTGAACCATACATCATGGGAATATATTTTGTTCTTAGCAATCCATCTCCGTGTTCTCCTGAAATGGAACCATGAACTTTGCCAATATAACTGAAAACCTTAAACGCTATACTGCTCATCAAGGATTTTGAATACTCTGAGTTAATATCAATAATAGGCCTGAGGTGCAAATTGCCATTTCCAGCATGCCCATAAACTACGTAATCAAGTTTGTATGTATCAAGAATTTTTAAGAGAAAAATTACGTAGTTATATAAAATATCTGGATGAACTACTGTGTCTTCTATAATTCCTCCTGGTTTCCTTGAACCTATTCCTTTTTTTATGGCATTATTTAGTGAATTTTTTCGCTCATTCCAAGCTCTATCTATACTATTTTGGTCGTGACTACTTTCGAGAATTTTTGCCTTTTTCTGTAATTTGTCTTCAAATTTATTAAGCTGATCATAAAGAGAATTATCATTACCATGAAATTCAACAAACATTATGGTGGAATTCCCATTTGAATCGCCATCTTTCCAGCCTTCCAGTATAGCTCCTCTATCCAATAATTCCATTGCAACAGGCTTATGTCCAAGAATTGTTGGTACGGCCAAAAGGGCATTTAAAATATTTTCAAATTTGAGTATAACAAGCGACTTTTTTTCTGGAATGTCCAGTATTGATATTCTACTACTAGTTATGATACCTAGACTTCCTTCTGATGCAACAAATATTTTTTGTGGGTTTATACGGTTATTTTCAAAAATTGCATCTAAACGGTATCCGCTTGAATTTTTGCTTACATTCGGGTAATATTTTTTTATATCAGTATCAATTGATAAAATAAATTTCAACATTTTACTAACCTTTTCATCATATTTTTTTTGATCTGCAAATCCCATCATTCCATTACTATAGACTAGCTTAACTCCTTGAACATGGGTGATTATACTTCCGTAACCAAGTCCATGTGGACCACTTGAATTGTTAGATAGCATTCCTCCTACTGTACAATAGTTACTACTTGCAGGATCTGTGGGAATAAATTTTCCTCTTTTAGCAAGTTCCTTATCTAAAATTGCCTTCACAACCCCGGGTTGAACGATAACATAGTCCTCGCCTATTTCCAAGATTCTGTTCATTTTTTGAGTAAAATCCAGTATGATCCCATTAGACAATGATTGTCCTAATAGCCCGGTGCCCGCTCCCCTGCAGGTTACGGAAATACCGTGGGTGTATGCATAACTACATATTTTTTGAACATCATATTCGTCAGATGGAAAATTCACGGCTAGAGGTTTAATTGTGCAATGGCTTGCATCTACTGAATAAATTATCCTTGTCCAGTCATCATCGAATATATCAGATAACCCAGTTTTCCTTAGTTCAGAAATATATCGGTCAGTCATTAGTTGTTTAATATTACTAAGCGCGGATTTTAAGTAATTTGGATATGGTTATGTGCTTATTTTTTAAGATCACAAAGATACTTCAAAATTGAAAAACCTAAAAAGACCATACAATGAGTCGTGATATAATAAAGAAAAATAGAATATGTAGTTACATGGAAATTTCTTTTTCTGGTCTTGACTTTCTACCTTTTATCCTTCTGTAAAACCAAAGTTTTAATGCAAAATATGCGCCATATATGACTGTCTTTGCTTTCATACAAGAACTAGCCCAAACTTGTATTTATTACTTTTATGCTAATTTCTTTCATAATGTGCTAAAGAATCCTGATCTATTTGATATTGGGACTCAAAACGAAAAAACAAAAAATCTTGATAGGTCTTATTTCGTCTGTATCTATAACCAAAAGTTATTTTGTTATCGTTATTGTATCAGACTCTTGAGGAATTATTGTATGCTCTGCTTGAGCCACAATTCTGTTTGCTCCTTCGACCAAGATTGGATATGCATGAAGGTTCTTCTTTTTTATCAGTATTCCTATTAAAGAGAGTGCTTCTTTTTCTTCATATTCATTAACGATCCATCTTAAGGCAAATGGTAGTGATTTAAATTTATTCCATAAATATTCTAAAAAATCATCAGCCTTTTGGTCTTTTGTTCGTTTTCGTGATGCGATTCCAAAAATATTTTTAACTTTTCCCTCATAAACTATACCTTGTCCGTCCTTGGTTGTCACGAATGGTTCTATTGCATATACATTATTTACAGATAAATTGAAGGAGTGACCAATTGTCCAAATGTTTGGGATGGACTTTCCAGCATGAATAGTATATCGTTCAAGTGAGTGCCCACTTAAATTCTGAATTGGTTTGCATCCATATTTTGTTATTGTTTTTTCTATTATCCTCCCGATATCAGAGACTCTTGTGTTTGATCTTGCCATGTTTATCGCCTCATCAAGCGCTCTTTCAGCAGTATCGACTAAATTTTGATATTTGGAATCATAACTCACTGTCACAGCAGTATCAGCGATATAGCCGTCAATATGTACTCCTACGTCTATCTTTAGCACATCAGTATTTTTGACAGTTATGGGATCATTGGGTTCTGCAGTATAATGTGCTGCAATATCGTTTAAACTAACATTAACCGGAAAAGCGGGCTCTCCACCGTTTTTGAATATTTCTTGTTCAACGTCATTACATATTTCGCTTAAAGTCTTGCCGGTATGATCTTGAGTCCTAGCATATTCTCTAACGGTGGAAGCTATCTTGCCGGCCTTGATATAGATCTCGTAGATATCCAACTCCTGAAATTCTAAGTTAAAGATATTTAGAGATATTGATGTGTATACCTGATTTAGATTGTGAATATGTGAGTAAGCGTTAGGTTACGTCACTAGCTAATTGTTTATTCGAAATATTCTGATTTCAATATGGTATTCAATAATTCAATATCTCAAAGTTAAAATTATACTTGGAATATGGCATTTGCTGAACCTTGAATATGGGGCCGTCGTCTAGCTTGGTATGATGCCAGCCTTGGGCGCTGGAGGCCGCCGGTTCAAATCCGGCCGACCCCATTGTTACTAGTTACTACTATTGGTAGCAGAATTACTTGTAAAATATTATTGAATTTATTCTGGAATGGAATTTAAAAAATAATTAATATCATTTGGTTAACCGTAGCCAGAATATAGTAATCTGAGTTTGTCTTTGAGTCTATTTGCCAATTTGTCGGAAATTTTTTTCTGATATTCGTCCACTTTGATTGGGTTTTTTTGAGTAAACAAAAATGGTCCATATGCATAACTGTTATTTGGAGTAGGTATTTCAGGTTCCGTCGAAGAAATTATGGAAGTGATATATGAGTTGAGCGCATTTGTGTCTTCATCATTTCCGCTAATATTGGATAAAATTTTTCCAATTTTATTTGGATCCAATTTTCTGTATCCAAACGGCATATGGGTATTATCGTTAAATTTAACTGGATCTACGTCTACCTTTGCACCAACAATTAATGGATTTGGCTTGTAGATAGAATCAATCTTTAGTTGCCAGACTTCATTAGGACTACTCACTATAGCGTCATAAAAATTTCCATTTAGTTGAGAGACCGAGACCAGAAATTTCCAATTACGAGAATTTGCGGAATATCTTTCAAACAGATTCGCTGCTAGGTTGTTTCCTTCCAGTATATCCAATTCAGATGAAACTTAACAGATGACAAATAAGAGTTTTGTTTTTTGATTCAAGTACTATAAACTCAACACATTTCATATTCCAGAGCTGGACAAAAGTTCAATCAAAATGAAAATTTTTTAAAACACGAACACTTTTAGTTATAATGGATATTAGTCGACTTCACAAAGAACGTCTATCTCTACTACACTGTCAAGAGGAAGGCTATGGACCCCAACTGCAACTCGAGTATGTCTCGCCTTTTCTCCAAATACCTCCAATAGAAAATCTGATGCTCCGTTGATAACTTTTGGATGATCTTTGAATGAAGAATCACTATTCACGTATCCGGTTATTTTCACAAATTTTGAAATTCTTTCTAAATTGCCCAAAAATTTTTTGATATGTTCTAATGCATTTATTGCACACTGTTTTGATGCTTCGACGGATGTACTTATAGGAACTTGATTTGATACTTTCCCTTTATATTTATCTGGCAAAGTCCCACCAATTAATGGGATTTGACCTGAAACAAAAATAAAATTGCCGCTCTGTAAAATAGGAACGTAGGAACCTATAGGTTGAGGTGGATTTGATAACCTGATTCCAATTGATTCTAATTTTTCTTCTATCATTTGTCTTTATAAAAAAACCAAGTTTTTATTCATTTGCCATTAAACTTAATAGGATATTACATTAGATAATTTACAAAAATAATCAAAATATATTTATGCACTTGCGGTAGCTAACTAAATCATGTCTGCGCACGACGACAGGGCTCATTCTGGATCTGGATACTTCCATATGAAAGGTGTAGCTTTGAGTATCTTGTTGATGGGTTTATCATTAGTAGGTATAATTATTGCTTATGTATTATTTGGTTACATCGGACCATCTTTTTCTGCCGAAAGAATAAATGTACAACAAGCAGAGTTGAGAAAAGAATATGGATTGCCTGAACAGGAAGTCGTAAGAAACCAGACTGTCTTATTAACTCCACCATCTCTAAGAGATCTGAATCAAGATGCTATAAAGGGCTAAATTATTTCTGCGAGAACAACTATCCTAGGTCTGAAGATTTCTCATGCTATTTTTCTGCAAATAAAGTATGTCACTAATAACTTTATGATAGCTAAAACATTATTACGTATTGTCAAGTAATATGTTGCAAATTGACTAATTGTGAAATATGTGGATCTAGGTTCGGTAGTAGATCCTGTGTTATCTGTTCTAAAATTGTCTGCTCATCGTGCATAAATAGACAAGGGACGAGATGTACAAGATGTAACTCAAGCAAAGTAGAAAAGATCTCCTTTTTCAAAAAAAATCTACCGTATATAGCATTGATTGTTGCTTTGTGGTTTTTTGTATCGGGACTTTACCCATTTCCATACTTTATGGCGATTGGCACACCGGTTGATATGGCGATTGTACAACCAGTGCTAATAGCGACAACGGTAATGACTATTCCTTTTATTTTCATGTTGTTTGCTTGGAAAAAACGTTCAGAAAGAATGAGATCTGATTAATTTTTTCGAAACAATGAAATGATTTTTATTGATACGTATCAGTGATCAGAAATATGGTTGGAACTGGTTTAAATGGAGAAATAATATCAGGTATATCTTTAACCCTCTTTGGCATCATGTTGGTCGTTTTTGGATTAGTTAATCCTATAGCAGCTCTTTTGATCCCTGCAGATATCATGATTATATCTATTGGAGTAGCTGTGATATTAGTTGGCATTTATACAAATAGAAAAAAGCCACTAATTCGCCCATAAAACTTGAACTTTTCTAATTTTGACACACTGTTGTTTGTGAATTTGGATATCTTTTCGTTTAAAAATTGGCTAAAATTAAGTTTAATATAAGAAAATTTTAATAAAAGTAGTAAGATATCATTAGTAATTATGAAAAGAATAGAGGCGATAATTCCACATTCAAAAATGGTAGATGCTTTTTCTGCATGCAAAGAATTGAACATTGGCGGTTTTACCTATTACGATTCAAAAGGTAGAGGTCAAAATCCTCCTGCAGCAGTGCATTCTGGTAGAGGAACTTCTCTCTATACACCTGAATTTAACGCGAACGTAACTCTCTTTACTGTAGTCGACGATTCTCTTGTTGATCAAGTAGTAAACAAGATAATTGCGAGCACAAGTACTGGGCTTGCAGGAGAAGGAAAAATTTTCATTTCAGATGTTGATGAAAGTATAGATATAGGCACAAAATCAAGAGAAAAATCCTAATCTTTTTTTAAAAATTATTTTAAGAATTCAGCTGATAATTATGAACACAAACTTAATTCTTATTCCTTGTGTCTTTTATTAGTGATTCTAAAGCCTGACCAATATTCAGTGCTCCTTTTTTTCTTGCGTATTCTTCCAAGAGGAATATCTCTTCTTTAGAAAAACATACATACACGTCTCTCTTTGAATTCTGCATGAGTTAAACGACTGTTAGGATTTTAATATATCTTTCTATAATCGGTTCTGTAAACTGTCCGTTGGTTTAATCGCTGTAAAAAAGTCGTCGGATTGAAAAAATAGTTGCCGAGTTAGTCGTAGTACCTAGGCTTTCAACCGCCAGTATCTGCATGGGATACAAACGCCTTTTTACTTTAATTCCCAAATCTTGGTTACTGCGTTACCTTTTTGATTTACTTCGTCAGCAAATATGCCAACAGTCCTTGATAGAGGAGCAAAGACTCCACTTGAGGAAGCATTAAAGAACACTATGCCATGATTTCGAAAATAGCCATCGGTCCCCATTGTACCTAAAGCCTGAACTGTGTAAGTTGCCACTTCACCCTTGGAATCCATAATCATCCCTTGTCCATGACTTCTAGATATTCCATCAACACCGGATTCTACCCAAACAGTGCCAAAATCAGAAACATTTGTGGTTCCTCTATAATTGCCTCCACCTACCCATGAGACTTCCATAATTGGTTTATTGGGCTCCGGTACCCTCATCCCTGCACTTGAGCTGAAGGTAACTAGAATAAGATCACCAACTGAAGCAGTGACATTTTCTGGATGAAGAGTTGGATCAGCCATCATCATATCATCCGGAGCAGGTGCGAATGAAAACTGAAAAGACATTGTACCAAAAGTGATCATTGTTCCCAGTAAGATCACCACGAACAAAGTTAATTTTGAAATAAAGAATTTGTTAGATTTCAATTTGATCTATAAAAGGCATCTATTTTATAAATGAGTTACTGAAATATCGAGATCAATTACTGGATGGCTCCTAAGTTACCACACTTGTATAAATACTTACAATATGTTAATTGCGTTCAAATTTGAAATCCACGATAATAGTTCTTTCTTTTCCATTTTTGAAATTTCAACTCTTGCCTGCTTCAAAATTTGAATTCCATCTTCCGGATAAGAATCTAGTATAACTATTCTACCAATTCCAACACTAATAGCCATTTTGCTGCATTCGAGGCATGGTGCAAATGTTGAATATAACGTAGAGCCCTTAGTGCTTCCGGTTCTAAACAGTGCACATTGCATGATGGCGTTTGCTTCTGCATGGGTACAAAAACATCTTTCTAGATTCTGGCCGGATTCTATCTTGTTATTCTGTTTATCTAAACACCTAGGACAACCTCCGTCAAAACAGTTTTTAATTCCTGATGGAGTGCCGTTATAACCTGTAGCTATCTGTCTGTGGTCCTTAACTATGACGCACCCCACCTGCCGACTCAAACAATTTGATCTCAATTTTGCTATTTCAGCTTGGAGCATAAAATATGTATCCCAGTTTGGTCGGTCTTTCATCTTCTAAAGAGGATATTTATGTATATTTAACATCATCGATAGTTGAAATTCGAACAATAAGGTCACAACAATGTCGTTAGCAGTTGCAGTAATTATTTTTCTAAAGTTTCAACTGGTCCAGACAATCCCATAACTTTGATTAACCTTTGGAACTCGTTCTTATCTCCGTTAACAATAATTCTTATTCTGCCTTGTCCATTTTTCCTTAACATATTATTAATTTTCAAAAATTGCTTAATTTCTTTTACGGCATTATTAGTGGGATCAATGATTCTTATTGAAGGATATATGGTAGTCAAGTGGGATCTAATGAACGACAAGTGAGTGCTTGATAATACCAAGACATCTATGTTTGTATCTTCCAAACTTTTCAAAGTCTTAGATATGGTATCAAATGTAGATTCATCATTTTTTAGGAAAATGCCTTTCTCTATGATTTCTATTATCTGAGATGCGTCAATTCTAGTAACAAATATGTCTTGAGGAACTTCTGATCTAATTTGTTCTTCAAGATGTCTACTTTCTATAGTCGATTTAGTGCCTAAAATTCCGATATGTTTCTTTTTTGTAATTTTTGCCGCTTCCTTTAAGGGAATAGTTACGCCTAAGATTGGAATTGAACTCATCGACCTTATCTTGCTTAATATCTGAATTGAAGGGGTAATAGAAGCAACAACAATTATTTTTGGAGAAAAATTTGATAGTATGTTGACCGTATCTGCCATTATTTGCTCAAGTTCATCAATAGATTTTTGACCATAAGGAAAATTTTTTTTGTCTGCAAAATAAATAATATTTTCTTTTGAAATCTGACTCCTGATTCCTCTTATAACAGAAAGTGATCCTAATCCAGAATCAAACACTGCTATAGACTTAATATGAGTAATCAAGTTTCAAATTACTGATTGAAATCCCAATTTATACTATGAATAACGTATATAATCTAAAACGAACACAAGCGGAAAAACAATTACATCTTTTCAACATGAAACAATAGCAGCGTTAATGGCAATTAGATTAAATCAAAACATTTTGGCCGTTGCGAACTCAAATTCGTCTCTTAGATATCATCACTTACAAAAATGATAAAGTATCCTACTTACCATCTAATGCATCAATTTCAAATATGCATTTACTAGTTCCTCGTCTACTATACCTTGAATTACTTTAGGGCTTCCATTTGATAATCCAATGTCCATAGCTACAGCACTCAGGGGTATTTCAAAGTTTGAAATAACATCATCATCTTGAGTTTCGAATATTTTTTCTTCGGCGCCATTAGAAATAACAAAACAGCTAATTCCACTTATCCTTCTAAACCCCGCTCCTCCTATTCTTCCTCCTGCACGGCCTTCTGATTCTTCCACAAATAGTATGAAGATTGTGTTATCACTTTTTTTACTCAAGTCAATATCATTCTTACAGACTACTATTTTTCTTGCCCCATGACTGAGGATTGATTCTAACGACTCTGACTCGGCTGTCAAAACAATTCAAACAATCAAAATTTCACAAATATATCATTTTTGATATCAAATCTGAGTGTAATAATATAGTTCACAAATCGCTAGTTTTGATTTTTCTGATTAATTCCAAAATGGTGTCTGCATCATTGGCTTCTGGAAATTTCTCTAAATATGAATTAAAAAATTCTAGTGCCTGTTTGTAATTTTTTTTTTGTAGAAATACCATTCCTTTATCTCTTAGGCTATGTTGATCCTCACTATTAATGTCTAAAATCATTTCGTTTACAAGTTCAGCATTGTCCAAATCTTGGCATTCAAAAAAACTTGTCTTTAGATTGTTCAACATTCTTATTATGACATCAGGGTTTGATGCCCTATCGACCAATTTTCTGGTCAAAGCAATGTTCATTTTTGGATAAAAATGATCCAGTAATTCTTTCAGAGAGTAATCGTCCATTATCCTTCCTTCGTTGAATGGATCAATAATTATTTCATTTTCCTCATCATCTAAAACATGTTTTACCATAAAGTGGGACGGAAAGTTCACAGGATAAAGTGTAAAGTTTAGCGAATGCGCCAATTGAATATATAGTATTGACAACGTTAAAGGATTTCCTGTTTTTCTTTTTACAACTATATTGAGCAAACTATTTGATGGGTTATAATAATCGTCTCGATTTCCTTTAAAATTTTCAATTTTGTACAATTGATGATTTATTTTTTCGATTAATTTGGTAGGCCTAGATTCTGATAAATTTTTCATTGATTTAATAATCTTCTTACCAATTTCGTCAATTTTTAATAATTCATCTTGTATTATCAAATGATCGTATGCTACTATACGTGAAATGTGTAATGCATACTCTGCTAATTTTGAAGGATCATTGATTGTCATATGGCTGACAACATTGGTGTGCCAATCATTCAATGCTGTCTGGATATTTTTAGACATTGGTTATTTGAATTATTTGTTACCTTTAATATATAATTTTGATGATCTTAATAAAATAAAGTCTAGGTTGAAAAATATGTTATCAAATATGATTCAAAACAGAAAATGAGAGAAATGATGAATGTTTGGATGTAAGATATAGTCAAGGTTAGATTTTTATTAATTAAGGTATACAAGATGTGGAGGCAATTTAAGTTTGAATCTCAAGATTGATGAAAAACGCATGCGACTTGAGGAAATCATAAAGGAAAGAGGAATTGTTATCAAGGATGTCACTTTATCTAGCAACAGAAAAAGTCATTTCTATTATGATATTAAATCAATTGTAAGTGATCCTGAGGGAGCCGCTCTCATTGGTGAATTAATGCTTACAGAGATACTAAAAATTGAGCCCAAAACACGATCAGTAGGAGGATTAGAATTAGGAGCAATCGCCATCGCAACGACGATAGTATATTCAAGCTATCAATTAGAATCAAAAAACAGAATATCTAGCTTTTTTGTTAGAAAGAGTGCAAAGACATATGGTCTTGAAAAAATGATTGAGGGAATAGTCAAAGAACCGGTAATAATTGTTGACGATGTGATTACTACTGGAAAAAGTGTATTGGACGCGTTGTCTGCTTTACGTAATCACGGAATTTACAATATAAACATCATGAGTGTGATAGACAGAGAAGCAAAAGAAAACTTGCTTGATCAAAATAATACGATATTTCACTCATTGTTTAAGCATTCTGAATTTGCAAACTACATAAATTCAAAATTAGCAAAGATGAAATAATAAATCAAAAACAAATAAGATGTAAGAATATATTTAAAGTTGATTTACAACAGGCAAATTCAAAATTAAATGGTACAGCCAATTTGAGAAAAGACTAGGTGATTTGATTACTATACATTAGAAAAGATGAAATGATAATTCCAATTATGGATCAAACTAAATTCAATGATTATTTACTAATACTTATCCAAATATGTGAATTTGCAAGATACAAAAAATCAATTTTTTAAAAAAATCAAATTAAAGAATTTACTCGTTTACTGATTCTTTTATAACATAATCATTGTGTGATACTTCAGGTAAATCAGAAATCGCTGGAAAAATCCGACACATCTCGTCATTTTTCTTTATGAAAATTAATCCTGCTTCTGCAGTTCTGTATAAACCGGTAATTTCAGAATATTCCATTAATTTCTTATCAACAGCAGTCATTAAATAACGTGTTAATTGAGAATGTGATACACCAGCATTAATCATTATTGTAGTTTTGTATTCCCAATTTGAAACTGCCGCATTAAGGATGGCAGCCATTATTTCAATTTCAGAGCGATTCTTCATTTTAGAACATGAATCTAATTAAACATATAGATAAAAACTAAGTAGATAAGTATGACTATTTCAAAGATTGATAAATATTGACAAAGACTTACAATATTTCTCACATACAAATAATAAAAATAATTTTTTTTAATACTAAAAAAATATGAATTCTAGTCTTCAAGTATAGCTAACTTTTTGTCCATCTTTATCTCTATAGGAGATACCAAAATCTAGCATCTTTGAGAGTTGCTTTTCATTAAATACCGTGCCATCTTGACATACAAGTGAACTATCAAGGCAACAACTGCCGCAAATACCTATTCCACATTTCATGTATCGTTCCAGACTTGCTTGAACTGGTAATGAATTTTGATTGGATAATTCAACAACTCTTTTCATCATTAATTCAGGACCGCATGTATACACACAATCAAAAGTATCATCTCTTACTAATTTACTCATTACACTGACGGTACTTCCTTTAATTCCATAACTGCCATCATCTGTACAAACAACCAGTAAAGAACCAGTTTCATCTATTATTTTTCTCGTTAGTTTCTCAAAGAAAACTTCTTGTCTTGTTCTTGCACCCATGACTATTGTGCTTTTAATTTTTTTCTTATTTGTGTAGGAAGCCAATCTTAACAGTGGTACTAATCCTGTTCCACCTCCGATCATCAATATTTTTTTATAATTCTTTCTTATTGTGAATTTGTTGCCATATGGCCCGCGTAAACCAATTAAATCACCTTTTTTTCTATCAAACAAAGCAGTAGAACCAAATCCAAATTTTCTAATTGTAACTGCGGCATAACCTTCTTTCGAATTTATCATCACGCTCATAGGTAATTCTTCAACGCGTGGTATCCATATCATCAAAAATTGTCCTGGTTTGGCAGAATAACTCAAACTATCTTTGAATACCAATGTCTTAACAGTTGGTGTTTCAGCAATAGTTTCCTCAATCTGAACAATTCTTCTTTTATTAATATTTGTGGGCAATTCCTATTAACTCGCTAATATTTCTAAGTCCTTTCTTTTCGACATATTTTCTTAAATCTTTGGTGATATGATTGAAAATTTTTGGTCCAGAAGATCCTAAAATGCTACCAATTTGAACAGCTGATGCTCCTACAATCATGTATTCTATGACATCTTGCCATGACGAAACACCACCGCATCCTATTACTGGCACTTGCAATTTTTTTGAGATTTCGTAAACACATCTTATTCCTATTGGCTTTATTGCATTACCGGATAGCCCCCCAATGAGATTACTTAATATTGGCATCATTGTTTCAACATCAATACTCATTGCCCTCAAAGTGTTTATAGCAGTAATTATATTAGCACCTGCCTCAATTGCAACTCTAGCAAGTTCAACAACATCAATAGAACCAACCCCTACTTTAACAGAAATTGGTTTATTGGTATTCATTCTGACCGCCCGAACAATCTTGTTAACCGCTTCTGGATCATCACCAACTTCCATACCCATTTTAGATACATGTGGACAAGAGAGATTGATTTCATATCCTATAATTTTGAGTGAATCGAAGACCTTGACCATCTTTGAAAACTCCTTTTCTGAAGAACCAACAAGGCTAATCATTATTGGAATATTTCTATTTTCAGACAATTCCTTTGAAAAAGCAGCTACACCAGGATTTGATAATCCTACGGCATTGAGATAACTGCCACCACCTAAAGGAATTATTGTTGGATTTGAATAGCCTTTCATTGGATTTACACTGATTGATTTAGTCACAACAGCACCTATATTTTCATCATACAATCGTTCAAAGATACTTTGAGATATACCCAAAATGCCTGAAGCAAGCATGGTTGGATTGCGAAGTAGTATTTTATCTAATTGAACAGAAAGTTTATAGTTTTTATCATTAAGATTCAATGATAGCTAAATAATTTGAATTATGGTAATTTAATCTAAATTACACAATAAGTAGTGAATGCACGCCAGAAAAGTCGGCTTTTGAGTATGTCCAGCCTAGGATTTCATATACATAATACAAATATAAAAAAGGATTCTTTTCAATATGAGTGAATAATTTTGGGACGTTTTTTTGATCCGCACATACATATGTATTCTAGAACTACTGACGATTACGAGTTAATGTCAAAGGCAGGTATCGAAGTTATTGTCCAGCCTTCCTTTTGGCTAGGAAGTCCAAGGACTTCGGTTGGTACCTTTGAAGATTATTGGGAACACATGATATCTTTTGAAACAGAAAGATCAAAAGAATTTACTATTGATCAATTCGTTTGTTTATCAATAAATCCAAAGGAAGCTGCTATCAGGCCGCTTGCTTTAGATGCACTGAAAGCTCTATCAAAATATCTGGATAGAGAAAGAGTTGTAGCAATTGGAGAAATTGGGTATAATTTGATTAATGATTTAGAGGATGAACTATTTCAACTGCAGTTGGATATTGCATTAGAGAAAAAGATGCTTACCATGATCCATCTTCCTCATGTTAACAAAAAAGATGGAATTGAACGTACGAAATCTGTTCTTATAAAGAAGAACCTATTGGACCTGCCAAATAAAATTCTAATTGATCATAATACAGAAGAAACCATCGAAAAAACATTGGAGCTTGGATGCTGGGCGGGGTTAACTGTTTATCCAATAACAAAACTCTCTCCAACAAGAGCAATTGATATAATTGAAAAAAATGGTGTAGATAAAATTATGATAAATAGCTCGGCTGATTGGGGAATGTCTGATCCATTAAGCGTACCCTTAGTAGCAAGGGAAATGAAAAAAAGAGGATTCAGTAAGAATGATATAGAAAAAGTAACATTTTACAATGCATACGAATTCTTTAAACAGTCTTCTAAATTTCTTTGGAGACCATAATAAACAGGAATGGAATTTGCATTTAGTACAAACGCATTCAAAAAATTTTCCTTAATAGACACAATAAATATTCTATCTGAAATTGGCTACAATGGAATTGAAATACTTTGTGATATACCACATGCATACCCCAAAACTCTTACCAATTCTGATATCAATGAGCTAAAACAATTGCTCTCAAAATTAAAAATAAGTATTTCCAACCTAAATGCCTTTACACTGTTTGCAATAGGAGATACACATCATCCTTCGTGGATTGAAAATGACTTTGAATACCGTAAAATGCGGATTGATCACACTTTAGACTGCATAAAATTAGCTCGTAAACTTGGAGTTAGTAATATATCCACGGAACCAGGAGGACCAGTTATCAATCAAGGATTGAGTGAAAATGAATTATTGAGAATCTTTGAAAATGGAATAAATGAAATATTAAAGACTGCAGAAAGCGAAAATGTTACTGTACTTGTTGAACCAGAACCAGGACTATTAATTGAAAATTCCGAACAGTTTATTAAGTTTATCAAGAATTTTGATTCAAAACATATTGGATTGAATTTTGATATAGGACATTTTTTCTGCGTAGGTGAAGATCCATCCCAGGTCATTTACAAATTATCTGAATATGTTCGACATGTGCATTTAGAGGATATAGCTGCAGACAGAACCCATCATCATCTTATGCTCGGAGAAGGTGCAATAGATATTGACTCTGTCTTTAAATCAATGAAAGATATTGGATATGAAGGATTTATAACAATAGAACTATATCCATATCAGGAATGTCCTATATATGCCGCAAAGAACGCAATGAAGTTTATTAAATCACTTAACTATCTTTAGTTAAGAAATGATATTTGCAGTTTTTTATAATCCAACGACTTTTCATTTATTTATTTGTTCAATTTATCTTCAGTGACACGTATGAAAAAATCCAATTTTAAAGATTATCTAATTTTAGTCAGATTGCCAAATTTATTTACACTCCCTTCGAACATCTTGGTTGGTTTTGTCATAGTCTCAGCACTGACACAGACAACCTATGTACAAGTACTGTTGTTAGTAACTATTTCGATTCTGCATTACTGTGTTGGAATCATACTTAACGATCTTTATGATTTTAATATTGATAAGAAAGAAAGACCGCACAGACCTCTTCCGTCAGGGAAAATTTCTAGAAAAGTTGCAATTGCTCTTGTTACCATATTTTCAATCTTGGCACTAACTTTGTCTTTAATAGTAGGTATACCAACACTTGTAGTATCATCAACTTTATTTGCTATCATTTTTGGATATGATAGATATTTAAAGAAAACATGGGCAGGTCCGTTTACTATCGCCTCTGCAAGGGTCATGAATATAATGCTGGGTGTCAGTGTAAATATTAATAGCATAAGTAGCAACCCTCAAGTTGTTATTCTAACATTTGTGCTGACAATAACCTTCGTTTATGTGTCGTTAATAGGATATATGAGCAGATATGAAATTCATGGTTTTTCAAATAATGTAAAATTATTTTTAACCCCCACCGTAATTGCCGTGATTATTTTTTCAATCATCCTATTTTCATTGACTGGATTCTTCAAATATGATTCACTAATCATTCTTGCACTGTTTTCATTTATCGTGACTATGACATTCTATAAAATTCATAAAAAAGACTCCTTAGGTATACAACAGATTATTCGAAATATGATTTTATCAATTATTGTCCTGGATTCGACTTTTTTGAGTGGAATAAAAGGAATAGAGATAGGATTAATTGTGTTGGTACTATTAGCTCCACTGCTCGTTTTCGCAAAAAAAATGTACATGACATGAGAAAAAATAATTAGAAATAAATTCTTGAAGTATTCCATTACTCTAATGGTCAAACATATAATAGTTATCGACGTTGTAGGTTTAGAAAAAAAACATATTTCTGAAAAACTAACACCAAATATATTCAATATTTCACAAACTGGAGAAGCAAGAAAATTAGAAACAGTATTCCCTGCAGTAACATGTACTGTACAAAGTAGTTTTTTATCCGGTTCTTATCCAGACTTACATGGAATTGTTTCAAATGGCTTGTATGATAGACAACACTATTCAGTTTCTTTTTGGGAACAATCAAGCAACTTGGTTAATGCCGATAGAATTTGGGATACAGTTAAAATGCGGGGTATTGATGCGAAAACAGCCGTTTTGTTTTGGCAAAATACGATGTATTCTAATGCTGATATTGTATTGACTCCACGTCCATTGCATATGGAGGATCGTATGATTATGTGGTGTTATAGTAAACCTCCGGGATTCTATGAAAAGCTATTGCAAAAAATAGGAAAATTTGATTTGTCCTGGTACTGGGGTCCTCTTGTTTCTAAAAAATCAAGCGAATGGATAGAATTGGCAACAGAATTCATATTAGAAAATGAAAGGCCTAACTTCTTATTTACATATATTCCTCATTTAGATTATGCTTTTCAAAAAAATGGAACGTCCTACAACAATTTAAAAGAAGATCTAAAATTTGTTGATGATTTGGTTGGGAAATTAGTCAACAAAGCAATTGATATTGGAATATTAGAAGATACACAATTTATCATTTTTTCAGAGTATGGATTCACAGATGTTGATTCTGACATTTTATTAAATACCGTTCTAAGGGAAAATGATCTTCTTCGTGTAAGAGAAATCGAAGAAAAAGAATATTTGGACCTTGAATATAGCAAGGCATTTGCTATGGTCGACCACCAAGTAGCACACATTTACGTTAAAGAAAATTATGCAAATTCAGTAAGAAAAATTTTAGAAGGAATAAAAGGGATAGACATGATACTGGATAATGAGTTGAAGCAACAACTAAGAATAAATCATCCGAGGAGCGGGGATTTAATAGCAGTGTCAAATAAGGATAAATGGTTTAGTTATTATTGGTGGTTTGATCCAGTTAAATCTCCAAGTTTTGCAAAGAAAGTTGATATTCACAGAAAACCCGGTTATGACCCAGTTGAATTATTTTTTGATCCTAATACAAAATCTATACCTTTAGATGGTAAATTGGTTAGAGGTTCCCACGGAAGATTGCCATCACAAGATGAATCTACATTTCCAGTTTATGTTTCAAATAAGAAAAATATTTCGGAAGTAAATGATAGTGGCAATTTGGATATTGTTACCATCGGCAAATATCTTAGGAAGTTATTATAACATAGAATGCGATAATCATGTCGTGGAAATATTCTATAACGTTATCATCTTTTAAAAATTTGGAGCCTATAGAAAAAACCCTTGAAAATTTGAAATATCAAGGTTTTGATACTGTAGAAGTTTATGGCGAGCCCGATTTAGTTGATGTGAAAAGTATCTCGCATATACTTGATTCGCTCTCAATGGATGTTTCTGGAGTAACCGGTATGTGGGGTAAGAGCAGTAGTAATTACAAATCCCGCAAATTAGTCACTAATGATAGTTATTCATTATTAGTCGCTCAAGATTATGTAAAAAAATGTATTTCTCTTTGCAATTCATTGGGTGGTAGGACATTTAACATATGTTTGTTTAGTGATTCACCCATAATTTTTGATGGTAATCACAAAAGTCTATTACGAGAAGAAAAAAGAAAATTACTTTCGGCACTGACAGATCCTTTACGAGAATTAGCAAAGTATGCTAGAAATTTCGATGTGGATCTGCTCATTGAACCATTGAATCGTTACAGCACACCAATTTGCACAAACTCTGAAGATGCAATGTGTATTGTTGAACTTGTAGACCAAGAAAATGTAGGGATTTTACTAGATACTTTTCATATGAACATAGAGGAAGATTCAATATGTGATGCCATCATAAAATCTAATAAAATGTTAAAACATATTCATATATCAGATAACAATAGGAAAATGCCGGGTCTAGCTCACATAGATTTTGAGAGCATAATAGCTGCGCTAAAGAAGATAAATTATATGAAATTTCTTACCTTCGAGCCTAATGTTCAACATATTGATTACAAAAATGATATAAAATACGGTCTGGATTTTCTAAAAAAATTATCTAAAAATTGAGAAATTAAATTATATGATCTTGTATATTATGATTCATATATTTTAAGGTGGTATCATCAATAGGTTGCTAATACACTACAATGAAGATTTCATTATGAATAATGAATTTGCAAAGGATGTTGAAAAAGGACTAGGTGATAAACAAAAGCATATTTCACCTAAATTTTTTTATGATAAAAACGGATCAAAATTATTTGAAGAGATATGCAATCAACCTGAATATTACCTTAATCGAATTGAATCACTAATTTTGAAAAGATCCGTGGATGAGATCATGAATATACTTGGAGAAAAAGAATTAAGCATTATAGAATTGGGCAATGGAAATTCTTTAAAAACTAGAATATTGCTACAACCATTTCTTGCAAACTTGAAAAAAGTCTGTTATTTTCCAATAGATGTTTCATTAAAAATGTTAAAAATATCGATAAAAGATTTATCCAAAGAATACGTGAATTTAGAAATTTTTGGAATTTGTTCAGATTATATTTCAGGTCTAATGAAAATGAATGATTTTATGAAATTGAAAAATAGTATTCCCAAGAATAAATTAATAATGTTTCTGGGTTCAAGTATTGGAAATTTTGATCCGAAAGAAGCAAAAAATTTTCTTTATTCTTTAAAGAGGTACATTAGACAAGAAGATGCTCTATTGATTGGTATCGATTTAGAAAAAGATAAAACAATTTTGGACAAGGCATATAATGACAAGAAGGGTATAACTGCAAAATTTAATTTAAATATTTTAGCAAGAATTAATAGAGAACTTGACGGAGAGTTTAAACTACCTTGTTTCGAACACAAGTCATTTTACAATATTCATAAGCATAGAATTGAGATGCATCTAGTATCCAAGCAAGATCAAGAAATAAGAGTAGGAGCAATCGAAAAATCATTTCATTTCAAAAAAGGGGAAACCATTCATACAGAGAATTCATACAAATATTCACAAAATAATCTCAATGAACTGGTTGAAAGTGCGGGGCTTGAGGTGATTCAAAGTTTTACCGATCCAAGGAAACAATACACTTTAATTTTGTTAAAGAAGGTCTCTGGCACAGCGAAATCCTGAAAAGGGAATTCTTTCGTGCGGTTTGAAATAATTTCTATAGCTGTTTCTAATTTGAGTCCTTGGAGTTGCAAACGAGCCCCCACGTAATACCTTTTGATTGATTGCCCACTTGTCAGTATATTCTGAAAATTTAGATCTAAATCCAGGGTACAATACATACTCAGAAGATGTCCATTCCCAAACTTCTCCTATCATTTGATGACACCCATAATGACTTTTCCCTTGAGGATAAGATCCAATTGGAGTAGGTGCCCATCTCCATGTTTCTAACAAATTTGCAGTAAGGTCTGAAGGCAAATCATCGCCCCATGGATATGTTGTCTTTCTCTTTAAATCATCATCCCAGCTAGCCGCTTTTTCCCATTCTGCTTCGGTTGGTAATCTTTTTCCTGTCCATTTTGAATATGCATCCGCTTCATAATAACTTACATTTGTGACTGGTTCATTTGGCAAGACCTTATTTAGACCTGTGAAATCCTTCTTGTACCACTCTCCATCTATTTTTTGCCAATATAATGGAGATTTCCATTCATTTTCTCTTACTAAATCCCAACCATCCGATAACCAAAATTTATAATCTTGATATCCCCCAGCATCTATAAAGTTGATGAATTCCTTATTTGTGATCAGGTACTTGTCAATTTCATATGGGTTTAGGTACGTTTTATGTTCTGGAATTTCATTGTCATAACAAAAACCATCACCGGAAAATCCAAGTTCATACAATCCTCCAGTTATTCTCACCATCCCTAGCTCAATATGAGGATTATCAGCCATTGAATCTGTTCTTTTTCTGATTTTTGGTTCATAGTTATCCTGTGGATCATCAAATCTTTGGAAATAATGTTGAAGATCATATACCAAAAGCTCCTGGTGTTGCATTTCATGCTGATTTGCTAATTCTATATCATATGCTAAATTGCGTGTTAAGGAGTTATTCTTTTCGATGTTATCTAAAAATTTTAGAAACATGTCTTCAATCAGAGATCTATATTTCAGTGTCTCTGAAACTTTAGGTCTTGGAAATTTCCCTCTATCTGTTTTGGGCAAGATCTTGCTATATCGTTGGTAATACGAATTGAGATAATCTGTATTTATGGTATTATCCTGTATGTCATGTTTGTATTTTTCAAGAATTTTCTGAAAAAACCAGGTCACATGAGCAATATGCCAGTTTGGCGTACTACCAAATGGGTCTGATTGCATTACCGCATCTTCTACTGATATCGGTTCAAAAATGAATGATGTGGTATTTCTAACATTGTGAAATTCCGAACGCAGTTTCCTTATATCACTAGTTATAACCTGGGTCAATATTACTGATAAATAGAAGTTATATAATTTAATTTTTATCCAAATTCTATAAATCAATCATATGAAAATGCTTTGTTTGCGACAATTCGAAAAGTCAAGGGAAGCCTACTTCGTTTCGACTAAATGCACCTTATTTTTGTCCAATAATACTTTTATAGTTTGTTGCCCCAAAAGTAAAATTTCCCCATATACAAAGCTCATTCAAGCCGGTTCATACTATGAGACATTAACTGTATTAGTTGGCGAATTTTTCAAAGGATGTAATTGTCAATATTTCATTGTAACAATATCATGAATTCACAAGATAGTCATGAATCTTGATTAATGAATAGCATTTTTTATTTGGAATCAAGATTTGTTTCGTCGAGTTGGTCGAAAATTATCTTTGATTTTGTCTGCGGAAGCCATCATCTCTTTTCACCCACGTAACAAATACAATGCTTGCAATAGATACCGTGTTACGTATATACGTAATTACATTTAGTTTCAATTATACATAAGCGTAATAAAGTGCTTAAATGTTATTTTATTGGAGATAATATGCCTTCTTGTATAGGTGTAAAAGAAAGAGAGTTTATCAAGGATCTAAATGAGTGGAATATAGGTAAACTGGAGAAGAAATATTCTTCAAGTTATAGACGTGTTCTGAAATATAGACTTTTACAAAAGAGGAGATTTTTGACCGATGATCTTTTAATGATTAATTCAGTTCTGGACAAGTTACAATCCTTGTAAGAGATTTCTTTAACTGCCCTATCACATTAATTCTCATTGCATTTAATGCATCAAGTGAACTCCCGAATAGAGCCAATATATATTATTAGCATGATAACTTTTCAAAAATCAGAAGCAAAATAATGCGCAACCAATGGAATTGCCTTCAATTAGAATAATGATCGCCTTTTTCATCACGAACCCCATAATAATGGTGCTCAATATTTGTTACCAAAATAGAGTAAGTCATTGCTTAACAACTATAAATCCTGAAAAATTGAATCAACTTTTTTATGATCGAATCATATTTCTAATATCTATTAAATCCCTCAAGATTGAGCTTGCCGTTTCCATCCCACCAGCTCCCTTGCCAATAATTGTTTGTTGACCTGAATGTTGACAGGTAAAAGTGATCGCGTTGAAAATACCATCTACACAAATTGGATCTTTGGTAGAAACTGGCTTGGGTTTTACGACTAGATTTTTACCATCACAACTTGCAATTAATTTTATTGCATTACCCTTTTTTCGCTCATGCATAACTTGTGTGGGTTGTACTTCTCTAACACCCGTTCTCACTACATCGTTCATTGTTGATTTCATGTTCATTACCAAGTTTGATGCAATTACTAATTTCGCAACAGCATCATATCCGTCGATATCAAGTGTTGGATCTTTTTCGGCATACCCTTTTTCTGAAGCGTCCCTAAGGGCTTGAGTAAAATTTAATCCCTCATACATTTTGCTCAGGATATAATTTGTAGTTCCGTTAAGAATCCCTTCAAATGATAGGATTCTATCTCCTTTCAAACATCTTTTGGCAAATTCTAGTATTGGTGTCCCACCACCAACAGTTCCACTAAATTTAAAAGCAATCCTATTATATTCTGCCAATTCCATCAATGAAGGAAACTCTAATGCAAGAGGGCCCTTGTTTACGGTTATAACGTTTTTACCAGACTTCATGGCTGTTATAATGTGTGTTTTTCCTGGTTCACCGTTAATAATATTGGTTGGAGTTAGTTCAATTACAACTTCTGCATCTATGTTTTCAATTACATCTAATATTCCAGACGTATCTGTATTGGATCCATACTGAATAACTGATCTCTTCTTCTTTTTGACATTTAGTAATCTGTCCAGATCTAGACCTTGATTGCAAGTTACTATTCCTTCATGATCAGCACATGCGACTACTTTGGGCCTTATATCATAATCATTATACAGATCTGTCGAATGGGATAATAATAATTTTACAAAGCTCTGGCCAACCACTCCAAAACCTAACAGTACAAGTCTCAATTACCTTAGTATCTAAAATATCCGGTTAAATAAGTTTGAATTTGCCTAAAATATATTTTTTAATATTTTCATTTCTGTTATGTTCTCAAGTACTTTTTGATATTCTATACGATACATTAAATCAATGATGCGTGAAATACACAATTTTTGACATTCACAATTTAATACATTTTTTACAAAAATTGGCATGAATTACGAAAGTGTCATGATGTTGATAGAAATAAACTGCATGGAGATGAGAAGAATTGTCTAGAGGATTTGCAGTTTTCATATTTTGGTTAATTGGTTTTGGTATTGGTTTTGCAGGATATCTTTCACTACCTGGAATAGCAGAATGGTTCGCTACATCGATGCCAAAATTTGTTAATCAGGCAGTAATAGGCGCACTGATAGCTGGAATGATCGGATCTGCAGTAAGCACATTTACTATAGTAACTTGGGCAAATAGAACGAGTTAAGAGTAGCCCATACATCCATTCCTTCGTCCGCTGAATAATTTATTTCTAAAGTCTATTTTATCAAACAAATATTGATTATCTTTAATTTGAAAGGCACCAAAATAATTTAAAAACGATTAAAAACATCAAAAACGCTTCTAGTCAGTATATGTATAATGGAGAGCTAGAAGTACAGGCCAAAAGAAAGGCCTTGGCAGTTTTACACGATGAAATTACTCACATTCTAAATGCTGCGAGAGATCTATCATCACTTACTGACTCTATTATAAAAGGAGTCGACAAAGAGACGGAATTATCTCTAGTCAGGATGAAAAACGCGGGTGAAGAAGTTGAAAATCTTAGGAGAAAGATGACCAGGGAAATTTCGGATACTGGAAGTCTTATGGTTTACAGAGAAGATGTTTTAAGAACTGCCTACATAATTGATGATATAGCTGGGTATATCACTGGAATTGCCTTTAGACTCTCAAATATTAAAATAACCACGTTGAAAAAAGGGAAATTTGATGAGGATATTAGTGAACTCATCAATATGGTTGTTGAGGCAATTTTCAAGTTAAACGAAATGGCCCGTGCACTTAGCATGAACCCTTCGAGTACTATTGAACTTGCACAAGAAGTTCAAAACATAGAAAGAAAGGTAGACAATTCTTACAGAAAAATTGTAATTAAGGCGCTGAATGAAATTCCAAATACAAAAGATCTTCTTTTAGTTAAGGACGCAGTAGAGGGGATAGAAGGAATGGCAGATAAATGTCAGGCCGCATCAGACTCTCTGACTATACTTGCTCTGAGTATGTAATGGTTGCTTATTCCGGTACGCTTGTAGAGAGCAGAATAATCATTTGGGACATTGAAGATTCAAGATCGATTTTTTCTCTTGGCTATTATGGGAAACCTCTTGGGATTTACAAGCCAAAGGGAATCGACTTTGATACTCCTCTCATTCTTGATTTAATCGAAGGGTGCTATCTGGTCGAATCAAGATTACTTACAGTAAATAAAGTCAATGGAGAGAAAATAATTTTAAAAGAAATGAAAGCAATTTGCAGAAAACAATATGTAGATTTTGACATCAAGTATCTAGTATTCAAGAAGTTAAGAGATTTGGGATATGTTGTCTCTCCCGGCATTAAGTTTGGTTGCGATTTTGCCGTATATGAGCATGGTCCGGGGATTGACCATGCGCCATATTTGGTGCAGGTTGTGGATAATCAGCAAGACATTAAAGCTACTGGAATAGTATTGGCTGGAAGGTTGGCCACTACTGTAAAGAAACAATTTATTTTAGCAATCACATCAATAAAACCTCGGAGAGTTTATTTTCTTAGTTTTGATTGGTGGAGGGCCTAAAGGGCTTCCCCGATCATATTCAAATGCTTTCATTTGATTTCTTATAAATAAAAACAGAACATTGCTAAACAGGTCGAGATGATAAATTCGATTGGTTGATAGAAAAGCTATTAATAAAAAATCAATGGCGCATGAGAACCATTTTCAGTTTCTTTGAATGATTTGGATCATGCTTATTTCTTGATTTTTTATCTTGATGCATCCACGATTAGTTATAAGGCGAGGATTAGAACCTATATCATTATTATAATATTCATCATACTCCAAGTTCAATGAACCTATCGGGACTGTCTCAACTGTCAATCCGTTTTTGTTCATTTGTGAAGCAAAAATTTCATTCAGGCTTGAAATCTTGATGGTTTCAGATTCATCCTCATCTTCATGAATATTATCGGAATTTACAATTGCATGTATCTCATCATTCATGTGTTTTGTAATTTTTGCACTGATAAATAAATTGTGTGAAAAATCTATGTTTCACTAAATTCGCAAGATTTGAGATTCTTTATCCGAATATCCCGAGCCTAGCTATATTTAATAGTGTATTAAATATGCCATCAAACTATGCCTACGCAGGAGGGGGGTTGCAGTTGAGTAGGGATTTCAAATTTGCTAATAAAGTTGTGGTTGTCACTGGTAGTGGCACTGGGATAGGACAGGCGATTGCAAAAAAATTTGCTGAAAATGGAGCAAGTATAATTTTACTTGGAAGAAGAAAAGAACCGCTAGAAGAAACACAATCCGATCTAAAAAACATAGTAACCAACTTAGGTACTCAAGGAAAAATCAAGATATTTCCCGGTGTCGACGTTTCTGATGAAACGGCCATATCGAACATGTTCAATACCATTTCAAAGGAAATAGGACATATCGACATTCTCATTAATAATGCGGGGGTTTCAGGACCAGTAAAGATTTTTACTAACTCAAATTTTGCCGAGTTCAAAGAATGTATAATGATTCATTTAACAGGTACATTTTGGACAACCCTCAAAAGCATTGCATCCATGAAAAAAGGTTCTAAAATAATTACCATATCTACTTTTTTTACAGAAGAAAACAGATTTGAACAGCGGCCATATCGATTTAGAACTCCTTACACCAGTGCGCAAGGGGCCAAAAATAGGTTAACTGAAGCTATTGCCTGGGAATTGGTCCCTGATGGAATAGAGTCACTGGCAACAAATCCGGGTCCAGTTCATTCAGATCGTATCTATAAGACGGTATATCCAAAAGCAGCTGCAGAATTTTTACGTATTGGAGGTTTTCCAGGACTATCATCAATCGAAATAGAAAAAATATTGCAGAGGTTATTGAATGTTTTAGGGGAAGACCAGACTGCTGTCGATAAAGAAATGGACGTAGTTTTACAAAAATTCTTTAATGAAAGGATAAAAAACGAGGATGATAAACTCAAACTTACTTCAATACTCAGAAATCTTCTATCAAAAACGCAGGAAATTGCTGAAAAGATACAACTGAACACAAAGAAAATGATAGTTGACAAGGAATTTCTTTCACAAGACGAAGTCGCAGAAATGGTGTTAAACCTAGCATCTGACAAAATGAGCAAGTTACTAAATGGCAAGATCGTGCCAAATGATAGAGTATTTTATCCTACAAGACCAATAATTGGAACATACATTCAGCCAAATGAGATTAATATCTCAGATAAAGTCATTGTTTTGATAGTAAACTCTTCATCAGAAAAAGATCATAAACGTGCAAAAATCATTGCAAGATCGCTTGTAAATAAGATAAATCAATTGGTGATCCTCACAAGAGATAGTAATGATTTGGTTTACTATAAGGAGTTTCATTGCCATTCTGTAAATTTAACTAATGAAGATTCTGTAAAGGGAATCTTTAGAGTGGTCAGCGAAAAATTCTCCAAAGTGGATGGAGTGGTCTTGTTGACTGGTGAATATGACTATGGCGTAGGTTTAAAGTCCCTTGATAGAAAACAATGGGATCAACTGGTTGAAAATTACTTGTTTGTGCCTGCATTGATAACTAGAGAATCTGTAATTAACATGTCTCCAGTTGGCGCAGTCAGTGAACCATCATTATTCAAGAATTCAAAGGGATCAATAACTATTGTGGGGCCAGATTCTCCAGTAGGTGATAAAATTTCTGGAGTTGTTCGGGCTAGGTCAGAAATATTTCGTGGTGCTCTAAGGCCCTTCAATGCAACTGTTAATCAAGAATTGCGAGATGTTGTAAAATCAAATATAAGACAATACCTATTGCTGGCTGGCAATATCGATGGCTGTCAACCTGATGAAGAAAAAATTTCTAGTATGATTTTAACTATTCTTTCACAATCAAATAGCGGAAACAATCAAACCATTTTTTATGTTGACGAATAGTAATAAGCGTGGTAGCTATATGTGGCCAATTTGTTTCCGTATATTTTTCTAATATTATAAAAAAATACATTAATCTTAAGGTCATACTGTATTTTAAATGAGTGATAAATTCGTCTTAGATACCAGTGTAATAATTGAAGGCAAGGTTGCAGATATTATACAAGACAAAATCGAACCAAATAGCCAAATAATAATCCCCATAGCTGTCCTTGATGAACTGCAGGCACAGGCATCGACGAATAAGTTACAAGGAATAGAAGGATTACTTGAAATAAAAAAGATAAGGGATGTATGCCAAGCTAGAAAAATAAGCCTGGAATTTATTGGAACCAGGCCAACAATTGAAGAAATTAGATTGGCCAAACGTGGAAGAATTGACGCCATAATAAAAGATATAGCTTTAGAAAAAGATGCGATATTGATAACATGTGATTATGTTCAACACTTGGTATCAGAGGCACATGGGATTAGGTCAATTCATATTATTTCCTCTAAAGAAGATTCAGAATTACAATTTGAAAAATATTTTGATAATGATACAATGAGTATTCATCTAAAGGAGGGTACTTGTCCAATTGCAAAAAAGGGCGTGCCTGGCAACTTGAAACTTGTACGCTTGGAGGAAAATAAACTCTCAACAGAAGAAGTTTATAAAATCACAAAGGAAATTTTAGAACAATCACGATCAAAAAAAGGTTTCATGGAAATTAACAAGGATGGCGCAATGGTTATCCAATTAGGTAAATATAGAATTGCAATTACAAAGGAACCCTTTTCAAATGGCCATGAAATTACCATCGTTAGACCAATAGCAAAGTTGACATTAGAAGACTATGGACTGAGTGAAAAATTATTAGCTCGACTGACATCGGATGTGGAAGGAATAATTATTGCAGGACCCCCCGGATCTGGTAAGAGTACATTGGCAAGCAGTCTTGCCGAATTTTATGTAATGCAGAATAAGATTGTAAAGACGTTTGAATCACCTAGAGACTTGCAGGTATCAAAAGAAGTAACTCAGTACGGACCACTTGAGGGAAGTTTCGAAAATGCTGTTGACATTTTACTGCTCGTACGTCCTGACTATACCATTTTTGATGAAATAAGACGATATAGAGACTTTCAAGTATTTTCTGATATGAAGCTAGCTGGAGTCGGCATGATAGGAGTAATCCACGCAAGTAAACCTTTGGACGCAGTGCAGAGATTTATTGGGAGAATCGAATTGGGAATGATACCACAAATTCTAGATACAATAATCTTTATGGAAGCGGGAATGATCAAGAAGGTATACGAAATCTCACTTACAGTCAAAGTACCATATAAAATGACTGAGGCTGATCTTGCCAGACCAGTTGTAGAAGTCAAGGATTTTTCAACAGGAGTAACGGAATATGAGATTTACACATTTGGAGAAGAAAATGTCATAGTTCCCGTGGATCCTGATGACAATACAAATCAAAACAATATCTATAAACTTGCAGAATCAAAAATAAAGGACGTAATACGACGTTTTGATCCTAATCCAGAGATATCCATCATATCAGATAATAAAGTTAGAATTAAGGTCCAAAAAGATACAATCCCTAGAATAATTGGAAAAGGCGGAACAACCATAAGTGAACTTGAGGATATGCTTGGCGTAAGAATAGATGTGGAAATGAAAACCCCTACACTTGGCAAAGATGTGTATTTTGAAGTAAATGAGTCGGGTAATGGAGTTGTTATAAAGTTAGACGAAGCAACAATTGGTAACAAAGTAAATTTGTACATAGATGATGAATTTATTTGTGCAAATCAGGTGGGAAAGAAATCAAGAATCAAAATAGATAAGAGATCTGAAAGTGGTAGAAAAATATTAAATGCTATTATAGCTGGACAAAAAATAAAAATCTTTCAAATTGACAACAATTAGTTCGTCATAGAAATAATAAAAATGATAGAAAAGAATTAGGTAGTTTGGTAATTCAGGTAATTCTCTGGCATGGTCTTTTAACTAATCCTGTAAATTGTCCCATCATCAAAAGATAGAACATAAAGATACCCATCAGGCCCTGTCTTTATGTCAGTTATTCCTGCAAAACCCTCTCCAAATACTATTGAATCCATTTCAGCTTTATTGTCAACTACATGATCTGCCAATCCTGGCATATCAAACTTAAAGTCGGTTCTCTCATCATTTAATTCAAATCTGTACAGATTACCAAAACCTATGTCCCCTACAAATGCGTTATTTGCATATTCCGTACCTAATTTTTCAGAATTCAAAAATTCAATATCTGTAATACCAAAAGATTCAATGAAACTCAGTACTGGATCTTTGTAATTTGAATTTGGGAAATTTACTAAATCGTTTTGAGATATTCCACTGGCCGAAATTGGCCCCATTGTTAATTTCCAGCCGCTATTAAATCCGGGACTAACCAAGTTAATTTCATCATATTCTTTTTCACCATTTTCCGTATCCCACAATGTTCCAGTAATAGGATCTACTCCAAGCCCAAAACTATTTCTTATTCCGTAAGCTTGATACCAGTTTACTGGAGCTTCGGGATTGTTACTTGTAAAAGGATTATCAGAAGCAGGTGAACCATCATTTGGATTTATTTTTAAAATTGCTCCACTAAAATCTGGATCTGGGCCATTTACTATATTTTGATCTTTTCCATTTCGTTGCAACTCTCCTGTTACTGAATAAAGAGACCCGTCGTTACTTACGGCCAATTTTCCTCCTTGATGATTAGTTGCAGGAGTTCCTGGAAGATCCATAAATACCTCTTGATTTGTTAGTTCCGGTCCTACTCCCAAAGTATATTTGTATATTCTATTTTGCACTTGCCCGTCCTTTACAGTCGCATACAAAAATATATTCTCACCAACTTTTTCTATTCCTAATAATCCACGTTCATTCTTAGTATCAACATTTATCGATAGCAATGGTTGTGGCTGAAGTATTCCATTGCTAACGAGTCTGACATTTCCATCTTTTTCTAAAACTAGTATATTATTATCATCTAAAAATAACATGCTGGTAGGAAACAAAATGCCACTTACTAAAGCTTCGACTTTAAGATTAGGATCCTTTACCGTTGGTTGTGCATATAACAAATTATTTTGTATAATAATTACAACCGACATAGTGATTAAAAAAAATACAAGGAATTTTTTCATACTTAGAACAAAAGAACGTTGTAACTATTATATTTTGCCTATTGCCATTTCTTTTTTTCTTTTATACTCAAGTTTCTTCTGACAAGATTCCATCTACCAACAATATAGTTCTCAATTGTTTTGCCAAATCAGTAACACTGATGATACCAACTACTTTCCCCTCGGACAGTATGGGCAATCTACGTATCTTATGATTGACCATCCGTTGCACAGCTACTTCTACTGGAGTATCAGGACTAGCGTACGTTTGTATTTTAGACATTATTGTACCTACCTTAACTTTTGAAGATACTAAATCCTTCGTACAAATTTTCTTAACAAAATCCTTTTCAGTGATTATGCCAATAGGAACGTTTTCTCTCTCGACGATAAGAGAGCTTATCCGCTTTTCAGTCATGATTTTTGCTGCTTCGTAAGCTGTAATTCCTTCATCTATCGAGATGACTTTCTTTGTCATTATATCCTGAACTCTATCGTTCAATATTCAATTATTATAATCATCAAAATAAAAACCTAAGTACTCCCATAACATTTACAAGTTTTTCTTTTTAATGGGGATCTAACTAACTGGTCTGACTTGACAAATAAATTAAAATTACTAGTACTGAACAGTTAAGGTGGATTCTAAGTGAAAGTAGGAATAGTGGTTTTTCCAGGAAGTAACTGTGACCGAGACGTATATCATGTCTTAAATGATGTTTTAGGATTAGGTGCTCAATATGTGTGGCATACTGAAAAATCAATTCATGATTTTGACGCCTTAATATTACCAGGTGGATTTTCATATGGAGATAGATTACGTGCAGGTGTCATAGCAGCTCAAAGCCCAATAGTCGAAGCGATAAAGGAAAAAGCGGACGAGGGATTACCAATTCTTGGGATTTGCAATGGATTTCAAATACTAGTTGAAGCTGGATTGCTACCCGGTGCCTTAATAAGAAATGATAAATTACAATTTTCTTGCAAGTGGTTAAAAATTGAAGTGTTGAATGTTAACACACCATTTACCAATTTGTTCAAATTAAATGATAAGATAAGTATCCCAATTGCACATGGAGAAGGCAGATATGTAATAGGAGATGATAAACTCCATCATCTTTATGAAAACAATCAGATTGTTTTCAAATATAAAGATCAAAATCCAAATGGTTCAAGTGAAATGATTGCGGCAATTTGCAATGAAGAAGGAAATGTCATGGGACTCATGCCCCATCCTGAGCGTGCAACAGAAGCAATCCTTTCGCCCAACCATTCAAAAAGTAATGCACGACTGATATTTCTTTCATTAAAAAATTTCCTATCTAATTACATAAAGAATTGAATTTATTGACATAAAATGCTAACCAGAGAAGAAGATATTTATTTGCGGGAAAAATTAGGCAGAAAACCTAATTTATTAGAAATTGATATGATAGATGCCGAATGGTCTGAACATTGTTCATATAAATCCTCTAGAAAATATGTCAAATTATTACCATCTAGTGGTAAAAGAGTAATACTTGGTCCAGGGTATGATGCAGGAGTACTGGATTTAGGAGATGATGATGTTCTTACAGTTCATATAGAAAGTCACAATCATCCTTCTGCAGTTGAACCGTATGGAGGGGCCGCTACTGGAGTAGGTGGAGTAATAAGGGATATAATCTCAATGGGCACAAGGCCTATTGCCTTACTTAATGCCTTACGATTCTCCTCACTAAATGAAGCGAATAAAACATCAAAGTCAAAATGGTTATTCAAAAATGTTGTAAAAGGAATTGCAGACTATGGTAATTGCATAGGGATACCAACGGTCGGGGGCGATATTGAGTTTGACAATTCCTTTAAAGATTATTGTTTGGTAGACGTAGCGGCAATAGGACTCGGTAAAAAAGATCAAGTCATTTCCAATCATGCAAATGACGGTGATTTAATAGTACTTGCTGGTAACCCCACGGGCAAAGATGGAATTCGAGGAGCATCTTTTGCTTCAAAATTACTTGATGCAGAAGATAGATCCGCAGTTCAAATACCTGATCCCTTTTTGGAAAAATTATTAATTGAAGCTACAATTGAAGCAGCTAAAAGTAATTGTATTAATGCAATAAAGGATCTTGGTGGTGGAGGATTATCATGTTGTTTATCTGAACTGTCTCAATTTGTTAACAGAGGGTTTGAAATTGAATTGTCCTCCGTGCATACAAAAGAAACTGGTTTATCACCAAATGAAATAATGATTTCAGAATCACAGGAAAGAATGGTGTATATCATAAATAAGCAAAAATTATCTACTTTTGACGAAATATTCAACAAATATGGTATTACGTATTCAATTATGGGTAAAGTACATGGCCAGGATAATCTCAATATACTTTTTTATGGTAAAACAATCGCTAATATCTCTTGTAACTTGATGGTAAATGCACCACTTTGTAATAGAAAATCAAAGAAGCCTGAATACTTGAAAAAAATAAAAAAGAAGATAGTTTTGGACAAAATAAGGGATCACAATATTATTTTGCTACATATGTTATCGAATCCAAATATT
>Ga0184638_1000017_pt1 | contig 36012 bp, 20 predicted proteins | sample PLM31_50_b2_FD_133141 | JGI IMG/M metagenome (GOLD analysis project Ga0184638, IMG submission 133141) | Groundwater sediment microbial communities from an aquifer in East River, Colorado, USA - PLM3-1_50_b2 | ecosystem: Environmental > Terrestrial > Soil > Riparian zone | place: USA: East River... | reverse complement strand
CTCGACATGACGACCCTCGAGCTGCGTCTTGCCGGAGAGAAAGGCTCGAAGGTCAGTCTCGGCATGGAGCGGGGACCGCGGTTCGAGCCAGACACGTTCAGCGTCACGCTCAAGCGCAATCCGTTCCAGGTGCAATCGGTGTCGGTCGTGCGAATGATTGATTCCAGTACCGGGTATCTCCGGCTGGAAGATTTCCTCGGGAACGCTGATGAAGTGCACAAAGGCTTGAAGAAGCTCAGCGGCCTGCGCGCGCAAAGAATCATCCTCGATTTGCGAGGCAACCCCGGTGGGGCTGTGGTCTCGGCAGTCGAGGTGGCGAGCGAGTTCTTTCCCAGGAACACGCAGATTTTCAGCACTCGCGGCCGGAAACGCGCGACTGACACGACGTATGTGACGAAGCGCGACGGCGAGTTTCGTCTCGTTCCGCTCATCGTCCTGATGGACGAACGCAGTGCCAGCGCGTCCGAAGCGCTCGCGAGCTCGCTCCAGGACCACGATCGTGCCCTGCTCGTCGGGCGCCGGAGCTTTGGCAAAGCCCTCATGCAGGCCCCCTTCTATTTGCCCTCCGGCGACAACGTCTGGCTGACGATCGGACGCGTCATCACACCCAGCGGCCGCGTCATCCAGCGGCGCTATCACGGGATCAGCTACGAGCAGTACGTAAGCTTTGCGGGACGATCGGGCGCCGAGGAAGACACGATGAAGGTGTACAAGACCGATGCCGGCCGTCCGGTTCGCGGGGGCGGCGGCATCGCTCCCGACATCGTGGTGCCGATCACGGCGCCGTTGCCGGTTTGGTGGAGCGCCGCCGCCGATTCCGGGTTCGATGACGCCGTTTCCGACAGCGTCGCGCAAACGCTGCCCGCCACGCCACGCGCGCGTGCGGCGTGGCTCACTGCGGAAAGCGAATGGCGCGCGAAGCTATTGCCCCCTTTCCTGTCCCGGGTGCGTACGCGGCTCGGCGTCGTCGCGGCGACCGACAGCCTCCTGGATCAGCGCTTGGCACGAATTCTTGCCGCCCGCGCTGCGGAGGTGCGCTGGGGACCCGACGCCCGCGAGGAATTCCTGCTTCGCAACGATCGTACGATTCGAGTCGCGAGGGAGCAGTTTTCGAGGCTGTATGAATTGTTGAGGCCTCCGAAGTAGACTATTTTCAAGACCATGGCGACTCGTTCCCGCACTAAAGCCGCTCCAGCATCCAGAGCGCTGTCCAAGGCCGACCTCCTCGACATCTACCGGCTCATGCTTCTGTCGCGCCGCATCGACGACAAGGAGATCCAGCTCAAGCGGCAGAACAAGATCTTTTTCCAGATTTCAGGCGCCGGCCACGAGGCGGTTCTCGTCGCCGCGGGCAAGGCGTTGCGGCCCAGCTACGACTGGTTCTATCCCTACTATCGCGATCGGGCCCTCTGTCTCACGCTCGGCATGACCCCGACGGAGATGTTTCTGTCCGCGGTGGGTGCGGCGGAAGACCCCAATTCCGGCGGCCGCCAGATGCCGTCCCACTGGGGCCATAAGCAGCTCAACATCGTCAGCCAATCGAGTCCCACCGGCACGCAGTTTCTGCAGGCTGTGGGTTGTGCCGAAGCCTGGCTCCGCTACAGCCGCATCGACGATCTCAAAGAGAAGCCAATCCACGGCGACGAAATCGTGTACTGCTCCGCGGGCGACGGCACGACGAGCGAAGGCGAGTGGTGGGAGGCGCTGAACAGCGCCAGCAATCTCAAGCTGCCGGTGCTGTTCCTCATCGAAGACAACAAATACGCCATCTCCGTGCCGATCGAAGTCCAGACCGCCGGCGGATCGGTCTCGAAGCTGGTCTGTAACTTCCCCAACCTGTTGCTCGAAGAAGTCGACGGGAACGACCCCATCCTGTCATACGAGGCCCTCACGCGGGCCGCGGAATGGTGCCGGCAGCGGAAAGGGCCGGCGCTCGTCCATGCGCACGTGACGCGCCCCTATTCTCACTCGTTGTCCGACGATGAGGTCGTGTATAAGCCGTCGCACGAACGTGAGGACGAGGCCAAACGCGACCCGCTCACGACATTCCCGCGCCGTCTCATTCAGGACGGCGTCGCGACCGCGGCGGAGATTGAAGCGATTACGGCCCAGGTGGAGGAGGAGATCCAGGTTGCCGCGGACATGGCACTCGCCTCGCCACAACCCAAGCCGGAATCCGCCCTGCTGTGGGTGTACTCGCCGGACGTGGATCCGACCTCGGAGCAATTTGATACGGAGGACGATCCGCATTTCACCGGCGAGCCCACCACGATGGTGGATCTCCTCAATGGCTGCATGAAGGATGAGATGACTCGCGACGCGCGCATCCTCGTCTTTGGCCAAGACGTCGCGGACGTCAGCCGCGAGCAATACCTGAAGGAAGTGAAGGGCAAGGGCGGCGTCTTCAAGGTGACCTGGGGTCTGCAGCGGCAGTTCGGCGGCGATCGCGTCTACAATTCGCCGCTCGCGGAAGCCAACATCGTCGGCCGGGCCATCGGGCTCGCGACGCGCGGGCTCAAGCCCGTCGTCGAGATCCAGTTCTTCGACTACATCTGGCCCGCCTATCACCAGATTCGCAACGAGCTCGCGACGATGCGCTGGCGTTCGAGCAACGCATTCAGCGCGCCCGCTGTCGTGCGCGTCACGTACGGTGGCTATCTGAAAGGCGGGTCGGTGTATCACTCACAGACCGGCGCGGTCGTCTTCACGTCTGTGCCCGGCCTGCGTGTCGTTTGTCCCGCCACCGCGCTCGACGCCAACGGCCTGCTGCGCACCGCCATCCGCTGCGACGACCCCGTCCTCTTCCTCGAACACAAGCACCTCTACCGCCAGACCTACAACAAAGCCCCCAATCCTGGTCCGAACTTCATGATCCCGTTTGGGAAAGCGAAGATCGTCCGCCAAGGAAGCGGGATGACCGTGGTGGCGTATGGTGCCGTCGTACAGCGCACGTTAGTGGCGGCGAAGGAGCTCGAGGAGAAGGACGGTGTCAGCGTTGAGGTCATCGATCTGCGATCCTTGTCGCCCGTCGACTGGGATGCCATCGAGACCTCGGTCCGGAAGACCAACAAAGTGATCGTGGCGTACGAGGACTCCCTCTCGTGGGGATACGGCGCCGAGATCGCCGCACGGATCGCCGATCAGTGCTTCCCCTGGCTCGACGCGCCGGTCAAGCGCGTCGCTTCTACCGACACGTTCGTCGGGTACGCGCCCGACCTCGAGGACTACATCTTGCCGCAAGTGGAGGATCTCGCGCAGGCCATGCGTGAGTTGCATGCGTTTTAAGCCCTCCCCGGTACTCGTCTACAGCTCCCTCTTCTTTCTTTCCGGCGCCACCGGGCTCATCTACGAGCTGCTCTGGGTCCGCGTCCTCTATCAATCGTTCGGCTCGACAATTCAATCCGTCACGACCGTTGTGGGCGCGTACATGGGCGGTCTCGGCCTCGGCGCCTGGTTGCTGGGACGCGTCGTGGACCGCTCGCCGCGACCCGCCGTGCTCTACGGCTGGCTCGAGATCGCGATCGGGGTCTTCGGGATTATCTCACCGCTCGTTTTGGGACTCGCGCATTGGATCTACATCGGAACCGCCGGCGCCCTCGCGCTCGACGGGGGTGCCAGTGTAGCGCTACGCTTCGGGCTGGCCGCGCTGGTCCTGCTCCTTCCGGCAACGCTCATGGGTGGCACGCTGCCCGTCTTGACGAGGGTGCTCATGGGCGAAGACCGCGGGTTGCTCAAGCCATCTCTCGGCCGTCTCTACGGCTTGAACACACTCGGCGCGATGGCCGGTACCGCGCTGGCGGGCTTCTTCCTGATCGAGTTTGTGGGTGTGCGAGCCTCGCTGTGGGGAACGGCTGCACTCAACCTCGCGATCGGCGTAGCGGCGATCCAATTCGCGAAGGAGCGGCCTCGGGAGGAACCGACCTCAGCGCTCACCCAAACCCAGACTCGCGACCATCTCCAAACAGTCGCCCTGATCCTGCTCGGCCTCACCGCGTTCGCTTCGCTGCTCAACGAGATCGCGTGGACCCGCGTGCTGGTGATGATCGTCGGCGGGTCGACGTATGCCTTTACGCTGATCCTGCTGGTCTTCCTGCTCGGAATCGGTCTTGGCAGCGTGATCATGGCTCGCCGCAGTATGCCGCGGGCCGATACCGCCGCCAGTGCGGGGCTCGCGCAGGGCATTACCGGCGTCGGCGCCGCCGCACTGTTCCTGTTCTTCGGGTTTCTGCCGACTTACATCATCGCGGTGTTTCAGATCGGCGATCTCAGTGCCGCCTCGCGGCTGGTACTCATGGGGCTCGCGGTCGGCGCGGTCGTGCTGATTCCGGCGATCGGAATGGGGATGACGTTCCCGTTGCTCACCGACCTTGCGGCGCGCAGCGGGCAGGCGCGCGGCGCCGACGTCGGCGCCGCCTACGCGCTCAACACCGCCGGCAGCATACTGGGCGCCGTGCTGACCGGCTTCGTGCTCGTCGTGGCGCTGGGCACGCAGGCGACGCTGCGCGTCGGGCTGGTCATCAATGGTCTCGCGGCGCTCGCACTCGCTCTGCTGGCGGCCCGCGGCATCGCCGAGGGCTCCGTGGAGGACCAGCGGCTTCGCGTGCGCGTCCTGACGGCCGGTGCGCTGGGGATGCTGGCACTGCTGGCGGCGGTCGCAGCGCCGGGTTGGAGCACGCGCCTCATCGATCTTGGCCCCACGATCTACGCACGCCAGCGCATGGATAAGGCGGCGCGCCTACGGTTTCTCGAGCACCGGGGCGTGCGACAGCTCTCGTTCCAAGAGGGGCCGAACGCGACCGTGAGCGTGTGGGAAGGCGAGACCGGCCGGTCGCTGCGCGTGAACGGGAAAGTAGACGCGTCCGACCGGGGCGACATGGACACGCAGATCATGATCGGCCTGGCCCCCATCGTCGCGCATCCTGCTGCAACCTCGGCGTTCCTCATCGGTCAGGGTACGGGCGTGACCACGCGGGTACTCGCGACGGTGCCGGGCATGACCCGCGTGAAGGTCGTAGAGATCGAGCCCGCCGTCCTCGCAATGGACAGCTTCTTTCAGAGTGTGAACGACACCGTACTCTCCCGCCGCAACGTGCGCGTGGTCGTCGACGACGCCCGCAGTGCGCTGCAGCTGGATCGCGATCGCTATGACGTGATCGTGTCCGAGCCCTCGAATCCGTGGGTGGCGGGCATCGCGACCTTGTACACGCCCGAGTTCTTCCGCATCGCCAAGTCCCGGCTCGCCGAGGATGGGATCTTTTGTCAATGGATCCAGCTCTACCAGCTGCCGCTTCCCATCGTCGCTGGAATCGTGCGCAGTCTCCACGAAGTCTTTCCGCACGTGAACGTGTGGTTTGGCAGCACGTCCGATCTCGTGGTCCTGGCTTCGCTGCGACCAATCAGCTACGACCGGCAATGGCTCGGTCAGCTGGTCGGTCCAGGCGGCCGGCTGCACGGCCTGAGCAGGGAATGGCTGAGCATCGAATCAACGGACCAGTACTTCGGCCGGATGTTGCTCAGTGATTCGGGAGTCGCCCGCCTCATCGCACGCGCCACGTTCGACCACACCGATAACCGGCCGCGCCTCGAGTTTGTCGCGGCGCGGCGATTTCTCGATCCCGGTGCCGCAGCTCACGCCGTTTTCGATTCCCTCATGCAGATCGGCAACCGGGAAGATGGCACGTCTCCGTTCGCATTGCTCCGGATCCTCGCCCTGCGTCGCGGCGACCCCGGCGTGCTTCCCTACCTCGACGCCGCGCGGCGCGCGCAGCCGGACGTGGCGGAGTGGGCTGTCCGCACGGCCGGCATTCGCCTCGCCATGGGTGACACCGCACGGGCCGATTCTCTGCTCAACGTCGCGCTCAGGCGAGAGCCCCGCGCCGATGCACTTCTGATGCGGGCCCTTCTCGCGGCGGCACGGAATACGCCGCTGGCCATGTCGGCACTAAGGGAAGCGCTGGCGGCAGGTGCTGATACCGGGCAGGTGCGCGCCGCTCTTTCCTTGGTAGCCGCCCGCAACTCCCGGTGGGGCGAGGCGGCGAGCCAGGCGCGGGGTTCCCTCAGTGCGGCGCAAGGCACGTTTCGCCATCCCTATCCCGGCGAATTTCTCACGCAGGCGCTCGGGCAGATCGCGTTGGACGCGCCCCCGGCTCTCGCCGACAGCGTGCTCAGTTACGCCGTCGCGCGGCGGCCCGGCTCGGCGCGGTATCGGGAGCTCGCCGCGGTGGCGGCACTGCGCGCCGGCCGCTGTGAAGAGGCCGCGGCGGGTTTCGTGGAGCTGCTCGATTTTGCGATGGAACGGGCCAACGGTCCGGCGTTGGTCCGCGACTGCTGGGCCGGCGTATCTATGGAGGGGGCGGCGCCCCCCGCGGGCTCCCGCTAAGGACGTCGCGAATCTCGCCCGCGGCGGCGATGACGTGATCCACATCCCGGGATAGCGCGCGCGCCTGCTGTGTCGCATTCGTCAAATCGCCGAGCACCGCCGCCACACCCGCCGACCGGAGCCGCAGCAGGTCGAAGCGCACGTTCTGCATCGCCAAGACGCACGATTCGATTTGCTCCTCGATGCGCTTGCGCCGCGTCAGCAAGTCGCTCAATGCCTGGCGCTGCCGCTCCAGCAGGCTCAGCTGCCGTTCGCGCTCGCTTCCCTCTTCATGGTGCTTCACCGCCTCGATGCGCGCTTCGATCCGGGCCAGCGCGCCGTCATCCACATCAGCGCTCATGCCATGCAGCATCCGAGCGAGATCCTCGGCGCGCTTCAGCAGCGCGTCCACCGTCACGACGACATCGGGCAGCAACTTCCGCTCCGATGTCGGCACGCGCTCCATGATTTTGAGAATCGCCTCCCGGTCGTTGCGTGCGAGCCGGACAGTTTCGACATGACGACCGAAGTCGTCGGCCTGCGGCGCCGGCAGGTTGCGCCGGCCCCCCGCCCCGGCCCGCGCCAGCTGCGCATCCGGCGCCGCCGGCCGGTTGAGGACGTCACGCCACGAGTAGCCGTTCTGCCACAGCTTCATGTACTGCGGGAGCAGGCCAAAACCGGCCCACGGAATCGCCACCCATTGAGCGAAGTTGATGCCGCCGCCCATGATCAGGTCGAGCACCGCCAGACCGCCGCACACCGACGCCCACGACACGAACGCATCCCGGAACTTCGCGACCGACTTGGGCTCGCCGCTCGCCGTGAGGTCCGATTTGGGATCCTTCTTGACGGGCCGGGTCGAACGACGGCCCGCGAGCGAGCGCCCCCCGCCGGACGTTCGGGGCGGTGGTGAGCCAAAACGGGTCTCGCCTCGCGCTCCGGCGGCTCCGCCCGTACGGCGCGCTGGGCGGTAGGGCGGCGCGCTGCGCGACTCGAGCGCGCGCCGCAACGCATCCGCCGTGGGCCAGCGCGCCTCGGGCTCCTTCTCCAGCGAGCGCATCACACACGATGCGAGATCGTCCGGACACGTCGGAGACCGGTCCTGAAGGTTCGGTGCCTGCTCCGTAATCTGCTTGAGCAGGATGCCGGGCACCGTCGGCGCTGAGAACGGCAGCTCGCCGGCCAGCATCTGATACCCGACGACGCCCAAACTGTAGATGTCTGAGCGCCCGTCGATTTCGCGATCGCCGGCCGCCTGCTCCGGACTCATGTAATGCGGTGTGCCGATCGCCACGCCGGTCGCTGTGAGCGTGCCGGGCCCCGTGGTGGAGGTGAGGGCTTTGGCAATGCCGAAGTCCGTGAGCACGGTGCGGCCCCGGCTTCCTTCGAGCAGGATGTTGTCGGGCTTGACGTCGCGATGGATGATGCCGAGCGCATGTCCCGCGCCGAGCGCGTCTGCCGTCTCCATCAAGATGCGGCGGGCTTCCTCTGGTGGCAGGCGCTCGCGGCGCTTGAGACGCGCCCCGAGTGATTCACCATCCACGTAGGCCATCACGAAATAAACGAGGCCGTCGGGCCCTTCGCCGACGGAATGGATCGGAACGATGTGCGGATGGGACAGGCGCGCGGCGGTTTCCGCCTCCCGCAGGAACCGGATGCGGATTTCTTCCCGGAACGCGAGTTCGGGTGGCAGGACTTTGACGGCCACCTTCCGCTTGAGCCGTTCGTCCCGGGCGTGATAGACGACGCCCATGCCACCGCGGCCGATCTCCCCCTCGAGGGTGAACGAGGAGCCAAGGGCCTGACTCAACCGCTGGGCCAGCCGGTCGTTCATGCTGATTTGATCCATTCGTGGCCAAAAAGATACTCGTCAAGCGTCTACTTGGCAGCGCCGCGCCGCTTTGGCGGCGTTTTGTGGAACGGACCTGCCGTAGGCGGCGTTCTTTCGTGGCATGGACGGTGCATTCTCCGCCTTAGAATGCGTCCATGCATCCTCCATCGGAGATTCCATGTCTGACCGGATGACTCTGCCTGTACTGCCGCTGCGCGAAGCCGTGTTGTTCCCCGGAGTCGCTACGCCGATCGGTGCGGGCCGTCCCGCGACATTGCGGGCCATAGAAGCCGCTCTAAAGCAGACCGACCGGAAGGTCTTCGCTGTCGCCCAAAAAGAAAACATCGATCAAGTCTCGCCCGGAGTGCTGTACACGACCGGCACGATCGCGCGGATCAGCCAGGTGCAGCGCAATCTCGGTGGCGTGCAGCTCATTCTGCATGGCGAAAGCCGTGGTACGGCCGTCCACTATACCGAAACCAACGGCTATTTCGAAGCGACCGTCCGCGAAGCTCCCGATTTGGCCCCCCTCAATGAGAAGGATCCTGCGTTCGTGGCGTTGCATCGCGAAGTCCGCGAGCGTGCCGCGGAGCTGGGTCAGAAGTCCGGCCTGCCGACGGAAGTCGTGCAACAGGTGCTGCAGGGCGTCAGCGATCCCGGCGCCCTCGCCGATCTCGTTGCCGGCCATCTCGATATCCAGGCGCTCGAGCGCCAGCAGCTGCTCGAGTCGCTCGCCGTCGAGGACCGGCTACGTCGCGTGCTCGTGCACGTGCAGCGTCAGATCGCCGTGCTCGACGCCCAGGAGGACATCAAGTCGCAGGTCCAGGAAGAGCTCGGCGAGCGGCAGCGTGAGATGCTGCTCCGCGAGCAAATGAAGGCGATCCGAAAAGAGCTGGGCGAGGAAGAGGAGGCCGCCGAGGCCGACGACCTGAAGAAGCGGCTCGATGCGCTCGAGCTGCCGGAGGCCGCTCGCAAGGAAGTCGATCGCGAGCTCGCCCGGTTAGAGCGCGCCGGTCGGGAGTCGATGGAAGCGCAGGTCATCCGTACCTATCTCGAGACCATCGCGGAGCTCCCGTGGAGCAAGCGGGCCGATGAATCGCTCGACCTGAAACGCGCGGAGGAGATCCTCGAGGAGGATCACTACGGGCTCCAGGACGTGAAGGATCAGGTGCTCGAATTCCTCGCGGTCCGCCAGCTGCGCCAGCGGCAGCCCAAGGAAGAGGCCCCTGGAAATGAAGACGACCGCGCCGCGCGCGCGCCGACGCTGCTCTTCGTCGGCCCACCGGGTGTCGGCAAGACCTCCATCGCCAAGTCCATCGCCCGCGCGATGGGCCGGCCCTACGTGCGGATTTCGCTGGGCGGAGCGCGCGACGAGGCGGATATCCGCGGCCACCGGCGCACGTATGTCGGCGCGATGCCGGGTCGCATCATCCAGGGCATGAAGCAGGCGGGCGCCAAGAACCCGATTTTCCTGCTCGACGAGGTTGATAAGCTGGGCGTCTCCTTCCAGGGAGACCCGGCCGCGGCGCTGCTCGAAGTGCTCGATCCGGCGCAGAACGACTCCTTTACGGATCACTATCTCGGTGTGCCATTCGATCTGTCCGAGGTGCTGTTCATCGCGACGGCGAACTTCCTGCAGGGCATTCCGGCACCGTTACTGGACCGGCTGGAGACCGTGAACTTCGCGGGTTATACCGAGCGCGAAAAGCACGAGATTGCCAAGCGCTATCTCGTGCCCCGCCAGCTTCGGGAAAACGGCTTGCTGGCTGATCAGTTGGCGATCAGCGACGGAGCACTGACCGAAATCATCGCCAGTTATACGCGTGAGGCGGGCGTGCGCCAGCTGGAGCGCGAGATCGGCAAGCTGGGCCGCAAAGTTGCCCGCAAGATCGCTGACGGAGCCGCGGAGAAGGTGAACGTCGGAGCTAAGGACATCCCCGATCTCATCGGCCGGCCCAAGGTGCATCCCGAGCGGATGGCGGGAGAAGATCAGGTTGGCGTGGCCACCGGGATGTATTACACGCCGGTAGGCGGCGACATCATGTTCGTCGAAACCAGCGTGATGCGCGGCAAGGGCGAGCTGTTGCTCACAGGCCAGCTCGGCGACGTCATGAAAGAGTCGGCACGTGCCGCGTTGACGTACGCAAAGTCACACGCCGATCTGTTGGGTATTCCGGAGGAGACTCTGGTCGGCACCGACGTGCACATTCACGTGCCCGCCGGAGCGATCCCGAAGGACGGACCCTCGGCCGGTGTCACGATGGCGACGGCCCTCGTGTCGGCGCTGTCGCGCCGGCCCGCGCGGCACGACATCGCGATGACCGGAGAAGTCACGCTGCGGGGCCGGGTGCTGCCCATCGGCGGAGTGAAGGAGAAGGTGCTCGGCGCCGTGCGGGCGGGGATCAAGACCATCATCCTGCCCAAGGAAAACGCCGCGGATCTTGAGGATCTCCCCGAGGACGTCCGGAAGAGCCTCGACGTGCATCTGGTCGAGGAGCTGGGTGACGTGCTCCGTCTGGCGCTGCGGGGTGCCCGGTTCGAGTCGGGCCACCTGATCTTCGAAACGGAAGCTCCGGTGTTAGCCAGCGCTCACGCCGGCAACCACTAAGTCCACGGCCGCCTCGCGCCAGCGCTCGCGGAGCGCCGGCTCATCGGCACCGAGCGGGCGCGCGCTGGCCGCGACGACGGACTCCATGCTGAGATAGCCCACCATCAGGATGAGGGCTTGGGCTGCGGCCAGGTGCGGATCGAGATCGTCCCGCACCTGGCCCAACCCCTGGCCTTCCGCGAGCAGCACGACCAGACGCTTGATCGCGGGCGCGAAGGCAGCTCCCTGACCGAGCAGCGCTACGATCTGCGGATGGCCCGACAAGAACTCGAATTGCGCCTGGAGCGTGAGCCGGAGGCGTTCTAACGGGCGCCCTTGAGGAAACGGTAAACCGGCCAGCGCGGTCTCGAGCTCGCCGGCCGACTGATTCAGGACTGCCTGAAAGAGTCCGCGCTTGGAGTGGTAGTAGTAGAACAGCAGTTGCTTATTGACGCCCGCCCGATGCGCGATTTGCTCGACGCGCGCGCCCGCGAAGCCGCGTCGAGCGAACTCTTCGCGGGCGGCTGCGACGATTCTTAATGCCCTGTCATTGCTAAGCTTAGGTGGCACGTGGCGATTTCATCAACCGTTTGGTTGACGAAATCTAAGGTCCTTCATCCGGCGCCGCCACTGGTCGAGCCGCCGGCCGCAACGTTGCCGGCCACGCCACGTTCAGATCATTCCAGTTCAGGATCGTGTTGAACACCAGGGCGAAGCTCCCCTGCGTCTCCCACCGCCAGAACGGACGGATCGCGAACAGCACCACGTGGCCCTGACCCACCGGTGCGTCGAGCACTGCGGGCCGGCCGGCCAGTTCCTCTCCATTCACGAGCAGCCCGGACAGACGCAATGAGTCGCGCTTCTGGTGGAAGCCCAACACGACGCGCGGCCGTGCCCGCGCCTGTGCGGCGGTAAGCCCGGGATCCTGGTCCTCCGGGACCTCGGTACTGGTGTCCACCTGGAAGAGCGGCGTCTGATTGAAGTACACGGCGAGGGTATCCGCGTAGCCGTAGGCAATCGGACTGCGCGCGTCCTTCGTCACGGCCCGATAGATCCCGCCCGAAGCGCGCAGCTGCCGGGCAGGCGCGATGTCCACGCCACGGGTGACGCCAAAGTCCGTGAACACCGCCGACGTGCCGCCTTCCGTGATGAGCACGCCGCCGGCGTCGATCCACTGACTCAGCGCCGTCATGCCATCGAGTCCGATGCCTGGCCGCACGTCGTCCGTGGAATCGATGCCGCCGAGGTTCGGCGTCTCTGGAGTGCGCCGCCAGGGGATTGGCGGGCCGTTCATCGGCAGCCCGTTGACGATCGCTTGCGCGTTGTTCGAGACGTACGGGAACATGATCACGTTGAACTGCTTCAGCAGATCGCGGTTCTTGAGCTGCTGCACGCTGATGTACGTGTATGGAATGCGCAGCACGTCAAACGCGTAACGCACCCATCCTTCATTTTGTGTATTGAGCCAGGAGTGTACCAGGGCGATGCGCGGCAGGTCGAGCTCGTGCTTGGCGACCTGTGGCGCCGACCGCACGCCGACGACGTTGAGCCCCAGCGACTCGGCCGCCTGCGTGATGCGCCGTTCGGCGTCGGTCACGCCCTCGGCCGCCACGATCGTCGTGCCGCGACCCCACTGCCGGCGCTCCACGCTGAACGTGTCCTCGCTGGCCCACATGCGCATGTCACGGAGCGCGAACCGGAACTGGGTGAGACCGGTCTCGGTCGTCGGCGCGATCAGATATGCCCCGGCGCCCCGGGCACCCGACACCTGACCTTTGACGCGCGCGTCCGCCGTCATGGGCGTCATGGGCGCGCGCAGCACCGATGTGTCGCTGATGGGACGCAGCGCGACGTTGCGCACATACTGGAGCGTCCAGCCGGTGTCATCGTACGGCCGCGGATCATCGGGGCCGTAGTCCTGCTTGCTGAAGTAGCTCTTGGCGAGCGGACCGTAAGGCTGATCCAGGCGCACGATGTAGTCGCCTGCCGCGACGTCCACGCCCCCCGCCTTGAACGCGCGATCGGCGCGTTGCACCTCGAGGCCGTGAAAGCGGAGCAGGTTGACCAGATTCGCCGCTTCCACCGGGCGTGCCTGGTTGGCCGGAATCTGGAAAGCGTTCGGACCATCCTTCGCGCGGCCGCGCTCGACGGCGCGAACGCCTTTCCGATAGAACTGATCCAGATAGCGATGGCCGTTGCGCGCCATGTAGTTCAACGCAATGAGCAGCGCGGACTGCTGGTAATTGATGTTGTTGCGGATGCACCAGCGTACGCCGTTGATCGGTGGATTGGGGCGAAACCACTCGACCGACGTCCGCGACGCGGGGAGCTGCACCGTGTGACAATCGGCGCCCCGCGACGTGTACGTCTCGTAGAACCGGCCGATCGAGTTGTGGCCGTTGGCTACCCAGAACATGTAGTTCGGAGTCCAGCCGTCGTAGAAGTCGTGCGTCCAGACACCGGGCAGCCCGCGCTTGGTCAGTTCTGTGATCTCCTGGAACGCGAGCTCATGCCACTCGGTGATGACGATGGGATCGAGCTCCCGGTTGTAGGGGCCCGTGCCCGTCGACGTATAGAGGAAAGGGACCGATTCGTGGAGATCGTGCAGAACCGTAGGGTGCCAGTCGAAGAAGGCGCGCATCATTGTTCGGGTCAGCACCTGGGACATGACGATGCCATCCCGGTTGTTGTCGTGCGCGGTGTACTTGCCCCAGTAAATCAGGTTGGGGCCGATGTTTCTGTTGGCTTTCCGGTAGCGGTAGATGTCCACCTGCCTGTCCCGGCCATCTACTTCGGTCACTGGCGTGATTAGTGTAATGATGCTGTCGCGAATCTGTCTGATCAAAGGCGTGTCTTCCACCGCCAGCCGGTACGCCAATTCCATCAGCATTTCCGGTGAGCCCGTCTCGGGCGAGTGGATGGATCCGGACGCGTAATAGATTGGCTTCCCTGCCGCAATCAGCCGCTGCGCCGAATCCGCGGACAGCCGCCGGGGATCGGCCAGTGCGGCGGTGATGCCGCGATAGCGATCGAGCTGGGCGATCGTCGCCGAATCGGCGATGGCGGCGACGATCATCGGCCGGCCCTCGTCGCTCGTGCCGAGGTCGAACACCTTCACTCGAGGTGACGCCTCATCGAGCGCCCGGAAATAGCTCGTGATGTCGGCGACGTACGACAGCCGCCCGACCGTGCCCGGGACATAGCCGAGCGCCTTGAAGGGTGTCGGCACTCGGGCATCAGCGGGCAGATGATCGGTCAGCTCCGTATTGAAGCGAGGCTCGGTCGTCAGCTCACGAATCTTAGCGGTGTACGCGGAGTCTACGGGCTGCTGGAGCGCGAGGAGCGCGAGGGCGGCGTGGACCATGCGACGTTCTCCGGAATGCGGGACAGGCCTGCTTTGAGAAAATCCAACAACAAACGATTCACCTGGTCGGGCGATTCTTCCTGTGCGTCATGCCCCGCGCGTTGGATCACGACGAATTCGCTGCGCGGCAAGTCGCGCGCGAACCGGGCTCCATCGCGCAGCGGCATCAGCCGATCCGTATCACCCCACAGAATCAGCGTCGGTGTCTGCACGCGTGCAAGACGTCCCCCGCCCAGGCTGTCGAACCTGAACTCGCGGAGCACACCCCGCAAGGCGCGGCCGAAGTTGGCGTCGGGCACCGGAGCGTAGTATTGGTCGACGTCCGCCTCGGTGACCCGGCTCGGGTCCGCGAAGGTTGAACGCAGAATGCGCCCCGTGATCCATCGCCCCCGAAACGCGGTCGCGACCGCTCCGATAAAAGGCCAGCGCGCGATCTTCAGAACGCCAGGCCAGCGTATTCCATACCCGGCCGCATCGATCAGCACCAGGCCGCGCACGCGATCGGGATGTGTCAGCGCGACCTCGGCGGCGATCGCCCCCCCCATCGAATGACCCACCAGCACCGCGCTCGAGATACCGAGCGAGTCGAGCAAGGCGACGACGAGCCGCACGTAGTCGGCGTTGTGATAACCATGCGCGGGCTTCTCCGAGAATCCGAAGCCACGATTGTCGAACGCGACCACTCGATATCCCGCGGCGACGATCGCTGGCACCGCATAGCGCCAGCCGTACATCGAGGCGCCGATCCCGTGGATCAATACGACCGGCGTCCCCCCCCCGTTCCCCGAATCGATCATCCGTAGACGCGTGCCATCGACGATCCGGTACTGCGCGCGAAACGGCGTACCGGCTGGATAGCGCTCTGCCTCGGGAATCGGTCGCGCTCGGCACGCGCCAACCAGCAGCGCGAGGCTCAAGAGGGCCGTCTGCAGCGCGCGACGCGCGAGCATGACGATGAGGGGATGCGACGTCCATAAGCCGGCGATGCCCTCCCCATCGCCAGACGTGACCACGAGCTGCGACTCGTCCATGACGAGAATCGTGGCGCTCGGTGCGTCGTCCCGCGCGGGCTTGAGCCATGACGGCGCCTCCTGCGGCACGTCGCCGCGCACACGGACATCCATCTGGGCGCGTTCACCTGCACGCCGCCAGGCGGGAAGCGTCGGCCGCCACAGCTCCAGTGCCACCACACCTTCTACCCTGCGCTCGGCCCGAGCGACGAGCTGCAAGACCAGGTTCGCCACCGCCCGGCTGCCGGCCACCTCTCGTGTCACGGGCTCCCCGGGGCGCGACAGGCCACGGAGCTCGCGGCCGAGACGGTCCAGGGCCTCGCCTTGGATCGTCGCGAGCTGCGCGATCAGCGCCTGTGGGTCAATCGGCCGGTAGCGGGCCGGACGAGCGGGTGGGGGAGTTCGCGTCGCCGCGCCGCGCGAGACCAGTCCTTCCAGCGCTCCATAGGCGTTCGCTCGGGCAAGTCGTGCGCTGCGGGCGATGGCATAGCCGGTGGACGGGCCGAGTCGCAGCAGGGTCGCGTAGACGAGCGACTCGGTGGGCGTGAAGCCAAATGGGGTAAGGTCGAGCGTCACTGTAGTAGCAGATACTACTACTTAATTCAACAATTCGCTATTTCAGACGATGTTCAGGGGCATCCCAAGGAGCCGCGCGATGAGCGCGAGGCGGAACGTGACGTCCGTCTGCCGTTGGGCTGGGCTTTTTCCCGGTCCTTCCAGCGGGAAATAAGGCGATACGAGGGGGTTAGTCGACTTCGGCATGACGCGCAGGCCGGCGGGCGACCAGATCCCCTGGTCGTCGCATTCGCTGTAAAGCCGGGCGAGAACCCGCGCCGCAGGCTGTACCTGCCGCAGGATACCCAACCGGGCCAACAGCTCCAGCCAGTAGACCGCGAACGCCACGTCATCTATCCGGCCCTGGGCATCCGCCTGCATCGGATCACCCAGGATCTCGAACAGCGGCCGGAACATCTTTTTCCCAGCCAAAATGAAGAACGAGCGCCGCGACGTCGGAGTCGAGAAGTACGCGGCGAGGCGCTCGAGAAAACCGGCGCGCTCGCGCTGCACCGCGGGCATGAACGCCAGCAGCTCGACCGAGAAAATCGTTGGCGTATAGGCGAGGGGATCCAGCACCGTCTTCCCCTGCGCCTTCTTGAACGGCTTCTGCGCCAGCTCGCTGCGCAGGTACATCGAGATGTCACTCGCGATGCGGTGGGCAGCACCCCGCAGGCGTGGATCATCCTGATGCGCGCCTCGGGCGAGCGCGGCGGCAGCTGCCTGCGCGCCCATGCTCCGCGCCCAGAGTCCAAGTCCAGGATCAGACTTCGCGGCGCGCTGGAACTCTACGAGCAGGGTCGGATCGTCATCCCGCGAGAGCAACCGGAAGAGAAAGCGATCGGCGAATCGGAACGGCCGCGCGTCCCCCGGCCAGCCGAGCTCGAGGAGCCGGCGATACTGAAAGATCGTGCCGGTTTCCTTCCATCCCATCGCTTTGGAGGGACCAGGCGCAAGCAGGTTTCCGCCCCACAACCCTGTTTCCTTCTGCTTGCGAACAATTGCGAGCGCTTCCTTGTAGCGCAGGATCTCCTCGCGCAGCGACGCGACGCGTTCGAAGTCGCGCGCCGGTTCGGGCACGACTTCCGTGAGCGTCCGATATTGGATTGGGAGACTGGCGGCCTCAAACAACCACGACAGAGGCACTGTATGTGTGGAGGGAATCTCCAACCGCCGCTCCAATGGTAGGAGGTCGGACCAGCTGGTGCCGCGGGTCCAAAAACGGGCGCAAACTTACCCGCGCTCCGCACAATAGGCAATCACCGGCCGTCGCGAGCGCGGCGCGAAGGGATTAACCCATTGTCCTCCAAGCTGTTCCGGAGCTCCGTAAATCGTGCAAGTTACTGCACGAATCAGGGTTGTGGCCGCTGGAACTCCGACGACGGAAGCCAGCGGGGCAAGCTGGGATCGTTCGCCACTGCCCGCGCGGTGCGAACAGTCACTCGCACCTGTTGGGCCATGCCCGCATAACGGAAGGTCGGCCGATACTCATCACTCGGCTGGTGGTAGCGCTGCTGGTTGTAAATGTTTTCCTGCTCCTCCCCCCAGCCTGGGGAGCGTCCGATGAAATCGTCGCCGGGAAAGATCGACAGAGCCGGGACGCCAGCGCGCGCAAACGGGAAGTGATCGGAACGGAAGAACGATCCGCGTACATCCGGTTTCGCCTCCACGGTGAGCCCTTCGGCCTGGGCGGCTGCGACAATCACCGGGCCTAACGTCGATCGATCCCTGCCGAGCGCGCCGATGGTACGCGTGGCGCCACGCACATTCGTCACGTCAAGGTTCAATACCGCCGCGGTTTGCGGGAGAGGAATGAGTGGCTGCTGGACGTAGGCCTCGCTGCCGAGCAGTCCACTCTCTTCCGCCGTCGTGGAGACGAAGATGATCGAGCGCCCGGGCCGAGGCAGCTGGGTGAGTGCTTTGGCGACGCCGAGCATCGCTGCAATTCCGGAGGCGTTGTCCTCCGCCCCGTTGTAGATCGAATCGCCACGGATGATCGGACCGATCCCCTTGTGATCCCAGTGCGACGTAATCAGCACCGCCTGCGAAGCGAGACGAGGGTCGCGTCCTGGCAGACGCGCCGCGACGTTCTCCGATTCTACGCGCCGCAGCGCGCTGTGCACGCGGACGGAGGCCTGCAGACCGGTCGCGACGGGACGGAAATCGCGGCGCCCGGCGGCCCGGCTCAGCGAATCGAGGTTCAGCCCCGCCTTTATCAAGGCTGCGCGGGCGCTACCCTCCGTGACCCAACCGGCGAACCCGATACTGGGTGAGTGTGGCTGATCCAGCTTGAACTGCTCCACCGACCATGATCCGCGCACGACTTCCCAGGGATAGGTGGCACTCTCCGTGGTGTGAATCAGGATGGCACCGGCCGCCCCCTGACGCGCCGCCTCCTCCAGCTTGTAGGTCCAGCGCCCGTAGTAGGTGAGGACCTTCGCGAGAAAGACCGTCGAATCGACGAGTCCGGGATCGTTGACCAGCATCAGGAGGATCTTGCCCCTGAGGTCCATGCCCTTGAAATCGTCCCACTGCCATTCGGAAGCGCGGATGCCGTATCCAACGAAGACGACATCTCCAGCTGCGGCGATGTCGGCTTCAGGCCGCTCGGCCCAAGCCACGAACGCGTCACGATAGACAAGAGTCTCCGGCTGGCCGCCCGTCAGGCCCCAGGAGAGCGTTGGCTGCGGCGTCATGCCTACGAGCGCGACCGGCTGGAAGTAGGTCCCGTTGGCGCCCGCGGGCTGGAGACCCAGGGCTTGGAACTGCGCCGCGATGTATTCGGCCGCGAGCCTGCCGCCACGCGTCGCTGGAGCGCGTCCTTCGAGCAGATCGCTCGCCAGAAAGCGCAGGTGCGCGTCCATCGCCGCCGTGTCCACAGGGATCTGTTGGGAAACGGCGCTCGTGGTCATGAGAGCCAGCATCATGACAGTATTCCAACATCTGATCGTCATTGGCACCTCACAGTGTTGATCGTACCCGGTCGTCCGCGGCTTGCTTCGCTCGTCAGCAGTAACGTCGTGTCGCTATCGAAGTCGATCGCTTCGCCGCCGGTATCGATCCCCGCGATGCCGCACGGCCGCTCGCGAGCCGGCGTGAGCCGGCCGCCGACGCCGGGATAGAACAGATAGATCTCGCCGTAGGTCCGCAGCGCCACCAGTCGCCCGTCCGGCCGCACCGCCGCTCCGGTGACGACGCGCCCGGCTTCCCGGCTGGGCGTGATGTCGAGCGTCTGGACGAGACTCGCTACCGCGGCGTCAGTGGCCGTATCGCTGGGGCTCCACGAGCGTCGATCGATGCGATACAGGCGAATCGCGCTGCCGGTCTTGAATCCCTTGCTCACGAGGTACAACGCGGTGTCACGGGGCGAAACGTAGATGCCCTCGACGTCATGGGCCCCGTCCGGGTACCGCAGGTGGAGAACCGCGGCGGCCCGTGTCGTTCCCAGCGTGTCGCCCGCGTGCTCCGGCGGCTGTGGCTCCGGAATCGCGTACACCGTCACGAAGGGCCGCACCTCGAGGTTGTCCCCCGTATCGGCGAGGTACAGGCACGTGGTTGCCGCAGACTTCCGAACGCGGGGTTGCAACAGGAAGGGAAGCGGACAGGGACCGCGTGCCATGTCCTCCCAGTCGATCGCGAAGGCGCCGGAGACGGTCAGCCGGCCGCGGTTGGTGCCGCGCCGATCCGTCGCGTAGAGATACGGCCCGTCGCCCGAATCGTTGTGGGACCACAACACATCGGGGTAGGCGCGGCTGACCGCCACGCCGGAGCTCTCGATGAGCCGTGGACTCTGAAACGTCGCCTGAAGGAGGAGCAGCGCGGTTGCGAACATAAGGGTCCCAGAAGATACTTCGCCAATGCGCGACGCAAACGTTCGACTGAAGGGCCGGATCCTTTACCTGGCTGAGGATCCCGGCTTCGTGCGCGCGCAACTGGCCGGGAATGATCCGACGTGGTCGCCCGCCAACAAGCTGCGCGACGACATTTCCACCGACGAAATCACACCTGCCTACATCTGCTACTACTACGACGAAACGCTGGGCGAATTCCCCTACCTCGGTCTGAAGTGCCGGGACGAATTCCCCATCACCCGAGGGAGCGTAAAGCAGGGGGGCTTCGTCGCTGCCGTGAGCGGCAAGCGACGGGGGAAGGGCTCCTCGCGCGAGCAGTCGCCCTATGCCGAGATGTGTGCCGGCATCAAGCTCGTCGTGGCCGAAAGCATCGAGCGCATCTACCGCGAGAACTGCCAGAACCTCGGCGTCCTCACATCGACCGACTTTTCGATTCTCGACAAGGTACGGCGCGGGGAAGACATCCCGCTCTCGGTGTTCACGGAAGGCGAAGGCGAGATCACCCGCGGCATCATCGAGCATGGCGGGCTCTTCAATTACAACATGGCGCGGCTCAAGGGTCAGGTCGTGCTGCATCCGCCCGAGACCCGGCCCCGCCCAATGACGTTGGGTGAGAAAATCCTTGCCCGGCGCTGGGTCGTGGATCCCGCGAACGGGAGAATCGGCGTCCCGGCGGTGAAGCCGGGCGATGAAGGATTCGTCCTCACCGACATCCGCTTCAGCCACGAATACGTGACGCCCATGGCGGCAATTTTTTTCGAGCAACTCGTCGGGAAGAACGCGAAGGTCAACGATCCCGGATCGATCCTGATGTTCCGCGATCACCTGACGTTCCTGCCGGAGGCAATGACTCCGGAACGCGTGAAGGAAGGCTTGCTCGACGTCGCGCTGCAGCTCGAAAAGAAACAGCGCGAATTCGCGACCGCGCAGGGCATCAAGCTATACGGCGAGCTGCGACTCGGGCACCACGGTTCGGAGGCGATCTGCCACTCGAAGATTCTCGAGTCGCATGCGCTGCCGGGCCAGGTGATCATCGGCTCCGACTCGCACACCCCGCACGCCGGTGCCGTCGGCTGCATCGCGTTCGGCGTTGGCACCACGGCGATCTTCAATTCCTGGATCACGAAAGACGTGCGCCTGCAGGTGCCGGAGACGGTGAAGGTGGTCATCAGGGGCCAGAAGCCCGTCAACGTCACCGCCAAGGACTTCATGCTCGAGGTGCTGCGCCACCCGTACGTGAAAACAGGTAAGGCGATAGGCAAACTAGTGGAGTACTGTGGCGATGCTGTCGAGTCGCTGTCGGTAGACGAACGGGCGACGATGACCAACATGACGGCGGAAGTGGGCGGGTTTACGGGCTATGTCGCGCCGGACGACAAGACGGTCGAGTACCTGATGGACTACCGCAAGATGTCGCGCCAGGAGGCCGAGCAGCTGGGCGCGGGCCTCGCGAGCGACCCCGGCGCGGAGTACTGCGAAGTCATCGAGATCGACGCGGCCGGCATTCGCCCGATGATCGCGCTCCCCGGCGACCCCGGGAACGGCCTGTACATCGACGACGTCGCCGAGCGCATCAAGGTCGATATCGCGTACGCCGGTTCGTGCACCGCGGGCAAGAGGGAAGACATGGACATGTATGCGCGCGTCCTCGCGGAAGCGGCGGGTCGGGGCGAGCGCGTGGCGCCGTGGGTGCGCTTCTTCATTCAATGCGGGTCTCAGGATGTGAAGCGCTACTGCGAAGAGCGGGGATATCTGGATGTCTTTCGCCAGGTCGGTGCGACGTTCCTCGAGCCCTCTTGCGGCGCCTGCATCAACGCGGGCCCGGGCGTGTCGAAGACCCGGGAGGAAGTCACGATCAGCGCGATCAACCGCAACTTCCCGGGACGCTCAGGCCCAGGCCAACTCTATCTGGCGAATCCCTACACGGTGGCCGCGTCGGCGATCACCGGCTACATCACAACCTGGGAGCCTGGGATGGTGCTGGAGACTGCTCGCTCAGGGTAGGGTGCCGCGAATTCTCACATTCACCGCCCGCGCGCCACTTCCAAAGTCCAAAGCAGACGTCACCGACGTACTCGAATCAGGAACCGACTTTCCGTTGATCGTGAACTCACCGCTCAACGTGCCGCGAGAAACCGAGAACGACGCCGCACTCCCCTGAGCCCGGCCGTAGCGGCTCGACGTCGTGCGCAACCGCCCACCCCGCGACAACCACTTCGTCACTGTCGAGTCGGTCGCCTGATGGATCACGAAGCCCGTGCCCGTGCCCGCCGTGTCGAGCGTGAACCGCGGCCACAGCGAATCGGTGACGGGAGCACGGCCGGATCCGAGAATAAAGAACACGGTGTCCATCGTGCCTGAGGTGGAGTCGTAGCCCTTCCACGCGAGGATCGTGGTGAAGTTGCTCGTTACCCGCGTTCCGCCTTGCGTGGCATCGATGTCGAATTCGATGCCGACGATTCGCGTAGTGTCGGTCCCCTGGCCGATGCGCGAGGCGCGATCGACGAAGAAGAACACGAGATCGGACATGAGCGCGTAGAGCCCTGAGTCGCCGGTGAACGCGGTGTCCAGCGTCGTGTCGTGCAGGAACGCCGAATCGAGCGCCAGGCGCACGGCGACCAGCTCGGCTTCAGGAACAGCATCGGGATCGACGCCACCCGCGTCAGAGCACCCCGCGAGCGCGAGTAGAACCAACAGCTTTCGCATGTGAGAGAATATGGTGCTACTGCGCGCCACCCGTAACCGTCGACCCGCGATAGGGCCGCAGTGAGTCACGCTGATAGACGCTGCGCGGATTCCACAGCACCCACGTCGTAATGCCCAGCTCTTCGGCCGCGCGGATCTGTTCGCGAATCTCGTGCGGCGTGTAGCGGGGCTTGCGGCGGCCCAGTGTGAACGCCTGCAGGTACGGACGAATCGTGGCGGATTTCGCGAACGGCCGTGAACGCTCGATCGCCTCCCGGAGCGCGTTGCGGACGACCCGGTACGGCTCCGCATTCGGCCAGGCGAGCCCGTAGCTGCCGCGATAGTAGTGACTCGGGTACACCATCGGCAGCACCACGTCGGCGACGGTGATGAAATCCTCCCACACCTGGCCGATGCCCAGGTCGCCAGTCGTCGCAGCGGTGAGGCCGAAGATATCGAACGTGACGGGAACGCCCAGCTGCTGAATGCGATTCGCGAGGATCGCGATGCCCGCCTGCACACCGGCGCGCTGGGTCTCACCACGGCGGCGGGCGGCAAAGATCGCCAGCGCCATCGCTTCCTTCGGCTCATCCGGGAAGCGCACGTAGTCGAACTGCACCTCCGCGAAGCCGAGCCGTACCGCTTCCTCGGCCAGCTGCGCAGCGTAGATCCACACCGAGTCGTTGTACGCGTCCACCCACGCGCTGCCGATCCGGTCCCGCCACAGCCCGCCGTCCGTGTGTTGCACCGACCACTTCGGCCGGTGCTCGGCCAGCAACGGATCCTTGGCGACGACGATGCGCGCGATCGGATAGATGTCGTGCGCGCGCAGCGTGTCGAGCCGCGACTGCACGTCGCGGGTGCGCACGCAGCGTGTCGCGCCGATGTCCTGTGCGACCTTGACTTCGGATGGATACAGCAGGCACCCGGTGTCGTCTTTCACATCGACGACGAAGGCATTGATCTCCGTCGAATCGGCGAGTCGCACCAGCTGGGCGAGCTTGCTCGATCCGAACGCCCACGCGTTGACATAGAGTGCCTTGACTGGCTGTGCGGCGGGCGAGTTGTCGAACAGCGGCTCGGGCAGGACATAGCGCAGCTCGACGCCGCGCAACAGCATGCTGTCCGGCGACACGGGCAATTGTTGGGCAAAAAGGCCGCGACTTGTGGTCGCGGCCCAGAGCAACAATGCACAGGCCAGCCGAGCCAACTTCATAGGGGCCACCAACATAGGAAATGGACCCCCGGCCCGGCAAGGATTAATCTCTCATCTGAGTCGTAAGCTGTTGAATAGCAATGGGTAAGTAACAATGCTTTGGCCGCGATACTGCGGTCGAATGCCGAACAGCACCACCCGACCGGCACCCTGTTGCACTTCCAGAATAGCTGCCTTCCCCGCGATCCGGTCCGGATGCAGCACCCAACCGGAGAGCAGCACACGCGCCGGATCCTCGGGCCACCGCCCGATCACCTTCGACACCGTCGAGTCGAGGACCTCGAATGCCGGTCCTCCCTGAAACCAGCCGATCGTTTCGCGCGGCATGCCGCGCGCGACGGCTTGTGACGTGTCGAGCTCGAGACGAAAAATCGAACCGGGCGCGTAGAAGTCCTCGTCCGGCACCGCCTCGAGCACGTTGCGGACCGGAAGCAACAATGCCTGAATCGCGAATCGGCTCGCCTCGTTGAGCGCCACGAGCGTCCCGCCGTCCACGACGAACTGTCGCAGCGCTTCACTGCCGTCGGCACCGAGTCCACCGGCGTAGGGCGCCGGATACCGGCGGGGCAGGCCCTCGAGTATCTCGCGCGGCGACTGATCCGGGAGCATGATCACATCGAATTGATCGCGCAGCTTTCCCGCGCGCACGACGGAATCGACGAGCGACGTGTAGGGCACCTTCCAGTTGTCGAACACCCACCTCGTCCAACCCTCGTCCATCGTCGCGTCATAGGATTTGTAGAGACCGATGCGCGGTGCTTCGGTCGCAAACATTCCAACCGGGCTTACCGGCCTCGGAGCAATCGGCGATGACAAGGGAACCCGTAGGGAATCATTCGCTACGAGCGCATTTACGCCCATCAGCAGGGGCAACGTGTGTGCCGTGACGTCGTATGGCCGCTCCGGTGGCCCGCCGGGGTAGAGACGGCGATCCGGATAGCGCTGCACCTCCAGCAGCGTTTTGGCGAACGCGGCGTATGGCTGTCGCAGTACGACCACATAAGTCCCCGCGTTGTGACGTTGACCTTGCAGGCTGAACGACTGCAACGCCGTACGGATCTCGACGCCACCGCGCCGCAGAATCGCGAGCAGAGCGCTGAGCGCGACAGAGTCCTGTCGCGTCGGGATGACGTACGCGTAGGGCCACTCCCGCCAGCCGCGTACCGCGCGCGTCTCGATGGTGAAGAAATTCGCGAGCCAGCGCTCGCGCTCCCGCGCTGCCTGCGCGAGCAGGGCGTACGCGCCATCGGTCTGATACGAAACGATGTCGCGCAACGTCCAGCGGCCGCCGCGCCAGGGGTTCGTGAAGTTCCAGGAGCGCTCGCGCGGGATGAACCCGCGCTCACGCGCCTGCAGACGATCGAACGGAATGTCCACCGGCGACGCGAGATCGGCGCTTGCGGTCTCGGACAGGATGCGCACGCCGCCGTGGTAGTGCTGGTACGCCCGGGCCGGCGTCCAGGCGTCATACGTGGCATTGATCGAGATGCCGGTCTTGCCCTGGCCGGCGAGCTCCCAGGCCATCGTGGTGCCGAGCGCGTTCACGCCGTCGATCAGCAGCGGATCGACGTTGGGCTCGACGGGGTCGAGATAGGGCGGGACAAACAGCCGTGCGCCGTTCGCGTCCATCTGGTGGATGTCGTGGACGATCTGGGGGTGCCAGACGTTGTGCAGCGAATCGACGGTCAGGCGCGTCTCGGCCTGCGTAAAGGCGTACCAGTCGCGGTTGTTGTCGTGTCCCGTGTAGTGATGGTATAGCTCCGGCGGCGACGTCCCCTCGGCGGCGGTGCCGAGCGTGCGGTTATACCACTTCGTCACGATGGTCACGCCGTCCGGGTTCAGCGACGGCACCAGCCAGAGAATCACATTGTCGAGGATCGCGCGCGTGGTCGCGCCCGTGTCGGTCGCGAGTCGATAGGCGAGCACGACGGGCGAGAGATGACCGCCAACTTCGGTGGAATGGATGCTCGACGTGATGAGTACGATCGTCTTGCCGCTGTGTAGCGCTTCCCGCGCGGCGCGGCTGGTACGGAAGACTCTGGGGTCGGCCAACCCGGCGTTGACCTGCTTGTAGTAGTCCAGCCGCCGCAGGTTCTGCGGGCTCGAGATCACCAGCGCGATGAACGGGGCGCCCAGCGTGGTCTTGCCAAGCTCGCGGTACTCGACACGATCGCTGGCCTTCGCCAGCGCCTCGAAATAGCGGACCAGCACCGGCCACTCGACGAGCTTGCGGTCCTCACCGGGCTCGAAGCCGAGAATCGAACGCGGCGTGGGAATGGTGGGCGGCGAAGGGCGGCGAGGAGCAGCGGCGGCTGGAGGCGGCGCCGGACGACGAGGGCGGCGCTGCTGAGCGAGCACCGGCCCTGCCAGCAGGGTTCCTGCCAGCGCGAGGAGCCCGAGACGGCGCATCAATGCTGGCTCGTCGTCGTCGCCGGCGTCGCGTCGCCCGTTCCGATCCAGTGCGCGAACCAGGTGCGGATCCGCTCCAACCGGTCCACGAGCAGCCACGGTGGGCCGGTGCGTGACAGTCCATGGAAGGACCGCGGATAGCGAACGAACTCCGCCGCAACGCCGCGCTTGCGGAGCGACATGAACAACTGCTCGCCGTCGGTGATCGGTGTGCGCTTGTCGTCCTCGGAGTGTACGATCAGCATCGGTGTGCGCATGTTGTTGGCGTACGTCATCGGCGAGAGCACGCGATACAACGAATCGCTTTCCCAAGGCGCGCCGCTGAACTCATAGTCCGTGAGTCCCTGCGCATCGGATGAGCCGTACCAGGAGTACCAGTTGAAGATCGAGCGGTCGGTCTGCGCGACGCGGAACCGATTGGTGTGCCCGACGATCCAGTTGGTCATGAACCCACCGTACGATCCACCGAGCACCGCCATGCGGGTGGTATCCACGCCACCCTTTGTCCGCGCGATGGCCACGTCCACCGCCTGCATCAGATCCTGGTAATCCTCCATGCCCCAGCGCCCGCGCGTCGCAAACGTGAAGGCGTGCCCGTAGCCGCTCGACCCGCGGGGATTGGTGAACAGCATCCAATAGCCCTGGCCCGCGAGCATCTGGAATTCGGGAAACAGCACGTTGCCATAATTCGAGTGCGGACCGCCGTGAATCGACAGCACCAACGGGTAGCTCTTGCCCGGCTGGTATCCGTACGGCTTCATCAGCCAGCCTTCGATTTTCAATCCACCGACGCCGGTGAACCAGAACGTGTCCGCCGGAATCACGGTGACTTGCTTGAACAGAGAATCGTTGAACGAAGTGAGTCGCCGTTCAGCGCCGCGGCTCAGCGGAGCGACGTACAGCTCGGTCCCGTGCGTGATGTCGCTGGATGTGTAGGCGAGCGAGCCCCCCCGGCTCCCCCGCCCGTCCGCGCTGATGCTGAAGCCGCGCAGCTGCCGCTCTCCCGTGGTGACCGGACGCACCGGACCACCGGCCGCCGCCACCGAGAACAGATGCACGTTGCCGTTGGTCTCTGCGCTGAAATAGATCGTCCTGCCGTCGGTGGACCACGTGGGGCTGCTGGGATCGAGGCTCCAGTCGGAAGTGAGATTCCGTCCGGTGCCACCAGTTGCCGCGACAGCGCAGATGTCATTCTCCATCCCACGACCCTTCGAACAGACGAACGCGACCGTCCTGCCATCGGGCGACCAGGCGGGATTGCTGCTTTGCGGGAAACCGGTGGGCAAGGCGCGAACCGTGCTGTCGCCGAGTGTGAAGAGGAACAGCGCGGGCCACCCATCGTCGCGCACTTCCCGATTCTCGCTGGTGTCCTGCTCGAACGCGATCGTTCTGCCGTCTGGTGACCACGCCGGCGACGTCTGACTCAAGTCGCCCCTCGTGAGCTGCCGCGGTGCGCCACCGGCGATGGGAACGAGGTAGAGGTGGCTGAGGCGCCGCGTCTCGCGTGGCGCCAGGTAGCCGCGCTCGTCACCGACGATCGGAATCGATGTGTAGACCCGCCCGTCGAATCGCTTCGGGTCGGGGCCGCGGGTGATGGCCGCCGGCGAGACCCGGGTGCGCCACGTCTCTTTCTTGAGGCTGTCCGGCTCCTCGCCGCGCCACGTGTACACCAGCCATTTGCCGTCGCGCGAGAAGACCGGCATGGCGTGCACGCCCGTGATCTGGAATGCTTCGCCGCCTGGCGCCGTGGTGCGGAGGAACCAGATGTCGTCATCCGAGCCTTCGCGCTTGCTGGAGAACGCGAGCAGCGAGCCGTCGGGTGACCAGGTGGGATTCGATGCTTCCGTCGAGGGGCTGGTGTAGCGGAACGCAGGCGCCGATCCGTCGGCGGCGGCCATCCAGATCTCGTTGTGGCGCCGGTCCTTGTCCTCGACGACGGACGTCACGACGAACGCGACCCGCCGGCCGTCCGGTGACAGCTCAGGATCGCTGACGACGCTCAAGCGATAGTAGTCGGTGGACTGCCAGGGACGAGCCTGCTGACCCCTTGCAGCGGTTGGGAGCAGGAGGAGGCCGAGAACAGCATGACGCACATGCATGCGAGACTCGTTTTAGGTCGGGCCGGAAAAATACGACGCGGACCTGCAAATACTAGACGCACCGACGCGGTGCGTCGGTGCGTCTAGCTTTTGAACGTCCGCGCTTAGTTCAGTTTGTGAAGCTCAACCCTTCTGTTCTGCGCTCGCCCCTCCGGTGTCGCATTCGGCGCGATGTACCCCGATGCGCCAAATCCTCGTGCTTGCATCCGGATCGGGCTCACTCCTCGACGTGCGAGATAGAAGCGCACCGCCGCGGCTCGCGCCATCGAGAGCCGGAGATTCATCGTACGGCTTCCCGTGGAGTCGGTGTAACCCGCGATTTCGATACGAATCTCGGGGTTCGCGACGAGCGATGCGGCCACCTGATCGAGCACCGCGTAGGACGACGTCGTGAGGACCGACCGGCCGCTCTGGAAATTCACGCCCATGAGAATCAGCGTCGGCCGCGCCGGCGCTCCCGGTGCCGGTGCGCGTTCCTCGAACAGCAGGAGGCAGCCGACTTGATCCACGCGCGACCCCGCGGGTGTGTTCGGGCAACGATCCTCGGGATCGATCACGCCGTCGCCGTCGGTGTCTTTCGCAAGCGGGCAGCCGTTCGAGTCTACCTGCGTTCCCGGCGGCGTGTTGGGGCACCTATCGAAGCCGTCCCCTACGCCGTCCTTGTCCGTATCCGCCGGGCAGCCGAACGCATCCACCGGCGTGCCCGCAGCGGTGTCCGGACAGCGATCGATGCCGTCGAAAACCCGGTCGCCGTCGGAATCCATCGGGCAGCCGTTGGTGTCGACGGTCGCGCCTGTCGGCGTGTCGGGACACTTATCGAGGCCATCCCAGACGGTGTCGTGGTCCGAATCGATCGGGCACCCGGTCGGATCGACCGTTGCGCCACTCGGCGTCGCCGGGCATTTGTCGAGCAGATCGTTGACGCCGTCACTGTCCGAGTCACCGGGCGTGGGCGGCGGACAGCCTCGCTCATCGACCGTGACGCCCGCCGGCGTGCCGGGGCACTTGTCGATTCCATTAAGCACGCCGTCGCTGTCCTCGTCGCCGGGACAACCGCGCCGGTCCACGGTTGCGCCGAACGGCGTGTCGGGACAGGCGTCGTCCTTGTCTGAAACGCGGTCCCTGTCGGCGTCTCCCGCCGCGGGAGTCCCGCCGGCCTCGAAGAAGGCCAAACCGGCCGACCCGACGAGATGCGTGGCGTTCTTCGAGCCGCCGGGGAAGGCGCTCCGCGTGTCCGGGGAGTAGATCCCGCGCGCCTCGAAGCGCAACGCGAGCCGCGAGCTCATGTAGAACTTCGCGCCGGCGCCGGCATGGACGCCGCCATCGGTGAAGCGGTAGGGGCTCGTGTTGCCGAAATCGAGCAGCGTGTAGCCGCCCAGGGCATAGACCGACATACGCCTCGCATTCAGCACGTTCACGACGAGACTGGCGGCGCCAATGAGCGGCTCGATGTGCACTGAGCCGATGTCCTGCGGCGATTGGAACAGTCCTTCGCCTTCCAGCGACAGCATCGGTGTGAACGCGTAGGCGAAGCGGACGCCGCCGCCGATCTTGTTGCTGAGATTGAACGCCTGGTCGTATCTCGTGAACGCGCCGAATAGCCCGACCTCGTAACGGCGGTCGTACTGAGCCTCCAACCGAGTCCCAGTCAGACCAAGCACCAGAAGTATCGGGGCGAGCTTACGCACGGTTTGGCCTCCGCCTCAGTTTGTCTGCCGCAGCTCGACGCGCCGGTTCTGCGCGCGTCCGGTCGGTGTGGTGTTCGGCGCCACCGGCTGCGAAGGTCCGTAGCCGTTCGCGACCATTCTGCCGGGCGCCACACCCTTGGTCGCCAGATACGCGCGGACGGCCTCGGCACGCGCCTGCGACAGCCGCATGTTGGTCGCCGTCGATCCCGTGTTATCGGTGTGTCCGGCGATCTCGATCCGGATGTCCGGGTTCGCGATGAGTGACGCCGCGACGATGTCCAGGATCGTGTACGAGTCGGGGTTGAGCGCCGAACGGCCGGTCTCGAAGGTCACACCACGAAGCACGACGGGCGTGCGCGCTTCCGTGAACAGGATTGGGCAGCCGGCCGCATCCACGCGCGTGCCAGACGCGGTTCCCGGGCACTTGTCCTTCGTGTCGTCCACGCCGTCACCATCGGTATCGGAGGCGCGCTGGCAACCTGCCGAGTCGACTTCCGTACCCGCCGGGGTGCTGGGGCACTTATCGATGCCGTCCGGTACGCGATCGCCGTCGGTATCGACCGGACATCCGGTCGCATCTACCGTGGCGCCCGCGGCCGTGTTGGGGCACCGATCGGGACCATCGGGAACGCCGTCGCTGTCGGAGTCGGTCGGGCAGCCGGTCGCGTCAACGCGCGCGCCTGTCGGCGACGCCGGGCACTTGTCGATCCCGTCGTACACGCCATCGGCGTCGGCGTCTTTGGGGCAGCCACGGGCATCGACCTCCGCACCCTCGACTGTGTTGGGGCAGGCATCGAGACCATTGTAGACCTTGTCGCGGTCGGAGTCACCTGGGCAGCCTTGTGGATCTACGACCGCGCCGGCGGGCGTCCCTGGACACGTATCACGCCGATCGGCGATGCCGTCCTTATCGCCGTCCCGGTACGCGCTGGGCCCGGCGAAGATGGATAGACCCGCCGACCCGACGATGTGTCCGGCCCAATTGCCACTCGAAAAGCGGGTGTTCGACGAATAGATCGCGCGAGCTTCAAGCCGCAACGCGACGCGCTGGCCGAGGAAGATCCGGTCGCCGATCGCGCCATGGAAGCCATTATCAGCGAACGTGTAGGCCGGATGCTCTCCGAAGTCGAGCCGCGAGTAACCGCCCAAGATATAGAAGAGATTGCGCTCGCCGCCGAAGTTGAGGGTCAGGCTGCCGCTCCACAGCGAAAGGGAAGCGTTGCTGCCGCCGCCCTTGGGCGTGGGTTGCTGAAAGCCGAGCTCGCCCTCGATGCCGAACACCGGGCTGAAGAAGTAGCCGAGACGGCCGCCGCCACCGATTTGGTTGTCGAGACTGAACGCGCGGTCGTAGCGCGTAAACGACCCGAACGCGCCGATTTCGAACTGATGAGTATGCTGGCCGACGCAGAGCACTGGAACGGCAATGAGACACAGCACTAGTAGGATCGTCCGCGCGCGCATGGCTCTCCCCTGAGGTTGGCGCCACTTCACTCTAATAATCGGCCCCTCGTTGAGAAACCCCTGTAGCCTCGATCACCAGCCGTTGGGTCCCCCCGTCCCCCCCCTCCTAGGGGTGTCCGTTTCCTCCTCTGATGAAGCGGAGCGCCTGGGAGAGCTGCTCGGAGAGGGCCGATAATTCGGTGGCGCCATGGGCGAGGTCCTGGATTGCTCGCAGCTGTTCGGCGGCGGCCGCCGCGACGGCCTCGGCTTCCTGGCTCGAGGTCTGCGCGCCGCTGCGCGCCTGGCCCAGGGACTCGGTGATCTTGGTTGCCAGCGCCGCGCTCTGACGCCCGAGCTCCGCGACGTGCTTGCCGGCGCGCGCGGTTTCCACGGCTGCCTCGCCGATGCGATCGAGGTCTTGCACCCAGGCGGCGGAGTTTTGGACCACCTGTCCGAGGTCGCCGCGGATCCGTTCGATCAGCTGTGCGGCGCGATCCAGGGCGCGGCGCGTGTCCTGCACGGCCTTGCTCACGTTGCGCGCCTCGCGCCCGCTCGCTTCCGCCAGCTTGTGCACCTCGTCGGCGACGACGGCGAAGCCCCGTCCGTGGATGCCCGCGCGCGCCGCTTCGATCGTCGCGTTGAGCGCGAGCAGATTCGTCTGGTTCGCAACGAAGCCGATCGTCTCTGAGAATTTTTCGACTTGCGCCGCCACGTCGCGCAGCCTGCCGACCTCGGCGGCACTTTCTTCGGTGGTGGTGCCGAGATCGGTCAGTTGGCGAACGGCGTTCTGCGTGCCGGTGCGCACGCGGTCTGCGGTCTTCTCCATTTGCGAGCCCGCGTCGCGGGTGCGGTCACCCGCCGCCGCGAGCTCCGCCGCGCTGTCTCGCAGCTGTCCCGCCTCGCGCGCCGCCGTGCTCACGAGCGCCGCCGCCTGGCTCGCGCCGTGACTGGCGCGCTGCGCCGATGCGGCCACCTCTTCGCTGGACGCGTGGATTTCCTCCGTCGTGGCGGTCAGCGTCTGGACGTACTGCATCGTCTGATCCGAGGCGCCCGTCACCGGCCGCAGCGAGCCGTCGATTGCGACCATCAGCGCGAGCTGGGGGGCCAGCAGCTCGAGGAGATCGCCGTCCGACTGGCGGTACATCGTGGGATCGGAATGGCGGACGCTCCACAGGCCGACGAGCTGGCCGGCGTGGTAGAGCGGAACGAGCATCTCCGAGCCGGGGGTTTCGGCGCCGGGCACCACGACCTGGTCTCTGACGAGCCCGTGCGCCACGACGGAATGGCGGAGGCGTAGCGCTTCGCCCGTAAGGCCGGCGTCGGAATCGAATCGAAATGCCGTTCCGGGCTGCGCCGCGGTGTCGGCGACGAGCTCCATCTGCCGCGTGCGCGGATCGTAGCGCGCGAAGCCCATCTGCTCCCATGGGACGAGCTGGCGCGTCAACTCCTGCACCCGCTGGAAGCTCTGACTCAACGTCAGCTCGGCCGCGATCACCTGCGCGAGTCGCTGAATCAGATGCAGCTCATCCGCCCGCACGCCCAGACGCAGCACGTGGAGACTGCCGGCGGTGGCAATGGCCAGCGCACTCACGAGCAGCGCACGCGGACCGGCGGGAAGGCTCGCGTGAATCAGCGCGAGCCAGGCGAGCGCCAGTGCCGCCGAGACGAGATAAACAATCGACTCCCAGCGCAGCGTGAGCCGCGCATCCACCCACGCGATCGTCTGTCCCAGCGCCAGCTCGAGGTAGAACGTCCCGTTCACGATGATGGGTAGCAGGACGATCGTAATCGCCACCGCGCCGACATTGTCGATGGAGAGCGCTCCCCCCGCCCCGGTAGCGCCGCCGATGCGCGTATACATCAGCCCGACGAATGTCGATCCCGCGGTGAGGTGGGCGGCGTTGCCGAGCGCGGCGCGCACCGGCACCCGCCGCAGCAGCACGTCGCCGACGATCATCGCGAACGGCGCGACGGTCGCGGCGAATGCCCAGCCGCGATCGAGAATGGCGAACAGCATCACGCCGATCACATAAGAAGAGAAGCCGTTACCGGGGAGCGCGATGCCATAGCGCCGGGTGAGCGCGGCGACGATGATCAGCAATGCGCCGGCGAGCGGCAGGTTCTCGCCCGCGGGCACCGTGCCCTTGGCGAGGGCGGCAAGCCCTGCGCCGAAGCTGACGAGTGCGGCGAGAGAAACCGCCGCACGGACGAAGAGTGCCCGCCGCATAAGGCTGTCGCGCAAGGTCGGCGCCGTGGCGCGGTGTGTCAAGCGCGACTATCGTTTACGCCATGACCGTCACAATCGAATACTGCGTCATCTGAAACTACGAACCTCGGGCCACCGGTCTGGCGGCCGAGATCCGCGATGCATACCCCCATGCTGAGGTGCGCCTGATTCAATCTTCCGGCGGCGTGTTCGAGGTAGACGTCGATGGGCAGCGCGTGTTCTCCAAGAAATCCAAGAAGCGCCACGCCGAGGACGGCGAAGTGGTGCGCTTGATTCGCGAGGCGGCCGCCGGCAAGCGGTGAGAATTGCCATCTCCACCGGCGGCGGCGACGCCCCCGGGTTGAATGCCGTCATTCGAGCCGCCGTGCTCACGGCGGTGCATCGCGGCTGGGAATGCGTCGGTATCAAGCGCGGCTTCGGCAGCCTGCTTGGCGAGGAACCCCCCGTTCCCCTCGGCCCGCAGGAAGTCCGCGGCATCACTCACCTGGGCGGCACGATTCTCGGCACCTCGAACCGCGGCAATCCCCTCAAATGGCGTATGCAGCGACCCGACGGCTCGTGGGAGGAGCGCGACCGGACCCAGGAGCTGCTCGACTCGTTCCGTGCCCACCGTCTCGACGCGCTGATCGCGATCGGCGGCGAAGGCACGCTGGGCATCGTGTACGAGCTGTGGAAGAAGGGCCTTCCCGTCGTCGGTGTGCCCAAGACCATCGACAACGACGTGGGCGTCACCGTGGCGACATTCGGATTCGATACGGCCGTCGCCACCGCGACCGATGCCATCGACAAAGTGCACTCGACCGCCGAAAGCCATGAGCGCGTGATGGTCGTCGAGGTCATGGGCCGCAACGCGGGATTTATCGCGCTCCACGCCGGCCTCGCGGGCTCGGCCGACGTGATTCTGATTCCCGAGATTCCCTTCGACATCAACAAGGTCTGCGACAAGATCCGGCGCCGCGAAGCGGAGGGCCGGCATTTCAGCATCGTGGTCGCTGCCGAAGGCGCCGTCCCAAAGGGCGGTTCGGTGTCGCTCATCGATCCCGAGCACGCGCGTCTCGGCGGCATCGCCGACAAGGTGGCGCATTCGATCGAGCAGATGACGGGCAAGGAATCGCGGTCCCTCGTGCTCGGACATCTGCAGCGCGGTGGCAGCCCAACCACATTCGATCGATTGCTCGCTCTGCGCTTCGGGGCGGCCGCCGTCCGTCTCGTCGCCGAGCAGAAGTTCGGGATGATGGTCGCCCTGCAGCCACCGCGCATTACGGCGGTGCCGTTGGCCGAGGCGATCGCGACGCCGCGACGTGTCCCCCTCGATTCCGACACGATTGCCACGGCACGCGATCTCGGAATCAGTTTCGGAGACTGAGCGAGGACAGGTTGTACCAGCAGGCGGACAGGCGGCTGGTCCGCACGTTCGAGTATATCACACTATATGACAAGCACTTACGAGCCGGCGCCGACGTGGCATGCGTCTTCCTTAGGAGGAGGGGGCCAAGGAGGCAGCCATGAAACGCATGCTCATCATTGTCGGACTGCTGGTTGGCCTAGCGACGGGCGTCGCGCAGGCCCAAACCCGTGTCGGGGTGTCATTGAGTTTCGGCGACCCGTATTTCGGCGGTCACGTCGTGATCGGCCGGCCGTACTACCATCGATACTCACGGCCCTACTACCACCGTTATCGCCCCGCACCGGTCATCGTCGTCGCGCCCCGCTATTATCGCCCGCGGGTAGTTGTGGTTCGCCCGCATCGGCATCACGCCCGTCGGCATCATCGCGGCTGGTAACTGACTTCAGCTCCGGCCCTCTCTCCACGTTGTGGAGAGGGGGCCGTCTATATTCCAGCAGTGCGTACCTCCCGCGATCACTTTCTCCCCCCCGACCGCCAGGCCTTTCTAGCCGCCGAACCGGCGACCGGCCGAGTCATTGTCATTGCCCCCACGCGCGCCGCGTGTGAGACAATCGAGCTGGCGTTGGGCCTCACACTCGAAACACTGCTCGAGCGCGAGCACGGGGACGACATTCGGCGGCTCGCCGGGTCGGGTCAGGGGTTCGGCATCGTCGCGGGCACGGGGACCGGCAAAACACTCGCAATCCGCAGCATGGCGGAGACCATCCTCAAGGCGCCGCTCAAGGTGGGCGTCGTCAATCGTGAGCGCGAAGCCACGCCCGAGACCCCGACCTGGAACGTGGTCATCATCACGACCGGCATCGCTCGCCGCTGGTTCCAGGATGGTCTCATCACGGCGCAGGACACGCTGGTGGTGGACGAAATCCATCAGACGTCTGCCGAGATGGAGCTGTGCCTGGCCTTAGGCAAGCGCGCCCGCTGCCGCTTCATCTGGCTGTCCGCCACGGTTGATCCGAGCTTCTATTCCAACTACCTCGCTTCCGCTACGGTGCTCGAGACTCGCGCCTTCGACCCCGCCAAGGCGGCGCAGGTGAATGTTCTAGCAGAGCGACCGCTGGAATTCCTGAACGACCGGTTCGTCAAACGCGTAATGCGCGAGCGCCGCGGCGTGGCGGTGTTCGTCCCCACACGCGCCGAGGTCGAGCAGATCGCGAAAGAGCTTGGCGACCGCTGGCCCAACCTCGCCACCGCGTTCTACCATGGCGGCGAGCCGATTCGCGTAATCCGACCTTTTCTTGACGGTTTGGTCAAACGTCCCTTCCTGCTCGCGATGACGGCCGCGGG